>Ga0136635_10000347_pt1 | contig 12415 bp, 12 predicted proteins | sample AntDrymeUQ852106_2_FD_105495 | JGI IMG/M metagenome (GOLD analysis project Ga0136635, IMG submission 105495) | Polar desert sand microbial communities from Dry Valleys, Antarctica - metaG UQ85 (21.06) | ecosystem: Environmental > Terrestrial > Soil > Desert | place: Antarctica: Dry Valley... | reverse complement strand
GGGCTCTGCTCCAGCACCGCGGCACGAACGGGCGTTCGCAACCCCGGGCGAGTGACGGCGCAGAAGACCGCGAGGACGCGGCTTCGCCGGGCAGTCGCGGTCGGGAGACCCGCTGCGAGTGATGGCGACGGTGCGGGATGTCGGCACGGAACGCTACGACCGCGCGCGGCGGCGCTGCGAGCCTGCGCGGTTGATGCGGACGCAGCGTCCACCTCGACGCTCCGCGTGCCTGCATTTCTGAGCTCGGCGTCCAGAGGATCCCCTCGCGACGTTCACGCGATGCGGGTGGTACGAGCCCCGCGCGGTCGGACCCATCTCGAGAATCAGCCGGAACGCGCTCGCGGAGATTGACCGCGAAGGCTCAACCAAGACGATTCCATGAATGCGACTAGCCCGTCGCAACGTAACGGTCTCGTAACAGGTATCCAGAAGCGCTCGCGATGCGCCGAGCGTTATGCAATGGTGGAGTCGCCCAACACTAGATCGAGGAAAAATGAACCTCCGATTGGAATGCCGCAATCTCCCTTCGGAATGACCCTCACGGGGATATAAACACCACCGGCTTCTGGCCGCGTTCTCAAGCGTTAGAGAGTCGGCGATCCGCCGTTTCTACAGCAAGTGTGCCCGACGCATCATTTGCTGTGGTCATTAGATAAGACGTCGGCCGTCGCGAGCGCAGCGGGTTTGTCGCGGCGGTCATCTGTCCCAGATCAGCATGAGGAGCATCAGCATGAGCATGGCTCGTAGGATGGTGGTTACTCTTGTATTGATAGTAGGCATGACTGGCCTTCCGGCTGTGGCGCAGGCGTGCGACACTGGGTATTGGAATCTCGGGTGCGCCTACCGGTCCACTGGTCAGGGCTCGTCGGGAATTGTGTTCCACTCAGGATGGGATTATAACACTATTTACACGACACATAATGTGTCGCCGATTCGTGCCATAGCGACGGACTATTCGGGGAACTGGTATACGGCCGTTGATGCCCCGAGCGGCTACAGCACTGACATACTTCGTACCTGGTCGAGCAACGACAAGATCGGCTGCTACAACAACCAGGGTTACCAATGGATCAACTGCCGGAGGTATTGACATGAACGCGCGTCGAAGTGTTATTGCGACTTGCTCGATCGCCGTTGCGAGCATCGGCGCGCTGGCAGTTAGCGCGAATGCGGCGCGCGAGCCGGCCGCGTCGCCGGACGCCGCCCGAGTCGCCGCCGATCGCGAGCTCTCCACACTTCCCGACGAGGCGCGCGCCCGCCTCGCGGCCAGGCTGTTGGAAGCCGGCGGTGATCCCGACACCCTCGTGGCGGTTCCCGGGGTCGCATTCGCACGCGACGGCAGCCGCCCGCTATTCGCATTCGCGAACCTGAGTGTGCCCGCCGGCTCGCCTATCGTCTCCACGAGCTTTGCCGGCGCTGACGTCGCCTTCGAGGAAGGGCCACTTGCGATCGTCACCCAGGTCGCGGGTGGGCCGGATCGATTCGACTGGATCTCGATTGCGGGTGCTGTCGCGCCCGAGGTCGCGCGCGTCGATCTGGTGCTGCGTGACGGCGCGACGCAGGCCGTCGCGCTTACCCCGCTCCTCGATGGCTATTCGGCAATGACGGCGTTCAGCGCCGAGCGTCAGGCATTCCCCGTTCTCGCTCGCGCCTACGACGCCTCCGGTGGTTTGATCGCGACGAGGATGATCGATTCCGGTATGCCCTGAGACCCCGATGGTGTTTGGCTATTCCGCCCGCCGCGCGACGTCCAGAGTTCCTGGCGGAGCCCCGGGTCGGCAGCCTTGCGGCGCCGCCAGAAATCACAACGCCCGTGGTACCTTGGATGCAACCCCAGCCGCCGCCGTCGCCCCGATCGACTCATCACCCTCCCGGTAGAGCCTGACCGCCTCCTCGCGGAACTCCGGCGAGTACTTCAATGGACGTCCCATCAATACCCCTCTCTGCGGCCAAACCGCACGATGAGGTGTCAAGCCATCCGGGTCAAGAGCAGGAGCAACGCGCACAATCTCAGCCACCGTGCCGGCCGGCAACCAGGGCTTGCGACCACGGCCCGGCGCGACCCGCCCGATGCCCCCAACGCCCTCACGTTCGAAACGCGCGCGCCAGCGCCGCACGCGATCCGGCGACACACCAAGCTGCCTGGCGACCCGCAGCGTCGGCATGCCATCCGCCGCCAACACCAGCCCCTGGGCCTCGATCACGTTCCGCTGCGGCAGCGTCGTCGAGCGCGCCATCCGCTCAAGCGCCACACGCTGATCGTCACTCACAACAAGCGCAGGCGCAGTCCGAATCAGCTGGGGTGCGACTCGATTTCGGGTCGACGCGCCCCCCAGAACCACGCATGGCTTCGTTGCCACTCGCGTCGCTTCTCGCCACCCGGGGCTTGCAATCGAGTTCGCCAGCGTCGATCACCGCGCGCGCGTGGCACTTCCGGCGCTAAAGTACGCACCGCGCTGGGGGGCTGCGGCGGGCTCGGATGCTTGACAAGGCTGACTACGCGCGTTAGTTTGCCACCCAAGTTAGCAAACCAACGCGCCACCCTGAGCGCCGATTCGCCGTTCGCGCGCTCCTGCGTGTTACGGTCGGCTCATGGCACAGTTCACGACACGTGACGTACTTGACGAGGATCGATCGCAAGAGCGACGGGCTCGCTCCACTCGATTCAAGCGCTTCGTAGCTCGAACGCGGCCGTCCCAGAGGATTCTCACTCGCCTATCCCGCGGCGCGCCCATGCCGGCAACGGGCGCGCCGCAGCGAGGTTCAACGTGCGGCGTTGGCCGGAACGTCGATTTTGGAGCCGTCCGCGAAAGTGACATGAATTATGGCGTTCTCGATCTCCGCTGGGCGCACCGCCGTCGGTAGGTCGGCGAACAGCGCGTTGCCTGCTAGATCGACGGCAACCGAACCGACCCCGGTCTCAATGCGCACGGATGCAACGTCGTCCGCCGCCGCACCGAACATTCGGAACCCGCCCGAGTCACCGAAGACCCACCACGCAACATGCCCGGGGCCTGTGAGATCGTTGCAACCACCTGCTTCGCGCATGCTGACACATATAGAACCACGCTCGGTCGGGAAGAGCGCCACGTCGTCATGGTTCCGTCCCGCGGCGACGATAGGCTTACGGGCCTCACCGGTGACCGGTCGACCGATGTCACGAGTCGTCGTAACGGCAGTTCGCGCGCGCTCCACCGCCGATGCGAGACTTTCGACGTCGGCAGCGGCTGGAGCATTCGCCTCCCGAAAGACGCTCAGCGACGCGGAGGGCGTCGGTAAGGCATTTGTGTCGCGTGCCGGCGAGGCGGCCACGACGGCGCCGAGTACCACGGCGACTGCGACCGCGCTTGCAGCCGTGGTGCATCTCATCTGTCCACCAATCATGGTCGTGTCGTGTCGCAGATGATGGGGCGTGCCACACTGTAGGCATTCTGGCACGCGGACTTCCGCGACGTCCCCGAGGGTCCGAGGTGAATTGGCACGCCGTATTGAGGGGTACCGTAAACGCTCGAGATCCAGTTGCCAGCGTTGTCTGTATACATCGCCCACACAGGCGTGTAGCCGTCGCCCGTGGAACGTCATTCCAGTTGCGATAGTCGACGCCGGAGGTGTTCCACCCAGCGTTGGGGGCTTTGAATGGATAGAACGTTCCATACTGGAATGCGGTAGCCGCTAGGGCGTTCGCAGCGAATGCCAGCGTCGCACTGTTCCTCCCTCGCGGGCCTACGATGTGAGCCAGCTTCCTCTCGAAATAAGTCGAGCCCTCGCCAGTCGCATATAGTGTAGGCACAGATTGTGGGCGCTTCGAGCCCCAATCAAACATCGTTACCGAACTGTTACACGCGGGGTGCTGAGTCCGTCGCCGCGATGAGGCGGGCGGCGTCTTCGGCTGCCAGTATTCCGAGACTGGGGCCACATACCTTTCTATTGTGGGTGTATTGCCGTAGCGTCAGCGATGTGGCCGCCGGCCTCGCCGGGAACGGACTGCACCGTGGTTCGACCGTTCCGTAGATTGGGTCGGGTGCCTCGGAGACGTAGCCGCAGCTCTGCTGCGGCTACGTGACCGTCGACGACGACAGCTCGCCGCCGTCGATCCCTTTCCGCCTGCACAACCGCGGCGATCGCCTCGCAACGGCCAAGACGGCCCGTCGCTATGAGCGTGATGGAATGCGAGACACATATGCATCCTGATGCAAATATGGGTCGGGATTCGTGTAGCTGTCTGCGTGTCCCGTCGTCTCCGCCGCAGGACCGCGAAGGCGCGGCGACATGCGGAGCCGCCGATGCGCGCTGCCGTCGCGCCACCGCTGATCGCGCGCGAGGCGAGCCGCGTCGAGCGACTGGCCTACACGCGCACGCAGGCTGCGGAAGCGCTCGGCGTGAGCCGCTCGACCTTCAACCGCCGCATCCTTCCGTTGCTCGAGACCGTCGAGATGCCGTGGGGTGCACGGCTGATTCCGGTCGACGAACTGCAGCGGTTGGTTGCCGAGCGACGCCGGCCGGCTCGAGCGCGAGAGCAGCCCAAGGTGGCCCTTGCGCGCCGGGCCATGGTTGCGCCCGGCATCGTCGAGCGGATTCGAACCGAGCATGCCGCCGGCAGGAGTCTGGGCCAGATCGCACGCGCGCTCAACGACGACGGCGTGGAAACCTCGCACGGTGGCCGCCAGTGGTGGCCCTCGACCGTGCGCGCCGTTCTCGTCCGTTCGAGTCGGCCCAACCCCGCTGCCGCAAGCTAGAGGGTGACGAGCTCGCGAACGGGCGCGTCGGGCTGCTACACGCGGGCAATTGCGTCAGGCCCGCCTTCGCCGATGGCCGGATCAACGCTTGGCTGAGAGACGGCTAACCTGGTGGGCCCGCGCCGATTCGAGACGCACCATCTAGCTCGACTTGTCGTCGGGGAGCAGCATGACCGCCGCGGTCGGGCCTTTGTAGATTTTGAGGATCCACGGCCCCGGCTCCCTGAGTTGCTCCGTGATCCGACCCCAGTGCGATGTCAGGCCCGCGAGCTTCTCCCAGCCGGTGTAGTCGGCTCGGGCGTAGCCGATGATTCGAGCGGTCGTGCGCTCGACAGTCGCGCGTTCGCTTCGCGTCCGGAAGATCCCGAGGTCACCGGTAACGATCACGTAGCCCTGCTTGGTCGCGTCTTCGATCCACCACTCGTCCCCGTGCTGAGGCAGCTGCATCTGCGGGTGAACGACGTGCTGAATGACTGCATGGCAGCCATGGTTTGAAGTGAAGAGGTTGATCGCCTGCGCGACCCTCTTGCCGACGCCGTTCTCGACGTAGAACTGCGTCATCCGAGACGATCGTGGAGGCTAGATTAGGCGGCGACGCGCTCGAAGCAAAGCGCGGCGCCAACCTCGGCAACGCTCGCGCCGATGTCGTCGGCGATTTCGGACAAGCCGAGGCCTTCGCCGCGGTGGACCGCTATCGCGTTCGTGCGCACGCCGGAGAGCGCTGTGGATGGGATGCCGCCGTTCAGGAGCGTGTCGACAATCACTGGCTCGTCGCGACCGAGGGGCCACCAGCGGTACGCGCTGCGCTCGCGTTCGTCGTAGTCGACCGACGCGATGAAGTCGTCTAGCGCGGAGGGCCACGCGAGCTGGCCACGCCGCGAGGCGTTCATGAGGTAGCTGTCATCGCCTTCGCTGGCGAACCGGAGGAACAGTGACTTGCCGTGCACCTTGAACTCGAGCGAAAGCAGTGGCCGCTCGATCTCCAACTCGACCGCAGAAAAGTCGAGCGCCCGCCGAATCGACTGGAGCGGGACGCGGCTCCTGTATGTCGCAAGGAATCGCAACTCGAGCAGGTTCAAGAACGAGAGCGGGATCGCGTCCGAGGCGTCTCCATCGACGATGATCAGAGGTTCGTCGCGACGGGTCTGTCCGCGGTGCTTCCGGGTGTGCCCGATTGCCCAGCGGCGGATGGTCGAGGGAGGCCGAGCGATAAACGACGCGGCCTCTGGGATCGAGTACCGGGGCTCGACCGCTCGCTCGGCGATTCGGGGATGCATGAGCACCAACCGAGTATAGGCACGGCGATGCCTAGCGCCGCAAGCGCCGAGCGAACCACCACGCGGAGTGCGCGGCTTTTTGTGCGGCTTTTTGTGGCGTTCAGGTGCGTCTCTGAGCGGCTTCCTGCGAACGGAGCGCTTCAGCCCGTCACCCCAGGAATCCCCCGCAAACCGCCAGTTCTCGCTGTAGTGGGAGCGGATGGATTCGAACCATCGTAGGCTGAGCCAACGGGTTTACAGCCCGTCTCCTTTGGCCACTCGGACACACTCCCGTGACGGCGCGCGCGCGGCGGCCGCCGTTCGATGGTAGCGCAGGCCCGGCGGCCCGACTACACCGCCACTGCGTCTCGCAGGCCCTGTGCCTCGGGCAGCGTCTCGAGCTTCTTGAGCGTGTTGTTCTCGATCTGGCGGATCCGCTCGCGCGTGACGCCGAATGCTCGCCCGACCTCCTCGAGCGTGCGCGGCGGCTCGCCGAGCAGCCCGTAGCGGAGCTCGATGACCTTGCGCTCGCGCTCCGGCAGCGAGTCGAGCGCCCGCTGAATGTGCTCGCGCCGTAGCTCGACCGAGGCGGTGTCGAAAGGCGACTCCGCCAGGCGATCCTGCACGAAATCGCCGAGCTCCGATTCCTCGTCCTCGCCGATCGGCTTCTCGAGCGAGATCGGGAGCTGTGCCATGCGCTGGATCTCGCGGACTTCCTCGGCGGTGATGCCGAGCTCGCGCGCGACCTCTGCGGGCCGGGGCTCGCGACCGAGCTTCTGCACGAGCTGGCGCTCGACGTGGACGACCTTGTTCAGCTTCTCGACCATGTGCACCGGAATGCGGATCGTGCGCGCCTTGTCTGCGACCGCGCGGGTGACCGCCTGGCGGATCCACCAGGTGGCATAGGTCGAGAACTTGTAGCCCTTGCGGTAGTCGAACTTCTCGACTGCCCGGATCAGGCCGAGCGAGCCCTCCTGGATCAGGTCGAGGAAGGTCAGGCCGCGCCCGAGGTAGCCCTTTGCGATGGAGACCACCAGGCGCAGGTTGGCCTCGATCATCTGCCGTTTTGCGAGCATGTCGCCGCGCTCGATGCGCTTTGCGAGCGACACCTCCTGGTCGGCGGTCAGCAGCGAGACCCGTCCGATCTCGCGCAGGTACAGGCGCAGCGAGTCGAGCGAGGGCTCGACGGTGAGGTCGAGCGTCGGGCCCTTCTCGCCCGGCGCGGGCTCGGGCGGCTTTCCAACCTCTTCCACGACCTCGACCCCGCTGTCCAGCAGGTAGCCGTGCAGCTCCTCGACCTGTTCCTTCGAGAGCTCGATCTCCTCGAGCACGTTTGCGATCTCTGCGTAGGTCAGGACGCCCTTCTCGACGCCCTGCTCTACAAGTTGCCGCAGTTCTTCCACGTCTGGCAGCGAGTACTCGACTGTCAGCATCCCTGGCCCTCTCCCCTCGGTGGTCCGCCGCTGACGAGGCGTCTCACAGCGCCCCGACCCCTGAGACCAGACTGCTCCGCCGCTCGACCGCTCCCCTCCAGGACGGTCGAAATGACGACGGTTCCGTCGCACCCGGTCTACCAGGGTCGCGGCATAGTATCGACCGTCGCGATGTGCGCAAGGAACGGGTGCAATATCACCCCACCACCCCGAGAATTCTGCCGATTTCGAGGTGACTTTCGAGATTCGGCGATTCCGAGATGACCGTGACGGGGTGATCGAACGTCGCGAGCGCCTCGCGCAGAGGCTCGGCGCGCAGGTCTCCCTCGCCGTACGGCAGGTGCCGGTCTTCGTTGCGGTTCGCATAGTGGATGTCCGAGAAGTGGATGTGCAGGCGCTCGGCGGGGCCGAGCGCGGTGCGGGCGCGCTCGAGCACGAGCGCGAAATCCGCTGCCTCGCGGAGTGCGCCGTCGCTCGTCGCCTGCAGGTGCGCAAAGTCGATCACCGGCCGCACCCAGTCGACCTGCCGGGCGATCGCGACGACGTCCTCGAGCGTGCCGAGATCGCGTACGCGACCCATGACCTCCACCCCGAACGGCATCAGGCGATCCTTTGCGCGCAGGCGCTCCTCGACCTCCCGCAGATGATCCACGACGTCGCGGATCGCATCGTGCGGCGTGCGTCCCAGGTGAAAGCCGGGATGGATCACGACGAGCTCTGCCCCGAGCAGGCGAGCGAGTCCGGCCGTGTGATCCATGTTCGAGGCAGCCTGCCGGCGCTTCGCCTCGTCGGTGTTGCCCGGGAATGCGAAGAGCGGGGCGTGCACCGACAGCATGATCCCGGCCTCGCGCGCCACGCGTCCGAGCTCTGCGGCGAGCGGCTTTGCGGGGTATCGCCGGGCGAACGAGACCTCGCAGGCGGTGAACCCGTGGCCGAGGAGTGTGGCGACGGCCTCGGCGGGCGACCCCGAGGGGAGCCCGGATGGTCCGAAGCGCAGGTCGCTCACCGGGTGTTCACGCGCCAGCCACCGACGACCGCGCCGGCGCCGTCGCGCAGCGGACGGGTCGATGCGGCCGTCAGCGTTGGCGCCTCGGTGCCCGCGACCAGATGGACGAGCCTCGCCAGGGCGACCTCGGCGGCGGCGTCGCTGCCGCTCTCGACCTTGAGCGCGCCGCCGACTCCGGTCAGGGGATTCGCACAGCAGATCACGCCGAGCGCTCCGCGTTTGGCGACAACGGGGGTCTCGCGCATGGCCGCCGTGTCGAGTGCGGCGTCTCCTCCGACGAGCCACGGGTGCGCCCGCATCGACGTGCACACGCGGGCGCACGCGGCGACCCAGGGTGCTGCGCCGCCGGCGGCAAGGCGCGCGTAGGCGGTGGCGCTCGCGGCCAGGGACAGCGCGTAGGCGGGCATGCCGCAGCGGTCGGTCGCAAGGTGGGGCGCCTCGCCCGCGAGCGCCTCGACGGCGGCGTGCACGGCCCGCTGGTTCGGCGCGTCGACTACCAGGTAATCGCCCAGAGTCCATCCCCGCGCGCGCGCGTGCGAGAGAGCCAGCGCGTGATTGCCCGAGCAGTTGTGGTGCAACGGCCCCGGCGCCCGTCCCGCGCGCCGGAGCTCGCGTGCGGCGCCGCTTCCGAGCGGCTCGTGGAGACCGCGCGGGCGCAGATCGGCGAGACCCACGCCCGCCGCCGCGAGCAGTGCGGCGACCGCGGAAACGTGACCAGGAGCGCCCTCGTGCGACGCACACGCGATCGCGATCGCGGCGCTGTCCAGCCCGAGCTGGTCGGCGCTCCCGTCCTCGATGATCGGCAGTGCCTGAAGCGGCTTTGCTGCGGATCGCAGGAAGGTGACGTGGTGCGGGTCGCCGGCCGACGCGACAAGACGCCCCGACGTGTCGCATACGGCGAGGTGCACGCGATGGCGTGCCTCGACCGTTCCCCCGCGCACCGCCTCCACTACCAGCTCGCCCGGCATGGCGGCGTACCATAGCGGTGGGCGATGCCCGAACTCCCGGAACTCCAGGCTCTTGCCGAGGCGCTCGACCCGCTCGTGAGCCGGTCGCCCATCGAGGGCACGCCTCTGCTCCATTTCGCGGTGCTCAAGACCGCGCTGCCCCGGCCAGACGAACTCGCCGGGCGTACCTTCGTGGGCGCCCGCCGGCGGGCCAAGCGCATGCTGTTCGAAACCCAGGGGGGCGGCCCGGTGCTGCTGGTGCACCTCATGACTGCCGGGCGCATGGCCTTTGCCGAGCCGGGCGACAAGTCGGTCGGCAGCGAGGTGCTGACCGTGCGCTTCGCCGATGGCGGCCGCCTGCTCGTTGGTGAGCGCGCCACCAGGAAGTCGGTGCGGGTGTCGATCTTCGCTGCCGGGGACGTCGAGGCCGAGCTCGCCGGTCTCGGTCCCGAACCGCTCGACGACGCGTTCGACGTGGATGCGCTGCGGGCGGTGCTCGCACGCGGCGGGCAGCTGCATACGCTGCTGCGCGACCAGCACGCCATCGCCGGCATCGGGCGCGCCTACGCGAACGAGATCCTGCACGCGGCGCAGCTCTCGCCGTTCGCGTCGGCGGACCGGCTCGACGACGAGGCGACGCTTCGCCTGCACGCTGCGATCCGCGAGACCCTGCTGTCCGGGATCGAGCGGTTCCGCCCGCACGGGATCCGCATGGCGCAGAGCAAGAAGGCGCTGACCGGCCTGTTCGACGTTCACGGCCACGCCGGCGATCCGTGTCCGCGCTGTCGCGAGGAGCTGCGCTCCGTCGACTTCGCCGAGCACCAGATCGTCTACTGCCCGCGCTGTCAGACGGGCGGCAAGGTCTACGCCGACCGCCGGATGTCGCGTCTGCTCAGGTAGAGGCGGGTGCGAAGGCGACCACGAGCTGCAGGTCGTGCGCGTGGATCGTGACGTTCGAGAGCTGCAGGAGCGCGTGGGCCGCGACGACGCGCACATCACGGCCGTCGGCGGCGGCAAGTTGATCGATTGCCTCCTGCGACACCGGACCGAGGTGGAGCGTTGTGCCCCTGCGCTCCATCCCGACCTCGCGCAGCGACGGATCGAGGCGAAGCGCCGCCTCGGCCAGCGTGGCCAGCGCGGAGGCGGCGTGCTCCTCGTCGGCCAGGACGAGCGCGGCATCGTCCGAGCTCAGGAGCGCGACGCACCTCCCATCGCCCAGCCGCTGCTCCACGTCGGCCGCGGCATCGCTCGCTGCCTGGCCGAGCGAGATCGGCTCCGGCTTGGACGCGAGCGTGCCGCACGATCGCCGCGCAAGTGTCGCGACGGCGTCGATCAGCCGCGTCTGCTCCTCGCAGGATGCGACGATGAAACGCAGATACCGTTGCTGCTGGTCGTCGAGCCCGCCTATCCGCTCGAGCGTTCGTGCGAACCCATACGCGGTGGCAAGTGGTGTGCGTAGGTCGTGGCACGCCTCGCGCACGAGCAGCGGGAATCCCTGTGCATCCTGCACCGTTCTAGCGAGCGTATCCGACAAGTCTCCAACTTTCTCACGCGCGCATACCATCTGTGATGCGACTACCTGGCGCGCGTCAGATCCCCCGGAATCCCATGAAACACACCACTCCGACCCCGCACTTGCTGCCCGGCCTCGACGTGCAGGCCTCCGAGCCCCCCGTGCGGGTGTCGCTCACGCGCGCTGGCGTGACCGGCGTCCAGAAGGTGATCCGGATCGCGGGCCGGTCCGGAAGCGACGTCTACTACGCCGACATCGAGTGCTCGGTCGACCTCGACCCCGCCCAGAAGGGCGTGCACATGTCGCGCTTTCCCGAGCAGTTCGCCGAGGCGATCGAGAACGCGGTGCATGGTGACGCCCCCATCGTCGAGGCCCTCGCCGAGCAGATCGCACGCGGCGTCCTCGAGCGGCAGGGAGCCCTGCGGTCGCACGTCTCCATCGAGGCGCGCTATCCGGTCGAGCGCATCACTCCCGTCTCGGGGCTGCGCACGCAGGAGATCACGACGTTGCTCGGGTCGGCCACCGCGACCGCGGCCGGCGTTCGCCGCGCCGTTGGCGTGCGCGTACGCGGCTTCAACGCCTGCCCCTGCGCGCAGGGGATGGTGCGCGACCGGGCCAGCGAGCGGCTCAGCGAACTCGGGTACGGGGGCGACGAGCAGGCGCGGATCCTCGACGCGATCCCGATCGCGACCCACAACCAGCGGGCCGAGGCGACGCTCATGGTCGGATCCCACGAGACGGTCGAGGCGACCGAGTTGATCGACATCGCCGAGGCGTCCATGTCGGCGCCCGCGCGCGAATTGCTGAAGCGCCCCGACGAGCTCTACGTGGTCGAGCTCGCCCACCTGCATCCGCGCTTCGTCGAGGACTCCGTGCGGCTGATGGTGGCCGGCACGGCGGAACGCTGGCCCGAGCTGCCCGACTCCGCCTTCGTCCTCGCCCGCCAGGTCAACTTCGAGACGATCCACAACCACGATGTCGTGGCCGAGCGCAGCGGCCTGCTCGGCGACTTGCGGCACGAGCTCGCAGGCACCGGGGGCGGCAAGCACGTCACCCTCGAGGGCTGGCTCGCGTCCTGATCAGTCGCCCAGCTCGCGCCGGCGCCGCGTGACGAACGCATCGATCTCCGCGAGCGTGGCGGAATCGAGTGGGGGAGGCTCGTACTCGGCGAGGATGCCTTCGTAGATGCCGGTGGCGCGCTCGGCCGCATCGCTCGAGCCGTCGCGCTGCCAGCGCTCGAAGTTCGCAGTGGTGGCGAGCATTGGGCGGTGGAAGCAGTCGCGGAACCGCGTCAGCGTGTGGGCAGCGCCCAGGAAGTGGCCGCCGTGGCGCACCTCGTCGTGCGCGTCGAAGGCGAGGCTCGCCTCGTCGATCTCGAGGGGCGTGAACTGGGCGCGCAGGGTCTGCACGATGTCCAGGTCGACGACGAGCTTCTCGAAGCTCGCCACGAGCCCGCCCTCGAGCCACCCGGCGGTGTGCATGACGACGTTGGCTCCCGCGAGGAACGCGGCCAGCATCGTGTTC
>Ga0136635_10000346_pt1 | contig 12433 bp, 9 predicted proteins | sample AntDrymeUQ852106_2_FD_105495 | JGI IMG/M metagenome (GOLD analysis project Ga0136635, IMG submission 105495) | Polar desert sand microbial communities from Dry Valleys, Antarctica - metaG UQ85 (21.06) | ecosystem: Environmental > Terrestrial > Soil > Desert | place: Antarctica: Dry Valley... | reverse complement strand
TCGCACGCTCCGCAGTCGACGCACTCGTCCGGGTGGATGTAGAGCATCCGGTTGCCCTCGTAGATGCAGTCGACCGGGCACTCCTCGATGCAGGCCTTGTCGAGCAGGTCCACGCACGGCTGCGCGATGACGTAGGTCACGGGTGCTTCCTCCTGGGCGAGGGCCGGGGACGACGCGGCCGGACAAGATGGCCGCGCGCCTAGTATCGCGCGTGCCGGTGAAGTGTGCAGGTCGAGGGGCAGGATGGCGTGCTGGGTGTTCACGACGTGGGACGGCGCGTGTCGGTTCGCCGCCGCGTGGTCGGCGGCCTGACCGACGTCGTGGGGCACCTGCTGGGAGCCGGGGACGGCTCGCTGACCGTCCTGCGGCGCGACGGCGAGGTCGTCACCCTCGACACCGCGGCCGTGACCGCCGCCAAGGTCGTGCCGGCTGCACCGGTGCGCAAGGGGTGGGAGGTCCCGGTCGTCCCCGACGACGACATGCAGCGCATCTGCTGGGCTGGCTGGCCGGCCCGCGAGGTCGAGATGCTCGGCGGCTGGGCGCTGCGCGCGCACGGCGGAATCACCGGACGGGCCAACTCGGCGATGGCCGTCGGGGACCCCGGTCGCCCGGTGCGCGACGCGCTCGACGAGGTGCGCGAGTGGTACGCCGCCCGCGGGCTGCCACCGCAGCTGCAGCTGCCCCTGACCGACCCGGCGAACCGGTCGATGGCCGACCTCGGCTGGGACCGGCTGCACGTGACCGTGGTGCAGGTGGCCCCGATCGCGCCGCTGCTCGCGACCGTCCCGGCGCCGGCCGGAGCGGCCGACCTGCACGTCGTGGTCGAGCCGACCCCGTCGCGGACCTGGCTCTCGTTGATGCACGACCTCGACTTGCACGGCCCCGACTCGCACGTCGCGATCCTCACCGGGCCCGCCCGGGTGGGCTTCGTCACCCTCCACCGTGGCGACGAGCCGGTGGGCATCGGCCGCGTCTCGGTCGAGGGCACCTGGGCGGGCGTCACCTCGGTCGACGTCACGCCGGACGCCCGGCGGCAGGGTGTGGCCTCCGCCGTGATGCGGGCGCTGCTGACGTGGGCGCTGGAGCAGGGCGCCACCTCGTCGTACCTTCAGGTGCGCGCCGCCAACACCGCCGCGTTGCGGCTGTACGCCGGGCTGGGCTACGCCACCCATCACCCCTACGGCTACCGCGCGCCCTCGTCCTGACCCGGCTCCGGCTCCGGCTCCGGCTTCGGCTCCGGCGGGCCGTCGGCCCCGCAGATGACCTCGTTCTCGGGCTCGTAGCGGGTGCGGAACTCCTCGGAGCGGACCTGGGCACCGCCCTCGTAGAACAGCCGGTTCACGACGACGCGGAACCCCGAGACGCCGCCGGTCGCGACGCAGTCGCCCTGCTCGGTGCCGGGGTCCCGCCCGTCGTAGACGACCCGGAACGGGCGGATGTCGTAGCGCGCCGACCTGGTCGCCTCGATGCGGTAGCGCTTGGTGCCCCACACCGTCACGGTGACCGAGCTGTTGCTGTAGCCCGTCGTGATGAAGGCCCCCTGCTCCGAGTCGTTGCGCGCGCGGAGATCCTTGTAGCCCCAGGCGATCGTCGACTCGCGGCCCTCGGGGTAGCGGGAGATGTAGAAGCTGTGCGGGTTGTGCTCCACGATCTCGAGCCCGGCGAAGAAGAACGCGTTGAACGTGGTCGTCACGAGCTGAGAGACGCCGCCGCCGTAGTCGACCTCGAGCCGGCCGTTGTTGATGATGAAGCCGGCGACGAAGCCGCGCTCCGGGGTGCGCTCCCCCACCGTGTCGTTGAAGCTGAAGACCTTCCCGGGCAGCACGAGCGTGTCGTCCAAGAGGTCGGCGGCGCGGTGGATGTTGGTCAGCCGCGGCGCGAAGTCCGAGGGGTAGTAGGTGGTGTAGGTCGCGATCCGCTCGGTCACGCCGAGCGACCTGGCCACGTCGGTGGTGACCTCCGGCTCGCTCACCTCCAGGGGGATCGTGGCCGCGCGGGCCGGACCCGTCAGGGACAGCACCGGAAGCACGACGGCGGCCAGCGAGTCGGGCAGCACCTCGCGTCCCTGCCGTGCCGGCACGACCCGGGGCCGGTCTCCCACTATCCGGAACGTCGCGTCCCGCGCGGGCTCCTCGACCGGCGCCAGCTCGTCCGCGACCGCCGCGTGCAGCCGCGCCGCCTCCAGGACCGGCTCGAGGCTGCCCGCGTCGTCGGGCACGAACGTCAGGGACCGGCCGATAGCCCGCGCGCGGATGTCGACGGTGACGCCCTCGACGGTCAGCACCACCGGTGCCGAGACGGCCGGCTCGGCCAGCTCTGCCACGACCCGGTCCACCTCGGCTCCGTCGACCGTCGGCGGGGCAACCTCGGTGGGCACCTCGACGGGCCCGCCGCCACGGACGTAGCCCGCGGTGAGGTAGGCCTCGGCCAGGGCCGACACCGCCCGCGGGCGGACCACCCTTAGCCCCGACGCGGGGTCGGACGACACGACGGTGACGCCGCGGATGTCCACGCTGCCCTCGACCGGAGCCCGGTCGACCGCGCCGGCGATCCGGTCCACCTCGGTCCGCAGCAGGGCCCGGTCCACCCGGGCGACGGGGTCGACCTCTGCCGCGCCGAGCAGGGTGCGGGCCAATGCGAGCGGGTTCCAGGACCGGGCGGGCGCCGCATCGACCGTGGCGGCGACGTCCAGCGTCAGCCCGGCGCCGACGGGGCGGACCGTCGCGTCGGCGTCAGCGGCGCGCACCGGGATCTCGGCAGCCGCCTCGTCGCGCAGCTCGCGTCCCAGCGTCGCGACCGCCTCGGCGTGGGTCTGCCCGCCGATCGGCACCCCGAGCACCGTCGTCCCCCGGGCGATGCGATCCCCTGCTACGGCATACGCGACGGCATAGAGGACCAGGAGGGCAGCCACGACCAGGCCGAGAACGCGGCCGGCCCGTCGGGAGGTGCTCGACCCGGTGGCCGAGGAGGAGGCGGACACGGCTCAGGCGAGCCGGCCGTAGCGGCCACGGTGGTAGACCAGCGGGGTGCCGTCGCGGTCGACCTCGCGGGCCGCGAGGACCTCGCCGACCACGATGTCGTGGTCGCCGCCGTCATGGACCGAGACGGTGCGGCACTCGAGCCAGGCGACCGCGTCGTCGAGCAGCGCGGCGCCGGTGGTGCCACGGTGGTGCGGGAAGAGGTCGAGCTGACCGATCAGGGGCCGACCCTTCATCGCGAACCACTCGGCGGCGCGGCGCTGGCCCGCCGCGAGGACCGAGACGCCCCACGAGCCCGTCTCGAGCACCGCGTCGCGGAACCGCGCCTCCTTGTCCACGCAGACCAGCACCAGGAGCGGGTCCAGGGACAGCGAGATGAACGCGCTGGCCGTCATCGCGTGGTCGACTCCCGCTGAGGTTGTGGTCACCACGGTCACACCCGTCGCGAAGTGGCCGACGGTGCGCCGGAAGTCGTCGACGTGGACGGACGGGTCGTCGGGCTGGGCCGGCGCGGAAAGGGACATCACGGCGACCCTACCCGCGCCGGGACGCCCCGACCCCCGCTGCTCAGGCGGTATGCATCCGCCCGGCGAGCCGGGCGTTGCTGATCACCACCGCAGCCGGTCCCTCGACCAGGCGCAGCGTGTTGAGCGAGGTCTCGCCGAAGGCGTTCTTGGTGGCGCTGGACAGGGCGAGGCAGCCGACAACCCGGCCGGCGGCCCGCAGCGGCATCGACAGGAAGGTCGCCATCCGGCCCTCGTCATCCTGCCCCAGCAGGCCGCGATCGTCCGCCACCCGGGGCACCAGGTCGTGCACCATAACCGGGGTGTTGGTCACCTGCGTCGCCGCGTCGGCGATGGCGCCGAAGAACTCGGTGTACTGCACCTGCGAGCTCTCGCGCGCGACCGTGACGTAGGTCAGACGGTCGTCGAGCATGCAGACGGCGGCCAGGTCGTAGTCGACGATGCGCCCGAGCACGCCGAGGACGGCGGCGACCGTCTCCTCGAACCCCTGAACGTCCGCCGCGACCTTCGTCATGTCGGCCGAGACCGATGCCTCGAAAAGCTTGCGGTCGAGCAGCTCGGACACCCGGGCGAGGACCTCGTCGTCGGTGAGCTCGACCGGGTCCGGGCGCAGCGGCGGCCGGCCCCCGCGCGCCTCGTCGGCCGCGGCGATGACCTGCTCGATGGCGGTGACCAGCTGGGGAGCCTCGAAGTCCTTGGTGAGGAAGCGGTCGGCGCCGTTCTGCGCCCCCCAGTAACGGTCCGACGCCGCGTCGAGGGACGTGAGCAGGACGACGGGGATCTCCGCGGTCTGCCAGTCGTCCTTGAGCAGGCGGGCCGCCACGTAGCCGGAGAGCCGCGGCATCTGGACGTCGAGGATCACCGCGTCGGGCTGGGTGCGGAAGGCACCCTGCACGGCTTCCACGCCGTCCTCGGCGACCACCACGTCGAACCCGGCCCGCTCGAGCACGGTCGACACGATGCGGCGCAGCGTGGGGCTGTCGTCCGCGATCAGCACGGTGGGCATCTGGCTGGCCTCGATCCTTCGGTCTTCGGGTCGTGCAAGGTTGTCGGCGGGTCCTCAGCGGCCGAGCAGACGTCGGACCGTATCGATGAGTTCGGCCTGGTCGAACTCGCTCTTGAGCAGGTAGGCGCTGGCACCTGCGTCCAGACCGGCCCGCTGGTCGGCCTCGTCCCCCCGCGAGGTCATGATCACGACCGGCACGTCCTCCCAGCCGCGGGTGCCCCGCAGCGTGCGGGTGAGCGTGAAACCGTCCATCCCGGGCATCTCGACGTCGGCGAGGACCAGGTCGACCGGCTCCCGGGCGAGGTGGGAGGCCCCGTCGAGCCCGTCGATGGCGGTGAGGACGTCGTAGCCCGCCCCCTCGAGGATCAGGCGCTGCAGCTCCCGCACGCCCACGGAGTCCTCCACGACCAGGACCCGGGCCCGGCGCGGCCCCCTTTGCGGGGGCACCAGCGAGCGGGGCGGCACCGTGACGGCGACGGGAGCCCGGGACCCGCCCGTGGCGAGCTGCCGGACGGCCAGCTCGCGGATGTCGAGCACCAGCACGACGCTGCCGTCCCCGTCGATGGTGGCGCCGGCCACGGCCGGCAGGCGGCCGATGAACGGGCCGAGCTCCTTCACGACCATCTCGAGCTCCCCCTCGAGATCGTCGACGGCCAGGGCCAACAGCTCTCCCGACCGGCCGTGGTTGACCACGACCGCCGCCCGGGGGTTGCGCGCGCCGGGCGCGCCGAGGACCAGGCCCAGGTCGACCAGAGGCATCGTGGCGCCCGCGCGGACGATCACCGGGACACCGGCAACCTCGTGGCGCTCGACCGTCGCCAGCCCGATCGTCTCCAGCACGCCGGCGACCGGCAGGGCGTAGCGCTCCGTCCCGACCCGGGCCAGCAGGCAGCGCAGGACGCCCAGGGTGACGGGCAGCGTGATGACGAAGGTCGTGCCCGCGCCGGGCACGGACCGGACCTCGATGGCACCGCTGAGGTCCTCCACGACTGTGCGCACGACGTCGAGGCCCACGCCACGCCCGGAGGTGCGGGTGACCTCCTCGCGGGTGGAGAAGCCCGGTGCGAAGAGGACCTTGAGCAGCGCGGGCCCGCTGACGGTGGTCTCCGGCGGTAGCAGCCCGGCCTCGACCGCCGCCGCCCGAAGCAACCTCTCGTCCACGCCGTTGCCGTCGTCGGACACCTCGATGACGACGGTGGAACCGGCGGCGCGCGCCGCGACGGTCACCGTGGCGCGACCCGGCTTCCCGGCGGCCTGGCGGTCCGCGACGCTCTCGCAGCCGTGGTCGACGGCGTTGATGACGAGGTGTCGCAGGGAGTCGGCGACGGCGTCCAGGACGCGGGTGTCCAGCTCGACGTCCTGGCCGGTCAGCACGAGGCTGACGTCCTTGCCGGAGGAGCCGGCGACCTCACGGACCAGCTGCGGGAAGGCGGCGACCACCCGGCGTACGGGCACCATCGCCAGGCCCATGGCCCCGTCCCGGACGCTGGCCAGCCGGCCCTGCCCGTCCTCCGCCCTGGTCTGCAGCTCGCGGGTGGCGGCGGAGAGCTGGTCGCCCAGGGCGACCAGGGAGTGCACGGCCCCCAGCACCGCCGGAGGGGGCGGGGTGTCGCCGTCGGTCAGCGCGTCGCGCAGGGTCCTGGCCGCCCGTAGGTGGTCGGCGGCGAGGGTGGCGAGCTCGCGGCCGTGCCGCGAGATCCGGCGTACGTCGAGCTCGGCCTCGCCGACCACGTCGACCAGGTCGTGCACGCGGCGGGTCGACACCCGGATCGAGTCCCCCCCGCGGGGCCGGTCGGCGTCGCCACCTGCGTCGTCGTCGGCGTCTCGGTCGGCCAGGCCGGTGAGCCGAGGCACGACGACGGGGTCCTCGCCCGCGCACGCCGAGTCCAGGGCCGCCACCACGGCGGCCAGCTCCTGGGCGCCGACCGGTCGCACGGCGCCGGGCATCGAACGGCTGATGCTCTCCGCCGACACCAGCAGGACGTCGACCAGGTCCCTGCGTACCGGGCACCGGCCGTCCTTGATCGCGCCGAGGAGGTCCTCGGCGCGGTGGGCGACGTCGACGACCCCGTCGAGCCCGAGCATGCGGGCCGACCCCTTGACGGTGTGCGCGTCGCGGAAGAGACCGGCCACCAGGGTCCGGGGCGAGGGGTGGGTCTCGAGGAGCAATAGGCCCGCACAGAGCGATGCGAGCCGGTCCTCGACCTCCGCTCGGAAGGTGGCGACCAGCTCGGGGTCGTCGGCCCAGCTCATGATGCCCGTGGTGGGGCTCTCATGACACGCGGAACTGCTCGATGGACGACCGCAGCTCGGCGGCGAGGACGTTGAGCTCCGCCGCCGCGGCTGCCGCCTGCTTGGAACCGACGGCGTACTGCCGGGACACGTCCGACACCTGGGTCATGGCCGAGACGACCTGGTCGGAGGCGGAGCGCTGCTGCTGGGTGGCGATCGAGATCTCCTTGGCAGCGGTCGTCGTCTCGTCGACCATGCCGGAGATCCGCTCGAGGGCGTCGACGACCTCGCGGGCGAGGGCCGCGCCGCTGCGGACCTCCTTGGCCCCCTCCTCGCTCGCGAGGATGGTGGCGCTGGTCTCGGCCTGGATCTCGGTGACGATGGCCTGGATCTGCCCGGCCGACTCCTGCGAGCGCTCGGCGAGCTTGCGGACCTCGGAGGCGACAACCGCGAAGCCTCGACCGTGCTCACCGGCCCGGGCGGCCTCGATCGCCGCGTTGAGCGCGAGCAGGTTGGTCTGGTCGGCCAGGTCGTCGATGACCACAAGGATGCGGCCGATCTCGTGCCCCTTCTCCCCCAGGGACAGTGCCCGGGTGGCGATGGAGTTGACCCGGTCGGCGATGACGTCCATCGCGGCGACCGAGGTGGCAACGGCCGTCCGGCCGTCCTCGGCGTGGCGCAAGGTCTCGGCGGCGTAGCGCGCGACGGACTCCGCCGTGTCGGCGATCTGCGCCGCGGTGGCGGCCAGCTGCTCGATCGTCGAGGTCGTCTCGGCCACTGCCGAGGACTGCTGCGTGGCGCTCGCGGCATGCTCCTCCGCGGTCGCGAGCAGCTCGCCGGCGCTGGAGGTGATCTGCTCACCGCCGGTGCGGATCTGCTCGACGAGCTGGCGCAGGTTGACCAGCGTGTTGTTGAAAGACTCAGTGAGAGCGGCGACGGACTCGCTGACACCGTCGCCCGGCTCGGGGGCCACGTGGACGGCGAGGTCGCCCTCGGCCGCCTGCGAGAGGATCTGCGAGAGGTGGTCGACCCGGCGGGCGAGCTGGTCGCGCTCCTCGGCGGCCGTGCGGCGCTCGTCCCAGACGGCCGCGCACAGCATGCCGACGAACCAGGTGATACCCGGGCCGAGCGGCAGGACCAGAGCCAGGGCCCCGAGGTCCTGGCTGGTCACGGGGCCGGCCGCGAGGACAGCCAGCATCATGGCCAGGGTCGAGAACAGTCCGATGATGAAGCTGCGGGTACGCGACATCGACACGGCGGCTATGAGCAGCGGCCCGATGGAGAGCAGCCAGTACGGACCGTCGACGCCGTCGGTGCTGGCCACGAGACCTGCGACCCAGATCAGGTTCGCCACGACGAGCAGCGACCGGTACCGCTCGATCTGTTTACGGCCGGTGAGCAGCCGCTCCCCGAAGAGAGTCAGGGCGGCGAGCCCCCCCGCACTGAGCGTGCCCACGGCGAGCCAGAGCGCAGCCTTGGTGAGCGGGTACTCGGCGCCGTACGCCGTGTCCACCCCGACAGCGACCACCGCCGCGACCACGGTCACCGCGAGGGTGACCGTCGACGAGTGGTTGAGCTTCTTCCAGTACTCCACCGGGCCTCCAGCGACGACAGGGCGACGCCGGCGGGTGGCCCGGCCGGAGGTCGGGGGCATCGTGCGTCACTGTGGCATCGGGTGCCGGGGGGTCGGGCTGTAGGCCGAACGGGGGGTCGACCGGCTCAGGCGCCGTGCCGGCGCCGGTCCACCCGTTCCCTCAGGGCGAGCACGGCTGCCACGTCGAGAACTGCTACCGGCCCGAGGGCGTCGGAGACCTGTCCCGTGACCAGGAGGGACGCATCGGCCGGGAGGGTCGGCGGCGGGGGTGTCACGTCCGTGAGCGACTCGTCGTACACGCCGGGGACGGCCTCCGCAACCAGCCCGACCACGAGGTCGTCGCGGGCTACGACCACGAGGCGGGCGCTGCCGGGCAGCGGCAACTGCGCCGCGGCCAGGAGCGGGCGCAGGTCGAGCACCGGCAGCATCCGGCCGCGCCAGTTCGCCACGCCCAGCAGCCACGGTCCGGAGCCGGGGATGCGCGTCACCTCAGGCACCATCGCCACCTCCGCCACGTCGGTCATGTCCACGGCATAGCGGGAGGAGCCCAGCCGGATCAGGACGGCACCCGCGTTCGTCAGGCCGGGGTCGAGGGACACGTCCTGGTCATCGGCCGTCCGCACCGCGTGCTGAAGACCGATCGGCCCGCGCCCGCCGGCCGTACGGCCAGCCGATCGCCAGCCCCGCGGCGAGCGTGCCGCCGAAGAGCCACAGGTAGCCGGCCGGGTCCCCGGCCACGACGAGGTCTCCCTCCGCGCGTGGTGCTGCGAAGAGCAGGACCATGACGAGCCAGCCCACCGCGGCCGCGCCGGCACCGCTGCGGGAACCCACCAGGAGCCCGGCGGCCCCGATGACGGTCACACAGAGCGCGAGCGCGAGGAGCAGACCGCCCGGCAGGCCCGCCACCCGCAGCGGGTGGACGAACGAGCCCAGCACACCCGCGGCGGCACCTCCGGCCATCGCCGGAGCGTGCAGAAACAGCAGCACGGGGCGGGTGGTCGGCACCCGCCGAGGCTAGTTGGCCCGGTGGGCGGCTCCCGCTAGGCAGGCGGGTCGATGTGGGCGGCGGTCCCGGCCCGCAGGTCGATCGTCGACCGGACGAGTCCGTCACTGTCCGGTCCTGCCTCGGCTGCCGCGTCGAGGATGTCGGTGATCTCGATGCCGATGAGCTCGTGGCGCTCCATCAGCGCGTCGCGCAGCGCGGCGACGAGGTGCTGGTTGCTCTCCAACAGACCGCGGACGACGACCTTCTGGCGCTGGAGCAGCTCCTCCACGTGCGCGCGGCCCTCGGGGTCGCCGAGCACCCGCCCGACGATGTTGGTGTCGGTGAAGGCACTGTTCTGGATCGCTGCGTACGACATCAGCGTCTCGCCCATGCCGCAGGCACCGGTCATCTCCGCGGCGACGTTGGTGGCGTAGAGCAGGTCCCCACCGGGCCCGGTGGACACGTCCCCGAAGAAGAGCTCCTCCGCGACCTGACCGCCCATCGCGATCTGGATGAGGGCGGTCATCTCCTTGCGGGAGCGGGTGTAGACCTCCTCGCGGTCGCCGTGAGCGAGCATGCCCAGCGCGGACCGGCGCTTGATGATGGTCAGCACCTCGAGCCGGCGCTGCGGCGCGACCAGCCACGCGACGGTGGCGTGGCCGGCCTCGTGGGTCGCGATCAGGCGCTTCTCGTGGTCGGTGTAGGCGACCGGCTGACCCATGCCGACCTCCTCGACGAGGCGGGCCTTGTCCACGTCGCTCCAGGTCATGGTGCGCTCGCCCCGGCGTACTGCGTTGACCAGCGCCTCGTCGAAGAGGTGCTCGATCATGACCGGCGTGTAGCCCTGCGTGACGCCGGCGAGGGCGTCGCGGCGGTCCTCGTCGTCGAGCTCCGGCGCGTGCGACTTGGTCGCGAGGAAGTGGTCGATGAGCACCCGCCGGGCGGCCTTCGCGGGCAGCTCGAAGGTGAGCCGGCGGTCGAACCGGCCCGGCCGGAGCAGGGCGGGGTCGAGGTTGTCGGCGCGGTTGGTGGCGGCGATGAGCAGCAGGTTGGTCGAGGGCGGTGCAGGTCGCTTGAGCTGGCGGTGCAGCGGCAGGTAGAGGTTGAGGCGGTCGATGAACTTGGTCTGCATCTTCTGCAGACCGGTCGGCTCGTCGAAGGACTGCAGCTGCACGAGGAGCTCGTTGACCACGCCGCCGACGCCCTCACTCATCGTGGACGCGTTCATGACCGCGCCGCCCGGGGCGCCACCGGCGGTGGCGTAGATGCTGGGGAGCCCGGTCATGCCGCCACAGTCCGGAACGGCGCTCATCCGGGCGATGCCGGGCATCGCAGTGGCGCTCAGGCCACCGCGGGCCATCGCGATCGCGTCGATCTCCTCGATGAACCCGATCGCGCCGCCCTCCTGGCGGGCAGCCTTGCGCAACGCCTTGAAGTACGAGCGGATCTTCTTCGCCGTCGCGCCGTAGAACATCGACTGGAAGGACGTCGCGCTCACGAACAGGAACGGCACGCCGGCCTCGCGGGCCATGGCCTTGGCGAGGTAGGTCTTGCCCGTCCCCGGGGCCCCTTCGAAGAGCAGCCCCCGGCGCGGCGTACCGCCCATCTCGCTCTGGAACTGCTTGTGCGCAAGGAAGAGGTTCAGCGACCGGACCACGTCCTCCTTGACGGCGTCGATGCCCTTGACGTCCTCGAGGCGCGTCTCGATCTGCTCCGGTCGGTAGATGACGTGCGGCGAGCGACCGGTGAACACGAACTGGCCCAGCAGCACGACCGTGAGCAGCACGAAGAACAGGATCGGCACGAGGAGCAACGGGTCGATGCTCGGGAGGTTGAAGAGGTTGAAGGGGTGCCCGGTGAGAATCCGGTACCAGAGGTACGCCGTGGGCAGCCCGACCACGAGGACTACCGTCCGCAGCCGGCGGCGCCGCAGCAGCTCTCTGCTGTGACCGACGTCCGCGGAGCCACGACCCATGACCTGCAGGTCACGCCCGTCGTCGCGGCGGGTGAGGTAGCTCTGGCCCTCGAGCGCCGGGTCACTGGTCTGCTGGTCGCCCACTGCAACTCCTCGGTCCGCCGGGTCTCTCTCCGACGGGAGTCTCACCCGCGGCGCGGGACTTCGACCCTGCGGGGTCGGGCTTTCACTCGGATGCGATCGGGCCGTCACCCGAACGGCGGACCCCATGGTGACCGTGCTCACCGTGCGTGATCGGTCCGCCTCAGTCGAGCCCGGCGAAGAGGTCCGTCTCGCGCCCGTTCTCGTCACGCTCGGTGCCCGGCTGGCCCAGCACGAGCCGGTAGCACTCGGTGCCCCAGGCCTCGTTGCCCAGGTTGTTGGACAGGGCGAAGAACGGGCCGTCGACCGTGATCTGGGTGGCGTGGGCGCGCATGGCCGCCAGCTTCGCGTCCACGTGCTCCAACGCCTCGACGGCGGTCGTCACCAGCTCGTCGGGGATGACCATCGGGATCTCTCCGTCCGGGTCGACGCCCTCGAAGAACGTCAGGTCCCCCGCCTCGCGCATCCGGCGCAGACCCTCGCGCATGAACGACTCGGGGATGGCGTTCCAGTAGACCTTCGCGACCTGCCATGCCGCGCCGGTCCCGAACGCGGGGTCCGCGGCCAGCTCGACGGCCCGCGTCGCGACCCGGTGCGCCTGGATGTGGTCGGGGTGGCCGTAGCCGCCGTTCTCGTCGTAGGTCACGAGCACCTGGGGCCGCGTCTCGCGCAGTACCTCGACCAGCAGGCCGGCGGCCTCGTCGAGGTCGGCCGCCCAGAAGGCGTCGGGCCGGTCGTTGCTGGGCAGCCCCATCATCCCCGAGTCGCGGTAGCGCCCGGCGTGCCCGAGGAAGCGGTGGTCGCGGACGCCGAGAGCCTCCATCGCGCTCGCCAGCTCACCCACCCGGTGCCGGCCGAGCGCGTCGTCCCGGTCCGCCGCCAGGTGAGCCAGGCCGGGGACGAGGACCTCCCCCTCCTCGCCCAGGGTGCACGTCACGAGGGTCACGTGGGCACCCTCGGCGACGTACTTCGCCATCGTCACGCCGTTGTTGATGGTCTCGTCGTCGGGATGGGCGTGGACCAGCAGCAGGCGGCGGCCGGCGTCGAGGACCTCCAGC
>Ga0136635_10000345_pt1 | contig 12437 bp, 13 predicted proteins | sample AntDrymeUQ852106_2_FD_105495 | JGI IMG/M metagenome (GOLD analysis project Ga0136635, IMG submission 105495) | Polar desert sand microbial communities from Dry Valleys, Antarctica - metaG UQ85 (21.06) | ecosystem: Environmental > Terrestrial > Soil > Desert | place: Antarctica: Dry Valley... | reverse complement strand
TGCGCGCGCCGGCGCCCTCAAGCCGGATGAGCTCCGCGGCTCCACCTTCACGGTCACGAGCGCCGGAAAGCTCGCCGGCCTCTTCCAGACGCCGATCGTGAACCACCCCGAGGTCGCGATCCTCAGCCTCGGCCGGATCGCCGAACGCCCGGTCGTCAAAGACGGAGAGATCGTCGCGCGGCCGGTCGGCTACCTGGCGCTCACCTTCGACCACCGCGTGGTCGACGGCGCCCGGGCGGCGGAGTTCGGCCTTGCCGTCCTCCGCCGCCTCGAGTCTGCCGACTAGCTAGTCGTCGTCGTCATCGTGACCGCGCATCCCGAAGGGTGGCGGGCCGGTGTACTCCTTCTGATCCTGGTCGTTGATCTGACCGCGGATCTCTCCGCCCGGGAACCGGGTGCTGTGGACGTTCGCGTAGGTGTGGCCGACCTCGACCGCGGCCTTGAACTCGTCCCACTTGCCGGCTTCGATTCCTCGGTCGGGAGCCTGCGCGATGATGTCGGCAGGCGTGATTCGGCCGCTCACCGTGCCGGTCGTCGGCGGGCATGTCGGCGCGGTCTGCGCCCCCGGCGGGACGGCCTGCGTCGTCCTGCACAGGAAGACGTCGATGGGCCCGTTGGCCGCCCTCTGCGCGAAGTGGATGTGGGCCTGTGAGACCGGCGTCTCCACGTCGCGGTAGCTCAGGACATAGTCCGCAGTGTCGTCCCTGTTGAACTTGATGTGGAAGCTGCCGAACCCGGTCGTCGAGACCGAGGTCACCTCCTGGTACCCGTTCAATCGTGCTCCGTTCGGGCCGTTACCTCCGTCGTCGTCGGCGATGGCCACGGCTCCGACGCTCAAGATTCCGACAGCAGCCAGAACCACGAGCAGTGCGACTCTCCTCACTCTTCCCCTCCTTGGTCGGGTTTTCCCCGACTACTCATACGGAACGGGAGGCGGATCGGTTCAGAAGGAGAAGCGGAACGGCTCCCTGCGGCTAGGAGCCGCCCCGCATCTAGGTCCTCCCCGCGTTTGCGAACGGCTGAAACCTCCCCAAGTACACTGGCCGCCTCATGCGGGACATCTACTGGATCGGGGTCTTCCTGGGCCTCGGGGTGGGGATCGGAGTGTTGCTCGCGGGAGTACTCGGAGCCTCGCGAGCCGCGATGCTTGCGGCGATCGCGCTTGCTGCGGTCGCCGGCTTCGCGCTCGGGATTCTCGTCGGCGACGAGGCCGAAGCTGCCGCCGGCGCAATCGGCGGGATCTTCGGCGGTGCAGCCGCCGGCGAGATCGTCCGCGGAGCTCTGCGCCGGGGAGGAGCCCGGCTCGGGACTGCCCTTCTCGTTGCGGCCGCGGCTGCAGCCGTAGCCGCTGCGGCGTTCATCCCGGTGGTCGGCTACCTGGAGGCGCTCGCGCTCCCGGTGCTCGCGATCCGGATGCGCCGCAGGCAGCCCGAGCGGTACGCAGGTCTGCGCACGCTCGCCGGTGACTAGGAAACTCATCCTCGTCGTCATCGACGGCCTGACGCCCGAGGTCTTCGAGGACGCCGTCGAGCGCAAGACCGCACCGACGCTCGCGGCCCTGCATGACGCGGGAACCTACGCCCGGGCCACGTCGACCTTCCCGTCGCTGACGCCGGTCTGCCTGGCGACACTCGCGACCGGCGCGCACCCTGACGTCCACGGGATCCCGCATCTCGTCTGGTACCACCGCGGCGAGCGTCGGCTCGTCGAGTACGGCTCGTCGTTCGGCGCCGTGAGAGCCGCCGGCACCCGCCGCTCGATCAAGGACGCGGTCGTCCAGATGAACGCAGTCCACCTTTCGCGAAATGCAATCACCGCCTTCGAGGCGCTCGAGGACGCGGGCCTGACGGCTGCGGCGGTGAGCACGCCGTGCTACCGAGGCCGGACACGCCACCTTCCGACGGTGCCCGGCTTCGGCGGTCCGGTCGAGGGACCGCGCCGCTTCTTCTACTACAGCCTCTTCGAGTCGGACGTGACGGGTGCCCCGCTTGCAGTGAGAACCCGCACGGGCGGCTCGATCGACGCGTACGGGGCGGCGGTCGGCCGCTGGCTCGTCACGCGGGACGGCTTTGACTTCCTCTTCCTCTACCTGCCCGACTACGACTACGCCTCGCACGCGCTCGGCCCGGGCGGAGCTCAGGTGGCGCTCGGGCGCAGCGACCAGGCTGTGGGTGCGCTGGTGGAGGCCGCCGGCGGGCTCGACGAGTTCCTCGAGCGGTACTCGGTCGTCGTCTGCTCCGATCACGGCCAGACGCGCGTCGATCGGGCCGTGCGCCTCCAGGACTCGCTCAGCGACTTCCGGCTTCACCGGCCCGGGGCGCAGCGTGATCCGGAGCTCGTGGTCGCGGCGTCGAACAGGGCGGGGATGGTCTACGCGCTTCGCGAAGGCATCGAGCCGCGGGCGATCGCGGAGAGGCTCGCGCGGACGGACGGCGTCGACATCGCGATCTTCCGCGAGGGCGGCGTCGGCGTGGCCCTGCGCGAGGGCGGAGAGATGCGCATTGGTCCGGAGGACGAGGGCTGGAAGGGGCGGGCCTGGCACGCGATCGCGAATCCGAATGCCGGAGAGGTGGTGGTCTCGGCGGCGGCGGGAGTGGAGTTCGCGGATCTCGGCGGGCGCAACCACGTCGGCGGCGGGTCGCACGGATCGCTGCTCGACGGCGACTCGACGGTGCCGATGCTCGCGGTCGGCGACCTGGAGCCGCCGAGGGAGATCGCCGGTGTGGCGCCCGCCGTGCTGGCGCACTTCGGCGTAACCGTGCCGGCCTATGCACGCGCGGCCTGATCGACGTATCGTTCGGATGGTCGACGAGCAGCTGCGCGGCCGCGGCATCGCGGACGAGCGGGTCCTGGACGCCATGGAACGGGTCCCGCGGGAGTTGTTCGTTCCGGAAGATCTCCGAGGTCGCGCGTACGACGACGCCGCCTTGCCGATCGGAGCGGGGCAGACGATCTCGCAGCCGTACATGGTGGCCCGAATCTGCACGGAGCTCGGGCTCGACGGCGACGAGCGCGTCCTCGACGTCGGAACGGGGTCGGGCTACCAGGCTGCCGTGCTGGCCCAGCTCGCAGCCGAGGTGCACTCGATCGAGCGGATCCCCGAGCTGGCCGATCGGGCGCGAGCCAACTTCGAGGCGGCCGGCGTCCAGAACGTCCATGGCCATGTCGGTGACGGATCGCGCGGGCTTCCCGGTCATGCGCCGTTCGCAGCGATTGCGGTCGCGGCGGCGGCGCCGGCTTTCCCGCAGGCGCTCTACGAGCAGTTGACGCTCGGCGGCCGCCTTGTCGTGCCGATCGGCCGGCGTCGTGGACAGCGGCTCGAGGTCATCGTCCGCAGCCCCGAAGGTCCCGCAACGATCCGTTCGGTCGAGTGCCGGTTCGTCCCGCTGCTCGGAGAGGAGGGCTTCGATACCTGACGTGCAGGGCATACGCCGGATCGAATGCAGGACCTCCTCCAGCGAATCGTCCGCCTGCACGGGGTGCAGGTCGGCCACGTCGTCGACGTGATCCTCGATTCCAGCGAGGAGAAGCCGATGGGGCTCGAGGTTCGCTGCGAGGACGGCGTCCACCGCTTCCTGCCCATGGCCGCGGCGTCGGAGGCCGGCAAGGAGATCGTCATCGACTCGCCCTTCGCCCTGCTGGACAGCGACCAACTCGCCTTCTACCGCGAACGCGGCGTCACGCTTCGCACGCGGCTTTAGATAGCCTCGCCGCGCCCGTGTCGCGCTCGTTCGCAACCACCATCGCACTCGCAGGCGGCCGCGCCGGCGCCGCTCTGCGGCGGCCGCACAACTGGGTTCAGCTGGCGAAGTTCTGCTCGGTCGGGGTGACCGGGTACGCAGTCAACCTTGCCGTCTTCTCTGCGCTTCTGCTCTGGGCAGACTGGCACCACCTCGCCGCCGCGACGGTCTCGTTCCTCGTCGCCGTGACGAACAACTACACGTGGAACCGCCTCTGGACGTTCCGCGGCGAGCGTGGTCATGTCGCCTACCAGGGGATGCGGTTCCTGGCCGTCGCCATCTCCGCGCTCCTCGCCAACCTCCTGGTCCTCGAGGGACTCGTGGCCTTGGGTCTCGAAGAGATCCCGGCTCAGGCAATCGCGATCGTGCTCGTCACGCCGCTCAACTTCGTCGGGAACAAGCTCTGGAGTTTTCGGCGTAGGTCGTGACGCGCGCGTTCGTCGCGGCCGCCCTCTGCGCGCTGGCCCTCGCGCCCGGCGCGACGGCGGCCGAGCGAGCGCGTTTGACAGAGGACCGGGCGACCGCAGCGTTCCTCCGCCACGGAAAGGTCGCTGACTGGCTCGATCGCTACCCGGTCAGGGGCCGCGTCAAGGACGCCACGTTCGACTCGAAGTCCCGCTCGTGGAGCGTGCACGTCTGGTGGGGCGAGGCCGGCGAGATCGCAACCGGCAAGGTTGACGACGGGTCGGCCAGGGTCACGGAGGCCTGGACAGGCCCGCAAGTGGCCTGGAAGATGGCGCGGGGCTACGACGGCGCGTTCGGCGGCAAATCGATCAACCGGCTGGACGTCTGGCTCGCGCTATGCGCTGTCTTCCTGCTCGGTCTCGTCGACTGGCGCCGCCCGCTCAGCCTTCGGACGCTGGACCTCGTAGCTCTGCTCTCGTTCTCCGTCTCGCTCTGGTTCTTCAACGACGGCGACGTCTTCACGAGCATGGCGCTGGTCTATCCGCCGCTCCTCTACCTGCTCGCCCGAATGGCCTGGATCGGTGCCCGCGGCCGCGGCCCGTCGGCTCGCGCCGCCGTCTGGCCGGTCTGGATCCTGGTGGCCGCGACGGTCTTTCTCGCCGGCTTCCGGATCGGGCTCAACCTCGAGGACTCGAACGTGATCGACGTGGGCTACGCGGGTGTGATCGGCGCCCACCGGATCGTGAATGGCGAGATGCCCTACGGCCACATGCCCGAACAGGGGAAGCTTCGGAAATGCGGCGACGCGGACGCAGAGGGCGAGGTTCGGGAGCGGATCCAGACGAACGGCCGGTGCGAGTCCTCCAACGAACGGGGGGACACGTACGGACCGGTCTCCTACCTGGCGTACGTGCCGGGGTTCGCCCTGCTCGGCTGGAGCGGCAAGTGGGACGAGCTTCCCGCGGCGCACTTCACGTCCATCGCCCTCGATCTCCTCGTCATGCTCGGGCTGCTGCTCGTCGGCCGGCGGTTCGGCGGCTTACGCCTCGCCCTCGCCCTCGCCTTCGCCTGGGCGGCCTATCCGTTCACGCAGTACGTCTCGAGCTCGAACACGAACGACGCGCTTCCCGCGCTGCTCCTCGTCTGGGGTTTCTGGCTCGCCTCCTCGGACTTCGCGCGTGGAGCCTTCGGTGCGCTCGCCGGCTGGACGAAGTTCGGCACGCTGATCGTCGCGCCGCTCTGGGCTTCGTACCCGGATGGCTTGCGCCGTCCGCGCGGGTTTGCGCTCTTCGGCGCCGGCTTCGTCGTCGCCACGCTCGGCTCGTTCTGGGTCCTGCTCCTCGAACCGGACCCGCTCCATGCCGCGCGCGTGTTCTGGGACCGCACTCTGGGCTGGCAGCTCGGCCGAGAATCGCCGTTCTCGATCTGGGACTGGGGGCAGTACCACGCAGCGGGCATTCCCGACCTCCATCTTGTCCAGACGCCGGTGATCGGGCTCGTCCTTGCCGCCTCGGTCGCCGTCGCCTTCCGGCCGCGCCGGAAGTCGCCGCTCCAGCTTGCGGCGTTGACGGGTGCGCTCCTCCTGGCATTCGAGCTCGTATTGACGCACTGGTTCTTCCTCTACATCCCGTGGTTCTTCCCGTTCGTCGCCTTCGCCGTGCTGGCCCCGAGCGGGCGGCGGCCGTCCGGCGAGGAGGAGGCGGTCGAGCCTGAGCGCCCGATTCCAGACCTGGTCGCGGCCGGCTAGCGCGGCCGCGGCGATCGCGGTCTTCCTCGTCTCGTGGGCGCTGCTCCACGAGGGGTTTTACGCGCGCGACCAAATCGTGGACACGCCGATCTACGAGCGGTACGGCGAGGCGATGGTCGACGGTCAGGTTCCGTACCGCGACTTCGCGCTGGAGTACCCGCCGGCGGCCTTGCCGGTGTTCGCGATCCCGGCGGTCGGCGACGGCGAGTACCGCGTCGGCTTCGAGGGGCTGATGGCCGGGCTCGGCGTGGCTCTCGTCCTGATCGTCGCTTCAGTCGCGACTTCGGCCTGGCCTGCGTTCGCCGTCGCCGTCTCGCCGCTCCTGCTCGGGTCGGTGGTGCTCTCGCGGTTCGACCTCTGGCCCGCCATGCTGACCGCCGCGGCGCTTGCGCTCCTGCTCGCAGGGAGGTTCCGCTTCTCGCTGGGTGTTCTGGGCCTCGCCTGTGCGGCCAAGATCTTTCCTGCCGTGTTGGCGCCGATCGCACTCGCTCACGTGTGGCGGTCGCGGGGACGGCGGGAGGCGCTTGTCTGCGGAGCTGCATTCGCCGCCGTGGTCGCGGCCGTCGTGGTCCCGTTCGCGGTGATCTCACCGGGCGGCGTGTGGAACGCGGTCTGGGTGCAGGCCGGACGGCCGCTTCAGATCGAAACGCTGGGGTCGGGCTTCCTGCTCGCAGCGCACCATGCGTTCGGGCTCGACCTGACGATGGAGTCGAGCCACGGGTCGCAGAATCTCGTCGGAGGCGCAGCAGGCGTCCTGGCCACCTTGACCACGCTCGCCCAGATCGCAGCCGTCGTCGCGATCTGGGTCTGGTACGCGCGCGGCCCGGAGAATCGCGACCGCCTGATCTGCGCCTGCGCCGGCGCTGTCTGCGCGTTCATCGTCTTCGGGAAAGTGCTCTCGCCGCAGTTCCTGATCTGGCTCGTGCCGCTTGTGCCGCTCGTGCGGGGGCGGCGTGGGCTGGCCGCGAGCGGCCTACTCGGAACCGCCCTCGTTCTGACGCAGCTCTGGTTCCCGTACCGCTACTGGGAGCTCGCGCTCGAGTTCGAGCTGCTCGCGTCGTGGCTCGTGCTCGCCCGCGACCTGACGCTGATCGCGCTCCTCGCCGTGCTTACTCTTGGAGCTCGCGGCGGACGAGCTCGCAGCTCGTAGCCCGGCCGTCCTCACCGCACTCGACGAGGCAGCCTTCGAGGCGGACATCGCCCTGGGCCGTCTTGAACCGCACCGGCATCCCGGTTCGCATCTGCTTCAAGGCCAGCTCGGTGACGACGCCGATCACGGAGTCGTGAGGGCCCGTCATGCCCGCGTCCGTCACCGCGGCCGTTCCGCCGGGGAGGACCCGCGCGTCGTTCGTCTGAATGTGCGTGTGCGTGCCGAGGACCGCGGTGACCTTCCCGTCCAGATCGGAGGCCATCGCGACCTTCTCGCTCGTCGCTTCTCCGTGGAAGTCGACGAGGATCACCGGGGTCGTCCTGCGGGCCTCTCGAACGAGCTCGTCGACGAGCTCCCAGGGCCCGTGCGGCGGCGCGAGGAAGAGCTGGCCGAGGAGATTGATGACGGCCACGGGCTGCCCGCCGCGGGTCTCGCCGATGGTCAGGCCCTTGCCGGGCGCGTGAGTCGACATGTTTGCCGGCCGGATCACGCGGTCGGACTCGTCGAGGTAACCCGCGATCTCGGGACGGCGGAAGGTGTGGTTCCCGAGCGTGATCACGTCGGCGCCTGAGGCGAGGATCACCTCGGCGAGCCGCGGGGTGATCCCCAGGCCGTCGGCCGCGTTCTCGCCGTTGACGACGCAGAAGTCGACCTCGAGCTCCTCGCGGAGCGGAGGGAGCAGGCGTTCGACGGCCCGCCGGCCCGGCGCGCCGTTCACGTCCGCGACGAAGAGAATCCTTATGAGAGAGAGATCGTCGCCGCGGGGTGCACTTCGAGCGAGACGTGGTTTCCCGCGTCCTGCGTGTAGCGGGCGAGTGCCTGCCGCTCGAACCTCGAGAAGTCGAGCACAGTGCCGATCTTGGAGCTCGTCGAGGTTACCGCGGCACCGACCGTGAGCCTGCGCTCCGGCCGGAGATGCGTGAGGGAGACGACGAGAGAAGGTTCGCTCGACGGCTGGATGTCGATCCTGCTCCCGAGGCGGCGCCCGCTGATCACGTAGTCGGTGATGCCGACGACGACGCCGTCGACGGGCGCGTAGACGTCGGTGCCCGGCGCGGCGCCGACGTTCAGCACGGCGTTTGCGGGGCCTGTGCCTCCGAGCTGGTACCAGGCGAGCCCGGCCTTGTCTCCTCCGCCCAGGCGACGCACGAGCCGCGCGAAGAGGCCTTTGTTCGCCTGCTCGCCGACCGGCTCCAGCGTGAGCGCGCCGTTGTCGACCGCGTGGTACCCAACCGCCGTGATCCGCTGCTGGGCGATCGGAGTGTGGATCTGCAGCGTGTCCTGCACGGCCACGACTTGGGGGCGCGGCGGCCCGGTTGGAAGGAGCCGTTGGGCGGGTGACGGAGCGGAGGAAACGGTGCGTGTGGGCGAGCCCGAGCCGAACGCGGTCAGGAGCAGCGTGAGGACGACGGCGGCCGAGGCCAGAACGAGGACGGCGATTCGCCGAGCCCGGTGCTGGCCGGCAGCGCGGCGCCGACGGGCGCGGCGCGCCTGCTCGACTGCCTTGCGGGACGGCATCGAACGGACCATAACGGACTGGCGCTCGCGCCTTGCTGGGGAGGTTTGTGACACGGGAACGCGGGATTCTAGAGCCAAATCAGTCCAGAGTTCGTGACGCGCCAGCGCAAGGTTCCCATCTTGGGCGAAGTTCCAGTCCCAGTCGGGGGGCCGGAGGGCGACCACGCGGGCACTACGATCACCGCGATGCCGCCCGGGGCGACCAGGATCGAGATTCCCCGCTGGATGCAGCTCGTGGGGCTGCCGCTCGTCCTGCTTCTCCTCTGGACGCTCGCGAGCACGGTGTCTCACGTCGTCTTCCTCTTCCTGGTCGCGGCGCTCATCGCGCTGCTACTGGACCCGATCGTTCGGGCGCTCGGGAGGCTCCGGATACCGCGCGGTTTCTCGATCGCGGTCGTGTTCCTGAGCTTCGCTGCTGCGCTGGTGGTCGGAGTGATCGCCATCGGCGTCGTGGTCGTCGACCAGTCGCGTGAGGCTGCAGACCGGATAGACGACTACCTTACGGTCGAGCACGGACAGACCCTGCAGACCGACGCGGAGCGCGATGTCGAGCGCCTCCAGGGCTGGCTAGACGACCACGGGCTCGAGCGCGTGGAGGTGCGCGAACAAGGCCAGGACTTCGTCGACTCCCTGCGCGAGGCGGACCCGCAGGAGTACACCTCGCGCGCAATCGACTTCCTCGAGGGCGCCGCGCTCTCGATCTTCGAGCTGCTCTTCAGCCTGGTGCTCGTCGTCGTGGTGTCGGTCTACATGCTGCTCGATATGGGGAGGCTGTCGGCCGCTGTCGACCGCCGCTTCCCACCACGGCCGAACTCGGGCTCCCTGATTCCCCGGATCGAGCGCGCACTCGCGGGATACGTTCGGGGCCAGGCCCTGCTCTCGCTGATCATCGGCGTGAGCGCCGGGGTCGGCCTCTGGCTCCTCGGCGGCCTCGGCTGGGCGGAGAACATGGACCAGTACGCGCTGCTCTTCGGCGCCTGGGTCGCGGTGATGGAGCTGATCCCGTACCTGGGCCCCTGGCTCGGCGCGATCCCGCCGATCATCTACGCGCTCGTGGTCGATCCGGTCTCGGCGATCTGGGTCACCCTGCTCTTCCTCGCCATCCACCAGATCGAGGGGCACATCGTCGTCCCGAACGTGATGGGGAGCGCGCTTCGGCTGCACCCGCTGCTCGTCATCTTCGGGTTGCTGGCCGGCGGCGAGATCTACGGCCTGGCGGGGATCTTCGTTGCCCTGCCGCTGCTCGCCGCCCTGCGAGCGATCTGGGAGTTCATCGGCGAGCGGGTCGAGCTCGAGGACTGGCGCGGATCGGGGCCGGTGCCCGTCGAGGTCGGGATCGACGAGACCGAAGCCCCCGTCCCGCCACGGGCTAACGTTGGGCGATGAGCACCTTCCCGCTCACCCGTCTTCGCCGCCTTCGCCGCAGCGGGGCGCTGCGCTCCCTCGTTCGCGAGACCAGGCTCGACCTCGAATCGCTCGTCCTCCCGCTCATCGTCGGGCCGGCCACGGAACCGAACGACGCGCTCCCCGCGCTCGGCCGCCTCTCGGTGGACGACCTCGTGAGAGAGGCGGAGGAGTGCGCGGGCCTCGGGGTCCCGGCCGTCATCCTCTTCGGAATCCCGGAGGACAAAGACGAAGAGGGGTCTGGCGCCTGGGATGACGACGGCGTCGTCCAGCGCGCGCTTCGAGCGCTCCGCGAAACCGTGCCCGGGATGGCGCTGCTCACGGACGTCTGCCTCTGCGAGTACACGTCTCACGGCCACTGCGGCGTGCTGGAAGGAGAAGAGGTTGCGAACGACGCGACGCTCGAGCTCCTCGCACGGACGGCGGTTAGTCACGTCGAGGCCGGCGCCGACGTGGTGGCCCCGAGCGACATGATGGACGGCCGCGTGGGCGTGATTCGCGGCGCGCTCGACGACGCCGGCTACGAGTCGACGCCGATCCTCTCCTATGCGGCCAAGTACTCCTCCGCGTTCTACGGCCCCTTCCGCGAGGCTGCCGGCTCGGCCCCTGCGTTCGGCGACCGGCGCGGCTACCAGATGGATCCGGCGAACGTCCGCGAGGCGCTCCGCGAATGCAAGCTCGACGTGGCTGAAGGCGCCGATCTGCTGATGATCAAGCCGGCCCTGCCGAACCTGGACGTCATCCGCGCGGTTCGGGAGCGATTCGACCTGCCGGTGGCCGCCTTCAACGTCTCGGGCGAGTACGCGATGGTCAAGGCCGCTGCCGCCGCGGGGTGGATGGACGAGCGGCAGGCCGCGCTCGAGTCGCTGACTGCGATCAAGCGGGCCGGTGCAGACGTGATCGTCACGTACTGGGCCAAAGACGTCGCCCGCTGGCTTTGAGAGCCGCTCTGGGCACCCGGTCGGAGCTGTGGGCCCGCGCCCAGCGCCTGATCCCCGGAGGCGTCAACTCGCCCGTCCGGGCCATGCGCGCCGTAGGCCTCGACGAGCCGCTTTTCGTCCGCCGCGGGAAAGGGGCCTATCTGGAGGACACTGACGGCCGCCGCTTCGTCGACTGGGTGCAGTCATGGGGCGCGCTCGTCTTCGGCCACGCCGATCCCGAGACAGTCGAGGTGATTCGCGAGGCCGCGCTCGACGGTACGAGCTACGGCGCCGCGACGGAACGGGAGGTCGAGCTGGCCGCGGAGATCGTGGAGGCCGTGCCTTCCGTCGAGATGGTGCGGCTCGTCTCGTCCGGGACCGAGGCCGCCATGTCGGCCGTCCGCCTCGCGCGTGGACACACGCGCCGCGACCGGATCCTCAAGTTCGCGGGCTGCTACCACGGGCATGTCGACGCGCTCCTCGCCGAGGCGGGATCCGGGATTGCCACTCTCGGCATCCCGGCGACGCCGGGCATCCCCACCGCGGTCACCGCCCACACGATCGTTTGCCCCTACAACGATCTCGACGCGGCTGCGACCGCGATCGCGCATCACGGCGAGGGCCTCGCCTGCGTGATCGTCGAGCCGGTCGCGGGGAACATGGGCGTCGTCCCTCCGGTTCCCGGCTTCCTCGAAGGGCTCCGGAAGCTGTGTGACGCCTCCGGCGCGTTGCTCGTCTTCGACGAGGTCATCACCGGCTTTCGGGTGGCGCGCGGTGGTGCCCAGGAGCGCCTCGGCGTCCTCCCCGACCTGACCGTGCTGGGCAAGATCGTGGGCGGCGGCCTACCGCTTGCCGCGTTCGGGGGGCGCGCCGACGTCATGCGCGATCTTGCGCCTTCAGGCCCCGTCTATCAGGCCGGCACGCTCTCCGGAAACCCGCTGGCGACCGCCGCCGGGCTCTCGGTGCTCCGACGGCTGCGCGAGCCGGCCGTCTACGAAGACCTCGAGCGACGTGGGGCCCGCCTCGAGCAGGGCCTGGCTCGATACGGCACCGTCCAGAGGGTGGGCGCGATGCTGACGATGTTCTGCGGCGGCGCCGTCCAGAATTTCGCGCATGCGTCGGCCTCCGACACCGAGAGGTACGGCGCGCTTTTCCGGCATCTCCTCGAGCAGGGCGTCTACGTCGCGCCGTCGCAGTTCGAAGCGATGTTCGTCTCTCTGGCGCACGGCGACGAGGAGATCGACAGGACGGTGGACGCAGTTGGCGATTTCATCGCGTGAGCTGACGACCGTTCTTCGCGAGCCGGCGGAGGGTGAGCTCGAGCCGGTCTTCTCGCCACTCACGGACGCACGGTTCGCGCTCGGCCTCGAGACGATCTACGAGGGTTACCTCGTGCATTACGGACGGCCCCGGCTGCTCGAGCCGTCCGAGGACGACGCGGCGCTCGTGCTCGGGGACTACTTCTACGCGCAGGGGCTCGCCCGGATCGCGGCGCTCGGCGAAGTGGAGGCCGTGGGCGATCTCGCCGCGCTGATCTCGCTCTGCGCCCAGGC
>Ga0136635_10000344_pt1 | contig 12440 bp, 15 predicted proteins | sample AntDrymeUQ852106_2_FD_105495 | JGI IMG/M metagenome (GOLD analysis project Ga0136635, IMG submission 105495) | Polar desert sand microbial communities from Dry Valleys, Antarctica - metaG UQ85 (21.06) | ecosystem: Environmental > Terrestrial > Soil > Desert | place: Antarctica: Dry Valley... | reverse complement strand
GCCTTGAAGTTGCCCTCGCCGAACGTCGTCGCGCCGTGCCGCTCGATCACCTCGAAGAAGAGCGTCGGCCGGTCCTGCGCCGTCTTCGTGAAGATCTGCAGCAGGTAGCCGTCCTCGTCCCGGTCGGCGAGGATCCGTAGGCGTCTCAGGTCGCCGTAATCCTCCTCGATCTCGCCGACGCGTCCCTCGACCTCCTCGTAGTAGGTCTCCGGGGTGTCGAGGAAGAGGACGCCGCGGTCTTTCAGCGCCTCGATCGTGCCGACGATGCTCTGCGACTGGAGCGCGACGTGCTGGACGCCGGGGCCCTCGTTGAACTCGAGGTACTCGTCGATCTGGCTCTTCCGCTTCCCTTCGGCCGGCTCGTTGATCGGGAACTTGATCTTGCCCGAGCCGTCCGCCATCACCTTGCTCATCAGCGCCGAGTACTCGGTCTGGATCTGGTCGTCGCCGAAGTGGACGATGTTCGTCATCCCGAAGACCTGCTCGTAGAACTCGACCCAGACGTTCATCTTCCCGAGCTCGACGTTGCCGACGACGTGATCGATCGCGATCAGCCCCACCCCTTTCCCTCGGTGCCCGTTCGGGGAGAGGGAGACGTAGCCGGGGAGGTACGGCCCGGTGTACTCGCTGCGGTTGACGAGCGTGTGGACGACCTCGCCGTAGGTGCCGATCGTCGCCAGTTCGACGCGGCCGTGCTCGTCCTCGAGCCAGTGCGGTTCGCCGACCGGGCGCGCGCCTCGCTCGACGGCGACCCTGAAAGCGTGGTTGGCGTCAGGCACTCGCAGGGCGATATTCTTCGCCGCGTCGCCGTGACGCGCCGCGAACTCGACGATGCCGCTGTCGGCGCGGACGCCGCTCGTGAGCACGAGCCGGATCTCACCCTGCTCGAGCACGTAGGAAGTGCGGTCGCGCACGCCGGTTTCCGGGCCCGCATAAGCCGTTCGCTCGAACCCGAGCGCGTGCTCGTACCAGTACGCCGCCTGCTTGGCGTTGCCCACCCACAGCTCGAGGTGGTCCCACCCGTCGAGGGGCATGAAATCCGTCTCTGCCACGGCCGAAAGCTTACTCGGAGGCGGGCGCGGGCGGGCGACGCCGCGCGGTCAGGATCCCGCCCGCGATCAGGATCCCGCCGACGACCTGGAGCAGTGTCATCCGCTCGGAGAGAAGCACGAGTGCGAAGACGGCGGCGACGAACGGCTGCAGGTTCGCGACAAGCGTGGCCCGAGCGGCGCCGATCCGGTGCAGCGATCGGAACCAGAGGATGTTCGTCACCACGAGCGGCCCGAGCGTCGCGAAGGCGAGCAGCGCCCAGATCTCCCAGCCGAGGCCGTAGTCCTGCTCCGCTGTCTGCGGGAAGCCGACGAGCGCGATCAGCACCCAGCCGAGCGAGAGTACGACGGCGCTGATCTGCGACGCGGAGTAGCGCTCCATCAGCGGCGCGATCGCGACGGAGTAGCCCGCCCACGTCGCGGCCGTGGCGATGCCGAGAACGTCTCCGCGAACGTCGCCGGAGATACCGGCGCTCGAGCCGAGCGCGACGAGGCCGACGCCGGCGAACGAGACTGCGGCCGCAATCCAGAACTTGCGCGACAGCCGCTCGAGGCCGAGCGCGAGCCCGATCAACGCTGCGAAGATCGGCGTCGCGCCGAGGATCAGCGCAATCGTGGATGCGCTCGTCTTCTCCAAGGCGTAGACGAAGGACAGCTGGTTGAGCCAGAGGCACAGAGCGGCGAAGAGCACGAGGCCGAGATCGCGACGGCGGATCCGCAGCGTTCGCTCGGCCACAAGCGCGATCGCGAGGAAGACCAGCGCTGCGGCGCCGTAGCGGACGGTCGAGTACGCCAACGGCTCGAAGCCATGCGTGAGGATGTAGCGCGTGACCGTGAGATTGAGCGCCCAGAGGACGACGGTCGTCACCAACATCAACTCGATACTGAGCGGGCTGCGCATGGGCTCGACACTACTGATCCAATGCGCAAGGACACGGGCAAAGCCCGTGTCCGCGCCAAGACCCCTGAAGGGTCGCTTCGCTCCCGCTCAGGCATGACCCGCGCGTCCCGTACGCGTTACGCTTCTGACCGGATGGCCGAGCCTTCGATCCGCGACATCGACGCCCTCGTCGGGCCTGCAACGCCGCACTTCGCGTACCAGCTGCGCGCGCGCGTCCGCGAGCTGATCGAGGACCTGCCGCCCGAGCACGACGTACGCCGTTACGGGGAAGCGAAGCTGCGGTTGCTGGACGACCTGGGCCACGCCTCCTCGAAGGCGGAGGGCGGCGAGAAGGAATCGCGCGAGCGGCTCGGGTGGGAGCAGATCCCAAGCTCTGCGCCGGCGCACGAGCCGCTGCCCCGGCGGTCATGACTTTCTCAGGCGCCTCGGTCTTCGTGACCGGGGGATCGCGCGGGATCGGCAAGGCGATCGCGCTCCGCTTCGCAGGGCTCGGCGCCACCCGCGTCGCGATCGGCTTCCTGCGCTCCGACGATGCCGCCGCGGCCACCGCCGAGGAGCTCCAGGCTTTGGGCGCGGAGCCCGTGCTGATCCGCGGGAACATCTCCTCCGACCGCGTGCTCGAGGAGGTCGCGGGGCTCAGGGCGCTCGACGTGCTCGTCCACAACGCGGCGACGGGCGTGATCCGGCCGGCGCTCGAGACGGAGGACAAGCACTGGGACTGGACCCTGACGGCGAACACGCGCGCCCTGCTTGCGCTGACCCGGGTGACGGCGCCGCAGATGCCCCCCGGGGCCTCGATCATCGGCATTTCGAGCCTCGGCTCACAGCGTGTGCTCGAGAACTACACGCTCGTCGGCACCTCGAAGGCCGCGCTCGAGGCACTCGTTCGCTACCTCGCGGTCGAGCTGGCGCCGCTCGGAATCCGCGTCAACTGCGTCTCGGGAGGAGTCGTCCGGACGGATGCGCTCGAGCATTTCCCGAACCGGGAGGAGATGCTGCGCGCCGGCGCCGACAACCCGGTCGGACGGCTCGTCTCCCCGGAGGACATCGCCGGCGCCGTCACATTCCTCTGCTCACCCGAGGCGGAGATGATCCGCGGGCAGACGCTCATTGTCGACGGCGGCTTCTCCCTGAGGGCGTAAAAATGAATGTGCGAGATGAAGCCGTGCTTGATGATCTTGGGCCGCGAAGCGGCCCCTTCAGGGGTCTTCGCGCGATGAGCATCCGCTTTCGCGGATGCTCATCTTGCGCTAGCTAAATGGAACCCACCGACCACAACCGCCGCGCGTTCGACGATGCGCACCGCACGGCCGAAAACGTCCTCGCGGCGCCCGGGGTGCCCGAGCGGATCCGCGAGCGACTGCACGGAGCAAGCGGGCACCGCGCCTTGCACCTTCTTTGCGGCACGGGCAGGGAGTCGGTCGACCTGGCCGAGCTCGGAGCACTCGTGACAGGCGTCGACGACGACGCGGCTGCGATCGAGGCAGCGCGACAGCGCAAGCCAGAGTTGCCGTGGGTGCACGCCGACGTCCACGCGCTGCCGCCCGAGTTGCTGCTCGGACGCTGGGACCTGGTCTACCTCGGCTACGGGTCGCTCGCGCGCTTGCGCGCGCTCGACGCGTGGGCCGGCGGTGTCGCGGCTGCGCTGAGGACCGGCGGCGTGCTGCTGCTCCACGATGAGCACCCGGCGGCCAGGTGCCTGGACGCGTTCGGCCGTTGGCGGGGAAACTACTACGCGTCGACGGGCCTCGGCGAGCTCGTGACCGCGGTCACGCGCGCGGGTCTGACGCTCCGCGGCTTGGAGGAATGGCCGGGCAAGGACGCGAAAGTGCCGGTGCACCTCGTGCTCGCCGCCGAAAAGAGCGACGCTTAGAAAGTCGCTCGGAAGGAGACACCCGGACCATGGGAATAGCAGTCAGCATCCTCTTGATCGCAGTCGGCGCCGTGCTCACATGGGGGGTCACGGCCGAAGCCGAGGGCCTGGACGTGAACGCGATCGGCGTCATCCTCCTGATCGTCGGCCTCCTGGGCCTCGTCCTCTCGATGATCTTCTGGTCGAGCTGGGGCGGGTTCCACCGCCGCGCCACCTACGTCGAGGGAGGCCCCGTGCGCCGTACGACAACCGAGGCGCCGCGACGGACGACCGTGGTCGAAGAGGAAGAGGTCGCTCCGGGCCCGCCCGGCCCGCCGCTTCCGTAACCCGCGCTAGCGACGCTTGAAGATCGAACGTCCCAGATCGCCGGCCACGTAGCCGGCGATCTTCGGGTTCTCTTGCAGCCGCCGGAGTGAGTACTCGTACCACTGGCGACCGTACGGGACGTAGATGCGGAGCCTGTGGCCTTCGGCGACGACACGGTCGCCGAGCTCGGGCCGCACGCCGAGCAGCATCTGGAACTCGTATGCATCCGGCTCGAGGCCTCGCTCGGCAATCGTGTCCAGCGCGCGGTCGACGAGCCACTCGTCGTGCGTCGCGATCGCCGCGTAGCAGCCGCCGTTCAGCAGCGTCTCGAGCGACTCGGCGAAGCTGGCGCGCACGTCGCGGTCGTCGCGGAACTGGATCGACTCAGGCTCGATGTAGATGCCCTTGCAGAGCCGAACGCTGGCCCCGGCGAGCGATGCCGCATCAGACACCGTTCGCTTGAGCGATGCCTGCAGGACCGGGCCAACGCGCGCGTGCCCATCGGCGCGCAGTTCCCGGAAGAGCCGCAGGGTGTCGTCGGTCGTGGACGAGTCCTCCATGTCGATCCGCACGAAGCGGTTCGTCGGCTCGGCGGCCGCGATCACCGCCTCGACGTTGCGTTTGCAGAGCTCGTAGTCGAGCTTCAGGCCGAGCCCGGTCAGCTTGACGCTGACGTTTGCGTCGAGGTCGTCGCGCTCGAAGACGTCGAGCGCCGCGACGTACTCCGCCGCGATCGCTTCGGCCTCTGCCGCATGCGCGACCTCCTCGCCGAGCACGTCGACGGTCGCCAGCTTGCCCTCCGCGTTCAGCCCGGCGACGACTCGGCGCGCATCGTCGAGCGACGGGCCGGCGATGTAGCGGGATGACAACTTCCGCACGACCGGCCTCGGGACGGCGGGCAGCAGCGTGACGACAGCGCGATCGAGCAGTGACACGGTCAGTTGGCGCAAGATGAGCATCCGCGGAAGCGGATGCTCATCGCGCGAAGACCCCTGAAGGGTCGCTTCGCTCCCGGGATCGCTGTGTCAAAGGCGCTGGCCCACGGGCTTGTACGACTACCGCTCGCGCATGAAGCCCTGGCGGGCGGCGGAGACGAGGGCCACGGCCTCGGGGAAGAGCACGCGCATGGCGTCGCGGAGGGCGACCGCCTGCTCGTCCGGCCCGCCGCTCGCCTGCACCTGCTTTAGTGCCGCAGCGGTCAGCTCGACCGCGGTGTTCAGCGTCAGCGTGGCGAACTGCTCCCGCTGCGCCTCGTGCACCGACTCGGCCTGCTGCGCCGCGAACTCCTGGATCCCGCGCAGGAGCTCCTCGGGGTCGCCGCCGAACGGGAAGCTGAAGCCGCCACCTTCCATGCCGCAAGGCTACCGAAGCGCTATGCGGTACGAGCCTTCGACCTCGCGGTGGAGCGCTTCCACGACGTCGCTCGCCCCTTTCATCGCCGCCGCGAACGGGGAGCCCTGGACCGCGCCGCCGAGGGCGACCTCGAGCCGGCGAGTGGCGGCCCCGATTTCGTCGAGGCGCACGGGCGTGGCGAGGACGGGCGGCGCCCCAAGGACATGCTGGAGCTCGAGCGCGGCCTGTTCCGCCGCCTCGATTCCCGGTGGACTCTCGGTCACCCGGAGCGCAGCGAGCTGCGAGCGGAGGTCGTCGAGGTCGCCGCCCGCGGCGGTCTCCGCGGCGAGCTCGCAGAGGGCGAGAATCGCGACCGCGTCACGCACGCGCCGGCGCTCGGAAACCGGCTCGCCATCTGCGCCGAGCGCCAGCCAGGTGCGAACGCCCCCGTCGGCCTCGAAGGCGCACACGTAGACCCGCTCGCCGGGCTGAGCCTCGGCGGCGAGCACCGCGGTCGCCCCCGCGAGCTCCGCGACACGCTCGAGCTCCTCCGCCAGGGCCACCGCTTCAGGATAGAGCTCCACGGCGGGACTACGATGGGCCCGTGATCGAACGGATTGGACTGGCGCTAGCGATCCTCGGCCTGGCGGTCGCGATTGTCGCGCTCTACTTCGCGCGCACCCGCCGTCGCGACCCTTCGCTCGAGGCGGCGCGAGAGACGCTCCAGTTGCTTGTCGCCGAGGAAACCGCGGCGAGCGCCGATGAGCTGAAGGCGCAGCTCGCCCGCATGCGCGCAGACTCGCTCTCAGCCCTGGTCGAGGGGGAGCGCAAGATCGCGGACGAGCGCCGCCGGGAGCTGGGAGAGCGCGAGCGTGCCGCCGGCGAGCAGCTCGCCGATGCGCTCACCACCACCACGGGCCGCGTCGACGAGCGCCTCCGTGCCTGGACGCACGACCTCGACCGGGCACAGCAGAACCTGGAGACCCAGGTGCGCAAGCTGGAGCAGCGCCAGCAACAGCTGATCGCCGAGGCCGAGACGCGAATCGAGACAGAAGCAGCGGAGCTCGTCTCCACGTCAGAGGAGCAACGAGCCTCGGTGCTGCGCCTGCGGGAGGAGCTCGAGCGTTCCGCGCAGGCGGCCGTCGCCGAAGCGCTCGAAGAGCTCGAGGCCCACACCGGCGAGCGCCGCCGGGTGATCGAGGAGATCGCCGAGCGGCTGCGGCGGCGCGAGCAGGCGCTGACTGAGCAGGTCGAACGGGGCGAGTCCGAGGCGGCACGCCGAATCGAGGCGTCGTTCGCGGACGTCGAGCGCCGCCAGGTCGAGCAACTGCAGCGCGTGATCGCCCGCGAAGCCGAGCGCTACGCCGAGGCGGCCGGCCAGCAGTTCGAGGCGTCGATGCGAGCTGCACGCGAGGAGGCGGCGGTTCGGCTCGCGCGCGAGCTCGATCGCGCCGTCGAGTCGTTCGTCCGGCAGGCTGACACCGTTTTCGCCGAGCGGCTCTCGCATACGGGCGACGCGGGCCAGCAGCGGCTCGAGGCTCGACAGCGGCAGGCGCAGGGCGAGTTCGAGCGCCAGCGCGACGAGCTGGCGGAGTCGTTCGCGGACCGGGTGGCTGCTGCCGACGCGGAGCTTCGGCGTACGTTGGGCGCCTTCGCGGCCGAGGCCGAGTCCGAGCGCGCGGCGCTCGCAACGCGGCTGGCCGAGCTCTCGCGCCGCGTCGAGGAAGCCACCGCAGCCCGGCGCGCCTAGCAGCTTCCGACTAACAACCAGTGAAAGGGATCGTCTGTTGCACAACGAACAGGCGCACATGGCTGACGCGACCGAACTCATCGACAAGCACAGCGAGCGGGCCAAAGTGGAGTCCTGGCGCCTGCACGTGCTGATTGAGGCCGGTTACCCGCTGCCGCTCGCCGAGAAGCTCGCGACAGCGCTGGACGCGGACCTGCACGAAGCGGTCGAGCTGGTGCACCAAGGCTGCGACCCCCGTACCGCCGCAGAGATTCTGCTCTAGCCGGTCTCGGTCTCGAGGCCGGGACCGACAGCGACGAGGATCGCGCCCGCCAGAACCGCCGCGCAGCCGAACGTGAACGAGGCGCGGACGCCGAAGGCGTCGATCAGGACGCCGCCTGCGGCGGTCCCGGCGGCGAGGCCGGTCGAAACGGCGGTGCTGATCCACGCGAACGCCTCGGCGGCAGTACCGCGGCGAGCGACGGCGTCGATGAGGCCGTATGCAGCCATGACCGCCGGGGCGATCGGCAGTCCGGCGAGGAAAGCGAGCACCGACATTGCCGTCAGCGACCCTGCGAGCAGCGGCAGGGCGAGTCCGACGACGAGGAGGAACGTCGAGCTCCGGAGCAGCAGCCGCGGGTCCCCCGTGGCGCGCGCCCCGGCGATCAGCCCGCCGACCAAGCTGCCGCCCGCAAACAGCGCCAGCGGGATGCTGCCGAGCTCGGCTCCGCCGTGATCCTCTGCAAAAGCGGGCATGCCGACCTCCGTGCCACCGAATCCGAGCCCCAGGCAGGTGGCGAGCAGGATGATCGTCCGCACTCCCGGCGACTCGAGCGCTCCGAGGATGGATGCTGCGTGACGCTCCTTCTCCGGCTGCCACTCGCGCACCGGCGCTGAGAGCGCGACGAAAGCGGTCCCGATCCCTCCGGCGAAGGCAGCCACAGCGAGCGCTAGCACAGGTGACGCGACCGCTGTCAGCAGCGCAACGAGAAGCGGTCCGACGATGAAGAAGATCTCCTGCAGGGACGCCTCGAGCGCGTATGCGGCCGATCGGCGCTCGGCGTCCGCGAACAGCCGCGGCCACAGGGAGCGGAGCGACGCACCGACCGGCGGAGTGAGAGCGCCTGCAGCCGCGGCGCAGATCGCGATCGCGGGAAGGGGCGCCTCGAGCAGCGCGAGCGCGCAGACGCCCAGCAGGAGGGCCGGAAAGATGAGGGCGCGAGGAAGCAGGATCCGGGTCTGGCCGCGACGGTCGACCAGCCGGCCGGCGATCGGCGCTCCCACTGCGGTCGCCACGAAGTACCCGCCCGACACCGCGCCCGCCGCCGCGTAGCTGCCACCGTGCTCGCGGACAAGCAGCAAGAGCGCCAGCGGCACCATCCCCATCGGAAGCCGCGCGAGCAGGCCGCTGAGAACCAGGCGCCGCACATGAGGCACGCGGAAGAGGGCGCGGTAGCGCGCGAGGCCCAACGGCGGGACGGCTTCCGGCACGGGGCGATCATCTACCCTCGCTTTTGATGAAGGTCGAGCCACTGCTCTACGGCGACCGCAAGGTCTACTCCGTCGCCGGCTTCAACCGCGGCGTAGCCGACTGGCTGATGCGGCTGCCGACGCTCTGGATCGAGGGCGAGATCACGGAGCTGCGCCGGAGCGACCGCTGGGGCAGCGTCTTCTTCACCCTCAAGGACCCGGAGGACGGAGCGTGCCTGCCGGCGTCGATCCCGCGGCGCACGTTCGACGCGCTCAAGCTCGACCTAGCCGAAGGCGAGCGCATCCACGTGCTCGGCCGGGCCGAGCTGTACGCGGCGAAGGGCGAGTTCCGGCTGCGGGCGCTCTCGCTGGAGCGGTTCGGGCTCGGTGCGCACCTGGCCGCGATCGAGCGCCTGAAGCAGACGCTCGCAGCCGAGGGCGTGTTTGACGCATCGCGCAAGCGTCCGCTGCCTCGTTTCCCGCGGCGGATCGGACTCGTCACGGGCAGCGACGCCGCCGCCCGGCGCGACGTGATCACGACGATCCAGACTCGCTTCCCGCCCGCGCGCGTGCTCGTGGCGGAGACGCTCGTCCAAGGTCCGCGAGCTGCCGCCGGGATCGTCGAGGCGCTCGAGGCTGTCAGCCGCGAGCCCGAGATCGATGTGGTCATCCTCACCCGCGGCGGCGGCAGCTTCGACGACCTGCTCCCGTTCAGCGACGAGCGCGTCGTCCGTGCCGTGGCAGCTTGCCCAGTGCCGATCGTCTCGGCCGTCGGGCACGAGCAAGACACGCCGCTGTGCGACCTCGCCGCCGACGTGCGTGCCTCGACCCCGACGGCGGCGGGCAAGCTCGTCGTCCCCGACCTCGAGGCCCTCCGCGCCGAGCTGACCCGCGCCCGCGGCTCGCTTGAACGCTGCGTGCGACGTTCGATCACACGGGAGCGCGAAGGGCTGGCACGAACGCGCGGGGCGCTCGAGCGCGGCGCGCGCAGGGCGCTCGACCGGGACGCGCAGCGTGTCTCCCTCCTCCGCGGGCGCCTGCGCCGTGGGCCCGCACTCCTCGTGGAGCGGCGTCGCGCTGCAGTCGAGCACGCCGCCGGCCGCCTCGCCGCGCTCTCGCCGCGCGCCACGCTCGGCCGTGGCTACGCGATCGCGCGCGCCCGCGACTCGATCCTGCGCACGACTGCCGGCCTGGCGCCGGGGGAGCACGTCGACGTCGAGCTCGCCGAGGGAGCGTTCGGCGCCCGTGTCGAAGAGGTGCACTCGTGACCGAGCAATTGACCTTCGAGAGTGCGCAGAAGGAGCTCGAGCAGATCGTCGAGCGGCTGGAGCGCGGCAGCGCCGAGCTGGACGAGGCGATCAAGCTCTGGGAGCGCGGCGAGGAGCTGCTTCGCTTCTGCCTGGCGCGGCTCGAGGCGGCGGAGGGGACGATCGAGGAGCTCGCCCAGCGCGCGGCGGGAGAGGCACCGCTTCCACCGACGGGCCACGCCGGTTAAGATCGCGCCGTGGCCGGCCCCTCCGCAGAGACGCTCCAGAAAGTGCCGCTGTTCGCGGGCATGGAGAGCCGCGATCTCGAGCGCATTGCCGACACCTTCAAGGAGCGCAAGTACTCGGCCGGCGACACGATCGCGGGCGAAGGACAGGGCGCCGCGGGTTTTTTCGTCATTGCCGAGGGGACGGCAAAGGTGGCCGTCCGTGACACGGACCGGGGCAACCTCGGCCCCGGGGACTACTTCGGCGAGATCGCCCTGATCGACGAAGGCGCACGCACGGCGACCGTCACCGCCGAGACCGACATGACGTGCTACGCGATGACGTTGTGGGAGTTCCGCCCCATCGTCGAGACCGACGCACGGATCGCGTGGAAGCTCGTCCAGGCGCTCGCGCACAAGCTGCGCGAGGCCGAAACGCGCTGAATTTTTGCGCAGCGGTGGAAATCCGCGGGAGCGGATTCCCACCGCGCGAAGACCCCTAAAGGGGGCCGCTTCGCGGCCCCACGTCTCTGTGTTGGTAGTCGTTTGACACTAAGACCCGTCCTAGCTCGACGAGGTCTTCTCGTGCCCGCGTGGGGTCGCCTGAGAGCGCCATCGTCTCGACGCCGGCAATCTCCACTTCGACCACGCCGCCGAAGACTGCGCAGCGTGTCCCCGCGGAGCGTCGCACGACCTCGCCAGGCGCTTTACCAAGCGCTGTCGTCGCGTCGACGCGGCCCTCGCCGGTGACCACGAGGTCGTAGCCTGAGGGATCGAAGCCGACGGTGTCGAGCACGAGCGCCGCGCCCGGCACAAGCTCTGCGCCCAGCGCCGCGAGCGCGGCGCCGAGGCCGCCTGCCGCGCCGCCCCCAGGCTTATGTTGGAAGACCATCAGCTCCTCTCGTGCGGCGAAGCGGCGCTCGAGCTCGGCGACTTCGGACGGACCCGCACCCTTCTGCGGACCGAAGAGCCTCGGCGCCTCGGCGAGCGTGGCAGTCACGTCGCAGGCGACTCGCGTCGCGACCGGCAGCTCGCGAAGGACCTCGAGCAGGCCGGCGCCGGCATCCATCGTCGCCGTGCCGCCGAGGCACAGCAGGAGCGCCGCCGGCCGCTCCACGAGCGCAGCCGCGACGAGCTCGCCGTACCCCCGGCTCGAAGGCTCGAGCGGGTCGAGCCGCTCCGGATCGAGCGGCACGGCCGCGGCGGACTCGACGACCGCAGTGCCGTCCGGAAGCAGCAGCCAGCGCGCGGAGCGCGGCCGGCCGAACGCGTCCTGCACCAGCGCCTCCCGCCACTCGCCGCCGAGAGCGAGCCGCAACACCTCGGCCGTGCCTTCGCCCCCGTCGGCGACCGGCAGCTCGCGCGCTTCCGACCCGCCGGCGCGCAACCCTTCCGCGAGCGCGGCGGCGGCCGCGGGCGCGTCGAGGACGCCCTTGAGGCTAGCCGGACACGCCAGCGCGCGCACGGGCCGCCTCGGCCGGGCGCGGCTTCTCCTCGAGCGGAAACTCCGACGCGTCGGGCATCTCGCGCAGCGTGGCGAACGAGAGGCCCTCGCGCGCGAGGAAGAGCAGGCCGATGCCCACGCCGACCGACATCTCGATCACCTGCAGCACGAGCGCGTACGCGAAGCCGGTCGAGTAGGCCACGCTGTACTGGACGAGCGGCAGCGCCACTGCCGCCTGGAGCAGGCCGATGTTGCCCGGCCATAGCGGGAAGATCGTCGCGACGTTCATCAGCAGCAGCACGAGTCCGGCGGCGGGCAGCGGCGCGTGAATGTCGAAGGCGCGCATGGCGACGTAGACGGCGAGGAGCTGGAGGAACCAACCGGCGCACTGGAGCACGATCGCGCCTGCCGCCGGCAGCGGCGAGCGGAGCACCGAGAGCCCCTGTCGCGCCATCGCGAGCAGCCGTCGCACCGGGGGTGCTCCCTCGAGCGCCGGCCGGTGACGACGTCGCGCGCTGATGACGGCCGCCGTGAAGAGCAAAACCCCGAGCGCCGAGATGGCGACGAGACTCGTGACCGCCCAGTGCGGGATCTTCGCCGTCGCGATCACGTAGGCCACGAGCAGCAGCGCCGGGAAGAGGTCGAAGAGGCGGTGGGCGAAGACGGTGCCGACGAGCAGGCCGCTGGTGCCGCGGCCGTGCGGCAAGTGACGCCGCAGCACCGCGACGCGCGCGAGCTCGCCGATCCGGCCGGGCAGGATCGCGTTCGCGAGCAGGCCAATCGAAAAGCCGGAGAAAACCCGGTCGAAGCGCGGGTGCGGCGGGTCGAGCGCCTGGTCGATCGTCAGCCGCCACGCCAGCGAGCG
>Ga0136635_10000342_pt1 | contig 12461 bp, 11 predicted proteins | sample AntDrymeUQ852106_2_FD_105495 | JGI IMG/M metagenome (GOLD analysis project Ga0136635, IMG submission 105495) | Polar desert sand microbial communities from Dry Valleys, Antarctica - metaG UQ85 (21.06) | ecosystem: Environmental > Terrestrial > Soil > Desert | place: Antarctica: Dry Valley... | reverse complement strand
CTACGACTCATTCACAAAGTTCTCTCGCTTCCGCCCTTCATGCCCTACTATCTTGGCCCCGCTAAGCGGCCACATGATTAGGCATACGTGCGCGACGCACATGCTGGAAGGTGGTGTCGACATGCGGTAGATTCAACAGCTCCTGGGCCACGCAAAACTCTAAACCACCGCCATCTATACCGAGGTCAATATCCGTCAGTTGCAGGAAGTTCACCGCCGCTGCCATCCGTCCGGCAGGCTTGCTAGCGGCCAGGGAGAAGGATAGATTACACTCATGAGCATCACAGAGATCCTTGACGAGTTGCCGAAACTCAAGCTGGAAGAACGGGATGTGATCCTACATCGGATTGAGGAATTGGACGAACTGGCCAGTCCCGCGATGTTGGCGGCGATCGATGAAGCGGATGCCTTTCCTGGGGAAAAGACGTGTCGGCCGAAGAGTTGCGCCAGCAAGTGAAGCAATGGGGGAATACCAAGTAGTCTTCACTTCCCATGCGTCCTGGGACTTGGAACAGATCGTTCACTAGATTGCTCGGGATAATCCAGATGCTGCTGTGCACTTTGGAGAAAAGTTGGTGGACCGCTCCTTAGCTCTCAGTGGTACTCATGTGTGCCAGAACGGGGGACGGCTCCGGAAATGGCCGGGAGTCCGGAAGCTGGTTGAAGACAACTATCTGATCCTCTACCGCATCCTGCCTGACCAATATAAAGTCCGCGCTCTGCGTTTCTGGCATGGGGCTCAAGACCGGGGTAAACTCGATTTAGGCGAATAAACTCTTTGCTTCCGTGCTGCAAAAAAATCCATAGCGTTGCCGGGTGATCCTCCTTGACGATTACCGCTCTTTAGCCGCCTGTTCCATGGGCCTCTCCGTCGTCAAAAAAAGGGCGACCTTCCCCCACAAAAACCTCGTCTGGAATTTTTTGGAGACCCCATCGGGTCGCATGTCATTGGGCGTGTCGCAAGAAGTCGTGGCCAGTTTATTATCGAACTAATTACGCAGATTTTTGGAAATTAAAATGACCTGTCTCACTCTAAAGGAATGCATTGTTTTATGCAGGTCGCAGCAACTATATCAGGCAAAAAAATCGCTGCTATATTCAAGTTCATCCAATGTGCTTGGTGGTCAAACGCCTCTGCTTTCTCGCGAGCAATCACATTTTAGCCGTTTCATCACAGAACTTAATCCAAATTATCACGGATGCTTGGTCTGGATCACTGCTTGGGGGATTTCTCCTTCCGAAGAAAACCCTGCCATCGTGATCAAATTAAGAGAAGCATTTGCTGAATGTCGCCGATTAATTGATGCTCCCGGGCATCTTTTTAATCAGACCGAAGCCGATCTTTCAACAGGCTTAATTCGTCTAGTGCTCGCATTTGCATGGGACGCACACATCATCCACACGGATGAAGGAATTGCGGTAACGCTTAGCCATGATGGTTGGTTTGAAATCTCGACGAACTCGCCAGAAATCTACAAACGAGTGAGCTCTTACATTACTGAGCCGGACGCTTAAGTTAGTGCCATTCGGGTCAGCAACTGCCGTAAGGGGTCCAAAGCCCAGGTTAGGCCTTAGGGCTGACCCTTTTTTAGAGGGAAAGAATTACTTTCCATCCCAGGCAGCTTCGGCGGCGTTTTTGATAGCTTCGGACATGGTCGGGTGGGCGTGAACGGTGCGAGCCAAGTCTTCGGCGCTGCCGCTAAACTCCATGAGCACCACTGCTTCGGAAATCAATTCAGAAGCGTTCGAGGCCAGGATGTGAACACCCAGAACCCGATCGGTTTTGGCGTCGGCAATGACTTTGACGAATCCTTCAGCGGTGTCAGCGGCGAGAGCGCGGCCGTTGGCCTGGAAATTAAATTTGCCCACGCGAATCTCTTTGCCGGCTTCCTTGGCGGCTTCCTCAGTCAAGCCGACTGAGGCGCCTTCGGGAGCGGTGTAGATCACCCCGGGGATCACCTCGTAGTTCACATGTCCGGGTTTACCGGCGAGTATTTCCGCAACCGCAACTCCTTCTTCTTCGGCTTTATGCGCGAGCATCGGGCCGTCGATGACGTCGCCGATGGCGTAAATGTTCGGCGTGGAGGTTTGGAAGTGGCCGTTGGTGGCAATCCGGTTTTTTTCGGTGAGTTTCACTCCGGCGTTTTCGAGGTTGAGACCTTCGTAAAAAGGTTTGCGGCCGACGCCGACCAACACGATTTCAGCATCGAACTTGGTTTCAATATTATCCTTGAGTGCAGTGACCGACACCCCGTTGTCCGTGACCTGAGCCGATTGGACTTTGGTGTTGAGATGAATTTTGAGACCCTGTTTTTCTAGGCTCTTCTGTAAAGTCTTGGAAATCTCCAAATCAAAACCCGGAGCGATACGTGGTAGGAATTCCACCACGGTCACTTCGGTGCCTAGACGGGACCAGACAGAACCGAGTTCCAGCCCGATAGCACCGGCACCGATTACTAAAAGTGATTTGGGAATCTGTGCGAATGAGAGCGCCTGCTCGCTGTTGACGATGCGCTTGCCATCAAAAGGCATGAAGGGCAACTCAATGGGAACTGAACCCGTGCAAATGACGATTTTCTCCGCCGTGATTTGTTCTCTCTGGCCTTCATGATCGATCTCGATGGTGGTCGGGTTGATAAAGGAAGCGAATCCGAACTTGCGGTCGATGCCATGTTTCTTGAAAAGAAATTCGATGCCCTTGGACAATTTCAGGATGACGAGGTCTTTACGCTTCAGCATCGTGGACACGTCGATACTGACATCTCCCACCGCGATGCCGTGGGCGGCCATTCCGTGTTTGGCAAAATGGTAATGTTCGCTGGAAGCGAGCAGGGCCTTGCTGGGAATGCAGCCGATCTGCAGGCAGGTGCCGCCAAGGTTTTTCCATTTTTCCACGACGACCACTTTGAGCCCTAACTGGGCGGCTTTAATGGCGGACACGTAACCGGCGGGACCGCCGCCAAGGATTGCTACTTGATAGGACATGGTGAGGGAAGTTGAACTATGAATTATGAATGTTGGAAGAAATAAGCGCTCCGCATCGTGTTAGAAATCGAGGAGAGCGACGCCGGGTTGTTCAATGAATTCTTTAAGGGCCACGAGGAAGGTTACGGCTTGTTTGCCATCGACCAGACGGTGGTCGTAGGTGAGGGCGACATACATCATCGGGTGAATTTCAACCCGGCCATTGACCGCGATCGGTCGTTCATTGATGCTATGCATGCCGAGGATGGCGCTTTGCGGAGGATTGATAATCGGCGTAGAGAGGAGAGAGCCAAAGGTTCCTCCGTTGGTCACGCTAAACACTCCGCCTTCGAGATCAGGAATGGTGATTTTTCCCGCCCGTGCTTTCTTGGCGTAATCGGCGATGGTCTGTTCGATGGCCGCGAGCGAAAGCAGGTCCACATTACGAACCACGGGAACCAACAGGCCTTTCTCGGTGGAGATTGCCACGCCGATATCGAAGAAATTATTCTCCACGATTTCGTCGCCGCTGATACTGGCGTTAACGGCAGGAACCCGTCCCAAGGCATACACGGTCGCCTTGAGAAAGAGAGACATAAACCCAAGTTTTAGGCCGTGTTTTTCCACAAAACGGTCCTGGAAACGTGAGCGTAGGGCCATGATATTGGACATGTTGATTTCGTTGAATGTGGTAAGGCTGGCGGTTTCCTGCTGGGAACTGACCAGACGGTCGGCAATTTTCCGACGCAGAGGCGTCATTTTCTTGCGGGTCGTGCGAGGGCCAGTAGCAGCTTTGGGAGTGAAATCCACGGCATCGGATTTTAAAATTCGGCCCCCTTTGCCAGAACCGGGAATTTCAGTGGGATTGGCACCCGTTTCGGAGATGACGCGACGGACGGCAGGAGAAAGGGGAATATCTTTGGGAGCGGCGCTTGGTGCAGAAGGAGCGGGAGTGGGCTTGACAACCGGAGGCGTAACATGGGCTTCTGCGGGAGGTTTGGTCTCCGGGGGCTTTTCCTCTGGGGCCGGGGCCGGCGATTGCTCGTCGATGCGGGCGACGACTTGGCCAACTTTGACTTCGGCTCCCTGTTCCACCAGATGCTCCAAAGTGCCGTCGGATTCCGCATACACTTCCGAAGTCACTTTGTCGGTTTCAATTTCGAAGAGGACGTCACCGGAGCGGACGTATTCCCCGGCATTTTTGCGCCAGGCGCCGAGAACGCCGGTGGTGATGGATTCTCCAACGGAGGGAACTTTAATATCGATGGGCATAAGATTTTAGGGGGAGGCCAATGTTCTAAACTCCTGGAGTTTGGACTTTTGAGATTAAATTTGGAAAGCTTGCTCGACCAGATCTTTCTGTTCGAGGTTGTGAATGGCGAGCGCCCCGGTGGCCGGGCTGGCGGAAGCGTCACGGCCGGCATAAACAAACTCTTGGCCCCAGATGGCGCGCAGACGAGGTTCCATGAAGAACCATGCGCCCATGTTGTGAGATTCTTCCTGGCACCAGACCAATCTTTTCACTTGGGGATGAGCCGCTTTGATTTCAAGGAGGTTGGCTTCGTGCAGGGGATACATTTGCTCAATGCGAATGATGGCGGTATTCTCAATATTTTGGGCGGTGCGATGGTCGTCGAGATCGTAAAATACCTTGCCTTGGCAAAGGATCAAACGCTCGGCCCCGGAAGTTTTTTTGGCGTCCGGGATAATTTCCTGAAAACCGCCCTGGGTCAGATCTTCCACTGTGGAGACACAACGCTTGTCGCGCAACAGACCTTTCGGCGTAAACACGATAAGGGGCTTGTGCAACGGGCGAAGGGCCTGACGGCGCAGGATATGAAAATAATTTGCCGGAGTGGTGCAATTGGCGACCTGGATATTATCTTCCGCGCAGGCTTGAAGAAAGCGTTCCAAGCGAGCGCTGGAATGTTCGGGCCCCTGGCCGTGATAACCGTGGGGGAGCAGGAGGACGATGTTGGAAGTTACGCCCCATTTGGATTCGGAGCTGGTGATGTATTGGTCGATCACAGTTTGAGCGCCGTTGATGAAGTCCCCGAACTGTGCTTCCCAGATAATCAGAATATCGCGGAAATCGAGAGAATAACCAAAGTCAAAACCCAAGACGGCGGCTTCCGAAAGCGGGCTATTGTAGACGCAGAAAGAGGCTTGTTCCGGGGAAACGTGTTTCAGCGGAATATAACGTTCGCGAGTGTTCAGATCGTAAATGGCGGAGTGGCGATGGCTGAAGGTGCCGCGGCGGCTGTCCTGGCCAGAAAGACGGACCGGAACTTTTTCATAGACCAGTGTGCCGAAGGCGAGCGTTTCTGCGCAGCCCCAGTCGATGGGTTCCTTGCCTTGGGCCATGGCGAGACGCGTCTGTAAGAGTTTTTTGACTTTTGCGTTGGTATTAAAATTCTCAGGCTCTTTCGCGAGAACCTCCGCAATTTTTAGGAGCTCTTCCTGAGAAACTGCAGTGAAAATGGGGTTCAACAGTTCCGGCGTGGCGAGCGGCTTACGGATGGCCGGCTTGAAATCCTTGGCCGCCGTTTTGGCGTGAATGAGGGCGTGGTTAAGTTGCTCTTCAAATTCTTTCTTATAGGTGTCGGCTTCAACCTGGAGCATAACGCCCGATTTGATCATTTGCTTGATGTAAGTCTGACTGATGAGAGGGTGTGCTTCGATGGCCGAATAAAGTGTGGGCAGGGTGAAATTGGGTTCATCTCCTTCGTTATGGCCTTGGCGGCGATAGCAAACGATGTCGATTACGATATCGCGCTGATATTTTTGGCGAAACTCGAGTGCGAGCTCGATGAGATAGACCGCTGTAGCGGGATCATCTCCATTCACGTGAAAGATAGGAGCCCCGATCATTTTGGCGATAGCCGTGCAGTAGATAGAAGAGCGAGAATCCTTCGGGGTGGTGGTGAAGCCAATCTGATTATTGACGACTAGATGAATGGTTCCGCCCGTCTTATAGCCTTCGAGTTGAGAAAGATTAAAAGTTTCCGCCACGATACCCTGGCCAATGAAAGCCGCATCTCCGTGGATCAAGACTGGAACAACTTTTCTCCGTTCCACTGTATCGTTCAGCAAACGCTGCCAAGCGCGGGCTTTGCCTTCGACAATCGGGTTAACGGCTTCCAAGTGGCTGGGGTTGGGCGCGAGGCTGAGTCCGACTTCGTGGCCAGAAGAAGTCGTGCGCTTGGCTTCGTACCCGACGTGATACTTAACGTCCCCGTCCCCCTGCACCGTCTTGGGAATGTAGTTGTCAGCGAACTCGGAAAAGAGATCCTGATAGCTTTTGCCGAGAATATTCACGAGAACGTTCAAGCGGCCGCGGTGGGCCATGCCCAGGATGATTTGGGACACGCCCATCTCGGGACATTTTTCAATCAGGGCGTCGAGGACCGGAATGAGGGATTCCCCGCCTTCCAAGGAAAAACGTTTTTGTCCAACGTAACGAGTGTGGAGGAAGCGTTCAAATTGCTCCGCGGAAAGAAGACGCGTCAGAACCCGTTTCTTTTTGTCTTGGGAAAGCGGAGGATTATTACGGCAATTCTCCATGCGGTTTCGCAGCCAGCGGCGCATGCCGAAGTCCTGAATGTGCATGTATTCCACGCCGACGTTTTCGCAATAAGTCTCACGGAGAATGGAAAGAATTTCGCGGAGCGTGCGATCTCCGCCACCGGCCAGAGTGCCGGAATCAAAAATGGTATCCATATCTTCTTCGCCGAGTTTGAAATTAGAAATATCCAATTCGGGAGTGGAAGGTTTCTCGATGCCGAGGGGATCGAGATCGGCCAATTGGTGACCGAGCATACGATAGGCAAAAAGAACATTATAGATCCGGGCCTGTTTTAGGCGGTAGGGAAGGCCGCTGCTCTTTTCGCCCGTTGAAGGACCCTCAGAATTCGCTGCGTTGCGGACGAGAGAAGTTTTTGCGCTGATCTGGCAACCCAGTTCGAAGCCTTCAAAAAAGGAGCGCCATGTGGAATCGACCGACGCCGGATCCACTTTCCATTGTTCGTATTGCTCTTCGAGAAGTGCCGTATGATCGGGCTGCCCGATTTGCCCGCGGGCGTGCGGTTGATCGTTGGAGGGGATAAGGTGTTCCAAGGGGAGGGACGACGCGGAGTCGTTCAGGAGCGAGTCGTGCATAAATGAGTTTGTCATCTTAGCGGCTTTAGAAAATAGATGTCAAATTAGCAGGAGCTATCGACACTCTTTTAAGACCTCTCAAAATAACTCAACGCAAAGACATAAAATGTTGAACGATAAGATGTTGTAAAAGTATTAATATTTCTAATAAGTGCTTATTATTTCTAGAATAAAAACTTTGAAATAGAAGCTAATGTCCGGAAAGGTTTTTTTGAAGAGCTTCCGCAACGTCCTTGGCAAAGTAGGTTAGGATCATATTTGCCCCTGCGCGTTTGATGGCAAGGAGGCTCTCGTCCCGGGTCTTTTCCAGATCCAGCCAGCCTAATTGGGCTGCGGCTTGAATCTGCGCGTATTCACCGGAAACCTGGTAAGCGGCTAAGGGCAATGATGTTTCCTGACGGAGCCTTTGTAGGATATCCAAGTAAGGTCCAGCGGGTTTCACCATGAGAATGTCCGCGCCTTCTTCTTCATCGAGGCGTGCTTCCAGCAAGGCTTCACGAGAGTTGCCGGGATTGAGTTGATATCCGCGTTTGTCGAGGGAAATGGGGCCGGCAGCCGCTTTGCTTCCCACGGCTTCACGGAAGGGACCATAGTAGGCGGAGGCAAATTTCGCGGAATAGGCCAGGATGACCGTTTGAGTAAAGCCGGACGCATCGAGGGCTTGGCGAATTGCCGCGATTCTTCCATCCATCATGTCGGAAGGCGCCACCACATCGGAGCCCGTTTTGGCATGGAGGACGGCCATGCGAGAAAGGATTTCAACGGTGCGATCGTTATCGACTTCACGTTTCTCATCGAGCACGCCGTCCTGCCCATGGCTGGTGTAAGGATCCAGCGCGACATCCGTGATCAGGGTCATTTCAGGGACCGATTTCTTAAGCTGGCGCAAGGTCCGGCAAAGCAGATTGGCGGGATCGAGGGCCTCGGTTCCCGCTGCATCTTTCGAGGTGGCGGGAAGGCAGGGAAAAAGAGCGACAGCCCGAATCCCGAGTTTGGAAAGGGCCAGGCATTCGGTGACGAGTTGGTCGGGATTGAAACGGAAAACTCCGGGCATGGAAACGATGGCCTCTGGTTCCGAAAGATTATCTTTTACAAAAAGGGGAGCGATAAGATCAGCTGCAGTGAGATGAGTTTCCTGGACCAGATCGCGTAAATTTTGCGAAGCACGAAGGCGACGAGGCCGGCGGGTAAGAGCGAGAGGGCTGGGCATGCACTTTCAGCTTAGGGCAATAGGAGCTGGCTTCAAGGAGTTATGCGAAGGTTAGTTTCACTCCATGATAGAGCAGGAATACTGCTCCTGGGCGTGTTCTGATGAAACCGCGCCAATTTTCTGTTTGACCCCCATCCTTAGTAAAACTAGCCTTCTCGACGTGTCGTCAAGAATTGTAAAGGTTCCGTTGGTGGTCCCGCGTCGTTAGCGGGAACCTTGGGAACACTTGCGACCGGCAGGTTTAACCCATTCTGGGCCGGGAGGTCCGATGGGTTTTTTTATTCTGCAAGAAAGCATTAGAAGATGAGACATACCATATCGGTTTTGGTGGAAAACAAGTTCGGCGTTCTGACTCGGGTGACGGGTCTTTTTAGCGGGCGCGGTTTCAATATCGAAACTCTTAACGTGGGTCCCACCCAGGATCCCAGAACTTCACGCATGACCATTGTGTCGGTGGGCGATGACCAAACCTTGGTTCAAGTCGTGAAGCAATTGAACAAGCTGGTCGATGTCATCGAAGTCAAAGATTTTAAAGAAAATGAATACGTGGACCGCGAACTGGTTCTGATCAAGGTGAAGGCCGACGCGAAGAGCCGGGCGGAACTAATGCAGTTCTGCGATATTTTCCGGGCCAAGATCGTCGATGTGCAATCGAAGACCCTTTCCATTGAAGTGACCGGAGACGAAAGCAAGATTACGAAGTTCATCAACTTGATGGGAAACTTTGGCATTCTCGAACTGACCCGGACCGGGAAAGTGGCACTCTCGCGCAAATAATTTCACCCTCAACCGTAGAAACAAGACAGAAAGAATCTAAATCGTATGGCCGTTAAAATTTACAGTGATAAGGATGCCGACCTCGGCGTGTTCAAAGGCAAAACGCTCGCCGTTATCGGCTTTGGCTCCCAGGGCCACGCCCACGCGCTTAACTTGAAGGAAAGCGGGGCGAAAGTCATCATCGGGCTTTATCAAGGCAGCAAATCGATTCCCGTCGCCAAGTCCAAAGGATTTGAAGTTGTCGACGTCGCCGAAGCGGTCAAACGGGCCGATGTGATCATGATCGCGGTGCCTGACACCAAGCAGGGAGCTTCTTATAAAAAGGACATCGCTCCGAATCTGACCAAAGGCAAGACCCTCGTCTTCACACACGGGTTTTCCATCCATTTCAAAACCGTGGTGGTTCCCAAAGACATCAACGTCATCCTAGTCGCTCCCAAAGGACCCGGCCATATCGTGCGCCGCCAGTTCACTGAAGGCAAAGGCGTTCCTGCGCTGATCGCCATTCACCAAAATCCAGGCAAGGACGCGAAGAAAATCGCCTTGGCCTGGGCTAAGGGGGTAGGCGGAACTCGTGCCGGGGTTCTCGAAACCTCTTTCAAGGAAGAAGTGGAAACTGATTTGTTCGGTGAGCAGACCGTGCTGTGCGGTGGAACTTCGGCGCTGATCCAGGCGGGTTTTGAAACCCTGGTCGAAGCCGGTTATTCGCCCGAAATGGCTTATTTCGAGTGCCTGCACGAATTGAAACTGATTGTGGACTTGATCAATGAAGCCGGTATTTCCGGAATGCGTTTCTCCATATCCGAAACCGCGAAATGGGGTGACGTGGCCGTGGGACCGAAAATTATCGACGCCAGTGTGAAGAAGCGCATGAAAATCGCTTTGAAAGAAATCCAATCTGGCAAGTTCGCCAAGGAATGGATCAAAGAATACGAAGGCGGTTACAAGAAATATAATGGCCTGCTCAAGAAGGGCGAAAAGCATCCGATCGAAAAGACCGGGGCCAAACTCCGCTCGATGATGCCTTGGATTCAGAAAAAGAATTTGAAGGGTGCACAGGCGGCTTATTAGCTAAAAGCATCGAAGTCAATTGACGCGAAAGCGCAAAGATATAGAGGTTCAGGATGACAAAAGTTTTTCCTCTAGTCTTTGCGCTTTTTGGTGCCCTGATTTTTCAGGCGTTAGGACAGTCGGTGGATCCGGCCAAGGTTGCGGATTACAAGCAGAGATTTGCCAAAGGTAAGGAACTGGCGGAGAAGGGAAAATTTCAGGACGCCTTGAAAATTTTCAAAGGAATTTTAGCGGAAGATCCTTTGGCCAAGGGCTCGCTCTTTATGGCGGGAGTGACCTCCAATCAACTTTACGAGTTTAATGCGGCAGCCCTTTACCTGGATAAGTTCCTCGATCTGGAACCCCAGCATACCGCGGCCCTGATTAATGCCATCAAGGCCCATCAGGCTTCTAACGACGAGGCGAAAGTGGAGCTTTATCGTGCGCGGCTTTTTGAAAAGAGACGATTAAAGACTGATCCCGTTCTTAATTTGATGGGATCTTATGAAAGACAAAGGTATGCGCTTAAGGATGGAGGTTACCTATCCATCCTGGAGACATTTAGTCCAACCGGAAAAGAAGCCTTTTATTCGGTTATTCGATTGAGTGCGGAACAGCGGATTGTGAGTCGAGAGGAATTGGTCCCAGCTCCGGCAGATGCCTCACCTGAAATGAAGGGGAGTTATCTTTGGGCTGAACCCCATTACCGTAACGACATGATGGATCGATACGAAATCAAGAAAGTGGTTCCGAGTCTTCCTGAATATCGAGAAGTCCAAAGTTGGATTACCGAGGAATTTGCCGATTTGATTCCGAAGGCTTAGCTATTTCGCTTATATTAAGAAGCCAGGATAGGACTGGGCGGCGGCTACCTGTAAAACTAAACATCTTCTGAACTGGACTTCTCCGCCCGGGTCTTGTTTGCTTCGGGTCTGTGAGCGGTACCTTCAATCAAGTTTTTGGAAGTTTGGGACACGTCGTTCTTAATGGATTACGCACCACAGGCGAAGCCGCTATTTTGGCAGCGGACACGATGCGTTGTCTTTTTCGTTATCGCTGGCGCTTTTCACTCATCTTCGAGCAGATCGTTCTTTTGGGAATCAAATCGCAGATCGTGATGATCGTAACCGGGGCATTCACTGGCGGCGTTTTTGCGGCCCAGGTTCAATATCAGTTCTCTCGATTAGGCATGGAATCGGCCACCGGCCCCACCCTGGCGGTTGCGATGTGTCGGGAATTGGCACCGGTAATTTGCGCTTTGCTTTTGGCGGGCCGGGTGGGCGCGGCCATGGCGGCGGAAATTTCCTCCATGAAGATCACGGAACAGATCGATGCCCTGCGCTCCATGGGGGTGTATCCGACCGAGTATCTGATTGCTCCGCGTTTTGTGGCATTAATGATTGCGGCACCTATTTTAACCGCGCTGGCCTTGGTTGTGGGAATCGGTAGTGGATACATCGTGGCAGTGGGTTTGCTGGGGGTTGATGGGGCTTACTACTGGGACAACACCCTTAAGTTTACGGGATTAGGCGATGTGGGCATCGCGTTGACCAAAGGCACCCTTTTTGGAATGATCATTGCGGTCGTGGCCTGTCATAAAGGTATTTACGCGGGAAGAAATACTGCAGGAGTGGGAAAGGCGACGACCGAGGCGGTGGTTAATTCCTGTCTTGCAGTATTGGTGGCGAATTTTTTCCTAACCTTCCTCTTGATCAATTTGCTGTTAAAAGATTAAACGCCGCACGAATTTCCCATGCTCAAGCTAAAAGATTTATACAAAACCATTAACGGGCAGGAAATCCTGCGCGGGGTGAGCCTTGATGTGGCAGCGGGACAGAATGCGGTCATCATCGGCCGAAGCGGCAGCGGGAAAAGCGTCACTCTCCGCCACATCATCGGCTTGCTTCGACCCGACTCGGGAGAGATCCATTTCGAAGGCAATGAATTAACTCATCTAACCGAAGAGCAATTGAATCCTTTTAGACGACAGATCGGCATGCTGTTCCAGAACGGCGCCCTTTTCGATTCTTTTACTGTGAATGAGAACTTGGCGTTTCCGCTGATAGAGCAGGGGATAAAATCGAAGGATGAAATCGCCAAGCGCGTCGAGGAAGCATTGGGTTGGGTGGAACTTCAGGAGCATGGACATAAATATCCGGAGGTGCTGAGCGGGGGCATGCGGAAGCGCGTGGCGTTAGCGCGGGCGGCCATATCCAGGCCGCGCCTGATGCTTTATGACGAGCCAACCAGCGGGCTGGACCCTATTGTTTCGGACAGCATTAGCAAATTGATCCTGCGTCTG
>Ga0136635_10000341_pt1 | contig 12486 bp, 12 predicted proteins | sample AntDrymeUQ852106_2_FD_105495 | JGI IMG/M metagenome (GOLD analysis project Ga0136635, IMG submission 105495) | Polar desert sand microbial communities from Dry Valleys, Antarctica - metaG UQ85 (21.06) | ecosystem: Environmental > Terrestrial > Soil > Desert | place: Antarctica: Dry Valley... | reverse complement strand
TTATTTTCGACGAGAAATTGCAAATACTCTTCAACCGTCTTGCCCGGCAAGGCACCAAAGCCTTCACCCTTTTGGAATGGCAGTTCAAACATTGCACAACGCAAATGCTCCAGCAGGATCAATAAATGATCCGGGTTCACTAGCGCCTGCTCGGGCGAACGCTCAAAGAAATATTCGGGATGATGTGCCAGGAACTGGTCAATCGGGCTTGCCGATGCGACCATTAATGCCACTGCGGGTTCAAGTCCGCGTCCCGCACGACCCGCCTGCTGCCTCGCTGAAGCGACGGTGCCGGGGTAGCCGACAAGGATCGCCGCGCCCAGCCCACCGATGTCGATCCCCAACTCGAGCGCGTTTGTTGCTACGACAGTCTTGACCGTGCCATTCCGCAATCCTTTTTCGATCTCGCGGCGCTGGTTGGGGAGGTAGCCGGAGCGATAGCCGCGGATTGGAGATTGGAGATTAGAGATTGGGGATTGGTAATTGGGGATTGGTAATTGGTGTTCTTGATTCTCTTGAAGATAACGCAGGATAATTTCAACGCTTCGCCTGGAGCGCGCGAACACGACTGCTTGCACATCCTGATTCAACAAATCCTGTGCCAGTCTCACGCCTTCGAGCAGGGACGATTTTCGCAAGCCGAGGGATTCGTCCGTGATGGGCGGGTTATAGATGATGAAGTGACGTGGTCCACGCGCAGAACCATCGTTATCGATGAGGAGTACTTGTTCTTCAATGAGATGTTCGGCGAGTTCTTTAGGATTGCCAATGGTGGCGGAGGCCAGAATGAATTGCGGGTTCGCGCCATAAAACTTCGCGACACGCTTCAGCCGGCGGATAACGTTGGCAACATGCGAGCCAAAGACACCGCGATAGGTATGTGTTTCATCTACGATGACGAAGCGCAGGTCCGTGAAGAAGTCACTCCAGTTGGTGTGATGCGGCAGGATGCCCGTGTGAAGCATATCTGGATTGGACAATACAATCCGTGCGTTCCTGCGAATGGCAGAGCGGTCTTTTTGAGGAGTGTCTCCATCATAAATGGCCGTTGGCACGTTTAAGCGTTCGAATGTTTGAACGTTCAAACGTCCCAGTGTAGAGAGTTGATCCTGCGCGAGGGCCTTTGTGGGGAAGAGGTAAAGCGCGCGGGCAGTAGGGTCTGCCAATAAAGAAGCGAGGACAGGCAGGTTATAGGCAAGCGTCTTTCCACTGGCTGTACCTGTGGAGAGGATAATGTTCTCACCGGCGCGGGCGTGAGTCCAGGCTTCGAACTGGTGGGAGTAGAGGCTGTGGATTCCGGAGGCGACCAGAGTCTGTTTAAGGGGAGCAGGCAGATCATCCGGGATAGGATGCGTTTGCGCAGGGCGCGGAGGCAGAGTCCGCCACGCGACAAGGTTGGGGGCGGTGGCGCGGTCATGCTTCCAGAAATCCAGAAGAGAGGCGAGAGCCATGGATTAGTTTCCTTCCCTGCCCAGCATTCGAAACGCGACTGCCCCAATTCCGAATGGAACCCAGAATGTGATCCCCCGATAAGCAAGCGTGATGATTACGGCCTGGCTCCAGGGTACGTGGAGCGAAGAAAGCGCGAGCGGCATGATCCCTTCTACGATGCCGATGCCCGCCGGGGTGGGAGAAATAATAAGGAATAGATAAGCAATGGCAAACCCTCCAATGACTGTCCCGGCAGAGAATGGGACCTTGAAAGCCAGGAAGATTGATATAAGCACACTCATTAGCAGTGCTTTGTTTGCAAACGAAAATAAGACGGGAATGGCAAGACTGCGCGGTTTTTCAGGCAGGGATTTGAGTCCATCTGCCATTTCATGTGCAAACTCGTGCGCACGCGCTTCGTTGAGATAGTCACGATGAATCAGGACGTTTGCAACACGATTGACCAGCCGCGCCATTCGTGCCAGTGCGTTCCCCAGTAAATTCGCTGAACGCGCGCCGAGATAGAGCAGAACCCCGAACACCGCAGCGATGGAAAACATAACCGCTGAGGCTGCAATCTCACCCGCATCCAGGTCATTGCGGCGGAAAAGGACGATCAAGCCTAATGCCAGCACACATAAAAAGGCAATGTAATCAAGAAATAGATATAACATGCCTGCCACCATCACCTTGCCCGGTGATTGTCCATTGCGCCTGGCATCTGCAATAAATACTGCAATTCCGCCCATTCCGGCGCTGGGAGCCACTATGTTGACAAAAGTTGCAGCTGCTGCCACCAGTGAAAGTTTACGCGCCGTTCCATCCAAACCAATCAGGCGATAAAGCGAAAGATAAGTGAAACCTGTTACGAGAATCAATCCGAGTTGAATAAAGAGTGCTAGCAAAATGAACCAGAAATTTCCCTGCCGAAGCGTTTTCAGAATGCTTTCCAGTTCCCCAAAGCTAGGATAGACAAAAGCGGCTACCAGGAACAACACCAGGATGAAGATGAAATTCCGCATAAGGTGAGGATTATACACAAACACCCGCGAGCTTTTCGCGGGTGTTTGTGTAGGGTAAGCTAAAAAATTGATCCGGCGTCCAAAATCGGACACTAAAGTGTGCTCACCTGCACTTGCGCCAGGTGCAAGTGACGCAAAGATTTTGCACTCCAGCAAAGTGTCTCTAATCTCTGCGTCTTCCACCTACCAGGAAAACGTAATAGAGCAGCTGCATGACGGCGGTGACAAGACCGGCTACGTACGTGAGTGCGGCTGCGTTAAGCACCTGGTTGACCCCGCGCCGTTCCTCTTCCGATTGGATAATGCCTGTTGAGTAGAGCAACTCTTTTGCGCGTGCAGAAGCATTGAATTCCACAGGAAGCGTGGCGAGCGCAAAAAGCGCTCCGCCTGCGAAGACGAATACACCCAGCCAGGCGAGGTTTGTCCAATTCAGGACAAGCCCGATAATGATGAGGAACCAGCCCAGGTTTGAGCCGATATTGACGGCAGGCACCAGCGCGGAGCGGATCTTCATCGGAAAATATTCTTCAGCATCCTGCAAGGCATGGCCGAGTTCATGCGCGGCAATTGCCACTGCAGCGACCGACTGGCTGTTTGCAACCCCGGGGGAAAGGAACAGCGTTTTGTTGCGCGGGTCGTAGTGATCACTGAGTTGTCCGGCTGTGCCCTGCACATTTACGCCGTAAAGATTTCCGGTGGAGAGCAATCTCTGTGCGGCTTGATGACCGGTGAGGCCACTGCTGGCCCGCACCTTACTCCATTTGTTGTAGGAATACCGTACATACCATGAGGCACCAGCCATCAAAACGAAGGCGGGGATCATAAAGATCAAATAGGCAGGGTCAAAGAAAAACATGTTTCACTTCCTTTCAAAATTAAGGCAATTGGGTGGGCGTGAGAACTGGGGTTGGCATAGAAGTTGGAACCGGGCTTCCGTTAATGATGGCATTCAATGTCTCTATTGCCACATCTAACTGCGGGTCCTGGTCTGACACAAAATCTTCAGGTGCCATTTCAACAAAAATGTCTGGTGCCAGACCGACGTGATCAATGGCGCGTTCTTTCGGGGTGAGCCACTTGGCAATGGTGACACGGGCTGCGCCCTGATTGTTTGAAAGCGGCTGCCAGTTTTGGACAGAGCCCTTCCCGTAGGATTGCTCTCCGACAAGCGTGGCGCGTTCGTAATCTTGCAGTGCGCCAGCCACGATCTCTGAAGCAGAGGCTGAACCTTCATTGATCAGCACCACGATCGGGATATCCGTTGCCTGTCCGTTTCCAAGCGCCTCATACTGGTCGCGCCTGCCATCTCCATACTGCTCATACATAATTATGCCCTCTTCAATGAATTCTGAAGAGACTTCTATGGCCGTATTCAAATATCCACCCGGGTTGTTGCGCAGGTCAATGATCATGCCTTTCGGATTCTGTTCCATCAGGTTTTGCAGCGCGGCGCGCAACTCCTGTGTAGTCTTGTCTCCGAACGTATTGATATCCACGTATGCGATGCCGTCTTCCAGCATTTTCCCTTCCGCGCTGTGGATGGTGATTCGGGCACGTGTGATGACAAAATCCAGCGGTTCAGGCTCCCCTTCGCGGCTTACCGTTATAGTAACAGTTGTCCCTTCCGGGCCCAACACCTTTGAACGCACCTCTTCGGGAGGAGTGCCTGTCATATCTTCGCCGTCAATAGCGATCACCCTGTCACCGGGATGAAGCCCAGCCAGCTCCGCGGGGGAACCGGCGATCGGGCTGACGATGGTCAGGAATTCTCCATCCAAATCCACATAGGCACCAATGCCTTCGTATTCGCCCTGAAGGGAGAGTGTTTCGTGTTCGTACAACTCCGGGTCCATGTAGAAGGTCTGTTCATCGCCCAATGCATCCATCATGCCGCGGATGGCGCCCTGCATGAGCGCGAGGTCATCTACAGGCTGCTCCACATATTGGGTATGCACGATATTCCATGCCTCCCAAAACGGAGCAAAGAGAGCTTGCAATTCGGTTGGTGTTGCGGACTGTTGGTCGGGTGCCACAGTGGGCGCAGATGGGAAGATATCGCTCAGAAAGGGTATCTGACTGGTTGCAGGAAAAAGATTTCCAGCGATGAATCCACCGGAGAAGGCCCCTGCCAGCAGGATGATGGCCACCAAGGAACCAAGGGCGATATTGATATTTTTATTCACAGACGCCTCCTGAGCGTACAGATAAATACATTAATGGATAAAGATACTATGCTGTGATTAGAGCATGATGAATGAAATATTATGAATATGTATGAGCGACGTAAACAGTTTGTAAAACTTTATTCCTAAATCGATGGAGGATTTCATTCATCTGCCTGCTTGTTTTTTTCAAGCTCTTCCATACGTTTTCTCAACTTCTCTATAGACTCATCCCCTGACCCTGCAGCGGTTTGCTCAGGCAATCCAGAAAGGCAGACATCCAAGCGTGAATCGCCTCCTTTTGTAGCGCCGTGGACGATGGCATACATCCCAAAATTGGCGCTGTCTGATCCCATATTTATTTATCTCCCAGTAAAATAGGCAGGTGATTCCAATCTGTAAAAACGCCGCTCGCATCCGCGCAGGGTTCATCGCAGCCGTATAACAGGCTTGCCATGCCCACATTGAGGGCAGCGCGCGTCGTGCGCGGCAGGTCATCGATAAGCACACATTTACGCGGGTCGGGCTCATTGGCAAGTTCCATCGCGATTGCAAAGGATTCGGGCATGGGCTTGCAATAAGGGGCCACCGCGTTCACATCTATGACAGTCTCGAAGAGGTCGGCGAGTTGCAGCTCAGCGAGAACGCGTTGGGCGTGGTGAATGTCTGCGTTTGTAAAGATCAGGTTCCGCGTCCCGAGCGAGGCGATGATGTCCCGCACGACCGGGTTGGGAGTCAGGTAATCCTTGAGAGGCAGGTCATGCACGAACGCCAGGAATTCCTCCTTATCCACATTGTGCCGCTCCTGTAAGCCTCGCAGGGTGGTTCCATACATTTTGAAATATTGCTCGCGCAGCTGTGACACGTCATCTTCAGAAATACCAAGCCGTTCACGCATGTACATGTTCATGCGTCCCTTGATGCTTTTCCACAAACCCGTGGATGGGGGATAAAGGGTATCATCAAGGTCGAAGAAGATAGTTGTAAAACGCATTTGGCGATTATACCTTTATGGGGCGGTCAAATATTGGTTGAAGAACTGGACCGTGTTTTGGATGAATTCCTGATCGCCCGGACCGTAAAATGTATGAGGCATATCTTCGTAGTAATGACATTCCACATTCCTGCCAAGCGATTTGAGTTGTTCGCATGTCAGCACAGACCAGTCAAGCGGAACTGTCGCATCAGCCGTGCCATGGTGGATGCTGACCGCGGCAGTGATGTCATCAAAGAAGTACATCGGGGAAATGCGGGCCTGCGCTTCAATCGGTATGGCCAGTTCCTCCATTGCGCGGGTGTTCCCTGACCAGCGCTGGATAGCCTCGTAATTCTTTTGCTCATCGCCGCTCATCGCGCCGTAAAGCACCGCAGCCCGGATGTCATTGTTGACCGTAAGCACACGTGTAGAGATACCACCTCCCATACTGTGTCCCCAGAGCCCGATGAGGTTCGGATCGGCAGTTGGTAACGGGCCTGATCCTCCACTCTGGGATTGAACTAAGCTAATGAGATTTAGTACATCGGTGGCCATGCCTACGCGGAAAAGATCCTCGGCGATGTCAGAGGGTGGGTAGCCGCGCAGGTTTGGGTGCAGGACAATGTGACCCGCGCTTGCCAGTGCATCGGCATAATGCGTGGTGTAATCGAGGGTATTGTAAATGGCAGGGTCAATATATCCGTGCAACGCAATAATGACTGGATGCGGCCCTTGATCATTCGGTATATTGGCGAAGCCATAAATATTCAGTCCATCACTCGGATAGCGGATCAGGTAACGGGTGAAGAGAATATTTTGTCCCATGATTTCCAGAAATTCGATCTGCCCCCCGCCATAGGCGCGTGACTGCAGATATTCGATGGTATATGGCAGATACGGGTCAGGTGTCGGAGAGAATGTCGGAGGGAGGGTAGGGGTGGCTGTTGAAGGTTGTGTCGCCGTGGGGAGCGGTGTTTCTGTCAATGTGGCGGTCGCAGTTGGAACCGGAACTGCGGGGGCGCAGGCGGTCAGTCCAAATAATAGTAAAACAGCAAACCAAAATCCTCTTTTCATTTTACCTCCAGGCTGGGTTGTTATTATATCCGTCCCAAGCGTTATAATCATCTCATGCCCATTCGTCTGCTTTCATCTGAGGTTTCTTCGCAGATCGCCGCCGGTGAAGTTATCGAGCGGCCTGCTTCTGTAGTTAAGGAACTGTTGGAAAATTCGCTCGATGCCGGTGCGCGCTCCATCACCATTACCGTTGAAAATGCTGGAAAAAAATTGATCGAAGTTGCAGATGACGGGTCTGGGATCCCATCTGCCGAGCTGGAACTAGCTGTCTCGCGTCACGCGACCTCCAAGCTGACCCAGGCAAATGACCTTTTTTCCATCTCCACGCTTGGATTCCGCGGAGAAGCGCTGGCTTCGCTCGGCTCCGTTTCGCGCATGACTGTTACCTCGCGCGTGGAGAACGAGAAGGAAGGCGCGCGCCTGCGAGTGGAGGATGGCAGGACCGGCAAGCTCACAAAGGTCGGAACGACCGTTGGGACAACCGTGCGTGTGGAGGATCTATTTTATAACGTCCCGGCGCGCCTGAAATTCCTGAAGGCGGATGTGACCGAGCGCCGCGCGATTGATTTGTTGGTCACGCGCTATGCGCTGGCATATCCTGATAAAAGATTCAAGCTATCTGACGGAAAGAATATCATTTTGCAAACCACAGGTGACGGTGACCGGCGCGCCATCCTGGCCGCGTTGTATGGCGTGGATGTTGCGAAGCAAATGCTCCAGATCATGTCTGAAGAGGAGAGCTCCAGACTCACCGGGTTCATCAGTCCCACTTCCCTGACGCGTTCCAACCGTAAGGAAATCACCTTCTTTATCAATGGTCGCTGGGTGCACGATGTTTCCCTGAGCAGTGCGCTCTTACAGGCATACCACACTCTCTTAATGGTGGGGCGTTACCCGCTGAGCGCGCTCTTCCTTGAGATCCATCCCGAGGAGGTGGATGTCAATGTCCATCCCGCGAAAGCCGAAGTGCGATTTAGAAATCAGGATAAGATGTTCAGTTTTGTCCAGCGCTCGGCGCGCAAGGCTCTGCTGGCCTATTCACCCGTGCCGAGTTTCGCGCCATCCTTATGGGGGACTGCGCGTACGCCGCCCGGTGAGGCAACGAGGCTGGGTGGAATTGACTGGGAAATTGCTCATGATGAACAATTATTGGAAACCGGTGGTTCTCAAACCCTCGCACAGGCTCAGAGCAAGTCTCCAGTCTCCGATCTCGAATCCTCAACTCACAGTTCTCAAGTACCGATTGCTCCTACAACCTCACAATTCACAACCATCCCTCTTTTGCGCCTCATCGGTCAGATCGGCGCAACCTATCTGGTAGCCGAAGGCCCCGATGGATTGTATCTCGTTGACCAGCACGCCGCCCACGAACGAGTCTTGTTTGAAAAACTCATGACGCAGCACGGAATGAAGAACATTCCATCGCAAACTTTACTTACACCCGCGCTGGTAACCCTTCCGCCTCAATCTGCAGGTCTACTTCATTCTCAATTATCTATATTACAACACTTCGGCTTCGACGTAGAAGAATTCGGCCCAAATACATTTCAGGTGCGTGCAATACCTGCTCTATTTATGGGCAGTGACCCCTCTGCAGCGTTGCGGGCGCTCATTGAAGATTTTGAAGAAGATGAAACGCCATTACAGAATGAAATCGAAGCAAAACTTGCGGCGCGGGTCTGCAAGCGGATGGCGGTCAAGGCCGGGCAGGCATTATCCAACGAAGAACAGCGCACGTTGCTAACCGACCTTGAAGCATGCGACTCACCGCGCACCTGTCCGCATGGCAGGCCAACGATGATCCATCTTTCTGTGGACATGCTCGAGCGCCAGTTTGGGAGGCGCGGTGCGCGCTAGACATCAAACATTTGGTGAACTGACCGAGTTATTCGCCCAATATGGTGTGGAATCATTCCTTAAGTCTACAAACCTGCTGGTTGTGTTGCTCGATAGGGATGGAAAAATACTCTCGTGGAATCCATCTTTCGATTTGGTCCAACAGGCTCTGCCAGCTAAGAAATTACTGAGGGATTTTCTTTCCCCGTCAAGCATAGCTTTGTTCGATGAACTTATTTCAAGCACGCTGCGTGAACGCGTCAGAACGCGGGGAAAGCTGCAATTTTCTCACGAAAATCGGAGAGATTTTGCAGCCCTCACGATCCCCTTGCCGGGTGAACACATTTTATTTATTGCAGAGCCAGTCCATGCCACGACAGAGCTCAAAGCGGTTACGGCAGAATTGCAAAAAACGAAACGTTCTCTGGCGAACAAAGAGACGGAACTAAAAGCAGTCATCGCCCAGGCTGATGAAGTGGCCCACACCGATGCATTGACATTCCTTCCCAACCGGCGGCAGATTATTGGAGATTTGCAACGCGAAGTCATTTTCTCAGATCGTTATGGAACGCCGCTTGCCATCTCCATGCTGGATATTGACCACTTTAAAAACATTAACGATACCTACGGCCATCCAGTTGGGGATGAAGTCCTGCAAAGGCTTGCAGGGGAATTGCGCCAGCATATTCGTCAGCCGGATACGATTGGGCGCTACGGCGGTGAGGAGTTTCTTGTCATCCTGCCGCATAGCATGTCAAAAGCTGCAACTGAGCAGGCAGAACGTCTGTGCAGGCATGTTAGGTCTTTGCTGATGAAATCTGGTGAGAAAGAGATTTCATTGACGATCAGCCTCGGGATCGCGCAATATAAAATACACAAGGAAGACTGGCAGACGTTCCTCAGCCGCGCGGATGCGGCTCTCTATCAGGCGAAGAACAAGGGCCGCGACCAATGGGCTGTTTCTGAGGAATAAAATGCGCGCCCTCTGGCTCGAAAACAATCAAATTTCCTTCCGTAACGTCCCACAGCCGCGCAAAGCCAATGAAGCGTTAGTCAAAATTCGAAAAGCGGGAATTTGCAGTACCGACCTTGAACTGGTCAAAGGTTATTATCCCTATACTGGCATTCTCGGACATGAATTTGTTGGCGAAGTGGTTGAGGCGGATGATGCTTCCTGGACCGGCCAACGCGTTGTAGGAGAGATCAACGTTGTATGCAACGAATGTGAACAATGCCTGAACGGACGTTCAACTCATTGCGAGAAACGGACTGTTTTGGGCATCGTCAATCGTGACGGGATATTTGCAGAATATACGACTCTTCCACTGGGGAATTTGCATCGTGTCCCCGCTTCAGTACCGGATGAAATGGCTGTCTTCACTGAACCGCTCGCCGCGGCGCTGGAGATTCAACAACAAATACAGATCAGGCCCGGCGATCGTGTACTGCTGGTCGGTGCCGGGCGGCTCGGGCAGCTTATCGCCCAAACACTTGCACTGACGGGTTGTGACCTGCGCGTCGTTGCACGCTACGCGCATCAGCAGAATCTGTTAGGAGCACGCGCGATCAGGGTCATTACTGAAGAGGAGATTCAGCCTTGGAGATGGGATGTAGTGGTCGAAGCGACAGGGTCGCCAGCAGGTTTTTCTCTAGCGAGGCAGGCTGTTCGTCCGCGAGGAACACTGGTGCTTAAATCCACATACAATGGAAATTTGGATGTCAACTTCTCATCCATTGTTGTGGATGAGATCAATATTATCGGCTCGCGCTGCGGTCCATTTGAACCTGCACTGCGTCTGTTGGAGTCGCGGCAAGTTGACCCAACTATTTTGATCGCGAACGAATTCAAACTGGCTGATGCATTAAAAGCATTTGAGCGCGCCGCAGAAATGGGCGTGCTCAAAGTGTTGGTCGAACCATAATGTCATTGCGATCGAACGAAGGGAGCGTGGCAATCTCCTCTGCGTTGGAGATTGCTTCGTCGGGTTTCGACATAACGGGTCTTAACCCTCCTCGCAATGACATGTTATTGGTGTTCGTTGTTGCGCGGCATGATCCTTGACACACGCGGCAGGTGAATTGTAAACGATGTCCCCACCCCCATCTTGCTTTTTACTTCGATACGGCCATTGTGCCCCTGTATGATCTGTTTGGAAATGGAAAGACCAAGACCTGTGCCGGTGGCTTTGCCTTCGTGTTCGCGCACGCGATAGAATTTCTCGAACAGGTGGGGAATGGATTCTTCGGGGATGCCCAAGCCAGTATCCTGTATGGTGATAGATTCTTCAGTTTCATTGAAACTACTGGTAATGATCACCGAACCATTCTGGCGGTTGTACTTGATCGCGTTGCTTAACAGATTAAGTAATACCTGTTTGATCTTATCCCGGTCGGCTTCCATAAGCGGCATATCGCCTGGTACCTCAACGCGGATTTGGACGTTTGTTTCCTGTGCCTTGGCGGCCATTACATCAGTACATTCATAGATCAGGTCTGCCACGCTAAAGCGCGTTTTACGGAACTGCACGCGTCCCGATTCAAGGCGCGCCAGATCGAGGAATGAAGAGGCGAGCGAATTCAGCCTCAATGTCTCGCTATGAATGTTGTTAACGATCTGGTCACGTTGTTCGCGCGACATTTCGGGACGGAGCAACAGGTATGTGGCTGTGCTGAGAGATGCCAGCGGTGTGCGCAGTTCGTGGACGAACTGCGCGATCAGATCCGATTGCTGGAATAAGCGCGCGTTCTCTATTGCAACCGCTGCCTGTGCGCCCAGCACCGTGAGCATGGATTCATCAGGGTCGGTGAATCTGCCTCTTTTCTTGTTGAGTACCTCCAGCACACCGACGACTTTATTCTTCGTTATCAGCGGGATGCCCAACAACGACTTTGTGGAATAACCGATGGTTTGTTCCACGTCGCTGAAGTAGCGTTTATCTTTGTGGGCATCGTCAATGCGCACGGATTTGCGGTTGGTCACGATCCAGCCTGCAATGCTTTTGTCGAGCGGGACAATCAGCCCGCGCATAATGGGCTCATCTATATTGGTGGCAACTTGAAAGTAGAGTTGGCGGGCTGTGTCATCATACAACAGGATGGAGGCAGCTTCGGCATGGGTAATATCTGCCGAGGCGTGTACAATGTCATCCAGCAAGGTGTCGAGGTCCAGCGTGGAAGCCAGGTCACGTGAAATTTCGATCAGCCGCAGGTAACTATCGAGTGTTTGTGTTTTGATCTCAGCCATTTCGTACTCGCTTCGCTATTTCGGGTAGGATGGTAGCAACGTCATCCATAATAATAACATCTGCTCGTACATTTAAATAGGTGGGGGTATTGTTGATAATGATCAAATGCGCGCCGCGGTCGAGAGCTTGCATTGGCAAGCCTGCCACAGGCAGGACCTCCAGCGAGGATCCAGCGACCAGGATCAGGTCACATTGACGGGCTGCGCGCTGCGCTTCCATCCAAGCAGATTGAGGAAGTTGCTCACCAAACAATATCACATCTGGTTTTAGTATTCCATTGCAATTTGGGCACAAAGGTATTTTTCCCGCTTCCAGATAGGGCTGTAAAAAAGGCTCTGATTCGAATTGTATGAAACATTCTGTGCACGAAAGCGTTCGCCATGTGCCGTGCATTTCCACTACATGCTTCGAACCGGCCTTTTGATGCAATGCGTCAATATTTTGGGTAACAATAGTCTGCAGGCGGCCTGTATCTTCCATCTCAGCCAGAGCCAAGTGCGCGGCGTTTGGCTTTGCATTACAGACCTGGCTTACCAGTGGATGGAACCAGTTGAAGAAACGTTGGGGGGATGTACGAAATGTGCTTAGTGATGCGACTTCCATCGGCTCAGCGCGGGACCATAAGCCTGTTGCCTCTGAACGGAAGTCTGGTATGCCGGATGGGGTGGAGATACCTGCTCCAGTCAGCACTACAGCGTGTATTGCCTTGCGAAATAACTCTGCTGCGTCCTCAATTGCCG
>Ga0136635_10000340_pt1 | contig 12492 bp, 10 predicted proteins | sample AntDrymeUQ852106_2_FD_105495 | JGI IMG/M metagenome (GOLD analysis project Ga0136635, IMG submission 105495) | Polar desert sand microbial communities from Dry Valleys, Antarctica - metaG UQ85 (21.06) | ecosystem: Environmental > Terrestrial > Soil > Desert | place: Antarctica: Dry Valley... | reverse complement strand
TCGGCGGTCATCGAGCGCACGCCGAAGCGACTGTCGGTCACCGATTCCACGACTCCGAGGCTAGCGTGCGCAGGTCGGCGTCCGCGCCGCCGCTTGAGTTCCGGCTGGTCAGGGTAGGATCGCCGGGATGAAGTGGCGGCGAGGAGCATCGGATCGGGCACGCCAGGGGACCGACCCCAACGTGACGATCGAGCGCGCTGGACGCACCAGCCGGGGCGGATTCGGTGGCCTCGGTGGAGGTGGCGGCCTGCCGATCCCCATGGGTGGCATCGGAAAGCTCGGCCTTCCGGGCATCCTCATCATCGTGTTCGTGGCCTTCGTGCTGCCCCGGCTGACGGGAGGTGGCGGCGGACTCCCCATCGATCTCGGCGGCATGCAGGGGCTCCCCGCCGCCGTGGAGCCACGCCAGGGCGAAGATCCACTCGCCGGCGCCCCGGCATCGGAGGCCGAGCTCGTCGACTTCATCGTGTTCGTGTTCACGGACGTGCAGACCTTCTGGCGCGGCCAGTTCAGCACCGGGGGCGAGCAGTACGCGGACGCAAAGCTGCGCATCTTCCGGTCGGGCACCGTGGAGTCGCGCTGCGGCACCGCGCCCGCCGAGGCCGGGCCGTTCTACTGCCGGCTCGACCGCACGGTGTACGTGAATCCCGCCTTCTTCAGCGAGCTCGACCAGCGCTTCGGCGCGCCCGGCGACTTCGCCCAGGCCTACGTGATTGCGCACGAGATGGGGCATCACGTGCAGCAGATCAGCGGGATTTTCGACGAAGCCGACCGTCTACGCGGCGAAAAGCCCGATGACGCGGCCGACATCTCGGTGCGCAGCGAGCTTCAGGCCGACTGCCTCGCGGGCGTGTGGGCGCACGCGACCTACCGGAGCGATCAGCTCGACGAGGGAGATCGCGAGGAGGCGCTGCGGGCGGCGGCCTCGGTCGGCGACGACACGATCCAGCAGCGCTCCACCGGACGGGTGGATCCCGAGTCGTTCACGCACGGCAGCGCGGAGCAGCGCGAGCGCTGGCTGCGATCAGGCTTCGACGACGGTCGCACCGACAGCTGCGACACCTTCGCAGCCGACAACCTCTGACTCGCGGTCAGCCGCGGCCGAGGCCTGGGCGCAGCTCGACATCGCCGGGGACGGAGCGGCGGCGCAGCAGGCCGGCATCGGAGATGTCATAGGCGCCCACGCGCCCGAGCGGCGGCGAGTAGACGTGCACGGTGGTGGCGACATCCTCGCCGGTGTGGCACATGCGATGGATGTGCGCGCCGTCGAACGAGAACGTCGAGCCCTCGCCGTAGGTGACACGCACGCTCGTGCGGCCGTCGGCCGAGATCAGCGGGTTCTCCTCCATGACCTGACCGCGATGCACGTGCACGGCACCCGAGGAATCGTCGTGGTCGTGATAGCCGGTGTCTGCGTCCTGCATCCAGCAGATCATCCAGGCCTCGCTGCGGTCGTCCCGCCAGAGCCGCGCGTAGTAGCGAAAGCCGTGGTGGTGCAGCGAGAGAGCATCGACGTCGTACACGTCGGCCGCGGCGGCGGCAACGGCCACCAGGTGGTCGCGCGAGAGCACGTCCTCGTCGCCGGCGAGCGCCCGCAATTCATCTGGCATCGGATAATCGGACGCCGGGGCGGTACGGATGCGGTCAACAGTTGCCATTATTTATGCCAGCGATAAGTGTGTAACGATTTAGTGTAACGATTCACTTGCTGTACCAAGTGTTGCATCGAGTTCCATCAAAGTCAAGGGTTCACGCGAACGCGGGATCGATCTGCCGCCGCCAGGTATCCTCGCCTCGAGCCAGGAGGCCGGCGTGAGCGAACGGCCCAAGCGGGCGACTATCAAGGAGATCGCAGAGCGCACTGGCCTGTCGGCATCTGCGGTGTCCTACGCGCTGCGCGGCCAGCACGTATCCGCAGAGACGGAGGCGCGCGTGCGCGAGGCCGCCGACGCACTCGGCTACCGCCGCGACCCGATCGCCCAGGCGCTGCGCGGTGGCGCGACGGGCACGATCGGGCTGGTCGTCGGCACGCTCGCCGACTACTGGAACCTGGAGCTGGTGGCCGCGCTGCAGCGCGAGCTGCGCGCGACCGAACGACATCTGCTGATCGCCGACGCCGGCGGCGATGCGACGACCGAGACCGAGCTCGCGCGTTCACTGGTCGACCGGCGCGTAGACGGGCTGATCGTGGTGCCGCTCGGGCCGATGGGCACCGGTTGGGGCGAGATCGCAGCCGCCACCCCCACGGTGTCGATCGGCGACGAGCTCGCGATCGGCGGCACCGCGGGCGCGCTCGTGTTCGACAACGACCGCGCGGTCGAGTCGATGCTGCGCCACCTCGCCGGCTACGGCCATCAGCACATCAGCGTGCTCACGTTCGCGCAGGAGGGTGGCGAGCCGGACGGCGCCGCCGAGCGCGCCGTTCCGGCCTGGAGCGATCGTCTCGGGCTCGCCTGCGACCTCGTGGTCAGTCCGCTGCGCGGGGACGGCGCGCAGCCGCTCGTGCGCGAGCTGCTCGCCGGGCCCGGCGCTCCGACTGCCGTGCTCGCCCTGAGCGATTCCCTGGCCTTCGAGACCTACGCCGCGACGCGCGACCTGCGCCTGCGCGTGCCCGAGGACGTGTCCGTGGCCGGCTACGCCGACCATCCGCTGTCGCGGCTCGTGTCGCCGCCGCTGACCAGCATCGACTGGCGCAGCGACGAGATCGCCACCGCGGCGGTGGCTGCCCTGCAGCGCGCACTCGACGGACACGAGGCGGCCGAGGCCGTCAAGGTCGAGCCGCAGCTGAGGGCACGCGCGTCGACCGGACCGGTGCCGTCGAGAGCGTGAGCGGGATCGTGCGGGGCGCTGACGGAGCACTCGGCGCTTGAGGTGACCGACCGAGGGGCCGATGGAGCCAGCGTGCACTCCCACGCACCCACCGAAGCGCACAAACGCAAGGCAGCGCGCTCGCTGCGCAGCGTGAGCGCGCTCCTGCCGATATCGATCGCAGGCGCCATCGCGACTGGCTGCACCATCGGGTGGCGCCGCCTGCACCGCCGGGCGGAGCTCGCCGAAGGCGCGAGCGACCACCTCGTCGACGTCGCCGCCGCGACCGGCGCCCACATGTTCGCACTGCGCAAGGCGCCCGACAACACGAGCAGCTTCGCCATGCTCGGCCGGGGGCTGAGCGCACTGCACGGCGGCGTCGACCGGGCCGATCCGCGCGAGGCGCACCTCGCCGTGCTGGCAGCGATTCACCCCGACGATCGCGCTCGGCTCCTCGCCGAGCACAGCTACGAGGCGCTGCGGGCGAATCTGGGCTGCACGACCGAGATCGAGTACCGCGTGATCGCGCCCGAAGACGCCGTTCGCTGGGTCCGCGTCCGCTGGGTCTCGCGTCTCGACGGCGAGGACGTCGTACTCGAGGGCGTCGCCTCGAACGTCACCGCTCAGCACGAGCTCATGGAGAGCGCGCAGACGGCCCGGGCACAGGCTGAACGCGCCGCGGACAGCGCCCACACCGTTCGCGACGAGGTCGAACAGCTGCTGGCCGAATCCTCGAGCCTCAGCGCGCAGCTCGAGCACTCCAAGATGCAGGCCGAGGAACGCGCCGAGGAGCTCGCGCGGTCGGAGGTCCAGTTGCGCGCCGAGCGCGATTTCAGCGAGGCACTGATCAGCGCCTCGTCGGAGTACGCGATCATCTCGACCGATACCGAGGGCGTGGTACAGGTGTTCAACTCGGGCGCCGAGAAGCTGCTCGCGCGCAGTGCGGAATCGGTCATAGGCCGCGTCTCGCTGCAGGATCTGCACGAGCCCGGACAGCTGCGCCACCGTGCGCGCGACTGCGGGGCCGATCCGGGCTTTGCCGCGCTCGTGCACCTGGCCCGCGACGGTAGCCCGGACAGAGGCGAATGGACCTACATGCGCGGCGACGGCTCGACTGTCCCCGTCCAGGTTGCGATCGCGCCCATCCCCGGCCCGAACGGCGAGCCGATCGGGTACCTGGCCGTCGCATCCGACATCACCGTGCGCCTGCGCGAGGAGGAGGCGCGGGAGCTTCACGCGGCCCAGCTCGAGATAGCGGCGTCGACCGACGCGCTCACAGGGCTCGCCAACCGGCGCCGCGCCTCGAGCCTGGTCGAGCAGGCGCTCGCCGATGGGAGCAACCGCGGCCGGATGGGATTCGTGATGCTCGATGTCGACCACTTCAAGCGCGTCAACGACACCTACGGGCACGACGCGGGCGACCGCGTCCTTCGCGAGGTCGCCGAACGGCTCTCGCTCGCCGCGCGCACCGGCGACCTGATCTCGCGCTGGGGTGGCGAGGAGTTCGCGCTCTTGCTGCACGGCGTCGAGGACGCCGCGGCCTTGCAGCTCGTAGCCGAGCGGTTGCGGCGCGAGGTCAGCGAAACGCCGATCGTGCTCGACGATGGGTCGCAGCTGCGCATCACCGCGAGTGCCGGCGGTGCGCTCGCAGGCGACGGCGCAACGTTCGAAGAGCTGTTGACCGATGCCGACCGCGCGTTGTACTCCGCCAAGCGGCGCGGTCGCGACCGCCTGCTCCTGGCGCACGAGATCGTCGGCGACGGGGACGAGCAGGACGTCGACACCATGCGGCTTGCGCAGGCCCTGGCGCTTGCGAGCAGTCTGCGCGAGGGCATGCCAGACCAGCATTGCCGGCAGGTCGCCGATCTGTCGGCGGCGATCGCCCGCGAGCTCGATCTGCCCGCCGAGATGGTGCAGCGCTGCCGCCTCGCCGGCTGGCTGCACGACCTCGGCAAGCTGGCCGTGCCCGACCAGGTGCTGTGCAAGCGCGCCGCGCTCGACGACGACGAGTGGGCACGGGTGCGCGCCCATCCGGCGATCGGAGACATGCTTGCCAGTCGCATCCCGGGACTCGATCCGGCTCGCGCGGGGATCCGCCACCACCACGAGCGCATGGACGGCACCGGCTATCCCGATGGCCTGGCCGGAGACGCGATCCCGATCGAAGCCCGCGTCGTCGGGTGCGCCGACGCCTACTCGGCGCTGACCGGCGACAGGCCGTACCGGCGCGAGACGGGGCACGCCGAATCGCTCGCGGAGCTACGCCGGAGCGCCGGCACGCAGTTCGATCCCCGCGTCGTCGATGCGCTCGCCCGCCTGCTCGCGCGGCCGCACGCCGATCTCGAGCCCGTGCTCGACGCGGCCGCCTAAACTGGCGGGGAGTGCCCGGAACGCGACGTCGTCCCTCGCCGCGTCCGCTGCGCGTGACCCTAGCCGCGCGTGCGCGGCAGCACGGCGAATGCGATCAACCCGCCGAGCACGCAGATCGCGGACATCGTGTACATGCCGAAGCCGTAGGCGTCCGCCGATGCCAGGCGCTCGACGCCATCGGCTCCTGACCCGAAGACCCTGCCGGTATCGGCCGCACGGTCGTACGCCCATGCAACCAGCGGGCCGAGAGCGGCCACCGCGAGCAGCGACCCCACACGTGCCGCTGCGATGTTGACGCCCGAGGCGGCGCCCTGCTGCTCGACCGGAGCGACGTCGAGAGCCGCGCTCGTGATGGGCGCGACGATCAGTGCGAGCCCCAAGCCAAAGAGCGAGATGCCGGGCAGGACGTCGGAGACGAACGGCGCGTCGGTGCCGGCGCGCGCGAGCAGCACGAGTGAGGCGGCGATCAGCAGCGACCCTCCGCCGATGAGGGGTCCCACGCCCACGCGACGCGCGACCGCTCCGGCACGCGAGGCCAGGGCGGCGAGCAGCACCGACAGCGGCAGCGTGGCCGCGCCGGCCGCCAGGGCGGAGTAGCCCGCCACCGTCTGCAGGTACAGGCCGAGCAGGAAGAGTGCACCGCCGAACCCGCCGTAGATCAGAACCGTGACGATGTTCGCGGCGCCGAAAGCGCGTGCCCGCCAGAGCGCGCGCGGCACGAGCGGCGCGGCGACGCGCGCCTCGTGCCACGCGAACGCGGCCGTCGCCACGACCGCGATCGCGAGCGCGGCGATGGACGCGGGGGCGAGCCCGTCCTCCCCCGCATCGATCAACCCGTAGGTGAGCGTCCCGAGCCCGATCGCAGCCAGCAGGCCGCCGAGGATCGCTGGTCGCGCGTCGCCACGCGCATCCGCCGCGGCGCCGATGCCGCGCGCAGCGACCGCGGCGACGACGCAGAGCGGCACGGCGATCAGGAAGGCGGCGCGCCAGCTCAGCGCATCGGTCAGGGCTCCGCCGACCAGTGGGCCAACGGCCGCGGCGACCGCCGACCCACCGGTCCAGATCCCGATCGCGCGGGCGCGTGCCGCGCCCTCGTGCACGGAGGACAGCGTCGCGAGCGAGTTCGGGATCATCACCGCCGCGGCGGCTCCCTGGGCGAGGCGGGCGACGATCAGCGCCGGGCCGCTCGGGGCGATCCCGCACAGCGTCGTCGTGATCGCGAACGCCCATAGCCCCCAGACGAAGGTTCGGCGTCGCCCGAACCGGTCGCCGAGCGAGCCGCCGACGAGCAGCAGCGCCGCGAGCGAGAGCGCGTAGGCGGTCACCACCCACTGCAGGCCCGCGAGGCCAAGGTCGAGGTCGTCGGCGAGGGCGGGCAGCGCGGTGTTGACCACCGTCGAGTCGAGCACCGCGAGCGACGAGCCGACCGTTGTCGCGAGCACGGCTGCCACGTCGAGGGCCGCGCGCGCCTGCGGCGGGTTGCTCACGGGAGCGTCGGAAGTGCCGCGCACAGCCGGTCGAGATCCTGCGGGGGCGGGGCATCGACGCGATAGGGCGCGACATGCTCGCGCACGAGGGCGTAGGCCGACGAGGTGCCGCGCCCGAGCTCGGCGCGCCGGTCGCGTGCGTCCACCGCCTGCGCGGCGGTGACGAGCTCCATCGCCGCGAGGCGCTCGCACAGCCCGGCCTGTTCGTCGAGGCGGCGCGCGCACAGCACCGCATTCGACATGCGATCCTCGATGCCCTCAGCGGTGGATGTGGTCGGCAGCTCGAGCGAGGCGGGCTGCGCGAGCAGGCGGGCTTCGACCGCCAGCGCGGTCGCGCCATAGACGAAGATGTTGAGGCCGTCGCCTGCCACGTCTTCGCTCGCGCGCAATCCGGCGGGCAAGCCGGTGTGGGCCGGAGTGACGAGCTTCTGGCAGCGTTCGGCGGCAACCGTTGCGGCATGCGCGAGCGCGATCCGCACGTAGTCGAGCGCCGCGGCGACCATGCCGATCTCGAAGTTGCCGCACGAGTAGGCACGTCCGGCCTCGGCGTCGAGCAGCGGGTTGTCGGCGCCCGAGCGGAGCTCGACCTCGACCTGGCCGGCCGCATGGGCGAGCGCGTCGCGGGCGCCGCCGTGCACCTGGGGTGCGACCCGGAACGTGAGCGGATCCTGCAGCTCGCGCGCGAGCTGACCGGCGAGCAGCGTGCCGCCGGCGAGCAGATCGCGCATGCGCGCGAGCGAGGCCGCGAGGCCCGGATAGGGCCGCGCAGCCGCAACCGCCGGCTCGAGCACGGACACGTTTGCGAGCATGCCCTCGAACGCGAGCGCAGCCGAGGCCTCGAGAGCGTGCACCGCGGCCTGCGCGCGATCGATGGCGAGGCACGCCCACCCGATCGCGAAGGAGTTCGCGTTCAACATCGCGAGCCCCTCCTTGGCCTCCGGCTCAAACCCCGCTTCGACCAACGCCCAGGCGATCTCGGCGAGGGGCCCGAGATCGGCAACTCCAAGGGAGCCGATCGTGTGCACGGAGGGGCGCAGATCGTCGCGGAGCGCCGCCAGGTACGCCTCGACGAGCTCGGGCCGCACCCCGGCGCGGCCATGGACGAGGCCCTGCGCGCGCACGAGCATCGCCGCGCGCACGACCGCCTGCGGCGCGAGCGGGCCGTGGCCGATCCGGTGCGACAGGATCAGCTCGCGATTGAAGCGGCCCTGCTCGGCAGCATCGACGCGCACGCGCTTGAGCGCTCCGACGCCCGTCGTGAGCCCGTAGACCGGGGCGCCGCGCTCGACCATGTCGAGAATCAGCCGACGCTGCCCGGCGAGCCGGTCTCGCGCATCGGCCGACAGCGACACGGCACGCCCGTCGCGCGCGACGGCGACGACGTCGGAGATGCCGATCGGCCCCCCGTCCAGCACCAGGGGCGCGGCGGTCATGGCCGCGAGTCTAGGCAAGTGGAATCCGGTCTGGTGCCGGGCACCGGATCAGGCGAGCAGAGCAGGCGCACCGCCTGGATGCGGGGCTCCACCGACCGCAGGTCGATCCACTCCGCGTCGGTATGGTCGTCGCCGCCGACAGGGCCGAGCCCGTCGATCGTGGGCACGCCGATGCTGCTCGTCCACGAGCCGTCCGAGACACCGCCGGCAACCGCCTCCAGCGCAGGCTGTCCGAGCAGGCGCAGCGTCGCGAGCGTGCGCTCGACCAGCGCGGCGTCGCGCTCCATGGCCGGGAATCCGGCGTCGTCCGATGCCGAGAGCTCGACGCCGTCGTGCCTCGCAAAGGCCGAGACCTGCTCCATCGCCCAGGCGAGGTCGGCGGCGCTCGCGGCGCGCAGGTCGAGCGTCGCGCGCGCGCCGGCAGGCACGATGTTCTTGCCCTCGCCGCCGGCGAACTCGGTCACCACGCACGTCATGCCGGCTCTGGCGCCGCCCAGCTCGCGCTCGATCCGCAGCGCTTCGGCTGCGAGCGCGCGCAGCGCCGACCGGCCCCGCTCGGGGGCCGCCCCCGCGTGCGCGGCACGTCCGCGCGCACTGATCGTCAGCCAGGTGCCCGCCTTGCGCGCCGAAACGACCGCGCCGTTCTCGCGCCCGCACTCGAGCGTGATGCATGCGCTCGCGCCACGCAGTCGCTCGAGCGTGTGCGGCGGAGTCAGCCGCGCCTCCTCGTCCGGCACCACGTGCAGCATCACCTCGCCGTGCACTGCGGCCGGAACGCGCGCGAGGCGTTCGAGCGCATGCAGCGCGACGAGCAGGCCGCCCTTCATGTCGGCTGCGCCGGGAGCAAGGGCGCGGTCGCCCGCGATCCGCAGGGGACGCTCGTGCGCCGTGCCGGCTGGAAACACGGTATCGAGGTGGCCGAGCAGCACGGTTCGGCCGGTGCCCGTGCCGCGGATCGTCGCACTCAGGTGCGGCCCGACGTCTGTCTCGAACACCTCGACCTGCGCTCCCGCCTCCCGCGACCAGCCGGCGAGCAGCGCCGCCGCGCGGCGCAGGCCGGCGAGCTCGCCGGTCGGAGTATCGATCGCGCAGAGCGCGCGGAGCCGTTCGACGAAGGCTGGCGGCGCCGGCATCACGGGCGCACGAGCGCGAGGCGTGCGCCGCGGACGCGGCCGAGCACGCGCTCGGCTTCGACCCCGAGCCAGCTCTCGAGCAGCGAGGCGTACACGGTGCGGAACTCGGTGGTGACGCGCAGGTTGTCGAACGGGTCGAGGCGCGCGAGGCCGGGGAACTCGCTTTGGATTCCGCCCTGCGCACGCTCCCCCACGACGAGCACGAGCCCGCCCGCGCCGTGGTCGGTGCCGTTCGAGTCGTTGTCCTGCGGCCGGCGCCCGAACTCGCTCCAGACGAGCGTGATCACGCGCCCGGCGAGCCCGCGCGCCACCAGGTCGGCCTGCCAGGCGGCGAGCGAGTCGCCGACGTCGCGCAGGAGCTTCGGGTGATCGGTCAGCTGGTTCTCGTGGGTGTCGAACCCACCGCCGCTCGTGACCGCCGCGATGCGGGTGCCGAAGCCGGCACCGAGCATGCGCGCGAGCGAGCGCATGCTCTTGCCAAGGTGCGTGTCGGGGTAGGCGCGCGGCGGCTTCGCAGGCTCCTTCTCTTTCGCAAGGGGCGCGAGCCTGCCCTTGACCTCCACGGCGCCGGCGTAGGCCTCGCGCGCCGCCTGCAGGGCGGGGTGGCGCGCCCGCTTGGCGGCGATCTCGCGGATGGGCCGCAGGGGCGTATCGTCGTCCCACACTCCCGGGATCCAGAAGCCGAAGTCGCTCGGGTCGATGACCGTCGCCACGGGCGCGCGCCGCGAGATGAGCACCGGGTCGAGGCCCCAGGTCGCGGAGATCCCCTGCAGCGGGTTGTCCATCGACCCCACGGCATCGAGCGTGCGGCCGAGCCAGCCGCTGCGATCGAGGGTCGGGCCGGCGATGCCCGTGCGCCAGAACGCGGCCGAGTTGAAGTGCGACAGGTCCGGGTCCGCGTAGTCGACGCTCGGGAGCACCGCTACCTGCCCGGCGTCGTACAGCTCGCGCAGGCCCGCGAGTGCCGGGTGCCAGCCGAACTCGCGCGTGTCGTGCAGGGGCAGCGTGTCCTGCGGCCGCACGGCGAGGCGCGGGCGCAGCTCGCGGTAGCGCCCGTCGGTCAGCGGCACGAGGGTGTTCAGCCCGTCGTTGCCCCCATCCAGGTACAGCGACACGAGGATGCGTCCATCGGGCCGCGCCGCGGCGTCGGCGCGGGCGGCCTCGAGGATGCGCTGCGGGGACACGCCGGGCAGCCCGAGCGCGCCGACGACGAGGCCCGTGCCGCCGAGCAGCAGCGAGCGGCGAGACAGGGCCCGGGCCGGCGCGGCGTGCGCGAGCCGCCAGTCGTCGCACGCGCCGTGGGCGTCGATGGGGATCCCCGCTCGCATCAGCAGACCTGGGCGTCCGGCCCGGCCAGCAACAGGTGCCGTAGCACGCGCTGGCGCTCCGGCCAGTAGTGCTTGACCTGCCAGCCCTCGTCTCTGCCCGCGACGCTGCGCCGCGCATAGCCGCGCAGCACGCTCATCGTGCGGGGCGAGCACCACGGATGCCCGGTCGCCTCGAGCGCGCTGCGCAGCGCCTGGGCCGGCGTCTGAGTCTGCGCGATCGAGCCCTCGCGGATCTCGTCGCCGAGCGCGACCTGGGCCGCCACGTAGCGGCCGCGCACCGTGCCGGTCGTCAGCCAGGCCTCGTCGCCCTCCCAGCCAGAGACGTTCGGCGGGTAGAACGGCTCCTGACCCATGCCTCCCATCACCCAGCGCCACTCCTGCCGTTCGACGCCCCGGCCCGTCGCGCGCAGCATCCCGGCCACGTACACCACGGGCGGCTTGACCTGGTGGGGCTCGTCGAGGTCGGCATAGAGCGCCGGGTGGGTGAGGGCCAGGCGGAGCGGCGGGCGCACGTCCGTGCCCGAGTCGCGGTAGGCGCGCACCATGCGGTCGAGCAGGCGCGGGGGGCAGGTGCGAGGCGAGAGGTAGCCCCAGAGCTTCTGACACAGGTAGCGCGCGTGCTCCGGACGCGCGATGGCGAGGTCGACGATGTCGAGCGGCTCGAAGCGCCCGCGCTTCCCGAGCACCGACTTGAGCCCGCCGTCGTGCCGCTTTCGGTCGTACGCGAAGCGCTTCGTGTCGTAGTCGAACGTGAACCCGGTCAGGGCGCGCGCCGCCTCGCGCACGTCGCGCTCGTCGTAGCCGTTGTTGACGCCGAGGGTGAAGAGCTCGAGGAGCTCGCGCGCGTAGTTCTCGTTCGGGGACTCGTCGCTCGAGTTCGCGAGGTCGAGAAACACCTGCATCGCGCCGTCGAGGGTCATCGCGCGCGCGAGGTCGCGGAACCGTCCGAGGCTGCCGCGGCGAAGCGACGCGTAGTAGCGCAGCATCAGGCGCACGTCCCCGACGCTCGCATTCGAGACCGCGAAGTGGTCGTGCCAGCTCAGCGTCATGCGCTCGGCGAGCGGCTGGCGGGTGCGCACCGTGCGATCGAGCCACCACAGGATGTCGTCGGCCCAGACGTTGCGCGGATCGAGCGGTTTTCCGTCGATCCGCGGGGGCGATCCGGAGAGCTGCGGGCCGGAGGGGTCGAGCAGTTCGTCGACGGCCTTCTCGAGCCCGCGCGCGGCGAGGCGATCGACGTCGCCGGGGCGAGGCCCGAACCCGGCCCGCCAGAGCAGCCGCTCGATACGCGCGCGCTCGCGGGTCATGACGGCCTCTTGCTCGGCGCGGCTGCGCGCAGCTCGACCCGCATGCCCCGCTCCTCGTGGTCGGCCACCGAGCAGAACAGCAGGTAGCGGCCGGGCCGCAGGCGCACCCTGACCTCGGCGCCCCGTCCCGGATGCACCTCCGGGCTGGCGGCGACGCGACGGCCATCGCGGCGGCTGCGGATGACGAGGTCGTGGTCGTCCTCGCCGATGTTGCGCAGCTGCAGGTGCAGCGGGCCGGCGGGGACGCGAGCGCGGCTCGCGTTCAGCCGGAACTCGTCCGCGAATACGAGCATCCGCGCGGGAGCGAGGGCCGGAGTCGCGAGCGCTGCGACGGTTGCGAGCGTGACCGCGATCACTTCGCGAGCATCCCGCCGTCGACGACGAGGCGCTGGCCGGTGACGAACCCGGCCCGATCGCTCGCCAGGAACGCGACCGCGTCCGCCACCTCCCGCGGCTGCACCAGCCGGCCGAGCGCGATCGGCGCCGTCAGCTCGGCGAGAGCGACAGCCTCGCTGGTGCCCGCCGCGGCCGCCGAGCGGCGCACCATCCCTGTCGAGAGCTCGCCCTCGACCGGCCCGGGGCAGACGCAGTTCACGCGCACGCCGTGGGCGGCGACCTCCTTGGCC
>Ga0136635_10000339_pt1 | contig 12496 bp, 10 predicted proteins | sample AntDrymeUQ852106_2_FD_105495 | JGI IMG/M metagenome (GOLD analysis project Ga0136635, IMG submission 105495) | Polar desert sand microbial communities from Dry Valleys, Antarctica - metaG UQ85 (21.06) | ecosystem: Environmental > Terrestrial > Soil > Desert | place: Antarctica: Dry Valley... | reverse complement strand
TTGGGAAACATTCTGCCGAACTTTCCAGTTTCTGTAAATTCACCCAGTGGTTGATTCTCACCTGTACGAGGGGTAAATCCATGACGTCTACGCATATTTATTGCCTTGCTATTGTTGCAGTTCGTTGTCCAATTGAAAAGAATTCAATTTGTATCTATCTGTAGTATGGTTGGGACAACTAAGCTATGGCAGTACCCTTGAGGGTACTATTTTTGACAAAATATACCTGATTGGGCAGTTTCACCATGTCTTATACTCAGCCGAACTACAAGTGCGATCGCTTACATGGCGGTTAAAGAAAATATTTTTTGCAATAATATCATGACAGGCTTATTACATATATTGTAGAGACGTTCCGCGCCCTACGTCTCTACGAGGGTTACGATGTTTTTATTAGTGTTAATTAAGCGGACATGATATAACTCTGTTATGAATAAATCTAAAAAATATCCTTGCGCTTTTGTAACCAGAAAGCAACAGTTAAATAAATCGCGGTATGCAAACACAAAAGCCCCCAATTTAATTGCAAATTTGTCCAAGTTGCATCATAAACAGGTGTTGGGTCAAAGGGTCTAGCCAACGTGCTACCATCAGGTAATTTCATCGGTGCGGGAACCATTGCATTAATATTAACTAAAGTGCCATAAGCAGCTATTGACCAACGACTCAGCATCAACCAGGAAAGCTTGCTAGCAATACCTTCCATTTTGAACAAGACACCAGAAAAGATAATTTGCGGGATTAATAATAAAGGTAAAGCACTATTTGCTTGACTGGCATTTTTAACAATCGCTGATATCATCAGCCCCAAACTCATACTAGTTAAAAGTGTGAGAAAAGTAGTAATTGACAATCCTAATTGCCAAGAGATTAATTTCGGTTCGGGAGATTTAAATAATATCAGCACAACCAAAGAAATTAGCAAAGTTTGCAAGAATGCTAAACCAGAAAGAATTGTCAATTTAGAACCAAGATAAGCAAATAAACTCAAATTTACTAATCTCTCGCGCAGGTAAATCGCTGCTTCTTTGACAATTTCTTGTAATGAACTAGAAAGTCCCACCCACAAAGCAGCAGAGGTAAATACAAATAATACTCGCAATGCTAAAGGTGCAAGAGTTGCATCTGGTTTTGCAGGTAAAATTAAGGGATGGATATCTTTGAGTGCAATGGTAATTAAACTAATGCCGATAGGTGCGGTTAAAAGTGATAAAGCAAGGTTGATGCGATCGCGTTGCTGAATCTGAAAATATCTTTGGGCAAGAATACCTAATTGTTTTATAAAAGATATACCAGAACCTTGTTTATTACCAGCATTGACCTGTGAAGTTTGATTACCCGGACTGAGGTGATTGGCAACGTAGCGGCGATAATCATCTGAAGAGTGAAATTTTTGCGCTTGGTCGATGACAGTTTCCGGTTTTTCTAGCTGGTTGTAGATATCAGCGAAGTCTTCCTTAACGCCAAAAAATCGCAAACATGCATCAGGGGGACCAAAATAACACAAGCGTCCACCTTGACCGAGAAAAACTACGCGATCGCACAACTTAATATTTGCTGTCGCATGAGTCACTAAAATCACCGTGCGTCCCTGATCTGCTAATTTCCGCAATAGTTGCATCATCTTTTTATCCAACCCCGGATCGAGTCCAGATGTTGGTTCATCCAAGAAAAATAACTTCGGATCGGCTAGCAATTCTACCCCAATACTGACTCGCTTGCGCTGTCCTCCACTGAGTTCGCTTACCCTTGCATTGCGACGGTGCGACATTTCCACATCTTGTAAAGTCTTTTCCACGACCTTTGCGACATCAATATCTGGTGGTAATCGCAACTTTGCAGCGTAGGTAAGTACTTCTGCAACTGTCAATTCTCGGTGAATGATATCGTCTTGAGGAACATAACCAATCTGCGTGCGATAGATATTGAAGTTGTTTCGCAAGTCTTCCCCATTTAAGTAAACTACACCTTTGGTTACTTTCTCAGTTCCTAAGAGCGATCGCATCAAAGTTGATTTTCCCGCACCACTTCCCCCCACCAACGCGACAAACTGTCCCGGTTCAATTGCCAAAGAAACATCATCTAATCGACGCTTACCTTTAGTTTCTAGCACCACATTGCAAGCATCCAGACGAATGCGATCGCCTTGATCTAGTACCTGTAGTTCATCGCCACGCAGGACTAAGGTGTATGAACCGATACGAATAGCAGCGCCTGGTGATAGTAATGCAGTATTCTTAACTCGCTGTCCGTTAACAAATACGCCGTTGATACTGTGGTCGCGCAAGATGTAGCGTCCTTGAGCATCTGTATCAATTGTGGCGTGGCGACGCGAAACTGTGGGAGATTCTAAAGCGAGGGTGGCGCTGGCATCTCGTCCAATTAACACAGAGCGATTTTTTAAGGAAATCGATTGGAAACCCGGTTTAGCAGTGATTACGGGGTTAGCAGGATTGTAGTATTTCAACAAAACCTGATTTTGTGGGTTTTGACCGATATAAATTTCACAACCGTTTTTAAGTAAATACCCATAATCATTATTGATGCGGGTATGATTAATATACAGCCCATTTGTAGTGGGTTGAGTGCCATCCCCATCATAAATGCGGTAGTCTTCCCCTTCTTTGCGTAATACAGCTTGGCAACGTCCTACCACTTGCCAGTCTTCCGGGATTAGGAGATCGACAGAATTGCGATCGCGTCCGATTTTGTGCTGTGGTTTACTCAATTCTATGTGTAAAACTTTTCCCTGACTTTTTAACTCTAAATACTGATTTGTACTGAGGAATGTTTGGTTGCCTATTTTTTGTGTCATTGAATAATTTCGATGAGTATTTCCGGTGTATTTTTATATTTTAAGTAATGATTATATGAAATATTTGCGAAAAAACCATGAAAAATAGCCCAGTAAATCTTTAAGTTTATACACTGAAGCGACTGTATAAATTTTGGTTTAAATTTGAATAACCGTATTCGGCTAAAGAAATGATGACACCGATGTTATTGAAAAATCGCTACCAGGTAATTCGGGTACTGGGTTCTGGTGGATTTGGTGAAACATTTCTCGCCGAAGATACCCAGATGCCATCGGGATGCCGATGTGTAATTAAGCAACTAAAGCCAGTAGTTGATAACCCGCAAGTTTACCAGTTGGTGCAAGAACGGTTTCAGCGAGAAGCGGCGATTTTAGAGGAACTGGGTGGTAACAATCAGATTCCTCGGTTAAATGCCTACTTCACAGAAGATGGGCAATTTTACTTAGTGCAAGAGTATATCGAGGGACAAACTCTAGCGCAAAGGTTGCAACAGGGGACATTAAGCGAGAGTTCGGTCAAAGAAATTTTGACCAATATTTTACCAGTTTTGGAATACGTCCACAGCAAGCGGATTGTGCATCGGGATATTAAGCCAGATAACATCATCATTCGCTATGCGGATGGGAAACCGATTTTAATCGACTTTGGTGCAGTCAAGGAAACGATGGGAACAGTGGTGACTGCTTCCGGGAATTCTAGCAGGTCGATTGTCATTGGGACACCAGGGTTTATGCCGAGTGAACAAACTGCTGGGCGTCCTGTTTTTGGCAGCGATTTGTATAGTTTAGGATTAACAGCGATTTATTTGCTCACAGGTAAGATTCCCCAGGAATTGCCAACCGATCCAGCTACTGGTGAGATTGTGTGGCGACATTATGCGTTAAGTGTAAGTACTAGTTTTGCGGCTGTGTTGGATAAAGCGATCGCATCTCATGCACGCGATCGTTTTTCCAGTGCTAGAGAAATGCTCCAAGCATTGCAGACAATTCCAATTAAAACTACTCTTATTTCTGCACCGGTTCCGAAAGTATCTTCACAGCCTGATACAGTTTTATCTTCATACTCACCTCAGGCAGTACCTTCCTCTGGTCAGTTAACTGATTTGCAAAAAATTCTGATTTTAGGAGGTTTAATCAGCGCCAGTATAGTCGTTGGTTTTCTGCTCACAAGAAGTCCTCAAGTGGTGGTGTCTGAACCGAAAAATATTCAGGAACCTTCCGCTTCCCCATCGCCAAATACACCACTTACCCCTACTCAATCATCTGTTCCGCCCTCAAAAGTTCAACGAGGTCGTTCCCTTGGTTGGATCAGACTTGGTTCTGTAAATAATACTGTAAACACTGCTTCTTTTGGGGAGGCGTTAATTCCAACAACTCAGCCTTTGACAATCTCTCCATCTGTCGTTCCCTCAATTGGCGATCAAGTGACTGTTATAAATCAAGTCAATTTGAGGAGAAGCCAGCCACAACCGCCCGAACGCAAACTCGCAGAATCGATAGATGTACTCCAGGCTGGAGTGAGAATAGTTATTCTGCAATTGGATTTTTTTAAAGACCCTAATTCCCCTTTTCCATACACTGTAATTTGGGCAGAAGTGGGTGTACCAAATTAGATTATTAACCAAGAACTTTAGTCTGATTTTACAAATCTCTGTCAATTAATAATCAGTTTTATCCAGACAATATTTTTTTGTAAAAGATATCTGTATAACTATTTGTGATTATCCCACAACTGCCTAATTTACCTTTTGCGGCTATAGTGTTTCCAGTTTTTGCCCAAGCTGCGTCATTGCCTCGCCCTTTTCCTGAAGCGAGTCGAAATAATTCCGAACTGGTGTACAATGTAACGACACCACCAGACCTTAATCAGAGCCAAGACTTGCAAGCTATTGTTGATGAAGCTGTAAGTTTAGCGGTTAATAAAAGATTGCCTATCAATCCTTTATCAATAACATTAATAGATATAAAAAACGGTGAATCAGCAGGATATCAACAAAACGCACTAAGGTATCCAGCTAGTCTTGCCAAAATGTTTTGGATGGTATACTTGTACGCTCAGATAGAAAAAGGTATTTGGGACGAAATAGATTTAAAACCATACCTCAACAAAATGATTCATAGTTCCGATAATAATGCCGCTAGCTACATTATTGACTTGATAACTGGGACTCAATCTGGAAGTAAACTAGATATGCAAAAATATGAAACATGGCTAAACCAACGAAGCCAAGTTAATCTTTTTTTTCAAAAAGCAGGTTACGAAAAAATTGATATCAGTCACAAAAATTTTCCTATTCTTGACTTAAGCTTTAGTGAACCTCAGGGACGAGATTTGCAAATGCGAGGTGATCTAAAAAATCCAATTATAAATAAAATTACAACCCAGCAAGCAGCTAGACTTTTGTACGAAATTTATGATGGGCAGTCTATATCTCAAGTTTATAGCGAAAAAATGGCGAAATGGCTATCAATAGATTCTGCAACCAGAATAGAGAAAAGAGAACAGCAAAATCCTAACGAATTCAATCCTGTACGGGGATACTTCAGCGAGTCTTTACCAACTAATGTTAACTTTGGTGGTAAGGCTGGATGGACTTCTAATACTCGTCAAGAAGCTGCATATATAGCAACACCAGATGGTAAAGCTGCTTATATTCTCGTTATTTTTGCTGAAGACCGCACTTACGCTTACGACTGGAAAATATTTACCCAAATGTCTCGTCTTGTCTACGATCGCATGACAAATCGTAAATAAAACATTTCGCTTGAGTTACATAGATATTCTCTGTTATCATTGCTCATCTATGCAAACACTATTAAATGACCGTTATCAAGTTATTAAAACATTAGGTAGTGGTGGATTTGGAGAAACATTTCTCGCAGAAGATACCCAAATGCCTTCCCGTCGTCGGTGTGTCGTTAAACAATTAAGACCAATCCAAAATAATTCTCAAATTTATCAACTTGTACAAGAACGCTTTCAGCGAGAAGCAGCGATTTTAGAAGAATTGGGTGGCTCAATTGACCAAATTCCTAATTTATACGCTTATTTTCAAAGTGACGGACAATTTTATTTAGTTCAAGAGTATATCGAAGGCAATACGCTAACAACAACCCTGCAAAAGCAAGGGTTATTTAATGAAAGTCGTATCTATGAAATCGTAGTAAGTCTATTACAAATACTTGATTTCGTACACTCAAAAAGAATAATTCATCGCGATATTAAGCCAGATAACATCATTTGGCGTCAACGGGATAACAAACCTGTATTAATTGACTTCGGTGCAGTGCGAGAGACAATGGCAACGGTGGTGAATTCTCAAGGTAATCCTACCAGTTCGATTGTCATCGGTACACCAGGGTATATGCCAAGTGAACAAGCAGCGGGTAGACCAGTTTATTCGAGTGATTTATATAGTTTAGGACTGACAGCGATTTATTTATTAACTAATAAACAACCGCAACAATTAGAAACAGATTCGCGGACTGGGGAAATTATTTGGCGTTCTTTCGCTTTAAATGTTAGTCCGACATTGGCAGGAGTGATAGATAAAGCGATCGCATCTCATCCACGCGATCGCTTTTCCACCGCTAAAGAAATGTTACAAGCATTGCGATCGCATTCGGTTCCATCTATGTTGAAAACCCCAATCCCGCAACCAGCAGCAACCGCATTATCTCACGCCGTTCCCCAACACACAATTTCCAGCAGTCCGATAAATTTTCAACAACCTATAAATCAAGCTAGCGGGCAAAAGGGAATACTTGTTGGTAGTTTTATTATAGGTGGTTTAATTGGTACGTCTGTAATTATTGGTCTTGCCCTTAACAAACAACCTCAACAAGTAGCACAAGAACCTCTGACGCCAAAAAGTGCTTCATCCAACGAACAAACCGTAGCAGTACAAGAACCTCTGACGCAAAAAAGTGTTTTATCTAACGAACAAACCCTAGCACCACAAAAACCTCTGACACAGAAAAGTGCTTTATCTAGCGAACAAATATTAGCATCAGAACAAGCTGCTGAACAAACATTAAGAGATTATTACTTAGCTATCAATAGTCGGCAATATCAAACTGCTTGGAATCAGGTATCTATTCAGCACCAAAACAACACAAAATCACACCCTAATGGTTTCAATTCATTTACAGAGTGGTGGGAACAAGTCGCACAAGTGGAGATTCAGCAACTTACAAGCAAAAAAACAAGTAACCAAACAGCAACAGTAGATTCTCGATTGTATTATTCAATGCAATCAGGCAGAACAATCTCTCAATCTCTACGTTACTTTTTAGTTTGGGATACTTCATCTCAAAAATGGTTGATTAATAAAATACAGAAAAATTAATATTGGAGTTTCATAAAAATTTACCTTTTATGCATTAGACTTTGCTCGCAAGCGTTCACAATAGTCTTTAAAAAAGATTAATGACCAATACAGTTCAGTTAAGCATTTTTTCCTTCTCTCTGTCTCCTCTGCGGTTCGTTAAAAAAACTGACTATGACAAAAAGTTTTAGCCTTAACACCAAGCGTATTGGATTAATGACCAGTTTTAGCTACAGAAGGAACAGTCTAAAAGAAATGACAATAAACTCTGATAATATACAGGCTTTGGCGACTGTTGAGGAGTTGGTATACTTAGAAGGTAAAATATATAACAATTACTTTTGTCTCAAGCTGCGCTAGTTTATGCAAATGCTCTTAGACGATCGCTATCGAATTATTCAGACTTTGGGAAGCGGTGGATTTGGTGAAACTTTTCTCGCAGAAGATACCCAAATGCCATCAGGTCGTAGATGTGTAATTAAACAGTTAAAGCCGATTATTAATAATCCTCAGGTTTACCAACTAATACAAGAACATTTTCAACGGTAAGCCGCAATTTTATAGCAAGGTCTTTTATGAAAAGCTTGGATAAGGCAAAACGAATCGTATCTCCTTGGTGGCGCTGGCCTCTTGAAGCTCTATTCCCTGATAAAAAATTTGATGGACAATTTCAAAATCCAGGTAGCGAAGAGGTTTTTGATTTTGACTCTGTGATAGCATCTGTTAACCCAATCACCACGATTGCATCTGAGATCGCCTATTATCCAGAAAACGATAAGCGCGAACTTTTTGCAATATTTGTCTCAGGGCTGGGACAACGTGAGTCAGAGTCTTCAAGAAGGAGCCGCAGGTATGCTACTACTCTCTTAACTGGCATCGCCAATATGAACAACTCCACTTTTCTTAAACAACATCCAATTATCGCTTTCATTAACCGATACCTTGACTGGATTAATGCAGCTCTTGACTATGTTGGTTTATCTGGTAGTCCAGTCATTCAAAATGCGGCAACTTTGATTACTTATGCCGTAACCAACTCGAAAACTCTCAATTTATCAGGCGATAGTCTGGGAACAATTTTCTTGGCTAGAGCTATTAAGCTTGCTAAAAGAAACTTTATCTGTAGACACGCTAGGGTGTTTGACTTTGCAGAACGACGAATTCAAGAACAGAAGTGGAAGCAGCGCACTAGTCAACTCATCAATGTTTTCACCTTCGGAAACGGCTATCGAAAATGGGTACTAGGTCCAAATTACATTATGGTTTTCATTCAAGGCGATCGATTACCAGAGAAATATGGAATTACACCCCAAAGAGCTATTAAGCAAAAACGAGACGATATAAAATTTTTGATATTTCCGCGTTTGTTTCCTGAAGGCAGCTTTGAAGCTCATAACATGATGTTTACAATCGAGCTTCTTCGCCAAACCTTTGAAAAAAATCAGATTGAAGTTGGTGATTTTACTGGCTTATATAACAAACTCAATTCCAGCACCCTAGAAATTGCCACACCCGATGAAGTATCATGGCCCAGCGACATGAAAAAGTACGCATGGAATCAAGACAGCCTGAAGTCAATTCCATCTTTATCGTGACACGAATTGCTGCATTTTTTACCCAAATTAATGGGTAAAAGGTTTAATAATTTGGAACTTTGAGTTTGAAAACTTGGTCAACTTATATTTGACCCTAATTGCTATTAGATAAGCCGTCCTATGAAGCAACTGTTGGTTATTACTGCTTTAATTTCGCCACTTTGCTTAATTACATCAACACAAGTGCTTGCTCAAACGCAGCCAACAGAGGCGGAAATTCAACAAGCCTGTACCAATCGGCAGATTGACAAACTGCCTGCACCGTTTTCTGATGTGCCTTCATATCACTGGGCATCTGTTAGCGTGCAGAATCTATATTATTGTAAATCGGCGCGGCGAAATGCGTCTACTAGCAAACTAAAAACCGCGCCTGACAAGGTAACAATAAATGGACGTTCTTACGGAATTGATACTTACTTGTGGCGTAATTTTATGCCAAGTACCACTCCCAATAATAAGGGAATGATGGCGAGTGTCCGCTTGAAAGCGCAGGATGGAAAACCAGTAGCATCAACATTAACTGTTGATAAATTGTGGCTGATTAAAAGCAATGGCGAAACGATTTGGGAAACTACCTTTTCTGAACAACCGAGAATTTCTAACTCCGGAGTGGAGATGGTAGCCAGGGGTGGACCCAATTTAGAAGCTGGTAGCGTGGTTGATGTGGTAGTTCGCTTGCGAAATGGGAATAAGACTTATTTAGTGCGATCGCCTGACCAAAAAATTCAACGCACATATTAAAAGTAGTGAGGGCTTCAGCCCTCATCTTTAAGCACTCTCCGTGCTTACTACTTAACTTTAACCACTTCAAACTCGAAAGCAGCAATACGCCGATTATCAATGTAGACTTCTATCTTATGCTTACCACTCGGATCGCCAGGAGCAATAGTCCAAAAGTTCTCAATCATACCATTTTCAGCCTTCTGAGTACGAGTAGTTACACCTTCAGTACCATTAGCTGAGAGTGAGAAGTTTTCACCATTATCTGTACCCCAGTTTTCTGGTTGTTTTGGCAATCGCAGAACTTCTCGCCATGTAACTTCACCCTTATAATCTTTGAGTTGAATTCGCCATCCGTAACGCCTTTTCTCTTGAAGTGGGACTCTCGTTGTCGGAATGAAGGTAACATTACCTCTGGCGCCAACTCTCTCAACTCCGAATTCAGCTTTTGTGACAGAAATCAGTTTAGAACTTCTTGAATCAGAAGCCGCAAGAGCCTGATTTGCCAAAACCGAAGTTATCAATGGAGATGTCAACCAAAAAGAAGCTAGCACAAGGGTAGTTGCCCAAACTCTCAAAAACATACTTTTTCTATGAGATATTCCTAGTTATTAATAGAGGAATATCAACTCTCGTTCCGGACAGACTATATGAAAATTGGGAATGGGTAATTGGGAATGGGTAATTGGGAATGGGTAATTGGGAATGGGTAATTGGGCATTGGGCATAGGTTTGGCTGTGCGTTGGGGAGCCAGCCGCGTTGCTCCCTTTCCCGACTTGAGCGGTCTTTTGTCCGGCTCCGCCGACAGTCACGCACCTGCCGTCATCGGGCATAGATTTGGCTTTATTCCCATTACCCATTACCCATTACCCATTCCCCATTACCCACCGGGATATATTTTTTCTCAACAGTCGTCTCCGCATTTGATATACATTTGAAGGGGTGATGTCTTCTGACGCGCCGCGATGCACTAGGCTTGTAACGAAGCATGACAACAACGCTGCTGAACAATCGCTATCAAGTAATCGAGGTACTCGGCGCTGGTGGGTTTGGTGAAACCTTTCTGGCAGAAGATACCTATATGCCTTCTCGCCGTCGCTGTGCGATTAAGCAACTCAAACCGATCGCCGCAAACGATCCGCAAACCTACAAACTGATTCGACAGCGGTTTGAACGAGAAGCGGCAACTTTAGAATATCTTGGCAAAAGTAGTGACCAAATTCCCGAACTTTACGCCTACTTTCCTGAGAAAGGGCAGTTTTATCTGGTTCAAGAATGGATTCACGGTCAAACCCTCACACAGATTATCGCCGCTAAAGGATTACTCAACGAAAGTACTGTTAGAGAAATTCTTTTGCATCTGCTGTCAGTTTTGGATTACGTCCATAGCAAAGGCATCATCCACAGGGATATTAAGCCGGATAATATTATTTTGCGCTCTAGCGATCGCAAGCCGATTTTAATTGATTTTGGTGCAGTCAAAGAAACGATCCGTTCGGTTGTCGGTACACCTGGATTTCCTACTCAATCGCTTGTGATGGGTACACCTGGATATATGCCGAGCGAACAAGCTGTAGGACGCCCAGTTTATGCCACTGATATTTATAGTTTAGGTTTAACGGCGATTTATTTACTGACTGGCAAACACCCGCAAGAACTAGAAACCAATCAGCAAACAGGAGAAATACATTGGCAAGAATATGCCCCGAATGTATCTCCAGATTTGGCGAGAATACTAAATCAAGCGATTAAGCCGCACCCAGGCGATCGCTATTCGACTGCTAGCAAAATGCTACATGCTTTGCAGTCTGCTAGTTCTATTCCCCCACAAGCAGCGCCAACTGCTGCCACAATCGCTTTAAGTCCCGTAGCTGCCCAAAAGCAAACCCCCCCACCTCCGACGCAAATCAGGCATATTGGAAACAGACGAAAGCCTGTTTGGATTGTCGGTGGTTTGATTGCGGGTGGCTTATTTGGTGCGGTAGCGATCGCTAATCTGACTCGTCAGCCTGTCTCGCAAACCCCAATTGCGACATCTCCCGAACCGGAAACTACTCAAAAAGCTTCGTCCCCAACTCCAACTCCTTCCCCAGAATCTCCAGTTTCCACCGACGAACCCGTCGATACGCCCATTGCTTCCAAACCTTCACCAGTACAAATTATACCCACCTCACCGCAGCAACCAGTCAATCCTGCACCTGTTGCGCCCCGAATTGCAGCCACTACGCAGCCCGAAACCCAGCAACCACCTACTTCATTAGATAACAAATCAGCAGATATACCTGTACCTATAGTACCGGATGAAACCCCCCCAGCAACAGTAACTCAGCCACAAACAGAACAACCGTCTGAACTTCCTAGCCCTGATGTAAGTCCACCACCGAAGAAAATCAAAAAACCTCCCAAAGAAGCGATCGCTACTACAAGCATACAAAGCGTCCCCGCATTTCCTACAGGTACAGCAAGAAGCAGCGTAGAAGCCGCTTTGGGCAAACCAGCCAAAGATTCAAGAGGCGCTTGGAGTAATACCCGTGCTGTCACTTACACCTTAATACCAAATCAAATCGACCTTGGTTACTTATTTGACCGCAATTCCGGAGAGTTGCGCCAAACTGAAGCCGCTTTTGCCCAATCTGTAGACCCCCAAGTAATGCAGACAACCTTAGAAGGAATGTTAGGTGGGCAAGCAACCGAAGAAATAAAGCAGGGACTGCAACAAATCCAACAACGTCAAAAAGATAATGTCAGCTTTACCCAAGGCAGCTTAAAAGGTCAGATTGTGCGTCAAGAGTGTGATTTAATTTACATCAGTATTTGGGATGCCAACCTACATGACTTTGTGAGTGTGTCTCAAAACAGAAAGTGTTAAACCTATTACTTAGTACTTAGTACAGCATTTCATTAATACGAGCGCTTTCTTAAATTTGGCAATAAGAGTGCAATGCGATTGTTTCCCGATACAATGCGATTGTTTCCCGATACAATGCGATTGTTTCCCGATACAATGCGATTGTTTCCCGATACAATGCGATTGTTT
>Ga0136635_10000338_pt1 | contig 12524 bp, 11 predicted proteins | sample AntDrymeUQ852106_2_FD_105495 | JGI IMG/M metagenome (GOLD analysis project Ga0136635, IMG submission 105495) | Polar desert sand microbial communities from Dry Valleys, Antarctica - metaG UQ85 (21.06) | ecosystem: Environmental > Terrestrial > Soil > Desert | place: Antarctica: Dry Valley... | reverse complement strand
CCCACCTGTACAATAAATCGCGCTACCGTTAACTAGAATCTGAGAGGATTTTGTGAGAATGTCTGCAATACTTGGATTATCAGATACCCAATTGCACAAGCCATCAACCACGCTTTCACTAATATTTTCAGTTCGACCGCCAACCCGGTAAGGTACTAGAAAATCTTCATTTTCGCGTTTACAAGCTTTCAAAGCCTCAAAAATACTATTTAAACTTTTAGTCTCTCCACCAATATCTGTTTTATTAAGGCTGACAAAGATTTGAGAGGCTAGATACTGCATACCTCCCCCACTGGCTACACTTCTGCTGAGTACTTTTGGTAGTCGTCGCCCAATCCCGTAAGAAGTGAGTGTAAGTGTGCCACCGCCTAAATCGAGAATTGCAAAGTTAGTTATTCCATCGGGTAAAATATTTCTTGCACTTAGCGCCGCGCCGTAACCTTCCGAGTAAATAAATTCTGACTTCAGATTTTTAAATTCGATGGTAAAATCACGACCGCGATAGTTAAACCCCTCAATACCCTGTAAAATTTTGCTGATATCGCCTTGGCGGTTGCTTGATAACGATAATAATTTGATATCAACACTGAGGCGAATTGGCTTGGTTTTGTAGCGATTACGTTTGTCTTCGAGGATGTCATCAAGAAAATCTGAGTCACTGGTTAAAGCACCAAGCACCCATACATCAAGCTTTTTGATTTTATTATCCTTTTGCGCTTCTATTAATTCCCCTAATACTGATTCGCAACCGCGCCCGACAACGTAGTTTTTCTTTTTGTACTGGAAGCACCCAGCCATACCAGAGGGTAAATCACCTTTGATTTCCTTGTAAACACTCTCAATTGTTGACTCGTAGCCATTCAGTAAGAACTTGATACGCTTGCTTCCGGCATCCAGAATTAGAGAGCAATCAATAGGAGGATTTTTGTACTCTTTAGGTTTACTTAGTTTCTTAGTTGGTAATTCTTCGGTTTTTATCTCCTGTAAATCCTGTAACGTTTGTGTAGCTTGTGTTCCGTTGGTTTCGATATTCATGTGTCGTTCCTTTTAAACTTGATAATTTGTTATCCGACTGCGGAGAGAATAATACTATTGAGAATTTTCTGATTGGATTGCGACTGAAATATTAGAAAAAAATAGGGGTAGTTGCTATTAGTTTGAATGATGTTTATAAAATTCCTACTAAAGACGATTTCTATTTCAACTAACATTAATTGGCTGAGAGTCAAGAAAACCGCGTAACCCTACTACGTGTCAGCCAATTGGCTAGCCAACAACGTAAAATCAATGCTTTCAGTCGTCGAGTTGACTGGTAGCCAACTCTCAGCCAACTCTCAGCCAACTCTCAGCCAACTCATCGCCAACACCTACAAATCCTTAATTACTGTTAGCTAATTTGTCAGCTACGAAAGTTTTCTTGCACTCAAGATTGAGGCATGAGTATCTATACTTATCCGCATCCTTGACAGCAGAATGTTTCTTGAAATCTTCAGACCCGCAGTGAGTACATTGGATTTTTGGTAGAGATACCGCAGGCATGACGGCATTAACGGATGATTCTTTTTGAACTGGGATGCTTAGTGAATCAAGAAATTCATCAGCGCTGAATAGTGGCAAAAGGACATAGTATTGCTTCTCTCCATACTCATCAATCAAGGCAAAACGGTAAGCACCCGGCTCTACTCGGTCAAGTCCTAGCTCACTATTTTTGCGATCGCAGTAGCGCTGTAACAAATCGGCTTGCTTCATCAACTTATCTTTACTGTCAGCATCGATATGGTCAGCCAGTCTCAAGTAGTCTTTTGCGTTCCCGTTAATGTGGATGGCTACTAAATTGTTCCAATCGCCTTTAGTAGTATTCGGAATCTTGCCAGTATTCGCACCTTGCCCTAGATAAAATACAGCTTGGCTCGTGTGGTCAATCTGGGTAATGATTGAGAGCATGTTCGCGCTCATTGTTGGTTCCGGTTCGGGGTCGTCTTTAGTCGGGCGTTGTTTACCAGGCGCTTGACGTAAAGTTGAATCCACCTCATCAAATATCCAGATGCCAAACCCGCCTTGATACTTACGACTACACAGTGCCGTTAATTCGGCTATGCCTCTAATACTGTCTTGATGTGTCTTGCCTGTACTGGGGAAACTCCAATTATCTTTGCGGCTACCAGATTGAGGATTGTACAGTTTGATAGCGTCGATGCCTTTCACCTTTTTGTGTTGCAGTTGCTCGGAAACAATCCGTTCTGTTAGTGGAGATTTACCCGCGCCACTACCGCCAGTGATTCTAATACGGTTCCACTTCTTAGCGTGTTTCTTCCAAGTGTCCCAAGACCGAGCTAAACGGTTGATTGATTCATCAGATAATTCATCAAGCTTTTCTTCCTTCTCTCTAGCTTTCCAGACTAGAGTAGCTACCATCAAACCTTTATCCGCATCCCAATCAAAAGTAATCGGTTTAAGAGTCAAGCATAATTGCTGTAAAGCTTCTGAGTGTTCGTTAAGTTCTTTGAAAACTAAGGTGCGCGGGTTGTTATCGGTGTGATAGTAGATTTTAGATTCATAGACATCGCCAGTAGTAAAAGCGCGGTCTAGCTTTATTCCCTTACTCCAGAAATAGTTAATGATGATGTTGCCTTTTGTTAATTCGTTACTCCCTGTAGCAAGCCGCCAACTTTGCGGTTGATTAAGTTTAGTTAGTTCATCTTTGAGTGCAATTTTCTCTAAAGATATTTCCTCTATTTGGGCGATTAAATCGAAGACTTGACCTCTCATTTCTTCTAATGAGTTAACATTGTCTTCTAACTTATCGCCCAAATTATTAAGCTGATTCTTCTGGAAGTTGCTATACTCTCCCAATAAATCTTTAGCTTTAGTTATCGGGGTGTGAGTCTTGCTCATATCAGCCAAGGTATTGTATGCATCTTCTAGGGAGCGTCTTTCATCAAGATTCAGAAGCGTTCTAAATTTGGTTTTTAGCGCTGTCTGTTCATCTACAATACGTGAGTAAATACTCAAAACGTCCGTGACGATATCATTTAAATCTCCCTCAATATCTGGAATACTTCTGAGTAAATCCGAGTGAGTATCATAGTGATGTTGTAATTTGTCCTTAAAAGGTATTAGGTTGTCATGAATCGCTTGATAGTCTTGATTTTCCAGTTTCTTGTTTATTGATTCATCCAGACTATTAAAAAATGTGTAAATACGGTTATTTAAATGTTCAGTAACCAAACTTTTAAAAGTATCAATTAATTCTTGATATCGCATATCATCGCACTGTATTTTATCCTCTAACTCTTGGGTTTTAAGTTCAAAGTTGGCTACTAACTGATTTACCTTATTTTGTAATATTTCGATAACTTGATTCTTCGTAATAATCTCGTCAGTAGCCTTAGAAAAATCTTGCTGTAATTCATCTCTAAGTGTTTGAGTTTCTTTTAGGATGGTTGATTGCTCTTGATATTTAGTATTCAAACTTTGCCATTCTTTCTCGTGTTTGGCAACTATATCAGCTAGTTGATTATTAGCTTTACTGTGATTGCTTCTACTAACAAACTCGCTACTAACTGCTAGAGTTCCACTAGCAATAATGATATTGATTGCTAGTGATTCCTTTGATTTAATAAAGCTGAGAACTCCACCAAGGCACAGAAGACTAGCTACAACAGTTACACCGCGTGATGCAGATTTAAGAGATATATTCATGATTGTTCCTAATAATTTATAGGGGAATTACACCCCTAATTACTTTCTAAAACTCAACTAAACGCGCTTCTAGTTCTTCTCGCTTGATGTCGTTATCACGATGAGAACCTTCAATCTCAAGTCTAATACGGTCGTTTTTAGTTCCTTGCAGTTGGAACTTAAGCGCCCATTCATCCTCAATGCCATGAGTGAGATTCATAGTGCCTTGAGTAGCTACACGTTGCTGATAAAGCAGTTCCTCATTCTGTTCTAACTTTGATTGCTCTGTCTGATACTTGACATCAGCAATTTCATTTTTAACAACTTTGGTAGCTGTCTCAATTCCAACAGTAGAGAAATCAACAAAATCACCTATTAAGCGGCGTTGTTCAGTGGCAACAGAAACGACTTTTCTACCTTGCTTAATCTTCTCAAGTCTTACCTCAAGCGCGTTATTTTGACGCTGGATTTTAAGTTTCTCTCGGTTAGCATCGACCGCTTTCATCTCTGGGATATTGGCATCAGCAGAATAAGGATCGGTTCCTAGTAAGTCGCTGATTTCTATTTCTGCAATCCCATACTCAGAGGCTATCTCAGAGGCTTTGTTAAGGGATTGTTTGTGGTTGTCGGTTACTAAGGAACTCCCACCGCTTACAGCTTGGCGTACTGTTCTAGCAGCACGTTCGACAGTTTGAACACCCCGAACTACACTGTTAACACGAGAGGCAATGGTGTTAGCAACGTCAACAGGTTTAGTAAACTGTGCCTTGATATTTTTCATTGCAGCCGCGTGGTTTTCTTGAGTTTGCTCGTCAACAGTTTTACCGCTTTCGGCTGCGTAGCGCTTAGAGCCAGTCAACGAACCATTTTCACGTTTTTTTACTGGCATGATTAAAATTCCTCAATTAGTGAAGCTAAACGGCTAATTACTGGGTCTTCTAAATGGTTGCGATCGCCATCAAGGACAGGCGTAACTGTCTCAAAGGTTGTCGGGTCGTAGAAAGAATAACCAATAGGCGTTTTTTGAGGCTGTGGCGCGGGTTTGTCACCAAATTGATAATTGAGTCCCTTGACATCCAAGAGCAAGTAGTTAAGTGCTTCTGAGAGGTCTGTAATGCCCATTTGTGCTGCTAGGCATTCTAGAAAAGCCACGTTGTGATTGCGGACTGTAATTCGTTTGGATCTATGCATGGTAAAATTTTTATGGTTTCGTGTTAGTTTCGCTATGCCGTGTATCTGATGCGGGATTGATGTAAAGTCCGGGTTAGTTTCGAGGCTAGCGCCCGGACTTTTGGCTTTTAACTTTTTGCGATGGTCAAAGACCGTCGGCGATCGCAGCCTGTAAAACCGTTAAAGCGTCTTCTAAGTTCAAATCGACTGCGTAATAAGTCTTAACCGAGTATCGATCCCAATCTTGATGGTTTTGTGCCGTCTGTAACGCTTCTAAAGCCTGTCTTAAGTAATCTTTGCAACTGAACTTATAAGTTACAAATTGCACGTCCTCAGGCTTTGAAAGTTCATCGAAGGCAGGATGTGATACACCACGTATTGAGCCTTGAAATAATTCACCGCAATACAAGCAAAGGTGCTTCTTGTGTGGATCTAACGCCCAAGCATCAGAATCAACGTGTGGGCGATCGCATTTGGGGCAGGACAGATTTTCGCAAAATATTTCAATCATGATTTTTAGTTGCCGTAACGTTGGGATAGCTATCAGACTAGTTGGCTGAGATTCTCTGAAGGTGCGCCGCGTCCCTCGGTTCGTTTTGCCTGACTTCTATATACTAGACTAGTCACCTATTTAAGACTAGTCACCTGTACCAGTTTTATTATTGGACTAGTCACCTATTTTTTATAGTCACCTCGGCGATACTATAGAGGTGAACTTATTATTAAAGGAAAGTAAATGACCAGCTTATTGATGCCTAATACTTCTAAAGCACCTGGGGGACGTAGAAAAGACCCATCTTACAAACAATTGAACCTAAACCTCTCACCAGAACTAATTAAAAAATTACGGCACGAATCAGTAGAACGAGAAATCAGTCTTAGTGAATTGGCTGAGAAAATATTTGAAAAATGGCTAGAAGAAAAAATAGACTTCTAACCCGTCAGCGCTAAACTTCTAAAAGAAAATAAACAACAATGACCACCAACCAACCCGACAGACTTGATCGTATAGAAGAAATCTTAGAAAACACAGCAGAAATTGTGCTAGCTCATGACGAAGCTTTAAGTCGCATTGAGTCAGCTATTCAGCAACTTGTGGAGACGACAACGCAGAATAGCCAGAGAATAGAACAAATTTTAGAATATCTGTTTAGGGAGCGTCCCAACGGTAGAGAATGAAGTTTGTAAGGCGGGGTGCGTTTTTTAACGCACTCATATTTTTTGGAGTTACAGCACAAGGCAGTACGACATAGCGTGAAAATCGACCGTCACGGAAAAGCAAAGGTTTTGTCTCAGCCAGAAATCCAGCGGTTGTTTACCGATGGACTAGTTACGATTAGGGACAAAACCCTGTGTGCTGTGATGCTTTACACCGCTTGTCGTGTTAGGGAATGCGTAACTTTGAAAGTTAAAGACGTTTACGATTCAAAGAGGAGGGTTAGACCTGAATTGATTATCCGCAAAGGCAACACGAAAGGTAAATTGGCTACCCGTACCATTCCCGTGCTGGACGATTTGCGGCGGCACTTGGAAGTTTACAAGCCATCACAAACCGAGTCTGGTTATCTCTTCCCCGGTCGCTGGGGGCGGGGTCACATCCATGAAGATAGTGCTGCCTTCATTTTTCGGGAAGGATGCAAACGGGTAGACATAGAGGGAGCCAGTACCCATAGTTGCCGTAGAACCGCGCTAACCCTGATGAGTAACGCTGGCATTCCACTGCGAGTAATTCAAGAAATCTCAGGACACCGCAATTTAGAGCAGTTACAGAAGTACCTTGAGGTGGAACCGGATCAGGTTCGGGGTGCGATCGCTGCTTTGTCAATGCTGTCGCCTGTGGATGATGCCAGCATCGGGAAATATACTTATCCCGATGTAAACTCAACCGCTGACACACAAGCCCTTTCGAGTGATACTAGTCGAAATGAACAATTCTGAAACAGAATCTCAAGTCCGTCAGCTTATTGGCGTATTCACAGTATTAGCCGATTCTATATACAGAAGTACGCCACAAGAAATGGCTGAGAAATGTCGAAAAGGTGAGATTAAAACTATTACTAATTTAATCCGAACAAACAGTTTTAGAAATTTAATTAAATCCGAAGATGATATTAATTCGCCTAATTTTCGCCAAGCCTTATTAATTCATTTAAGCGACTGTCCGCCTTTTGCGTTAATAGAGGATAGTTCTACTGACACCATCAACAGGATAGAGCATTGGTGCGCGGTGAAGCTAAAATATGAATTACTTTATTATAGTTTTGACTCACCTTTTTCGGGTGATAAAAATCCCTACAATAATCTCGATTTAGATATCAAAAGACTTATAGACTTAATTCGAGATGATTACTTGACACTATATTGGGTTTTACACGATGGCTGGGATTTTATCGAGAAAAAGATAGAAAAATCAAACCAGCCAGCATTTAAAGTATTGAAAAGACCGGGCAAAACGTTTTTAGAAATTATCAGTCGAGAAATGTATTACGAATTTCTTGTAGCTTTTCCAGAAGAAACTCTGAATGGTGGAAACAGTTTTGCATCGTTTTCACCACGACAAAATATTAAACGCACTATTGAACACGAAAAGTTAAAAGGTAAAGAAAAAATTGGTGTTTTATCGAAACACGAGTCTATAAAACTGGCAAACCTAGAAAAGAAAATTAAAGAAATACACAAGCGAAACTGGGGGACGCACTTGAGAGACTTCTGCGTGAGCGCTTGTACCAACGCTCCAGATAAATTCACAGTTCACCGAAAATTACTGGAATACCGGAAAGTAAATGCTGAATTATGGCACACCGTCAAAACATTAAGCCGCGAGGCTAGTGGGTGGGCTTGGCTTAATGGTGAACGTTTGACAGGAAATAAAAACGGCGGAACATACTCTTAGTATTTTGTCAAACTATCTTAATATGTCTTCAAATCTGTGTACAAGACTGTAAAAAAGCAATTTTTTGCAAATTAGTCATTGTATCTTGAGTTAAGAAGCTAAAAAATCAAAAAAAAAACAGGTGACACCTTTAACTTTCGAGTAGTTCGCACTACTTAAGAATGGTTGACAGCCATTCGACCCAGCTGCGGATGACACCCAGCAAAAAAATAGATTTCATATTTATCTTAAGCGAGATACTCCTCAGTTAGCCGCATCGGTGGCTAAAAAGTTAAAGGCTGTCGCCACACAAAGTGAGGACAGCACCAATGAAACTTTATATTGACGATATTTTACCAAAAATTTGTACTTTAATCAAGCGGAAACGCCTGACAGACTGCCTGGAATGCCTAGAGGGGATTGGTTCCGCTGGGGATAGTTCATTAATTCTGCTGGCTTACCTTCAAGGTGAGGTGAAGTCATGACACTCACTACTCGCCCCGTCGCCACTAGCCGCAACAATCCCTGCCCCGTATGCGAAAAGACTGATGGGGCTTGCCGAGTCCTGCCAGATGAAACGGTTTTTTGTCACACCTTCGCAGATGCTAAAAAGTTTGAAAAATTTAACGGCTATGTTTGTGTAGCGATCGGCAAAGGTCACACAGCAACATTCAAAGCAGACAACACTGCTGAGTGGACAGAAGACCGACGACGCGAGTGGGAAAGTAAAAAGGTAGCCAGACAAGAATCGGTTAGCCTAGAGGCGCAAATAAGGCAAGATAGAGCGTTATCCACTGACGACCGCCATCGGCTTTACTCAGAAATCCTAAGTCAGTTGCAGCTTGATACCAAAAGCTTCGCTGATTTACAGAGGCGCGGGTTTAGCGAACAAGAGATTAACAATTGTGGTTTCAAATCAGTCGTTAAAGGTCAAAGGTTGCAAGCAAAAATTGATAATCGATTACCGGGAGTCGAAAACGGTGGGCGATCGCTTCTAATTGGTGGCGACGGGTATTTATGCCCACTTCTCGATTTTGAAGGTCGGATTGTCGGGATGCAGTTGAGGTTACATACCCCGGATTCGGATGGCGGTCGCTATCGATGGCTGTCCAGCCGCCACCAAACTTTAGCTATTTTCCCAGAGAATGAAAATCCCCTAGGCGTATTACATCCGAGCGGTCAGCCACAGGGGATTTGCTTGATAGAGGGTGCAAATTCCAAAAGCTTCCTTACTAATCAGCGGTTAGATTTTCTAATGATTGGCTCTCCCGGTGGACAGTGGCTATCAAGTCCAAGGCTGTTAGAAAAGCATATTACGCAGGCTATCGACAAATACGGCGATTTACCGATTTATTTCTGCCCCGATGCTGGATGGGCTTTAAATCGCCAAGTCAGAGACAAGCTATTAGCTACACTCGACTGGCTAAGAGACAAGTTTGGCAAATCAGATATTCGAGTTCTTGATTGGAACCAAATTGACAAGAGCCAGGGCGATATTGATGAGATTTCAGATTTATCAATAGTCAGAAAATTAAAGGCTGATTTATTTCTTAAAAAATACAAAGAGGTATTCGGAAATCAAGAAAATGGGGGCAAGGGCTTTGCATCAAAGCGCTTTCAAACTTGGGCGCATAATCGGATTAAATTAACCGCTGATATTGTCCAACATGAAAAGTGGCTTAGTATCCCGAAAGGCATACAGAATGATTGCGACATCTTGCTAATTAGAAAAGGGCTTGGCGGTGGCAAAACTCAAGAATTAATTGAATTTCTCAAGCCACTAGATACAGTCGCACTGCTAGTTGGTTATCGTAATTCTCTGCTTAATAACACTATAGCCAGAGCCAATGAAATGGGGTTGAGTTCCAAGCATGTCAAAGACATGATAGAAGTTATTGACAAGAATTATATTGACTTCTCTTATGACGATAGTATTAAACTGTGGGCTGGATGCGCTGACAGCTTTTTTAAATTTAATGCTATTACTAATCGCGATTCTTCGTACTTTTTAATTCATGATGAGATTTGCTCTGTTTTAGGGCATCTCAAGGGCGGCGGAACCTTAAAAGGACGGCAAAAGCAGGCTATTGAGTGGGATGTAAAGACTATTAAAAACTCCCAGTTCGCTGTCATGATGGATGCAAATCTTAGTGACAGAGAAGTAAATTTTATCCGTGAATTATTCCCAGATAAACGCATCAAGGTGTTGGACAGTGTTTCGTCAATAAACCCTAGAACTTTTTACTTCTTAGAAACGGAAAGCAATGTTAAGGGCTTTACAACTAGTCCTAAATTTCTTCCTTCTCAGCTTGTAGAAAAGGCAAAAAAAGCGAATAGAGTATTATGGATTTCGGATAGCCAGAGAAGCTGTGAAATAATTGATGAGATTCTCAGCGAGGGAGGACATAAGCATTTTAGGCTTGATGGAAAAACTAGCCACGATGAACTATCAAAGCAACTACAAGCTACGCCAAAGCAATTTATTCTGACAGAGAAGCTTGATTCTCTTAGTATTTCGCCCAGCGGCGAAAGTGGCTTAAGTATCGATTTGTATGATTATTTTGATGCGGTTTGCTTTGACATTCGAGGCACAGTTGGTGTCAATACGTTAACTCAGTTATCGGCAAGATTGCGTGATACAAAAGTGCCGATTTATGTTGCTTGCCCTGAGTTTGTAAACATGACGACAGACCCGTGTCCTTATGCGATTAAGTCAGTAGGGGAGGTGCTTAACCAGCGGATTGAGATGCTACTAGCGAAAGCATTAGAGGTAGATAACGAATTGGTTGATAGTCAGTTTGTAGCTGATATGTTCGCCGATATGGGCAAACAATTCGCGGACGATGCTTGGTTTATTGAATCTTTGAAAGACAGTAAACAACTAAAATACGAGCATCAAAATTTAAAGCTGACACTCAAGACTGCTTTAGCTCAAGCCGGGAACCGTATTATTGACTTAGTAGAAAATGCCGACGAGGAACAGTACGACGAATGCCAGGAGGTGAAAGAAAGAGTGAAAATTCGAGAGGCTGAGAAGGTTTTTGGATCAGAAGATATTACTTGGGAACAATCCCAGGAATTAGGCAAAAAAGATGTTGACTACGACACTAAGTGTAAAATACGCAAAGCTCGGCTAAAAAACAAGTTGCCAGGGATTGAGGAAACTGGTAGTTGGAATGCTGACTTAGTTTACTCGGTCGATGTCCATGAGACTAAGTTCCTTGATGCGAGGTGGCGGCTAAAGCAGCTTCAATCTACTGAGTTGTCAAATGCTACTTTCAAGCTTGAGAAAAAATACAACTTTGAGACTGGCAGCTTTATCGCGCTGGATGCTTGGAAAGCGACTAGTACCAAAATAGAGGCACTGAAACGCCTAGGAGTAACTAAGCTAATCGATGCGGATGTTTTTTCTTCCAAGGATAGCTGGGTACAGGAATTAGTGCATCAATATTATGACAATCCCGAATGGTTTAACTTAATTGGCATCTCCAAAGCGAAGCGCTCGGCAAAAAGTTCTAAGTATATTAAAGAGATGGTTGACAGGTTTCTTAACTATTTTGGACTCGAAGCTAGAGAAGCAAACAAGAGTGGAGGCACTCGGTTTTACGTCGTGGGGACACCAGCAGCTTTTGAGCCTTATATTCTAGATATCGATGATTGTTTAAATGCCAGAGCCGAGAATGCGATCACAGAGGCAAAAGAGATATCGCTTAAGGGAGTAGTCGATGAAGCGGAAAAAGTTTTACGTCAACAGCAAGAAGTAGAGAGACGACATAAAGCTGAAGTTGAGAAGCAAACAGCAACTAATTGTCAACCAACTGACAGATTTGGGACAACCTCCCATACTATTCTTATAAACCAGGTAGAGCTTGTCCCAATCACTGATACACAAATTACTCCTGATACGCAGCAAAAATATCAATCAACTGACAGATTTGGGACAACCTCCCATACTATTCTTATAAACCAGGTAGAGCTTGTCCCAACCACTAATACACAAAATATACAAGACACTGAGGATAAAGAGCCAACACAGCAGATGATTGAGGATGCCGTTATTTTATTGAGCGGTTGCGATACTATCGAGCTACTAGCCGATTTACGAAAATATAGCCCTATATCCCCTAAAGCTTTCAGAAAGGCTGCTAGGCGCTTACAGTCTTCCCACTATAATCAAGTGATGGAATGGGTCTTAGAGCTTAATCAAGAAGATGAAAAGCAAATACTATAAGTTTCGCTCCGAGATGCAGATTGTAGCTTCTCGGATGCAAATGTACGAAAATCGGGAAAAATGGGAATCCGTCCTTTCCAAACAAGAAAAAGCGGGGCAGAGGGTCAATAAAATTCTGGTAGACGGGATAAAACCACGGGTTTTAACGCTTGAAATTATTTACCCGGAAATAGATTTAGCCCAACCAATTGAAGATGAAGACGAAATCGATTTTGATTTACCGGGAATAACTCTAAGAGAGGTTTCTGTTACCACTGGGCAATCTCTCAGATATTTTACTCTGTCTTTTGATGAAGCTAAAAAGCTTGCGGCGCTATTATCTCATCTTTGAATATTAGCGACACCCCTCACCAAAGTCAAACCATCGCTACCCCCTAACAAGGCATCAGCACCACCTAGCAGCATCAGCAAGACGGGTAAAAGCCCATGCAGGTGTATTTGCTGGTGCAAAGTGCCAAGGCGATTGTGAGAGGAGTATGGTTATGGTAAGGTTGTGGTGACTGGCGGCGTGGGGTGGCGGTGTATTTCATAAGTAAAATCTTGAATAGTGGCGGCGATCGCCTCCCAAGT
>Ga0136635_10000337_pt1 | contig 12534 bp, 10 predicted proteins | sample AntDrymeUQ852106_2_FD_105495 | JGI IMG/M metagenome (GOLD analysis project Ga0136635, IMG submission 105495) | Polar desert sand microbial communities from Dry Valleys, Antarctica - metaG UQ85 (21.06) | ecosystem: Environmental > Terrestrial > Soil > Desert | place: Antarctica: Dry Valley... | reverse complement strand
TAAGGAATGCACCACCTCTGGATGAAACTGGACACCGTAAAGTTTTTTCGTGTGGTCGGCAATGGCTGCACAGGGCGTATTTTCGGTATGTGCCAGCAATTCAAATCCCGGCGGCATTTTCGTTACTGAGTCTCCGTGGCTCATCCACATCGTTGTGCCATCTTCGACATTAGTCAGTAAATCTGTCGCATCGTCTATGTATAATGATGATTTGCCATACTCACCTCGGTCAGCTTTTAACACTTCGCCACCGAGTTGGTTCACCATCAATTGCATTCCGTAGCACACACCCAAAATGGGAATTCCCAAATTCCAAATTTCTGGGTCACAATGGGGAGCGTAGTTGTCATAAACTGAACTTGGTCCACCAGAGAGAATTATTCCCTTGGGATCGAGTTCGCGCAATTGTTCTGCTGTGGTGCGATAAGAAAGAACTTCCGAGTATACTTGTGTTTCGCGGATGCGACGGGCGATCAATTCAGAATACTGAGAGCCGAAATCGAGAATTAAAATCATTTGCCGATCGAGTCGCCCGTAAGACTTAACTTTTTGAGGCGCTTGTTCTGTAGGTATCACCGCTGTATTCATGATGGCAAAAGTGGTAGATGTGATGAATAATTGTGGCTCTCTGGTCTAAACTGAGAGGTTTTTGCCGAAAAATGGGCTTTTAAGGTAAGAAAATCCCCAACAAAGGCGCTCTGGTTCGCGTTTGTCTAGCTGATAAATGGGCAAATCGTATTAAGAAGATAAATTTAACCTATAGTGGCTACTAAAAAAATATGAATTGATTGGAATTTATTATGATTATTCATAATAAATTAACATAATTTTGTCAATCGGATACAAGCATTTTTTATTTTAATGATAACAAGGGCGATCGCGTAAACAGAAATTATAAGTAATAGCAGTAAGGATTACGCCATTATCACGCTTAGTTTTTGATGTATTAAGCGAAAACGATAGCTGGATAGTTAAGGCGATCGCCTGACTAAACTTTATTTACCTTCATACCCCTTAAACTCCCACCTCTGACAAGAAAACTTGCATAGCTGACCAAGACAGTCCCTGTTGAATATAACGAGGCGTTTGGGGGTTGTAAGGACTCGCTACTCGGTCGATACTCTCAATTTTCGCCTCATCTGGCAATACAGGTACATCTGGATCGAATGCAGTTGAGCGCATCAAAGAACTAGAAAAGCCTTTAAATATAACAATTTTGTCTTGTTCGCCAGCAATTTCCACCGTTACAACTAAGACTTCTTGCGGGCGTTTGGTAGTGTACTCCTCCAGCCGCTTGCTGATAGAATTTTGCATACAAAGTTATGGAGATTCATTTTTCCCGGACAAAATCAAAAGCATCTACAATGGGGAAGGATAGGGCTACCGAACGGCACGCACGCTTAACGCTAAAACCCTGTTAAAATCAAGTTTTTTTGTTTTTCGTTCCTCGATGCCAAAGCCTAAAACCAGGAGGCAGAGCCGGACAGTAGGGCGTTCCCAGCTTCAGACTAGGAACGAGTCACGAACGAGTCACAAAGGGTTCTTTCTTACCCTTTCCCCAGTTACTGTTGTGTAGCCTGCCGCCCCTGCTTGCCTAGCTTAATTAAGACAAAGTAGCCTAAGCAAACCACATAAATTATTAAACCAACTATGCCGAGAAAGCCCAAAAACCCCGGCTTGCTATTGGGATGAAAATAGTCTTTAAACAGTAACGGTGCTTCTCCCCAGACCCGACAATAAGGAGTAGCGAAGGCACTTGCCGAAAAAGCACAACCCAAAAAAGGTAGAGTAGCTAGAGCACCCAAGGCACAATAAACACTCACAGCCCAGCGCCAAGAAGTAAAAATCAGCTTTAAAATACCACTTTGCTGATACTCAATTTCATCGTTGAGATCTATCCAGAACCATAACGAAATCAAAATCAAAATACGAGCCATCAAACTTGAGATAAAACTTACCCCGAACCCACCAATCATCAAGTAAACTGAGATTGCCAACAGACTCGATACTCGCCAGTAAATGATTAACAAGCGTTGTATCGCTTCTGCTTTTTGCACAAACGCCCAAATAAGAAGAATTAGGGGAATAATCACTGTGAATAATACCGCTAGTCGGTAGTCTATCCACACTAACGGGCGAAACCAAACTTCATTAGCCATAATTTTCTCAGTTGACAAAAAAAACAAGCAACTTGCAGACCCTATACTTAATGTCTAACAGAACACGAATAGCAGTGTAAGAGAGGGTTTGCTCTCATTACCCTCATCGGCTAAATTCTTAACTTGCCCCCACCACTTTTTTTCATATTTTCGCTTTCTTTCCCCGCTAGCTTTGATTCTTCCTCAAAAGGTAAGTCTAGATGTTTTCTCTACTTACCTAGATAAGTAGAGGCTGAGGAAGATAAAAACTTTTGAATAACGGGGACTATGAGAAGCGTGGGGGAGAGAGTGAGATTAAAGAGCGCGAATGCATTCAGCTATCTGCAAGATATCAGTAATACACTTTTCAGTTGCTTGCCTCAATTTAGCGAAGAAACTCGCTCTTTCTCAAGTGTTAGTTGTCGTCAATTCGACACTCAATTGCATCTGGGTTGTCATCACAGTACTGCTCTAAAGAGTTTTTCTTCTTCTTTAGCCGCTGGTCAGAGGCTTCGGCTTGGAGTTCTTCTACTGCATCCCAAGCAGCAGCACATTCAGCAGAATTACTGCCTGAAATGTCACAGACAGTACGAGCTTGCTCAACTTCTTCGTTAATTTGCGCTTGGATGTCGGATTTAGCTGTTTCTGAGATGTTGGTCATTGCTTTAGTCTCGTTATGTGTTCTTAATACCAGTATAGAAAAAGTTTAAAATTGCAGGTTTTTTGGATTATTGCTCACCACGCAAAGAGCGATCGCTGTAATAGTAGTGTTTTAGCAGGGTAATCCACTACTATTACAGCAAACTCCGCAATCCATACTGGATTTACTTTTATCTTTTAATATTTTACGGAGCTTTTACTACAAAAGATGAATTATACAATATCTTAAATGCATGTACTAGAGGATGGGAATGGGACAATGGGTAATGGGGCATGGGTAATGGGTAATGGGTAATGGGTAATGGGGCATAAAAATAATTACCGCGTTCCCTTTCCCCTTTCCCCTTTTCCCTCCCTTGCTTTGCCCTTTCCCCCTCTTAAGAAAGCTGGCATCATCTGATTGTAGGATGCAATTAATGTGCCCCAAGATGAAAATAAGAAATTACTAGCCTAAATACAGAAACCGAAAACTAATGCCAGACCAAATGCAGTGGGCAAATGCCCTGTCAACCCGTCCTTCTTTGGAAGCAGCTGTTGCAGATGTGGTACAACGCGCTGTCTCTTCGTTAACAGCGCCTGCGGATCTAGGGCTGGTTTTTATTTCGTCTGCTTTTATGAGTGAATATTCCCGGCTTTTGCCTTTGCTGGCTGAGAAACTTTCTGTACGTGTGTTAATTGGCTGTAGTGGTGGCGGTGTCATTGGCACGACTATGGAGGGGCAAACTCAAGAATTAGAAGCTTCCCCAGCTTTAAGCTTGACTTTGGCGCACCTTCCTGGGGTGAATATTCAACCGTTTCATATTGTTGCTGAAGAATTACCCGATTTGGATGGTCCGCCCAATGCTTGGGTTGATTTGGTGGGTGTACCTTCATCTCCTACGCCTCAGTTTATCTTGCTGTCTGGTTCATTTTCTTCGGGAATCAATGATTTATTGCAGGGGCTGGATTTTGCTTATCCTGGCTCGGTGACGGTGGGGGGACAGGCTAGCGGTGGTGGTATGAATGGTCGGATTGCGCTGTTTTGTAACGATCGCCTGTATCGTGAAGGAACGGTTGGCTTGGCTTTGACTGGTAATATTGTTTTAGAAACTATTGTGGCGCAAGGATGCCGACCGATTGGCAAGCCTTTACAAGTGACAAAAGCCGATCGCAATATCATCATCGAACTCGATGAACAAGTGCCGCTGGTAGTTTTAAGAGATTTAATCGGCAGTCTCAGCGAGGCAGATAGAATGCTGGCACAAAACTCGCTGTTTGTCGGTGTGGCAATGGATGAGTTTAAGATGGCTTTACAGCAGGGAGATTTTTTAATTCGCGGTATTCTAGGGGTAGATCCATCAGCAGGAGCGATCGCAATCGGCGATCGCGTTCGTCCGGGACAGCGCTTGCAATTCCACCTGCGCGATGCTGAAGCCTCGGCTGAGGACTTAGAATTACTTTTACAACAGTATCAAGACCAACGCGCTTCTGAACCCTCTGCGGTTGCAGCGTTGATGTTTTCTTGTTTGGGACGAGGTGAAGGACTCTACGGCAAACCTAATTTTGATTCTCAGCTATTTAGCCGCTACTTTAATGATATTCCCATAGGTGGATTTTTCTGCGGTGGCGAAATTGGTCCTGTCGCTGGTAGCACTTTTCTCCACGGTTACACTTCAGTGTTTGGAATTTGCCGTGCAATGGGGAGTGGGGAGTTGTAGAGACTTCGTATTTCGCGTCTCTACAGGAGTTTTTACTTAATTCTTAACTCCTGACTCCTCACTTTTAACTTTTAACTCTTTTAAAACAGTAGGGTGCTGTTGTTATCTATAAGGTTGGGTGTGCCATCCGTGGCGATCGCCCCATATTTCTGAAAGTAGCAACTTACTTCTGGTGGAAAATTGTTGTAGTCAAATAAAGCATCCCCACCGGCAATATTTGCCCAGAAGTCGCGCAAATTCGGGGCTAGTTCTTCTGCCTGGGCTGATGGTAAGTTTAAGGGAGGCAGAGTTAGCAGTTTAAGTAAAAAGGGAAGAGAGCGATCGCCCATCCATTTTCGTGAGGTTTGCTGCAATTTCGGGAAATCCGGTACTGATTCCACTCGATGTGAACAAATTTGTAACCAATCTCTACCGTGATTATCCCGATGAAACTCTAATACGCGATAAGGATGTGGATAGCTGACTAAAGAACCTGTGGTAATATCGTATACTCCTTCTGAGGAAGCAACATCCTGAACGTGCAAATGTCCTGTAAATACTAAACTAACTTTGTAGCGCTTTAATATTTGCAACAGTTGTGGTGCATTTTCCAACATATAGCGATTTGCCATTGGGTGACGCGATTGGTTAGGCAAATGCTCAACAACATTGTGATGCACCATTACCAATACTAATTCATCATTTGCAGCTGCTAACACCTCTTCTAACCAGCTTAGTTGTTGGATATCTAAACGTCCTACCTGCTCACCTTGGTCATTAAAAGAGTTAGAATTCAAACCAATTAGCCTGACTCCAGGTAGCAACTGACAAGTGTAGTAAAGTTGGTCAGGATCGTCATAACCAAACTTGCGATAATAAAGCGGAAAATCAGCAAAACCAATTGATTGTTCATCTGCTGTGAGGACAGGAACATCATGATTGCCAGGAACAACGTAGACTGGAAAAGGTAATTCAGCCAAACGTTTTTGCAACCAAATATGATTTTCTGGTTCACCGTGTTGGGTTAAATCTCCTGGAAGTAAGAGGAAATCTAAATTCAGTTGTGTTAAGTGTTCTAGTACACTTTCAAACGCTGGGATGCCGACTTCCACTAAATGAAAGCGGTTGGGATGATTCCAGATTGTGTGGGGAAGCGCTAGGTGTAAGTCGCTGACTACGGCAAAGCGAAAATTTAGAGTCATTGAGGTAAGGATAATGTTAAAAACAAAGTAAAAAAGCTCTTTTGAAAGAAGTATAACCTTTGCTTTGTCATGCTGCGTAGAAGCGATCCCGCTTAATATTTATATACAAATTGGGGAATTGATAATTGGTGGTTGTTAGTAGTTAGTAGTTAATTGAATAAATAAGATATTATTTATTTTTCATCCTTAAGTATTATTTTAAGGTCTTAAGTTAAAGGAGAGTTGATTTTGGCATATGTGCGAGTTCGTCGAGTCCGTCAACATGTAAACCCACTAGCAAACAAGTATCAAACACCAGCGAATCCTGTAGAATGGGAAAAAGTTTATGCCCAGCTAAACCAACCGCTTCATTTAGATATTGGTTGTGCACGGGGACGGTTTTTATTGAGTATGGGGCAGTTGGAAACAAACTGGAATTTTCTTGGTTTGGAAATTCGCGAACCGTTGGTAATTGATGCGAATAAATTGCGTGATGAGTTGGGTTTAACTAATGTGCATTATTTATTTTGTAATGTGAATAATTCAGCGCGTTCGCTTTTATCTTCTCTCCCTAATAAAACTTTACAGCGCGTCACAATTCAATTTCCCGATCCGTGGTTTAAAAACCGTCACGCAAAACGCCGAGTTGTACAACCAGAATTAGTCGCAGAATTGGCTACTTATCTCGCACCTGGGGGAACTATATTTTTGCAATCGGATATTAAGTTTGTGGCAGAGGAAATGTGCGATCGCTTTAGCGAACATCCAGCTTTTGTCAAACAACATGCTGAAGAATGGCTAGCTGAAAACCCGCTACCAGTCTCTACAGAACGGGAAGAATATGTGCTGTCGCGCTTTGTACCTGTTTATCGGGCTTTGTTTACAAGAGTTAGCAGTACAACAAACAGTCAAGTGAAAAGTTATGAATTATGAAGTATTTATACGAAATTATAATTTATGACTCTTTACTGTTTTAAATCCAAGAGTTAAACCACATTCGCCATTTATAAGCATCAGGAGAAAGGGGTAAACCCAAATAAATGGGCATCCAGAAAACAAAGGCAACTAGAATGATGAATGTAATGGTGACACCGACAGCGCGGAGATACAAGTGATAACTGCGGATACACTGGTCTACAAACCAGGCGATCGCTAAAAATGTAAACACCACAGCAGGCATATAATGGTATATAAAAACGCATCGCGTCACTTCTACCCAAGGTAGTAAATTGGCAAGATAATTTAAAACTAAAAATAAAGCAATCCAAGTATCAACACAAAAAGGTGCAGCAGCAGAAAAACGCTTTGGCTTCACCAAAAAGTTAATAAATTGCCACACTATTATCCCGACTAAAAATAACAAACTAGCCAGACCAAACCACCACAAAAAAGGATTACCCATCGCATGAACATCATAAATTACTTTCGCAGTTCCAGAGGGTAAAGGTGGTCCCATTACAGGTAGCGGTTCATTTAAGCTTAAAGTCGTTTGATAATAATACGCCATTGGTCGAGTCATCAAGGGCCATTTGTACCACGCAGCACAGTAAGGATGCACATCAGGAGTATTCCCACCTAATTGCAAGTGAAACTTCAAAATTTCCTGATGTACTTTGATAAAGTCGAACTTTTTATCTAGTTGAAGGTGAGGAATCCAGATGACGCTGTAGATGAAAGCGGGGATAATTCCTAAAAAAAACAGCATCTGAAAAACATTTAGCTGTGTCAGTTTTTGTAGCGGTGTCTGAACTGCATTTAATTTAAAATTGTCGTCACGGTAATTATCTGACAGGTTAAATTCATTTAAGTTTACCTGCTTATTTTTCGTCAAATAAAACGCCTGTAACCAACGAATTAACCAAGCTGTTATCCAAATGAAATAAGCACCCAACAAAAACCATAAACCATTCCATTTTGTAGCTGCTGACGCACCAAAACCAATCCCCGAACAAACTAACCAAAAAATGCGTTTTTTACTTTGTTTTTCTAATGCCAATAATAAAAACCATTGCCCTAGCAAACCAAAGATGACAATATAAATATTATTTAATGCATAGCGAGACTCAACCAGAAATATGCCATCACAAGCTGTAAATAAACCTGCCAAAAAAGCAAAGCTGCGACGATGACTTATTTGATAGGCAATTCCAGCGACAACTAAGGGAATAAATGAACCAGTGAGGGCATTTATCCAACGATAACTCCAAGGTGTTAGCAGCGAACCTGCAAGCCCATTTACCTGTTCTTGCCAAAAAGGAATGTGACTGCCAATCCAAATGCCAATGCCAATGATATATTGACTCAGCGGTGGATGAGCATTAAAAAATGGCTTGTGAATGAGATAGTTATTACCAAATGTGGCGAAGTAAACTTCATCAAATACGAGAGTATTAAATCGTCCCAGTCCCCAAAACCGCAAAGCAAATGATAGGAAAAATACACCCGCCATCCCTATGGAAAACCATTTTTTAGTCATTGGATATTGGTCATTTGTTGGTTGTTGGTTGTTGGTTGTTGGTTGTTGGTTGTCCCCTTGTCTCCCTTGTTTCTGCATCTTGTTCGGGTATCCAGTTGCGAACAATTAAGCGTTCGGTTTCAAGAAGATTTCTCATCGCAAATTTGCGTAAATTTAGTTTTTAGCAAAGTTCACCGCGTAAAACGGTGACTGCTTGTCCGCTTAGATATACTCGTTCCCCCCCATAACGAACCCGCACTACTCCACCTCGCGCTGAAGCTTGATAGGCGATAAATTCATTTTTACCGAGGCGATCGCTCCAATATGGTGCAAGACAACAATGAGCCGCACCTGTAACCGGGTCTTCATTGATACCGAGTTTCGGAGCAAAAAAGCGCGAGATAAAATCATATTCTCCGGTATCGGCGCGACTGGTGACAATCACACCTTCGGTAGACAATGTTTCTAAGAGAGTAAAATCTGGTTTGAGATTTCGAGCGATCGCCTCAGATTCCACTTCCACTAAATAGGCAAAGTTATTTTTTCCCACATATTTAAATTTCACTCCCAAAGCTTTAATTAACTCTTCAGGTGCGGTTGCTGTTTCTATCAGCTTGCTAGGAAAATTCAATTCAATCCATTCACCTTGTAGTTGCGCTGTTAACAATCCACTGCGAGTATAAAATTGCGCTGTTTCTTCGGGCGATAAATGTCCTTCTGACCATAATACATGAGCGCTGGCTAAGGTTGCATGACCGCACAAATCAACTTCCACAGATGGCGTAAACCAGCGTAAATTGAATCCTTCGGCTTGTGGCAGCAAAAAAGCCGTTTCGGAAAGATTCATCTCTTGGGCGACATTTTGCATCCAAATGTCATCTTGTGGTGCTGATAATACACAGACTGCGGCTGGATTGCCGGCAAAAGGTTTGGCGGTGAAGGCGTCTACTTGGATGATAGTTTGTTTCATTTTTTTGCCTCACGCAAAGGCGCAGAGTCGCAAAGGAAGAATTATTAATTATAACTTTTGCGATAAGTCTTGTAGGGTACGTTAGCGGAGCGTAACGCACCTACGTGTATTTCAAAAATCTTTGGGGGAGTCCTATAGGTCTTTTTTGTGTTTTAAAGATTGGAAATTCAGTTGTTCTTAAGCTATTCTCCAGCTATCCAGCGCACATAAGGACGCAGCCCACCTGTTCCCTGATATGTGATTGTGGTATTTAATGTTGATTGGTTCAAATCCAAGCGGAAATAAACCTTTCCATTCCGAAACTGGAAATTGTAAACGTTAGGTCTTTCCGACTTAGCGATGCCAACACAGGATGCATAGGATTGCCGCAACGGTGCTTCATATTCCACAAATTTCTTACCTGAGGCTACCAACCTAGCACTCCTAATGTCACCAACGGCGGTATGTTCTGCACTACCTTGAAAGGGAAGCATAAAAGTCCAAATCCCGACTGTCTGTGGACATGCCCCAGCAGGAGCGTTTTACATTAAGTATCATGTTAGGTTTAGATAATGGCGACCCGTCAGCCGTTGCAGTTTCGCTTCTACCTTGAACGCAGGCAGTTAATATCCCTAAACTTACAATAGGAAGAACTAGAACTAAGGTCAAGTGCTTTATACTTTTAAAATACATTTTTTTAATTCGATTGAGTAAATTTATTTTTAGTAGCAACAAGGTATGTTACTCCTCGGATGAAAAAACATTATCCTCCTTAATAGGAAGTATTTTTAATGACTTGTTTTATAATTCAAAATTTGCACATATACAGATAAATGGCACTAATTTTAGAAGAATTAGTGCCATTTAACTTGGAAATCTAGATTAGCGCTTTAACTCAAGCTTCAGGATTTTCGACTTTGGCAATTTCCAACATTGTCTTTAAAACAGAATCTGGATTTAAGCTGATTGAGTCAATTCCTTGTTCTACTAAAAATTGAGCAAATTCTGGGTAATCGCTGGGTGCTTGTCCGCAAATGCCGATTTTGCGATTTTTCTTTTTCGCAGATGCGATCGCCATTTTAATCATTCGCTTTACACCTTCACTGCGCTCATCAAACAACCGCGCTACTAACGCAGAATCTCTATCTAATCCCAGTGTCAGTTGAGTTAAATCATTAGAACCTATCGAGAAGCCGTCAAATACTTCGGCAAACTCTTCAGCCATAATTACATTACTTGGCAACTCGCACATTACGTAAACTTGCAAGTTATTGACACCCTGTTCTAAACCATTTTTTGCCATTTCTGTCAATACCAAACGCCCTTCATCGGGGGTGCGACAAAAAGGAATCATCGGGATGACGTTAATTAAACCCATCTCTTCGCGTACTCGCTTAAGAGCCTGACATTCTAAAGCAAAAGCTTCTTTATAACCTTTATCATAGTAACGCGCTGCTCCTCGCCAACCAAGCATTGGGTTTTCTTCGTGCGGTTCAAATTGTCTCCCACCTAACAAATTGGCATATTCATTACTTTTGAAATCTGACATCCGCACTATGACAGGTTTGGGATAAAATGCAGCGGCAATTCTCCCGATACCTTGGGCTAATTTATCCACAAAATATTGCGGTTTATCGTCATAAAGTGCGGTGATTTCCTCAATTTTACCTTGAACAAATTTATCTTCTAACTTGTCAAAATGAATCAACGCCATCGGATGAATTTGAATTTGGTTAGCGATGATAAACTCTGTCCGCGCTAAACCTACGCCATCATTAGGAATTGTAGATAAACTAAATGCTTGTTGAGGATTGCCCACATTCATTAAAATTTGCGTGCGGGTGCGGGGCAAGTTTTCTAAATGAACTTCGTTGACTTCAAAAGGTAATAAACCTTGATAAACTCGTCCTTCTTCTCCTTCGGCACAAGACACCGTTACCTCTTGATGGTTTTTCAATATTTGTGTTGCATTACCGCAGCCAACAATTGCCGGTAAATTCAATTCTCTGGCTATAATTGCCGAGTGACAATTACATACAATAACTGGCGTATATTTGCTTGTGAAGACAACATAGTTATGATGTTCAGCAACTGTAATATTGTAAACATCACCATCTGTTTCTTCATCAACTGAAACTACTCGCTGCATACGTATATTTCCTGCAAGTAGTTCTTCAAACAAGCCTGTTTCCTGAAGCTGTTTATCTGAAATTAGTAAATTATTATCTCTTCTGAGTTTGATTTGACCTGTAACATCCTCGCCAAAAAGCTGGTTAGTAGCAAAGAAGCGTGTTTGTATTGTTCTTTGGGTAACTTCTCCCTTGACTCGTTTAGTAAAGTTGAATATTTCTGCAAGTTTTTCAACCAATTGGACATTGGATATTCCTCTATTTTTTGTCACAGAAGGAACAGTACCTATCTTCAAACAAGCTATTATGACAGCTTGTAGTAAAAGGTTTTCGGAGATATATATATTAATGCGATTGTTGAAGTAACAGCCATCTCCGTCTATCACTCCCCCAAGGAAATTGTAAGCAAATTCTACTGAGTTGTTCAGCAGGATGTTAACAATATTTTGCTCTTTTTCATGCAATTCGTAGGCTATTTTTTTAGAGTATAGTCTGTAAGCTGTTGCTTGACCTACTACTAACTGACCTCTTATATAACCAGAAGATGCATTCTTCAGACAAGGAACAAAAGATTTATTGTAAACCGTATTCAGGCATTGATTCATCGCAGCTATAAATTGCTGCTTTTCCAAGGTGTCTTTCTGTATAAACTGTACCTCACCATGAGTGCGGCTTCTGTAAATTGAACCATCTGTAAAAATACCGCCTAATAAATAAGCTAACTCTATCTTTTCCTTTTGATTTTCTTGCAACTGTGGAACATGTTCTGCTACTACCACCATTTCCCTGTGTGCGAGTATCTCTTGAATTTCTGTTTTTACATATTCCCCATCTCTAATATTAATCATCTTATGATCTGGAGTTAGGCGCAAACAGTTATCACTAACTCTACCTGTTTGAGACACGCTGACACCAATCATGTTTGATTGCCTTTTCATCGAGTCAATAATTGGTTGCCACTCTATTTTGCTTGTTTGCGGATTTAACGATAGAGTTAATAATCCTTCGTGACCTTGCTCATAAATATCCTGCAAGGTCATAAAACCTTTATTTGTTAAAACCTTTGTTTCTCCATCAAAACAAGTGCGCCCACCTGAGTTAGTAATAATCGCACTAGCGCGTTTCATAATCGGTTCCCAGTCGGGATCGGTTCTTTCTGTTACAAGAATTTCCCCAGCTTTAAATTCATGGATTTTATTGATATCTAAAATTAGGTGAACTTTCCCTTGGCTAATAGCTTCACCAACAGCGCGACCGGTGATTAGGGGAGAGGGGGGGAGGGGAGGAGTGGGGGAAAATTCCTCCTTGTCCCCTTGTCCCCCTTGTCCCCCTTGTCCCCCTTGTCC
>Ga0136635_10000335_pt1 | contig 12543 bp, 9 predicted proteins | sample AntDrymeUQ852106_2_FD_105495 | JGI IMG/M metagenome (GOLD analysis project Ga0136635, IMG submission 105495) | Polar desert sand microbial communities from Dry Valleys, Antarctica - metaG UQ85 (21.06) | ecosystem: Environmental > Terrestrial > Soil > Desert | place: Antarctica: Dry Valley... | reverse complement strand
TGCTGCTGGTGGCCAGAGACGGCAGCCGCCTGCAGGCGCTGAAGCAGGAGCTCGAACAGCAATACCCGGTAGGAGTGGAAGTCTTCCCCGCCGATCTCACGATCGATACCGACGTGAGCCTCCTGGCAGAGACGCTCGCGCGATCCTTAAACCTGGTTCTCCTGGTGAACAACGCGGGATTCGGGACTCGGGACACGCTGGCCGACGCTAGCCCTGCACGGCAGGAGGCCATGCTCCAGCTTCACACCATGGCGCCCATGCGTCTGACCCAGGCCGCGCTCCCGGTGTTGATCAAGAACCGCCGGGGAGCGATCGTCAACGTCTCCTCGGTTGCCTCCTTCCTCTTCTCAGCCAACAACGTGAATTACTGCGCGACCAAGGCGTACCTGACGACCTTCAGCCAGGGGCTCGCAGCGGAGGTCGCCGGCAGCGGGGTCCGGGTACAGGCGCTGTGCCCCGGATTCACCCGCTCGGAATTTCATGGGCGAATGGGAGTGGACGTCGCGGAGATACCCGGCTGGATGTGGTTGTCGGCCACGAGCGTGGTAGATGCATCCCTGGCTGCGCTCGAGCGGGGCTGGCCGGTCGTGTGCGTGCCTGGGATTCGCTACAAGATCATCGTGTTCCTGCTTCGGTTTGTCCCCCGCTGGGTCATCGCCCGGGTTACCAGCCGCCGGATGCGCCGCGTGTGAGCTGGATCCTTTCTGACAGCGAGTCGTCGCCGTATGTTTAGACACACCATTGAGATGCAAGCTCTTGCAGCAGGATGACTTCTATGAGCATTTCGAACCGACTCCTCGTGATCGCTCTGGCTTCCCTCCTGGGCGGGTGTGGAGGGGACCTCACGCTTCCCGATGACGGCTCCCCGGCCGTCCTGCGAGCGCTCTCGGGTGATGGCCAGGCGGGAACCGTGGGCAGCAGGCTGGATGATCCGCTGGTCGTGGAGCTCACCGATGCGGGGGCCAACCCGGTCTTTGGGGTTCCCATCGTCTTTGAGTTCACCGGCGAGGTCCCCGAGGCGGAGGTCACCCCATCGCAGGCGACGACCGATAGCAATGGGCTGGCGTCCGCCGAGGTCCGCCTGGGTACCAGTGCTGGTACCCTCCGCGTTCAGGCTCGAGTAGTCACCCCTGCGGCCCTTAACGCCACCTTCGTCGTGACCGCGCTAGAGCGGGATAAGAAGAAGGACAAGGGTGGTAGAGGTGATGACGACGAGGGGGACGACGACTGAACCCTGTTCCACTGTCCATCCTACAGTTCTGATTCCCTCCGTCCGATACTCCTCCTGAAGGGGACTGGACGCCTTTAACTGGGCGCGTCCCTTGGTCCACCACCGTAAGTCAATCTCAGTCAAGCCGATACGAAAGGACCCAGGATGCGGTACGCTGGCCTGCTCTTATTGATCGCCCTGACCACCACCGGCTGCAACCGGAACCAGGCCGAACTGGCCAAGGCCCTTGCCGAGTCGCGAGCGGCGGAGGCGCAGAAGGACAGCCTGCTGACCGAGGTGCTGGAAACGACGCAGTTCGTGAGCGACCTGAACAGCGAGCTGGCCAAGGCCAAGACGGTGACCCTCGCCTCGGAGGGAGAAGACCCCGGCCTTCCGGGGGCAGTGCGCGATCGCCAGGAGCGCGAGGCGACGCTGGCCCGGATTCAGCAAGTCATCGCCCGGCTCAACGAAAGCGAAGCCAAGCTGACGGCCACCGAGACCCGCGCCAAGAGCGCCCGGATCCGGAACGCGAGACTGCTTGCCCAGATCGCGACCTACAAGAAAACCATCGAGGACCTCAAGACCGCCGCCGAGCAGCAGGCACAGGAGAACGCGGCGATCATCGCGGACCAACGGACTCAAATTGCACTGCTGGCCGGGGAAGTCGATACACTCGGCAAGGAGCGGAACACGCTGAGGGGTCACGTGGCCAGCCTGATCAGCTATAAGAACACGGTCTACTATGCGGTGGGGACGAAGGATGAGCTGATTAAGAACGGGGTCGTCACCAAGGAGGGTTCCAAATTCCTGGTGTTCGGCGGCACCCGGCTCGAGCCCGCCCGCAACCTGAATCCAGCGGCGTTCACCGCCATCGACAAAACCCAGACGCTCTCGATCGCGCTGCCGCGGATCGACAGGAAATACAGGATCGTGTCCCGGCAGAGCGCGGAGTTCCTGTCGGGGGATGTGAACCCGAAGGGCGAGGTAAAGGGAGTGGTGGAGATCGTGGCACCGGAGGAGTTCTGGTCGCCTTCGAAGTATTTGATATTGGTGCAGAACTAAGCGGGGCAGCCGGGCGGTTTCCCCAGAACAAGCAACCCTCCGACTGGTAAACCGGAGGGTTGTTGCTGCAATGCTGACCCGCTTACCCGCTTACCCTCCCGCCTTCCGCTTGGCCTCGTTCCGGAGTCTGTCACTGGCGTAGATGGCCACTTCGACCCGGCGATTCTGGCTCCGGCCGGCTTCGATGTCATTGGAAGCGACCGGCTCTTCCTCACCGAGTCCACCGGTTCCAACCCGGGAGCGCGCCACGCCCTGGGAGATGAGATACTCCGCCGCCGCATCGGCCCGTTTAACCGAGAGGGTCTTGTTGTACTCCGCGGTACCTACGCTGTCGGTGTGGCCCAGGATGAGCAGATCGGAATTGGGATACTTGTCCAGGCTCTTCGCCAGCTCCCGCAGATTGGTTCTCGACTCGGCCTTTACCGCGTCGGAATCGAAATCATAGAGCAAGCCTGACGCGAACGTCACCTGAATGCCTTCCCCTACCCGCTCGACCTTGGCGCCTTTCACATTCTGCTTCAGCTCCGCCGCCTGCCGGTCCATCTGATCGCCGATGATGGCTCCCGCCGCCCCGCCTACCGCTGCCCCGATGATGGCCCCCTTGGCGGTCGATCCAGCTACCTTGCCGATGATCCCACCCGCTACAGCACCCCCCGCTGCACCAATTACCAGTCCACGCTGCGCGTTGCGGGCGCACCCTGCCAGGCCTGAGCCAGCGGCGGTCAGGAGAAGCAGGAGAGCCAGTGATCGGCGCGAATGATTCATGAGTACCTCACGGTCAGGGTTGAGTAACGCAGTGCATTGCAGTCTACTAGGGCTATGCATCGCCGACGGTGACTAAAGTCGCTATCAACATTCTGGCCAGCGTGAAAAAGAAGAAAATATTGTTAAATAATGACTTACAAACAAAGATGTCAACATCGTCTACATTGAATTTGAGGATAACCGGAGCCCCAGCGCCCCCCCGCGGCGCCAGGCTAACACAGTGATCGGGAACACGGCCCCCAATACAGCGACTAGCGAGATTGCAGCACGGAACCCCATCTATTTGTGTTGTCTCTCCTGCGGAGGTCGCTCGTGAACAAGTTCACGCTGGTAGTCGCTGTTGCTGCGCTTACAACGCTCAGCGCATGCAAGAAGACTGGTGAAGGGCAGTATGAGGTTCAGAAACCTGTGGTCGGCACCGAAACGGATACGGTCAACACCCCGACCGTGGAGACCGGCACCGTCAAGGACACCATTACCGTGCCCACCGTCGGAACTGAAAAGAAGGAAATCAACCGGCCCACGGTCGAAGTGAACAAGCCCAAAGAGTAGGTTCGCCCTCCAAGAAGTCCAGCGATATATTGCGCACACCCGCGGGTCAGCTCCTCCCCGCGGGGCTTTACCTTCTTCAGACAATCCCCGGAGCTCCCATGACGCGGTTCTCCTCACGGCTCGCCGTGATGGCGCTGGTGACCGTCGCGCCCCTCTCGGCGGCGGCCGCACAGGGTCTGACGGCTATCCGCGCCGGCCGGCTGGTGGATGTGGAACGCGGCGAGGTGCGCCGGGATCAGGTTCTTCTCGTGAGGGGTACCCGGATCGAGGCAGTTCTGCCGGCCTCAGCCAAGCTTCCGACCGAAGCTCGCCTGGTGGACCTGTCGCGGTATACCGTCCTTCCCGGCCTTATCGACTGTCATGCGCATCTTGTAGGTGACGCGGCGGGTGCCGACGTGCTCCTGCCGTTGGAGCGCTCGGAGGCGCAGGAGGCCTTCAGCGGCGTTCGGAACGCGCGGGCCACGCTGCTGGCCGGGTTCACCACCGTGCGTGACGTCGGGACTTACCGGGCCTTCGTGGACGTGGCCCTTCGAGATGCCATCAACGACGGCAGTGTGATCGGCCCCCGGATCAAGGTCGCGGGCGCCTACGTGACGGTGTCCACCGGAGCCGGTGAGCTGGTGGGAGCGGCACCGGACGTGACCATCCCGGGATCCTTCCGCTATGGTGTCGCCAACTCCGCGGATCAAGTGCGCGAGCGGGTGCGCGCGATCCTGAATGGGGGGGCGGACTTCATCAAGATTCTCGCGACCGGCGCGGTGTTCACCCGGGGCACCAAGCCCGGTGTGTCGGAGTATACCGAAGATCAGATCCGCGCAGCCGTGGAGCAGGCGGCAGAGTACGGCACCTTCGTGGCTGCGCATGCGCACGGTGCGGAGGGCATTAAGCGGGCGGTGCGGGCCGGGGTCCGTTCGATCGAGCATGGCTCGCTTATGGACGATGAGGCAATCGCGTTGATGAGACAGCACGGCACCTGGTTGGTGGCCGACATCTGGAACGGCGACTACACCGACAGCGTCGGGCGGGAGCAGAAATGGCCCGAGGATATTCTGCGCAAGAATACCGAGACTACGGAGATCCAGCGCGTTGGCTTCCGCAAGGCGGTTGCGCGCGGCGTCAAAGTGGCGTACGGGACCGACAGCGGGATCTATCCCCACGGGCTCAACGCGATGCAGCTTCCGTACATGGTCAAGTACGGTATGTCACCCATGCAGGCGATCCAGGCCGCGACGATTTCAGCCGCCGATCTCATGCAGTGGACGGACAGCATCGGCTCGCTCAAGCCGGGCAAGTATGCCGACATCATTGCCGTTGAAGGCGACGCGCTCACAGACCTCCGAAGCTTCGGAAAGGTAGGGTTCGTAATGAAGGGTGGTGTTGTCTATAAGCGTCCCTGAGCTGTAACCAAGGAGCTTCGACGTGGTCTTGACTGCACTGCACCGAATTGCGTTCCTGAGCGTCCTTCTCGCTCCCGCAGCCACTGGGCAGGCGACAGCGCAGCGTAAACTGCAGCTGGACGACCTGTACCGCATTCGAGAGGTCAGCGATCCCCAGCTCTCGCCCGATGGAGCCTGGGTCGCCTATACGGTCTCCCTGCCTGACACCGCAGAGGATCGGGCCAACAGTGACATCTGGATGACGAGCTGGGACGGCGCCCGGAGTGTGCGGCTTACGTCCAACAAGGCGAGCGAGGCCAGCCCCCGCTGGAGTCCCGATGGACGTTATCTCACATTCCTGTCCGATCGGGACGATCCGCACGAGGTAGATCAGGTCTGGCTGTTGAACCGCACCGGTGGGGAAGCCGAGCGGATTACCGACCTCCGGGGCGGCGTGTCGGACTACGCATGGTCTCCGGACAGCAAGCGGTTGGCCCTTATCGCCAGCGATCCCGATCCCGATTCCACCGGCTCGAGCCCGGACACAACCCGCAAGGCGACGCCTCCGCCGATCGTAGTCAACCGATTCCAGTTCAAGGAGGACGAGACCGAGTACCTCGATAGTCGCCGGGACCACCTCTACCTCCTCGATCTGGCCAACCGGAAAGCAGAGATTCTCACACCAGGTGCGTACAACGAGGTGTGGCCCTCATGGTCGCCTGACAGCCGCTCGATCGCCTTCACCAGCAAGCGCCGTCCGGAATTCGATCGAACCAACAACTGGGACCTCTACGTCGTGGAAGCCAGTGTCGGTGCGTCGCCACGGCAGCTCACGACCTTCGAGGGTCCCGACATGGATCCCCAGTGGGGTGGCCGTGCGCCCTCGTGGAGCCCGGACGCCAAGCAGCTGGCGTACGTACAGGGTGGACCGCTCAAGCTGATCTACTATGCGGGGCAGAAGATTGCGGTCGTGCCGGTTGCGGGGGGTCCGGCCCGGGTCGTGACCCCGACCCTCGATCGCAACGCCCTTTCACCGGCCTGGTCGCCGGACGGCGCCTCGATCCTCTTTCTGCTGGAGGAGGACCGGGTGACAGGCGTGGCCAGCGTGCCGGCGGCTGGTGGTAAAATCACGAAGCTTACCCGGGGCCGCGGGTTCGTGAGCGACTTTTCTGTTGGACCTGGCGGGAAGGTGGCCGTGCTGGCGGGGACGCCGGCGATGCCGCCCGAGGTGTTTGCGGTCGAAGGTGAGGAGCTCCGGCGTCTCTCGCGGCAGAATGATGCGTGGCTGGCCGGAGTCCGTCTGGCTCCGGTGGAAGAGATCTCATTCAAGAGCAAGGACGGCACGCCGATCCACGGATTCCTGATGCGCCCGGTTGATCACCGGGCAGGAACCCGGGTTCCCACGGTGCTCAAGATTCACGGCGGGCCGGTGTACCAGTTCTCCAATGAGTTCGACTTCGAGTGGCAGCTGCTCGCGGCCGAGGGATATGCCGTGGTTGCCGCCAATCCGCGAGGCAGCTCGGGCCGGGGCGAGAAATTCTCTAGCGCGATCTGGGCCGACTGGGGTAACAAGGATGGTCAGGATGTGCTTGCGGCCGTGGACTACGCGGTTGCCGCCGGGGTAGCCGATCCCGCGCGGCTCGGCGTAGGCGGCTGGAGCTACGGCGGCATCCTCACCAACCAGGTGATCGCACGCGACCAGCGGTTCAAGGCGGCTATCAGCGGGGCGGGGCAGTCGAATGCCCTTGCCGGCTATGGCACGGACCAGTACGTCCGGGAGTACGAGGCGGAACTGGGCTTACCCTGGGCGAACCCCGAGGCCTACACCCGGGTCTCGTTCCCCTTCTTTCATGCCGACCGGATCGTGACGCCTACGCTGTTCCTGTGCGGCGAGCGGGACTTCAACGTCCCCCTGCTCAACTCCGAGCAGATGTACCAGGCCCTCCGGAGCCTGGGACGCGACACCGAGCTGGTTATCTATCCAGGTGAGTATCACGAGATCCGGAAGCCGAGCTACCAGCGCGACCGGCTCGAGCGTTACCTGGGCTGGTACCACCGTTACCTGACCAGGCAAGGCGCTCAAGCCGCCGCGCCCTGAGCGTCGAGGAGGTTCCCTGGTCCCGATTCGCTTCGTCCTTGGCTTTGTCACCCTGGCGTCGAGTGCGCTGGGCTGCGGCTTGTTTTCCTCCAGGAACCCCGCCCCCGCCCGATCCGAAGTCTCGGTCGAAGTCGAGAACCACAACTGGAGCGATATCACGGTCTATCTGCTGGCGGGCGGTCTGCCCCAGCGGCTGGGCATGGTCACCTCGCTCGGTACCACCGTCCTGGCCTTTCCCTCCCAGCGGCTGAATACCGGAAGCGGAGTCCGCCTGAGAGCACTGCCGGTGGCCGGCGCGTCCTACACCACCGAGACCATACTGGTGCTGCCGGGCCAGACGATCACCTGGACTCTGGAGAACGATCTCGATCACTCCAGCGTGACCGTGTACTGATGCGCTATGGGTTACGGTCTATGCACCCCGCCGAATTGGGGTTGTTCTGCTCTTCGATAGGAATCGGGAGGTTGACGTCCGATCCGTAGCTTCCTCCCTTGTGGTACGCGCCATTGGGGAACACTGTGTCCTCCGCCCGGCCGTACCCGCCAACGGCAACTGGTCTGAGCAGGCGGCGCATGTCGCCCAGGCGGTGGCCCGTGGCGTAGAGCCAAAACGCCCGTTCGGCAAAGAGGGCGTCCTCTCCCTCTGCCTGGGTGCCGGGCGCCACGAGCGGGTCCAATGCCAGGTCGGGGAACGCCACCCGTAGATCGTTGAGCGTCGTCGTCATGCCCCCGAGATCATTGGCTTGAAGCTGGGTCTCGGCCTCGATCAGCCGGGCCTCGACACCATCGGCCACCGAGATGTCCGCGCTGGCGTCGGGGTACTTGAACAGGTTGACCTGCGTGGTAATCAGGTCCAGCCCGGTATCAGCGACGCCGTCGCCGTCATCGTCCAGGGTGTCGGCCGGTACCCGCGAGTCCTGAGCGGAAAAGAAGGGTAGTCCGACACCTCCCTCCACGTCAGCCACTGACCATAGCCCCTGATTGGTATAAGACCAGATCGCGTTTTGCAGCCGGAGGGGAGACTCGGCGTGCTCCGTGGCGTACACGAACTCGGTCGGCACGACAGCCACCGCGGCAGCAGCCTCGACGAACCGTCCCAGATTGACCAGGGCACGGGCCCGTCCCACCGACGCAAGGTTGGTGACGGTTCCATCGTCATTTGCCAGTCCCGGTTCGGCGAGTGCGGCGTCAAACGCGGCCAGGCCCCGCTCGAACATCTGCACGGTCGTTTCGGGTACGCCGAAGATCAGGCTGTCTCCGCTCACCCGGCTGAACGGGACGCCGGAGCAGAAAGTCTCGCCGAAGTACACGTAGGTAAACCCGGCCAGCGCCAGGGTCTCGGCGATATCGGGGGTGCTATCCGGAGACACGAGGAACTGGCGCAGGGCGGCGGCGGCCACCTCGAGGCCCCGGCGCGCCTGGTGGAGGTTCCGGTAGACATCCGAGAGTGTGGGGTTGATGAGCGCCGTGGTTCGCTGGTCGACTTCCTGCTGCGACGGCGGGGTGGTGGAGTGAATGAACTCATCGGCCAGCAGCCCCCCGGCCAGTATCAATCCATCATCGGACTGGGTGCCGTCACCGTCCTTGGCAAAGGCGAAGTCGGCAATGGCGCCCTCACGCAGGGCCATGGCGCCCTCGGGGGAGTTGATCTCACCGGGATCGATGATGTTGGGCTGATCGGTATCGAGCAGGCCGCAGGCTCCCAGCGGAATCAGGGTGAGCAGGGCGGCAGCCCGGAGGGAGCGAAGTGAGATGATCATGATGGCACTCCCTCAGAAGCCGACGTTGAGACGCGCGGTCCAGTAGCGAACCTGGGCCTGCGACTCGAAGTCCGACGAAGCAAAGTTGTCCTGCGCGAATGCATTCACCTCGGGATCGACCCCGGAGTAGTCGTCGATAGTCCAGAGGTTTCTGCCCGACAGCGTGAGGCTCAGCCGGTTAGACCGGAAAGCGCGAGCCCACCGATCCGGCGCGAAGAACGTGAGCGAGAGCTCCCTGAGCTTGATGAACCACCCGGGCTCGAGGAATGCCACCGAATTCCCGCCACCCGGCAGGAACAGAGCCTGCGCCCTCGCTTGCTCATCCGAGGGGGCGGAGCGGTCGTAGTTTCCCCGGCAGTTCTGCACCGAGAAGCAGCGGAACTGCTCGAGCGAGTTATCCACCTTGTGGCCGCCCCGGTAGTCGAACTGGGTGCCCAGCACCACCTGCCCGCCGAAGATGGCGAGCTGGCTGTTGAGGGAAGCCTCCCGGGTGGGGATGGCGGTGCCCAGGAAGACCGAGCTGTCGCTCAGCGTCACCTCGGTCAGGTCGATGATGCCATCGCTGTTGGCGTCGGCAAAAGTGTGGGTGGGGGCCCAGAACCCTCCCGCGGGGTAGCCGCCCACGTGCCGCTGGTAAAAGCCGACGAAGATGTCACTGACGCCCTCGCCCAGCTCCAAAATCTTGTTGTGTGCGGTGGAGCCGCTCAGCGTCAGATCCCAGGCCACACTGCGGCTGTCGATGATTCGCGTGTTGATGGCCAGCTCCACACCACGGTTCCGGATGCGTGAGAGGTTGACGAATTGGGACTGCGACGCGCCCAGCGACGGGGCGATATCGCGTGAGATCAGGGCATCGCGGGTGAGCTTGCTGTAGAACGTGAACTCCACCGACACGCGGTCATTGAACAGTCCGGCGTCGAACCCGGCCTCGAACTCCCGCGACCGCTCCGGCTTGAGATCAAAGTTGCCCAGGCTCGAAAACGACACTCCAGTGGTCCCGATGCCGGCCCGCTTGCCGGGGACCGAATTGTAAATGCGGAGCGCGTCGGCCGTTCCGGGCTGCTGGCCCGAGACGCCAAAGGCGGCACGGACGCGGAAGGTGTTCAGCGAGCCACCCGGCTTATCGGACACCAGCCAGGAGACGCTCGCCTTGGGGTACAGGGTTGCATCGAAGTTCTGGCCGAAGGCGCTGTTGTCGTCGAAACGCACCGCACCGGTGACGAAGAGCCGCTCATTGAAGCTGAGCTCCTGCTCGACGTAGGTCCCGACAGAGCGGGCCTCGACGGTGGTATCGGCGGCCTCGACGGCGCTCGCCCCATTGATTGTGCCGGATCCCGGCGGGAGCCCGCGCCCGCTGGCGAAAGTGCCGTTGGCCAGGTCGCGGAAGAACTGCGCCCCAACGGAGGTGCGCGAGCCGATGACCGGTGTCAGGCGGAATCGGGCGGAGGCCCCGAGATCGATCGACGTCTGCGAGATGTCGAAGGCGTTCTGGATCTTGACGCCATCCCGATTGGCGAGGTAGGCGGCCACCTGACCGGTGGGGAAGAACTGCAGGTCGGTGCGATCGACGAGATCGTGGCCGACCACCGCCCGCGCCGTGAGCCACTCCCGCGGACGCCAGGTACCGCTGATGCCCGCCGTGAACCGGTTCGCCTTCTGGTTGGCCAGCTCGGCGAACAGCTCGGCCGGGATGAAGAACCAGCCGCGATTGTCTTCCGGAAGGCTGCCACTGGCGGTGCCACTGCCGTTGACCGTCAGGAAGCTGTTGTCGTTCTCGATGAACCGTGTGTTGCTGGTCGAGAAGCCGAGCGAGCTGGTCAGCTCGAAGGTCTTCGACACGTTGGCGCCAATGTTCGCGCGCAGCCCGAATTTCTCAAGTGCGTTCGGCCGCACCTGGTTGTCCGGCACGATGCCGCCGCGGACCGAGGCCACGGAGTCGAACTCGGCCTGCGGCAGGCGGAATGGCCCGATCTCGTTTTCGTAGCTGCCGGACAAATAGTAGGTCACCTGCTCGCTGCCCCCCGAAACGCTGGCGCCGTACTGCTGCCGGAGCCCAGCCTTGTACGGGCGGCTGACCGGCTCGTTGAGCGGCTGAAACGTCTGCAGCGAGGTCTGGGTGCAGAGGCCATCGATCTCGCTCTGGATGCTGCAGAAGCCGTCGTACCCGTCGATGATGCCGGTTGCGGTGGTATCCCGCCCAAAGTAGTTGAGCGGATAGGTGTGTGGGTCCGATACCGTGCCCAGCTCGGAGAAGAGGCTCCATTGGGGTGGACCCGCAACGCCGCGCTTGGTGGTCACCCGGATCACGCCGTTGGAGGCCTGGATCCCGTACAGCGTAGCGGCCGCCGGGCCCTTGACGATCTCGATATCCTGAATGTCATCGGGGTTGAGGTCATTGATGCGTGAGGGTCCGGCCCCGATTCCGGAACCGAAGCCACCGATGTCGAGCGTGCTGGATGTGGGATTGCTCTCCAGCCGGATGCCGTCGAGATAGTACAGCGGCTCATTGGATAGCGAGATGCTGTTGGACCCACGGATTCGGATCCGGGTGCCGGTGCCGGTAGTGCCGCTGCTCTTCAGGACCTGCACACCCGGGGCGCGGCCGGAGATCAGATTGGTGAACTCGGTGATCGGCGCCTGCTCGGCGACCCGCGCGGCATCGATGGTCGTGACCGCGTTACCGATCTCCAGCTTTCGCTGCTCGCCGGTGGCGGTGGTCACCAGCTCGTCCAGCTGCACCACCGCGGCGGCCAGACTGAAGCTCAGTGCCGCTGTCTCACCGGCGGCAACTGTCGTGCTCAGGGTGGCGGGCTTGTACCCTACCCGCAGTACCCTCACCTGATGAGGTCCGGGGGCGACCTGGCGAAAGAGAAAACGTCCCTCGCGGTTCGTGGTCTCGATCTGACCGGTTCCGGTAAGCAGGACCCGGGCGGCTTCCAGCGGCGTGCCAGTCGCTTCATCGACAACCTGCCCACCGATGGCGGCCTGCTGGGCCTGTGCCGGGCGCGGAATGCCGGCGACCAGGCATCCCAGTAACAGAGTAGAGCCGACCATACCCAGACGAATGCCAGCGCTCATATGGGGCTTCTCCTTCGAGCGAGGACGGTGCGATCGAACGCTGTTGGTTTCAGCGGAGGGGGCGGATGCCATCGCCAATGTGCAGAACGGCGCCCCAGATGTCAAAAGCTTCTTTGAGCAGGTGCTTGACGCTCTCACCTCCGGGCCGTATTTAAGTAACTACCCGAAACACCGCTCTGCACTTCCGCCCTGCATCCAATCGTTGTCCGCGCTGGCGGTCCGCCTGCCGGCCGGAAAAACCGCGTCACGTGGAGGACCTGTGATACGACACATCGTTCGCATGATGGCTTACGCGCTCGTGATCGGTAGTACGGCGACACCCCTGCTGGCGCAGGGGACTCTCCGGGGCACTGTGGCCGACAGCGGCGGTTCTCCGCTTCCCAATGCCTCGATCAGCGTCGATGGCACCGGCCTCAGGACCACCTCGGGCAATCAGGGTGAGTACACGATCCGCGGCGTGCCGGCTGGAAGCCGGGTGGTGCGAGCTCGCCTCATCGGCTTCCAGGCAGGCAGTGCTCCGGTGACGGTAACGCCGACGGACGAGACCCGGCAGAACTTCACCCTGGCCCGGAGCACCGTTCAGCTGGCGCCGATCGATGTCGTGATCGGATCCAGAGGCCGTCACACCGCCTCCGAAGAGCT
>Ga0136635_10000334_pt1 | contig 12544 bp, 12 predicted proteins | sample AntDrymeUQ852106_2_FD_105495 | JGI IMG/M metagenome (GOLD analysis project Ga0136635, IMG submission 105495) | Polar desert sand microbial communities from Dry Valleys, Antarctica - metaG UQ85 (21.06) | ecosystem: Environmental > Terrestrial > Soil > Desert | place: Antarctica: Dry Valley... | reverse complement strand
GCGTGACCTCGACGCCGCAGCGCTCGCAGATGATGCCCTTGTAGCGGACGCGCTTGTACTTGCCGCAGTAGCACTCCCAGTCCTTGGTCGGACCGAAGATGCGCTCGCAGAAGAGGCCGTCGCGCTCCGGCTTGAGCGTGCGGTAGTTGATCGTCTCGGGCTTGGTGACCTCACCCGAGGACCAGTCGCGGATCTGCTTGCTCGAGGCGAGCCCGATCCGGATGGCGTCGAATTCGTTGATGTCGATCAAGTGGCTCCTTCTCTAAGTACGCGGTGCCAGACTGAAGCCCGGCCACCGCCAAACGGCTATTCCTCTAGCTCGACTTCTTCTGCAAGCGGTCCGGCCTGCTCCTCGGCTTCCTCCACGGCGGCCTCCGCCGGAGCGAGCTTCGGATCGGCGACGTCCACGAGCGCCTCGTCGGTCGGCACGGCGAGCTCGCCGTCCTGGTCGACGCGCTCCTGACCCGCCTCGGCCTCCTCCGCGGTGGGCTCGCGCGCTGCTGCGCGAAGCGAGCCGGGCGAGAGGTCGATGCCGAGCTCCTCCGCGGCTCGCAGAAGCTCGTCCTCCTCCTCTCGCACCTCGACCTCGGCGCCCTCTTCCGAGAGGACGTCCACGTCGAGCGCGAGCGACTGCATCTCCTTCAGCAGCACCTTGAAGGACTCGGGGATCGACGGCTCGGCGATGTTCTCGCCCTTGACGATCGCCTCGTAGGCCTTGACCCGCCCGACGGTGTCGTCGGACTTGATCGTGAGCATCTCCTGGAGGGTGTACGCGGCGCCGTACGCCTCGAGCGCCCAGACCTCCATCTCTCCGAAACGCTGGCCTCCGAACTGCGCTTTGCCGCCCAGCGGCTGCTGGGTGACGAGCGAGTACGGGCCTGTGCTCCGCGCGTGGATCTTGTCGTCCACGAGGTGGAGCAGCTTCAGGATGTACATGTAGCCGACGGTGATCTTGCTCTCGTAGGCCTCCCCGCTCTTCCCGTTGTAGAGACGCAGCTTCCCGGAGCATCGGCGCCCTTCGGGCCGCTTCATGTCGACGTGGAAGTCGATCGGCGAGTCCGGGTTCTGCTTCGTCCATTCGACGAGCGCGTCGTCGACGTCCTCCGGCGTGGCGCCGTCGAACACCGCGGTCGCAACCGGCGTGGGCCCGTTCGGCGACTCGCCGTTCTCGGTGAACACGCCCCGGGCGGCTGCCCAGCCGAGGTGCGTCTCGAGGATCTGGCCGATGTTCATCCGGCTCGGGACGCCGAGTGGGTTCAGGATCAGGTCGATCGGTGTGCCGTCCTCGAGGAACGGCATGTCCTCCTCGGCGACGATCTTGGCGATTACGCCCTTGTTCCCGTGGCGGCCTGCGAGCTTGTCGCCCTCGGCGATCTTGCGCTTCTTCGCGACGTAGACGCGGACGAGTTCGTTCACGCCGGGCGACAGGTCGTCGGCGTTCTCGCGCGAGAACGTCTTGACGTCGATGACCTTACCGCCCTCGCCGTGAGGCACCTTCAGCGATGTGTCGCGGACCTCGCGCGCCTTCTCCTTGAAGATCGCGCGGATCAGCTTCTCTTCGGCGGTCAGCTCGGTCTCGCCCTTGGGCGTGACCTTTCCGACGAGCAGGTCGCCGGAGCCGACCTCGGCGCCGATGCGAACGACCCCGCGCTCGTCGAGGTCGCTGAGCGACTCCTCCGAGCGGTTCGGGATGTCACGCGTGATCTCCTCGTCGCCGAGCTTCGTCGAGCGGGCGTCGATCTCGTACTCGTGGATGTGGATCGAGGAAAGGACGTCCTCCTTGACCAAACGCTCCGAGATCACGATCGCGTCCTCGAAGTTGTAGCCCTCGAACGGCATGAACGCGACGAGCACGTTCTTACCGAGCGCGAGCTCGCCCTGATCGGTCGAGCTTCCGTCTGCGAGCACCTGCTCTGCCTTGACCCTCTCGCCGAGACCGACGATCGGGCGCTGGTGCATGAGCGTCCCCTGGTTCGAGCGCATGAACTTCGTCAGCTCGTAGTTGTCCTTGCCGTCCTTGGTCTCGACGACGATCTTCTCGGCGTCGATGTCCACCACGGTGCCGGCGTTCTGAGAGACAACGACGTCACCGGTGTCGACGGCTGCGCGGTACTCGAGCCCGGTTCCGACGAGCGGCGCCTCGGTGATCATGAGCGGCACCGCCTGGCGCTGCATGTTCGCGCCCATCAGGGCGCGGTTCGCGTCGTTGTGCTCGAGGAAGGGGATGAGCGCCGTCGCGACCGAGACGATCTGGGCCGGCGCGACGTCCATGTACTCGATCTCCTTCGGCCGAGCCATCACGGCCTCGCCCTCCTTCGACCGGCAGAGAACCTGGTCGTGGAGGAACTTGCCCGTCTTGTCGTCAACGCGCTCCGAGGCCTGCGCGATCGTGTACTGCGCCTCCTCGGCTGCGTCGAGGTAGACGATCTCGTCGGTGACCTTGCCGCCGGTGACCTTGCGGTAGGGCGTCTGGATGAAGCCGAACTCGGAGACGGTCGCAAACGAGGCCAGCGAGCCGATCAGGCCGATGTTCGGGCCTTCCGGCGTCTCGATCGGGCACATGCGCCCGTAGTGGGTCGGGTGGACGTCGCGAACCTCGATCGGCGCGCGCTCGCGCGTGAGGCCCCCGGCGCCGAGCGCCGACAGGCGGCGCCGGTGCGTGAGCCCGGCGAGCGAGTTCGTCTGATCCATGAACTGGGAGAGCTGCGACGAGCCGAAGAACTCCTTCAGCGCAGCCACGACCGGCCTGATGTTGATGATCGTCTGCGGCGTGATCGTGTCGACGTCCTCCGTCGTCATCCGCTCGCGGACGACGCGCTCCATCCGGTAGAGACCGACGCGGAACGCCTCCTGGATCAGCTCGCCGACGGTGCGAAGGCGCCGGTTGCCGAAGTCCTCGTACTCGTCGAGGTCGCCGCGGATCGGCTCACGCGGAAGCGTGATCGCGTCGGCGGCAAAGTCCTTCGAGTCCTCGGGGACACCGAGCTTCGTGGGCAGCTCGACGAGCCGGCGGACCAGCGAGAGGATGTCCTGCGTCGTGAGGACGCGGGTGTCGTCCGGAACGTCGACCTCGAGCCGCTGGTTGAGCTTGTAGCGGCCGACCTTCGTGAGGTCGTAGCGTTTCGCGTCGAAGAAGAGCGAGTTGAGGAGGTTCCGTGCATTCTCGACCGTCGGCGGCTCGCCCGGGCGCTGCTTCTTGAAGACCTCGACGAGCGCCTGCTCCTCGGTCTCGGTCGTGTCCTTCTCCAGCGTGAGCTGCATGTAGATCGAGTTGTCGAACAGCTTGAGGATCGCCTCGTTGGTGCTCGTGTCGAGCTTGAAGCCCGTGGTCGGGTCCTCGGCGGGCAGCGCGCGGAGCAGCGTCGTGATCGGGAGCTTTCGCTTCCGGTCGATGCGGGCGTAGACGATGCCCTTCTTGTCGATCTCGAGCTCGAGCCACGAGCCGCGTGACGGCATGAGGTTCGCAGTGAAGACCTGCTTCGCCGCGTCCTTCGGCTCCATCAGATAGGCGCCCGGGCTGCGCACGAGCTGCGTCACGATCACGCGCTCGGTTCCGTTGATGATGAACGTGCCCGAGCTGCTCATCATGGGGAAGTCCCCCATGAAGACCGTCTGCTCGCGGATCTCACCCGTCTCCGTGTTGACGAAACGGACCGTCATGGAGAGGGGGACCTGGTAGGTCAGGTCCTTCTCGCGGCATTCCTGCTGCGAGAACGGTGGTTCGCCAAATTTGTACTCACCGAACTCCACCGCCAGCGTGCCGGTGTAGTCCTGAATCGGCGAGATGTCGTCGATCGTCTCCCGAAGACCTTCATCCATGAACCACCGGAAGGAGGCCTTTTGGATGTCGATCAGGTTGGGGAGGTCGAGAACGTGCTTCAGGCGCGAAAAACTCTTGCGCGCGCGAGGCGCAACAACCCCTCTAGTCAAGTGTGGAGCCTCCCTTGGAAACGGCGTGAAGAAGTCTGGGGAACTGCAGGCGGTCTGCTAACGGCCGGAACCGGCCAGCCTACCGAACGAGAACGAGCCTGCGCAAGGGCGGGCAGGCCCCTTGGCACAGTCGGACGAGTGTAGCACCACGCCTCGAGGCTGCGGCGCTGGAGTTTTTCCTCGCAAAGTGGAACAATCCCGGGGCCGTTAGTTCCCCAGTCGAAGGGAAGACAACATGAGGTCGCTAGCCGTTATGGCCACTGCGGCGGCCTTCACTCTGGTGCTCACCGCGGCAGCGCCGGGGCAACCGAATAGGCGGGACGCGCTCGAGCGCGCCAAGACATCCAGCACCAAGAGCAAACGCGGTCCACGTGGGGTCCCAGGCCTGCCCGGTAAGCCGGGGCCACCGGGGCTTGCCGGACCGATCGGGCCAATGGGGCCGATGGGGCCGATGGGGCCGCCAGGACCGGAAGGGCCTACCGGCGCCGCCGGGCCGGCCGGACCGCAGGGGATCCCTGGCTCCCAGGGTGAGCAGGGCATCCAGGGAGAGATGGGACCCCAAGGCCCAGCGGGACCCGAGGGGCCGATGGGGCCTCCGTCCGTGGTCACCGCGGCGACACCGCTCACGCTCTCGGGCACCGAGGTCGGACTGAGATCCCAGGGTTGCCCCCCAGGCGGAGTGTGGAAGTGGGGCGGTACCGGCTGGAGCTGTCAGCCCGACGTCGACACGAACAGCGGCGGCGATATCACCGGTGTCGTGGCCGGCCCGGGTCTGACGGGCGGCGGTATCGCCAACACGGTGACCCTCTCCCTCGCGGCCACCCCTGTCACTCAGGACGCAGCGGGCTATGCGCGAATGCCCGTGGTCGCGGGCTCCCCGCCGGAAGCAGACTGCGACGCAGCGGCCGAAGCCGGCCGGATGCAGTACCGGGCGTCGAGCAACACGCTCTACGTCTGCGACGGCTCAACCTGGCAGGCGCACTAGCTTTGGGGAAAAGAACGAGGGGCCGGCGGTCCGGCCCCTCGTGACGTTGTCGGGTCCGGTCAGGACTGAGAATCGGCCGGCTCTGCCGGACGAGCCAACACGAGGCGCGCGAGGAGCGTGAAGCTCTCCACCGTCTCGCCCGGCTTGCAACGGGCCAGGACGTGGAGCCTGTCGTCCTTGAGGAGGTCGGCCAGAGCAGCCTTCCCCTCCTTGCCCCTGCGCTTCATCTTGGTCTTGTCGTCGACCATGACGGTCTGCTCGCCCTTGAGCTTCCGGCCGTGCCGGTTGGCCCTCAGGACATTCATCGTGAACGAGTCGGCGCCGGCCGCCATGAACGTCCCCTTGAGGGAAACGTGGCCACGCTGACACTTGGCCTGGCGGTCAGGCCGGTTCTTCTCCGGCTTGCCGGGACCATTGCCCGCAACTGCAGCGGCCGCAAAGGCCATTGCCACAACGAGCACCATGAGGAGTGAGGTTTTGAATCGCATGCTCGAAGGGTGGGCGGTGTAGCCGCGAGCGCCAAGCCCCGAATGGGTGGGGCAATAGGGCTTTTTACAGAGTTCTTACAACGCAAGGAGGCCGCCTCTCGGCGGCCCCTCGCACTTCCGATTCGGGACGATCGCTACTTGATCTCGACGGTGGCGCCGGCTTCTTCGAGCTGGCCCTTGATCGTGTCGGCCTCGTCCTGAGGGACGCCCTCTTTGACCGCGGCTGGCGCACCGTCGACGAGGTCCTTGGCTTCCTTGAGGCCCAGGCCCGTCACGGCTCGGACGACCTTGATCACCTGGATCTTCTGGCCGCCGGCTGCGGTCAGCATGACGTCGAACTCTGTCTTCTCCTCGACTGCCGCGCCGTCGCCGCCTGCGGCCGCGGGAGCCGCCATCGCCATCGGAGCTGCGGCGCTGACGCCCCACTCCTCCTCCAGCTTGTTCTTCAACTCGACGAGCTCGAGGACGGTCATCCCGCCCAGCTGCTCGACGACCTTGTCGGTATCGACTTTGGCCATGTCTACTCCTCCTGTGCGTCTTCGGTGGTCTCGTTGGTCTCTGCGGGTGCTTCCTCTGGAGCTTCTTCTGGTGTTTCCTCTGCCGGTTCCGGCGTGCTCGCTTCGGCGGCCGGCGCTTCCGGGCTGATCTCCTCGGCCGGTGCCTCCTCCGCCTCGGCGGGCGGCTCTTCAACGGGCGGCTCTCCGGCCGGCGCCTCTTCGGCGACCTGCTCCTCGGCGGCCGGCTCTTCGGCCACGGCCTGCGGTTCTGGCTCGGGGACGGTCTCTCCCTGCTCCTCGAGCTGCTTGATGCGGGCGTCGAGGACGTTCACGAGATCCCTGAGGGGTGCCGCGAACAGCCCGACGACCATCATCATCGGCCCCGCCACTGCGCTCACGAACTGCGCTCGCAGGACGTCGAGCGGCGGCAAGGTCGCGAGATTCTTGATCTCGTCCTCCCCGATCGTCGTCCCCTCGAGAATGCCCCCACGGATCTGCAGCACCTTGGTGTCCCGTGCCGCAGTGCTCAGCGCCTTGGCGACGGCGACGGGATCGCCGTCCGTCTCGAGGAACGCGATCGCGGTCGGGCCTTCGAGCAGCGCAAGTAGGGCGTCGGCCCCGGCCTCTTGCGCCGCCCGGCGTGTGAGCGTGTTCTTGACGACCTGGAAGCGGGCGCCGTGCTCCAGCAGCTCGCCTCGCAGCTTGTCGATGTCGGTCACCGTCAGGCCGCGGTAGTCGGCGACGATCAGCGTCTGGGTGGTCTTGAGCCGTTCGGCCAGCTCGGCGACCAGGCGTTCCTTGTCAGATCTGTGCATCGAATCACCTCCTCGAACGAATCAGGCCCGCCATGTGGGGCGGGCCTGAGGAGAGGCAGATGGCTGCGTCAATCTCGGCCGCACCTCGGCTGGACTTCTGCCGCTCCGAGCGGCTGCCAACTGTCTTTGGCGACGGGCGTTCTTCTTGTAGTTACGCGGTTACAGGCTCAGCCTGTGCTTCCTCCAGCTCCTCGACGATACCGCGGATGCGCGCGGGATCGACGTGGATCCCCGGCCCCATGGTGCTCGTCAGCGTAATCCGATTGATGTAGCGACCCTTTGCTGCCGACGGCTTCGCGCGGTTGATCTCCTCGATCAGCGCGGCGTAGTTCTCGAGGAGCTGCTTCTCGTCGAAGCTCCGCTTGCCGATCGGAACATGCACGTTCGCTCCGCGATCGGTGCGGTACTCGAGCTTCCCGGCCTTCGCGTCGGTGACCGCCTTGCCGATGTCGAACGTCACCGTGCCGGTCTTCGGGTTGGGCATCTTGCCGCGCGGTCCGAGGATGCGGCCGAGCTTGCCGACGTTGCCCATCTGGTCGGGCGTGGCGATTGCAACGTCGAAGTCGTCGAAGCCTTCCTCGATCTGCTTGGCGAGGTCGGCACTTCCGACGACGTCAGCGCCGGCGTCCTGGGCCTCCTTCGCCTTGTCGCCCTCGGCGAAGACGGCGACCCGCGTGTCGCGGCCCGTCCCGTGGGGGAGCATCAGCGTCCCGCGGAGCTGCTGCTCTGCGTGGCGGACGTTGAGGCCGAGGTTGAAGTGCACCTCCACCGTCTCGTCGAACTTCAGCTCGGGCCAGCGCTTCAGCATCTGAATCGCCTGGGCCGGGCTGTAGACCTGCTCGCGGTCGATCTCGGCGCGCGCGTTGCGGTAGTTCTTGCCGTGCTGGGTCAAGGAGCCACCTCGACGCCCATGCTGCGGGCGGTTCCGGCGATGATCTCCGCGGCCGCGTCGATGTCGCGTGCATTCAAGTCGGTCATCTTCAGCTCGGCGATCCCCCGGACCTGGTCGCGGGTCAGCCGGCCGACCTTCTCGCGATTCGGCTCGCCCGATCCTTTCTCGATCCGCAGCGCCTCCTTGATCAGGACGGCCGCCGGCGGAGTCTTCGTGATGAAGTCGAAGGAACGATCCTCGTAGACCGTGATCTCGACGGGGATGATCCGCCCGTTCTCCTGCTGGGTCTGCGCGTTGAACGCCTTGCAGAACTCCATGATGTTGACGCCGTGCTGGCCGAGCGCAGGGCCGACCGGAGGAGCAGGGTTCGCCTGTCCACCAGGGATCTGCAGCTTGATCATCGTCAGGACTTTCTTGGCCATCAGTCGATCCTCTTCACCTGGTCGAAACCGAGCTCGACCGGCACCTGCCGCTCGAAGATGTCTACGAGCACCTTGAGCTTCTGGGAGTCCGGCTGGACGTCGACGATCTCGCCGTCGAAGTCCGAGAGCGGGCCGGAGGTTACCTTCACGGACTCGCCGAGGGAGAACTCGACCTGGGCCCGAGCACGCTCGCCCGTGGAGGTCCCGGTGCGGAGGATGCGATCGACCTCGGGCTGGGAGAGCGGGATCGGCTTGCCCGCGGCGCCGACGAACCCCGTGACGCCGGGCGTGTTCTTCACGACGCCCCACGCGTCGTCGTTCAAGTCCATGTTCACGAGCACGTAGCCCGGAAGCACACGCTTCTCGGCCTGCACCTTCTGGCCGTCCTTGGTCTCGATCACTTGCTCGGTCGGGACGACGACGCGGCGGAAGCGTGGGCCCTGGTTCATCGAGCCGATCCGGTGCTCGAGATTCGACTTGACCTTGTTCTCGTGGCCCGAATAGGTGTTGATCACATACCAGCGGAACATCTCGACCTCTCCTCGCTCAGCGACCGAGTAGGAGTCGCTGGACCATGGGCTGGATCACGAGGTCGGCGACCCAGAGGTACGTCCCGACGATGGCGCAGGCAATCAGCACGACGACGGTGCCGGTCAAGACCTGTCGCTGGCCCGGCCAGTCAACCTTCTTCAGCTCTGCCGCGCACTCGGAGATGAAGCGACGGCTACCACCGCCGCCACCACGCCGACCCGTCTGCGTCTTCGGCGGCTGCGCAGCAGGCCGAACCTGCGCCTGTCGCTGGCGCGCGCGCTGGCCGACGCCCTGTTCCTTCTTGGGGCTCGCTTCGGTCGGCTGCTGCTGCTGCTGCCGGTTTCGGCGGCGCTGCTGACGGGCGCTTCGGGCCATGGGCTAGCGAGTCTCCCGATGAATGGTGTGCGTGCTGCACCAACGGCAGTACTTCTTCGCCTCGAAGCGGTCCGGGCTGTTCCGCTTGGACTTCTCGGTTTGATAGTTCCGCCGTCTGCACTCCGTGCAGGCGAGCGTGATTCCCACTCTTACGCCAGTTGCCATGTCCTCTTTCCTCTACGCGGAAGGTAGCGGCGGGTGGATTCGAACCACCGACCTACGGGTTATGAGTCCGTCGCTCTAACCACTGAGCTACGCCGCCGCGCTTCGGGATAGTAGCGACTGTCCGGGGCCGATCGTAGCCTGACTCGAGTGACGGAGCGAGAGTCGTGCCTGCGCTGCGGGGCCGCGATGGAGTGGCGGCACGGCACCTGGCAATGCCCCAGATGCAGATTCAAGCTCGGATGCTGCGAAGGTGAGGCGCAGACGTGCTCTACGACGCAACGATCAGCACCGGCGTCCCAACGCTGATCTGCTCGAAGAGCGACTCGGCCTCGGGAACCCGCATCCGAATGCAGCCGTGGGAGGCGGAGTAGCCGATTGACGCTGCGTCGGGCGTCCCGTGGATGCCGACGAGCGGCGCGGTCAGGCCCATCCAGCGAGTTCCTAGTGGGTTGCCCGGGCCGGGTGGCACCGGCTTCTTGCCCTTTGCCCATTCGGAGTCCGGCGGTGGGATCCACCACGGGTTGAACTGCTTCGTGGCGATGCTGTGGCTGCCGAGCGGTGTCGGGTACTCCGAACTGCCCGTGGCCACGCCGAACGTGCGGACGAGCGTCGGGCCATTGAAGAGGGACAGCCTGTTCGAGCCCCGGAAGACGATGACGACCGGCCCGTAGTTGGACGGGGTGATCTTGGGCTGGACCTCGCTGACGATCAACTCGGTCGCCGCGCGTCGGTTGTTGGAGCGCAGCGCTCGCGTCAGAGCCCTCACCATGCCGTCCTTCTCGACGGCGAGGCCTGTCTTCGCCGGGCTGAACTGCGGGCGGCCGCCGGCCACGCCCAGGACTGTCGTGTCCACCGCGTCGCGCGAGAAGAGGCGATCGAGCCGCGCGACGTACCGGCGGATCCGGGGCTGTGCCGCGGAGACCTGGAGCTTCACGCGCGTCCTCGGCGTGGCCCGAAGCGCCCGCGAGACCGCCTGGTCGATTCCTGCGCTCGCACCCAGGTAACGCGGGCTGATCCGCCATTGCTTGGCGCGGAACGAGAGGCGCAGGGGGCGCCCGAAGGCCGCTTCGACCCTGGTTCGCGCGGCCTCCGACATCATGCCGCCGACAGGAACGCCGCCAACTGTCACTCCCGGTGCGATCACCACGGGCTTACGAGCAGCGTCGGGCGCCGCCACCCCCAGGCTGACGACCGCGACAAACATGAAGGCGAGCAGGCGTTTCACGCCGTCGAATGGTACGCGACGAACGTAAAACGTTCGTAATTCTCGCTCAGCCCTCCGAGTCCTCCGCCCAGTCCCGCGTGAGGAAGAGCCAGAAGGCAAGGCCGGCGTAACGGCCGTAGCGGCGGAACCGGCGCTCGATCTGCCGATCGGTCGCCTTGCGCCCGCCGTTGAGCCGAGCGTAGGTCGGGCGCGTCCACGAATCGAGGATGAGTCGCGAATGGCGCCCGATCAGCATCATGACGTGAGCCGCTGCGTACGGTCCGACGCCCGGCAGGGCGAGCAGCAGCTTCGCAAACTCGTCGTCGGGAAGCTCATCCGGCGAAGCAGCCGCCAGGGCCTCGAGATCGAGCGACCCGTCGGCCACGGAAGCAGCCAGCGCACGGAGGTAGGCACCGCGGTATCCGGCTCGAGCGATGTCGCGGTAGAAGGCCTCGGGCGTCGACGCCATCGCGTCAGGCGTCGGAAAGGCACGCCCGTGGCCTCCTGCCGACTGCTCGCCAAGGTTCTCGACGACCGCGCCGACCATCCGCTGTGTCGCCGACCAGGTGCAGTTGGTGGTGCAGATCGTCTTGACGACGTCCTCGAACACTGTGGCTCCTCTGGCCATCCGGCCCGCCCCGACACCGATCCACCGAAGGTCGTCGTCGGCGGCGGCGATCTCGTACAGCGGAGAGAGGTCTTCGTGAAGGTTCAGCACGCGGCGAATCGAGGCCTCGAGGCCCGTCCGGGTGCGGGCGCCGGGCGCAGGGCCGAGGACGTCGATCCGCGCCCTGCCGGGCCGGCCTTCGCGGATCAGGACGGTCCGGGGCTTCGCCGCGCCAACCGGCAGCGTGATCCTCATCACCCGTGCCTCTTCGTCGATCGCCGCCGGCGGGAGGGACGCGACGCCGTGGGAGACGATCGTCCGCCAGAGGTCGACCGGCTCGCCGCCGAGGCCTCGCAGCGCGATCTCGAATCCTGGTCGAGCGGCCATGCGGGCAAGGCTAGGCTCTGAGGGATGGCTGTCGTCGAGGCTCAGGACCTCATCCGGACATACCGAACGTCGACCGGGACCTTCCGCCGCAAGTGGAAGGACGTCGAGGCGGTCCGGGGCGTCAGCTTCGAGATCGAGAAGGGCGAGCTCTTCGGCCTGCTCGGCCCGAACGGCGCGGGCAAGACGACCACGATCAAGATGCTGATCACGCTGCTGATCCCGACCTCCGGGTCTGCGCGCGTGCTCGGCCTCGACGTCGTCAAGGACGCACGCGAGGTCCGCAAGAAGATCGGCTACGTCTTCGGCGGCGAGCGTGGCGTGTACGAGCGCCTCTCCGGCTACGACAACCTCCGCTACTTCGCCGAACTCTACGGTGTGCCGCCGAAGGAGCAGAAGCCGCGGATCGAGTACCTCCTCGACCTGGTCGGGCTCACCGGTCGCGAGCAGGAGCGGACGGAGGGCTACTCGCGCGGCATGAAGCAGCGCCTGCACGTTGCGCGTGGGCTGCTCCACGATCCGCCGGTCATCTTTCTGGACGAGCCGACGATCGGGCTCGACCCGGTCGGCGCCCGGGAGCTTCGCGCGACCATCGCGACTCTCGTGCAGGCCGGGAAGACCGTCCTGCTGACCACCCACTACATGTTCGAGGCCGACGCTCTCTGCAACCGGATCGCGGTGATCAACAAGGGCGAGATCGTGGCGCAGGGCTCTCCCGAGCAGCTCAAGCGCAACGTTGCAGAGGGGGCAGTCGTCGAGGTGGAGGTCTTCGGGCTCCCCGACGGGACCGTCGAGCGGGTCCGCGAGCTCACGGACGTGAAGGCCGTCTCCGTCGAGGAGCGCGAGCAGGCCCAGGTGCTGATCGTGCAGACCGCCGCCGACGTCGAGCTCACGCACGCCATCCTCGGCCGGCTCGACGGGGCCAACGTCGGCCGCGTCTCCCGGCGCGAGCCGACGCTCGAGGACGCCTACGTGGCGCTCGTCTCCTCGGAAGAGTGAAGTCGCTCCGTCTCATCTGGATGGGCTGGCTCTTCCAGTTCAAGCAGATGCGTCGCTCGTCCTTCGACAGCTTCCTCGCGATCCTCTGGCCCCTCTTCTTCGCCACGGTCGCGTTCTTCATGTTCCGTAAGGGTGGCGACCCGGACGCGCTGATCTACGCCGGCCTGGGTGCGGCCGTTATGGGGATCTGGACGGCGACTAGCGTCGCCGCGGGGTCCGCGCTTCAGCGGGAGCGCTGGTACGGGACGCT
>Ga0136635_10000333_pt1 | contig 12550 bp, 7 predicted proteins | sample AntDrymeUQ852106_2_FD_105495 | JGI IMG/M metagenome (GOLD analysis project Ga0136635, IMG submission 105495) | Polar desert sand microbial communities from Dry Valleys, Antarctica - metaG UQ85 (21.06) | ecosystem: Environmental > Terrestrial > Soil > Desert | place: Antarctica: Dry Valley... | reverse complement strand
GGCAGCTGTTTCTTCAGCTTCTGAACCCATTTCGACAAAAGCGAAACCGCGTAAACGACCTGTTTCACGGTCGGTAGGTAACTGAACTCGTTTTACAGCACCATATTCTGCAAAAACAGAACTCAGAGCGTCTTGTGTAACTTCATAAGAGAGGTTACCTACATAAATAGACATAGATTGTCTCCAAAATCATGAGTGTGCGGAGATTTAGATTTCGGAGAGAAGTCTGTAAACACCAAAAGAAGAATACCTGTCAATGCTAAAAACAAACGCTGTCGCCGAATTAATTCTCATATTGATGGTAGCATAGCGAGTCACTTTTCAGGGGAAGGGACAAAAAAACTAATGAAAATTTATGTGTACTTGAGGGCGATCGCATCTGTCGCGCTAACTTAACTTAGATCACCAGGCATAGAAGCTGTAGTAATTCTTCACGCCTCAAAAAAAGCATGTGCAGCAACATCTGTTAATATGGCGTAAGTTCTGCCTATTTTAATAGGGTTATGCGCTGGAACCGTGACATGATGTTCACCATTAAAAATGGATGAACTCGCGAACTTGGAAAAGTGAAAATAACATTGATATTTTCTTATAAAGTAAGCACTGAGCAATAACAATTATAATTCATGTTTTCTCCTAGACTCTAGATAACACAGTGTATGAGCGCTTTTGCTAACCTGTTTATAGAGGCTGGTTAAAAGAGGTTTAATATGGCTCATTTAAATCTGCGGCGTCCGGAAAATGTCAGCGGCGATTTTTATGTCGATACTTCCTGTATTGATTGTGACACCTGTCGCTGGATGGCTCCGGAAGTGTTTGTTGAAGTTGGTGAACAATCGGCAGTTCATCATCAACCAGCTAATGAAGCGGAACGATTAACAGCGCTACAAGCTTTGTTGGCTTGTCCGACAAGTTCGATTGGTACAATCGAGAAGCCGCAAGATATCAAATACGCTCAACTGAGTTTTCCAATTTTAGTTGCCGAAAATGTTTACCATTGCGGTTATCATTCAGAAGATTCTTTTGGTGCTGCTAGCTATTCGATTCAATTACCATCCGGTAATATTTTAGTGGATTCTCCCCGGTTTACACCACCGTTGGTGAAGCGGATAGAAAAAATGGGGGGGATACGTTACATGTATATGACTCACAGAGATGATGTAGCGGATCATCAAAAGTTTGCCGAGCATTTTCAGTGTCAGCGAATTCTCCACACTGACGATATTACAGCTTCTACTCGCGATGTAGAAATTCAGCTAACTGGTAGTGAACCATTTGATTTGACTCCTGAATTGTTAATTATTCCCGTTCCCGGTCACACTAAAGGGCACACTGTTTTACTTTACAAACAGAAGTTTCTTTTTACCGGCGACCATCTCGCTTGGTCTGATACATATAAACAGTTGATTGGCTTTCGCAATGCTTGCTGGTATTCTTGGTCAGAACAGCTTAAATCAATGCGAAATTTAGCTAATTATACATTTGAATGGGTGTTACCAGGTCATGGGCGGAGATATCATGCTGATGCTGAAACTATGAATCAGCAGATGCACAAGTGTATTGAGTGGATGGAATCGGCTGGGGGGTAAGTATAAAAAGTTTATTTACCAGCTTTGCCGAATTAAAATCCCATGAAGTTTAACCCTGTAGAAGATTTCCTAGGTCATCTTCTGTAATCGTTCCTGCAATCATTTCTTGAAAGAATTGATTCAGGGGCTTTTCTGTACTCACCTGCTTTAAAATAATTCTATCGTTACTGAAATGACTAATCACTCTTTCTGCCATTAGCATTTCTTCTGAATTGTGTTGGCAAAAAGATTTATCATTGGCGCGAAATGATAACAGATACAGTAAAGATAAGAAGGCATTTTGCTTGTACTGCTCATTGAAATTAGTATGAGGTTTACTAAGCAAGTATTCCATAATTGCAGTAAAATGCGCTCGATAATTCACTAAGTTAATCGCATCAAAGTTATAGTACCAAAGTAAAACGCGACCATAACCCCATAGATACTGGCTTTTTTCTAAGTTATAGTTAGAATTAAACCAATTAAAGTATTGTCTTTGAAGTTCTTCATTTATTGCAACTCTAGCGAGGCACTGGAGATATTCATTTTCAAAATTAAGATATGTAATTTTCTTGGTTTTACTAAATATAATTGGATTAAACAGATTATTAGGTAATAAGTATTGGGAAAAATTATATAATTTTCCAGTAAATTTAATCGCCTCTAGCAAAATATCTTGTTGAATTAAATTTAATCTACTGTGAGTATTCAAATTTAACAATTCACAGATTATATGAATGATTTTATCAAAGCTCTGATTCTGTAATTTTGCTCTCAAGTCGCTCACCACTGCTTCATCGGACAAAGCATCTATAGATTTTAGCATATCAGGTCTATTGTTAGTCTTATGAATCTTTTTATAAGCGCTATTAAGCAAGTCTTTTAATGTTACATAGTTTATTGGTCTATTACTACTCTTGCTAATACTAAGATTGTCTAATTCTCTATTAATCTGCACTAAAACTTCTTGAAATTCTAATTCATTGCGAGTTTTCAAGCGATTAATTTGAGCTAATGATTCTTGCTGACGAGTGCTAATTATTTTTTCATGTGGAATATAGCTATATGATAAATTTGTTCTATCTGTCAGAGAAGCAGTTATCTTATATTTACCTTCTAAATCTGTAACTTTCAGTTCGGGAAATGAACCTGGTTGCAGGTGAAACTTAATACGAATACAAACATCTTCTGTTTTCTGAGAGTTTTCAATTTCGATGTTGTAGTCTTGGGGAATACCATTTATACAATAATCGTTACCATTAACCTTAATCGGTAGTTTAGCGGTTGTATTTTTTTGTGGGATGCGAAAGAAATTTTGGTTTATACTAGGAATGCACCCTATTAAAACTGTGGGCTTGCCTTCATAAGAAATAGCATCTTTTTGCTTAGATAATTGAATCCATTGTTTTGATTTTTGCCCTTGATCATCAGTAATTCCAATAGCAAATTCTATTTCATCGAGGTAAATGGCAAAAAGAGGGAAATTTAACTGACTTTTTTCTTGCCATTTTTGATTAAACTCTTGAAAGCTTGGGTTAAGGCAGATAAACTCAGGAAGTAGTTGCTGGATATGAGGAAAGATATTGTACTGACTGATTAAAACAAATTGATATTCAGGATGCGTATTGGCAAGTTTTTTTAAATATTGAATATTGATTTGCTTCGATATAATGTCTGCAATGACGGCTAGGGATAACGTTACTTTTTTATAATAAGTTTGATGATTGTGTAAAACTTCAATAATAAAATCAAAACATTCTTGATTCAGGTACGGTTGGATAATCTGAAAAAATGAGGTTTTTTGTAAATAGTTAGTAAGATGATTAATTGTATCAGAATTTTGGGCGATCGCTGGAAAATTATTCGCTAGAATTTGGCGTGCTATGCTCTGGCAAATACTATTATATGATTCTATAGAGTTGTAACCTGAGTCAAGAAAGATTGGTTTTTTAGTGTTGAGAATTGGAACTTGATAGGGGCTATTATCTAAAGGTGAGAAGTTAATGGGAATTAGGCTATTGCTTCCAAAATTATCCAGATTAACAAAAACTAACGGCTTGGTTAATTTATGTTGCAAAATTTGGGAATGATGGTTCCAATAATAATAGGCACTGCTATATAAGTAACCGTCTTTATGTTCCAAAAGATGACTCATACTCAGCGTCATTAAATCCACTGTATCTCGGATAATGAATAACCGCTGTTTCTCTCCCTGAGTTAATTTAGTACCAATTGAGAGATAATCTAAAGTTGTTTGATTGATTGTCAACTCTTGAGGACGACTTCCGCTTATAATCGGTTCTGGTAGATACGGATGAGTAGCATAATTCTGTAAGAATGCTTTGTATGCTCTTGGTAAATCCCCATCCTGGGGAATAAAATCCTTAGGTAACTTATCAAACAGTCGAACATATTGGCAACATTCAACGTAGGATTCCAAATTGAATAATTGAGTCATAAATTAAGAATAAAGAGAAGTAATATTTTGACGGATTTGAGTAATTTCGTTGGAGTTGGTTGTTTTATACATTAAGTCATTTAGAGATAAAGCACTATTACTAAAATTAAAATTTATGCCACCAATATAAGCGACTTCATTACCAAAAAGCGTAATTTTGGCATGAAGATTGTCAATGTTTTCTATATTAAATGTTGAGCAATTAACTCGCATTTGAGAATCAACGAATATCCGGGTATCTAATAAACGTAGATATTGTTCTATTTCTGGGGATGGTTGAAAGCTGCGACTATAAATTTGTACCTGTCCCCGAAAATTTCTCAGCTTTTCTATCAAATCCTTTTTGTAGCGGGATGGAGTCAATAAGCTGGGATAAGTTTGATATTCTTCTTGAGAAGAGTGATGGATGGAACGCAGATGAAAACCATCCGAGTTGAGAGTGGGTATTACCTCATCTCGGCTGCGTTGTTGCCAAAATTGCCGGAATAAATTGATTAATTGGGCATGAATAGAGTTATTCCGAGTGACTAGACCTGCTTCGATATTAAAATCTAAACTGCCTCCAGTGAGATTACAAGAGCCTAAATAAGCATACTGCTCAGAAATATAAGTTTTGAGATGAAAAGCACCGCTACGGATAGGAATATTGGCATCTAGCAGCATTCGTAAACAAGCTTTTTTGCGCTCATGAGAACGTTGATACTCTGTTCGTAAAGAAACATTATCGGATATTTGGGCATCAATCCGATCAATGATTTCGTTCCTCAAGTCAGTTAAAATCCAAACACCTTGAGGTAATTCTTGGGATTTCTTGCAGATTAATTCTGTTAAGCTTTCATCTTCAATGATGTAACTGGAAATTAGGAGAAACTTACGTGCTGTAGAGATGATTTGTTCTAAAATCGAACGGCTGTTGCGTCTAGCAATTAGCAAACGTTGTGCTGCGGGTAAAGTTTCATCAGGGCTGAGTTCCTGTGGTAGTTGAATAATTGGTAAGCTATGAGTTGACTGATATTGCTGAACTAGTGATTTAACTGACTCAGATAAACCTGATGTATCATTTCCACCCAAGCGTAAAAATGTAATTGCTGCTCTTAAATCTAAAGATAAATCCGCCAACGAAATCCAAATTTCTAATTGAGGTGTTATTAGGCGAAAAGTGTTTGAATATAAAGATTGTAGGGCAATATGAATTTTACGATTTTCTGGTAATATCTGCCAATAATTTATAGCCTGCTGCCAGATATTTTTGGCAAAATCATCAGACAAACCTGGATAATTAGGTTGCTCTAAGGTAACGGTGTAAATTCCTGATTTTTCTGAATCATTACCAGTCACAAAAGGCAGTTGTGAGTCATCTGGTGCAATAATAAGTGTTGCTTCTGGAGAGACAAATTGATAGCGGTATGTGTTAGCAACCTGCGCCTTAAAGCTAGATTTAACAGGGTGGAGAAGTTGCAAGGATGGCACTTGATACAGTTCACTTTCTCTAAGCACACCCTGCGCTTGTTGTAACAAGTTAATTAAAACAGGTTCTGGAAGAAAATTTAAGCCAAAAGATTGACGCAATAATTCAGGCGATCGCCTGCGGTTTTGAGCTGCTACTGCTTGCACTTCTCGAATTAAATCAACTAAAGAGACAGCAATTGAATCTGTACCACTTAACTGAATCCGATGAAATGTCCCTTGCAGTTGACATTGAACTTTCATGATAGAATCACCGTGCGTTCTTTGTGTAAGGGTTGATACAAGAAACTTCGCAGCGGGGAACCAGGCTGGCGCCAGAAATCGTAATCACCAAATAAAATCAGGTAGTCTTGCCCTCGCGTTAAAGCTATATTTATAGCTTCTACAGCAATATTTTCGGGATGCCCTACACAACTTACAATTACAATAGCTCGTTCAATTCCTGCCCATTCTGCCACTGTACCAATTAGGAGTTTAGAAAACTCTTTAGGAAAGTTAGCTAAAAGCCAATCTCGCTTTTGAACGTCAAATGTGATTATGCCTATTTGCGAACTAAGTTGCGGTTCAAGACTTTGAATAAATTTAATAATTTCCTCCCCTACTTTCTGATTTGGGACATCTTGCCAAACTAATCGATGTTTTAGCTGGGTAAGTTGATAATCAATCGGTGTTCGTTGAGTTTGAATCCAATTCTTGCAGATTACCGGATAAACAAGTTTGGCTATTTCTGGATGTAGCCGAAATTGCTCTGTTAGCTGGCAACGATATGCTGGAAGTAAATGCTGATTTAGCCAATGAAAGCACTGAGTAAAGGAAGTAACAAATGATTTTATTTGGGAATCTTTAGGATAAACTCTTGGTATTTTATCGCTAAACAAAACGAGTTTATGCCCCAATGTAGAAAGCAACATTAGTTCTAGCCAAGTGAGATGCTGCGCTTCTTCTACAATTACTAAATCAAAGGTAGTTTGCCACAGAGATTGATGCTGAGGCTGCATAAATTCCGCAACAGTACCCAAGATTGGCACTTGTGGATTTTCACTGAGTTTATCAGCGAGTTCTGTAATCGCTGATTCAGATAGATTTGCATAAAGCTGACTCAATTTTAACTGCTGCTGTAACGAGGGTTCTAATTGCTTGAGACGATAAGCAAGCAGTTTAACTCGTGCTATTTCTAAATCAGGAAATGCTGGCTTTAAAAGTTCAGTCAGTTGTTGCTGTGAAGAATCCTGAATAATTGGCAACCATGTTTCTAGTCTTGCTGGTGTTCGCAATTTCGCCAATTCTGCATCAGGTAGCAGATGTAATGGCAAGTAATTCATCTGCGGTTGGGCTAAATGTTGGGAACGCAGTTGCTCAATTATCCAGTTGCGATAATCTTGCTGTTGACACCAGAAAGGATACCCTGGTAAGTTGCGATATGCGGTGAGAGCAGCACTGTGATGAGTTAAAATTAGAACACGCTTGTTCATGCTAATTGCGGCATCGGCTAGACTCGTGGCAATGCGCGTTTTACCAGTGGCTGGTGAACCAACAATCAAAGCGATCGCACTATTCGAGAGAGCCATTTCTAATGCCAATTGTTGATTGGCACTGAGAGAAACATTCGGGGTAAAGTTTGGAAAATTTAGAGGCGATCGCTCTGTTAAATAAACAGAACCGTTACAAACAGTCTGGATAATTAATTTAGTTGGTAGCGGTGGTGAAGCCTGATTAACTAATCTTTCCCATTGCGCTTGAGCAATTTCTTGATGTTCTTTAGATTCGTATACTAATTGTTGCAATTCTGCCCAAAATTGTTGCTCATTCATCGCCAATGCTCCACTACCGATTTAATCAATTTTGCCATGAAAGCAACTGTGCTAGAAAATCCTTGTGCTGTTATTGGATCGGGTAATTGACAAAGCAATAATTTCGTTTCGGAAGGACTTTGTATTCTACCTTCAGGGGATAAATTGCTTGGAGGAATTTGTAAGTAAAATACAAATCCATTTGTTAAATTTAATCTTTGTAAATATTTGTGTAACTGTAAGAGCGCCTTATCATTCGGACGATACCAAAACACCCAGATGGGGAAGTCTAATTTTTTAGTCTCTAACTCAGTTAAGTCTAATTGGTGAATTTCCACTGTCAGCAGCCAATCGCCAAGGAATTTATTGGTAGATTTGTTTAAACCAAAAACATAAACTTCATGTTGGAGAAATACCCTAACATTAGTACTCACGCCATCTTGAATATAACGCCCTTGCTCGGAAATATTACTACCAGCAATATTCAGGGTAGAATCTATTCCTATTCCTTGAAACTGTAGCAGTGCTGCTGTTAAGCAAATATAAATAGTATCAGCGAATAATTGATTACGAAATGACCATATTCGCTCTTTCTCAAACCTTTTTTGAATGTATTCTAAATAAGCTTGATAAAAACTTCTATAGACGGGGTTCTGCTGTAAAACATAGTTAGGCTTAGTGAATTGATATTGTCTGTCTTGAATTCCTTCTACAACTGGTTGTTGTTTAAACAAATCAATAACTAAACGAAATTTATCGACTTCTGCCTGATGCTGGTTCGCATTACTCCTCTCATATTGATAACAATTGAGATGCAGAATCTGACTAAAATAAACGAGAAATTTGTTTTCTGCTGTGTTAAAATCTTGATAGCGTTGGATGCCCATTAACTGTTGCTTTGCTCCTGCTTTTTGAGCAGCGGTTACACCAGGACGGCGGATGTAGTCTCTGAGGCAATAAGCATCCATTTCTTGAATTCTACTCACAGGCATTAGTTCTGCTTGCCTTCTGAGTTGATGACGCAGTTTAGAGGCGATCGCTTCTAACTTGCGGCAAAGTTGATATCGGCGTTCGAGACTAATAACTATAGGAAGATTCGCTTCATCAACATTAACTTGGTCTAACTTATCTTGTAACTGAGTTAATAAAATTGTCGGCTGTCTTGTCTTCTGATAACCAAATAAATTTGTAAACATACCAACGAAAAGCCCAATTAAAAGAGCCGTTTTATTATCCAAACGCTCCCCTAATATGCTTTCCCATTCTGGCAATTCTGTTTCTTCTTTAATAGCGTCTAAATCTAAAACTTCATCAGTGACACGCAGACTATAAGAGTGATCGTTTATGTTTATCTTCAAGACGTATTCTAACTGATTATGATGATGCTCTATATCTGTAGGTTTTAAATAAGGAAAAGCAATTTCATAGACTGTATCATCAATAGGAATTAAGCAAGGTTGTGCTGATAAATATTCTTCTCGATCTAGGGCAATTATCGGGCGATCGCGTGCCTGTAATAAAGTATTTTGTGGCACAGACTGAGACTCATTTAAATAGGCAAATAGGCTAGGATAAAGTCTCATATTGCTGTCTCATCTTGATAAACTAATCCCTGCCATTGAAATTGTCCGTAACGCCCTTCACGCGCTTTCTTAAATGCCTCAATTAATGGATAATCGCCAATATCTGTAATAATTTGCTCTAGTTCTTCCAACTCTTCGTGAGCCTCATCAATCATCACACCCCGCAATTTAGGTAATAATTTCTGCCCAAATTGATCCGCAAGGGCAAACTTAAAGGCTTCTGGCTCAACCATCGGATAATTCACCACATACTGAATAATCCCCTGATAGACGCGGTGGGCAAAAGGATGCCCCATTTTTTCCATCACTTTATTGGCTTTATCAAGATAATATTTTACCTTTTCTACTAGTTCAGACTGAGGATTGGGGGTTATTATCCATTGTTTAAAATCAGAGTATGCTAAGTATCCTGAAGGTCTACCAGTGCCATTTTGATGCTGATTTTGTTGGCGCAATTGCAAGTTTTTGGGTTTACCAAAAGTGATAACATTGGCTCTGTCTAGCACCTTATCTGATAAAGACTGGGTGGTTTCGTCCTCATTCATTGTCCCTACAAATAAGAACTCATTGCGAATTTTTAACCTACGTTCATCATCTTTGAGTGATAAGCTGCCAACATCAATTTCTAAATAAGTCGGACGGCTGCGACGAGTTTCTAATTTAGAAAGAAACTCGCTAAAGTAATATTCAACTCGCGCCAAATTCATCTCATCCAGCAACACAATCACAATTCGGTCATTCATCGCCGAATCGCGATTATATTGATACAATCCGCGCATCAAATCAGTCGGTTTAAACTTTTTCTCCACATAATTATAAAAGCCTTGCAAATCTTGAGGAGAATCCCAGCGAGGCTGTACAGCCAAAGTTAACAACTGCGCTCCAATGTAATCAGCATACTTTTGTGGTAGTTCGCTTTTGCCAGTGCCGCTAATTCCCGCTAAGATAACTAAAGCTGAAATATCCTGTACTTTCAGCGAGGTATGGAATGCATGAATTACTCGCTTCGGAAAAGCTAATCCTTGAGACTCAATATATCTAACAAAACCTTCTAAAAATCTCTGCTCACCTTCGTCAATATTCCACTTTGTATGTGGTAGATTCAACCAAAGGGGTTCTCTCAAAGAACGCAGTGCTACTTCCGAACTATTTTCCAGATTCTCAATTTCTCCCTTCAAGCGTCTAATTTCGTCTTTAAGTTGCTCTTTTTCTTGCTTTAGACGAGCATTATTTTCTTCAATAGCAGCTTTGATACCATTCAACTGCTGGATTTCTCTTTCCAGTTCTCTTAGTTGTGACTCTCTATCCCTAATTTGCATATTCAAGCTATGCAATTTTTGCCGCAATTCTTCAATTTTTGAATACTCTTGTTGATTTTCTTGAATTGCTTGCAAGATTCGCTGTTTTTCAGCTTCTAGTCTGTTTATATCTGGTTCTAGCTGCTCGATTCGTTTTTCAAAACTTTCTTTTTGGCTGAATATACCATCATAAGTAGCTCTTAAAAATTCAAGTTCAGCCGCTCTTTGTTCCAGTTGCTGAGATTTAGTTTGTAGCTCTTGTATTTGTCTATTTAGTAATTCTAACTGTGCTTGTTTAGTAGCAAATTCTGCATCAATGCTTAAGAGCGATCGCTTTTGTACTTCCAAAGACTCAATCTGAGAACGCAGAGCATTAATTTGACCTTCTAACCCGCTTTTACCAAGTTTGAACTGCTGAATTTGCACTTGCAGTTTTTCCAAAGTAGATAAGTCAGGTTTTTGTTGATTAATTGTAGCAATTCGTTGCTCTAGTTCTTCCCTTTGCTGATTGAGCGTTGTCAATCTCTGTTGAACCTGCTGCAATTCTTCTCGCTTTTGAACAAATTGCCCTTCAACTGTTGCTAACTCTGTTTGCTGCTTTCGGAGTTCAGCCACCCTTGCTATCAAGTTTGGCAGTTCTACTTCTATCTTTTCCCACTCCTCTTGCTTGGCTACCTGCTGCTCTAGCTGCTCTAGCCGAATGATTGTATCCCGTTGTTTATCCTCTTGTCGTTTACCCGAAATAGCTGCTCCCAAAACCGCTCCTGTGGTGCTTCCTAGCAAAGCTCCACTTGCACCATCTCCTCGGATAACTAAGGATGCTGTTCCACCTACGAACAATGTAACTGAACCAACTATCAACCAGTCTAAAAAATTCGACACCCTTAATCCTCAAAAGTATTTTCGTCCTTTATGTTAGTAACATTTATACGAAAATATTTTGTCAATTAGCTTCAGTAAATTTACTGTAGCTGAAAAGACGATAATTGGGAGTTTGGTAGAACTTTGAAAAATTCAGATGCTTATAAAAAGGCGATAATTCAAAAGACGATAAAATTTTGAGGCAATGACAACACCACTTACTCCGTCCCTCACCCTCGAAGAATTCCTCAAACTACCAGAAACCAAACCGGTTAGTGAATTTTTTGCTGGTAAAATTCACCAGAAACCCATGCCTCAAGGTAAACATTATCGTCTGCAACTCAAGTTTTGTGATACTGTTAATCAAGTTGCAGAAACCTCACAAATTGCCTTAGCCTTTCCAGAATTGCGCTGTACATTTGGTGGACGTTCAATTGTTCCCGACGCTACGGTATTCCTTTGGGAAAGAATTGCGTTTGAAGCGGATGGTGAAGTCCCCAATGCCTTTGAAAGTTATCCAGATTGGACTGTAGAAATTCTCTCCCCTGAACAAAGAGCGACCAAAGTCATCAGCAATCTTTTACACTGTCTCAAACATGGAACTCAGTTAGGATGGTTAATCGATCCAGAGGATAGGTTAATTTTAGCATTCATTTCCGGACAGGAACCTATAGAGTTAATAGGTAGCGATCGCGTTCCAACACCAAAATTTTTAACATTAGATTTGACGGTTGAGCAGGTTTTTGGATGGCTGAAAGTAACTAGATAATACGACGGAGCGGAATGCAAAGATTATTGCGCGATTCTCCGTAGGAGAGGCTACGCCAACGTACTCAATATATTTTACCTTAAGAAGGAAGGCGATAAGCGGGAAAAAAGCTGGTTTCCAGTAGTTTCTCAACTTCAATTCTCAAAGACTTTGCCCGCAATTCAACTAAATAGTTATATTTCTCTTCATCTGTAATTATTCCCAATTTTAGCCAGTTATGTCTTTGTCGAGAAAAACCCGCTTTGAAATGGTAGAGACTATCTTTAACTCCTCCTACACCGCTTCCTAAATGTAAAAATTCATTACCACGTTCTTTAGCCCAGTATCTAGCATAATCTAGCAATAAATTAAAAGGAGACTGCTGTAAAAACTTGGTTTTCGTTCCTCCCAAATGCGCTTGAACTATTCCACAAGATTCAAAAAATAAACAAGCGGCAGCTATTTCATCTTCTAATTCAACAATACATAAATGTAGATTTTTACCTATTTTTAACAAGTCTGCAAAGTATTCATGATTAAAATAATACGATTTGTGCGCTTGGACACGATTCATGGTTTCATCATAAATTTCCGTAAATTCATTTATATATTGCCCACTATCTACCATTCTGGCGGTAAAACCAAGTCGCTTACACTTATTAATTGTACTTTGATGTCCTCTTCGGGTGTGCGTCCATATTTGAGAATCAGAAAGCTTTAAATCTACAGATACTGTTGTACCAATTTCTGTGAAAGTACCAGGACTGAAAAGTGTAT
>Ga0136635_10000332_pt1 | contig 12565 bp, 8 predicted proteins | sample AntDrymeUQ852106_2_FD_105495 | JGI IMG/M metagenome (GOLD analysis project Ga0136635, IMG submission 105495) | Polar desert sand microbial communities from Dry Valleys, Antarctica - metaG UQ85 (21.06) | ecosystem: Environmental > Terrestrial > Soil > Desert | place: Antarctica: Dry Valley... | reverse complement strand
ATTATATTATTGGTTTTCATAAGGTAATATACGTAGAATTACTGTTAAATTTGAAAAAATGCAAATTGCGAAAAAATTAGCAAAAAAGTAGAAAAATTTGCTTGAGTAATTTTGCGTAAAATAGCTGGCAATTAGGGTTGTTGGATGATTTTATAGCTAGTACCACTTAGACATCTCCTGCCAAAGACCAAAGCGAAGAACGAGACGCTCCGCATTCGTGTTGTAAAGCAAAAGACAGCGAATAACCTCCTTTTCTTCCTTTCCGCAAAATTCAAAAAGCTTGAAAGACAGGGTTTTTGGGTGTTTGAGATGGTAGCTTTATTTCCGCCGACCTGTACTAGTCTTTAGAGAAGAAGGCAAGAGCGCTTAAGGATAACCCTCATAAAAACAATCTTGGTTCAAAAACCGTCGGTCAGATGTCAAACGTGCAGTTCCTCCGCTTATGCCACAAAGTACCGGAGTCTTACTTTTATCTATTGAGGTTAAGCGCTGCCGCAAGCGATAACGAGATTGGTCAAACGCTGTGCCGTCAATTGGATGCCCAGAAGGCGGCGGGGTGTCCGGTTCGATTAGTGCTTGATCGCGTTCGCGCAGCGTGTCCCCTTGGGACCGCCGTTCGCGATCAAGCGTCTCGTAGAGAAGGCATCGCGTATTAGTGCTTATGCTGCTAAATTACTTTTTCGAGAACTGGTTAAAGCTCTACAGTGAATGTGAATCATCAACTCAAATTTGGGAACTATGTAATTAGCTAACTTTCCAACTGCTTTACAGCTAGTAATGCTATTTAAATCAAGTGCAAATTCCGGTATCAATAAGTTTCCAAAATTATCACTACGTCTTATTCTTGTCGTTCCGTTTGTGCTGCAAATCTTTGCTGCCGTGGGATTGACCGGATATTTATCTTTACGTAATGGGCAGAGAGCAGTTAACGAACTTGCTTCGCGACTGCGGGGTGAAGTGAGTTCGCGTATCGACCAACACCTTGACAGTTATCTGGAAACGGCTCGACATTTGGCTCAAGTTAATGGAGATGCGATTGATTTGGGTTTGCTAGACCCGCAAGATTTAGAAGGTATTGGGCATTACTTCTGGAAGCAAATGCAGTTGTATGAGGTTGGTTATATAAGCTTTGGGTCTAAATCAGCCGAATTCTCTGGCTCTGGATACTCAGGGGAGGATAATCATCTGATTGTGAACGATGTTTCCCAAAAGCGATACGGCAACAATGATACCTACAACTATCAAACAGATAACCAGGGCAATCGTCTCAAGCTGATTAGCATTTTTCCAAACTACGAATTTCAGAAAGAAGCTTGGTATGCAGAGACAGTCAAGGCTGGTAAACCAATGTGGAGTCAGATTTATCAGTGGGAATTACCCCCATTTCCCCTAGCAGTTTCTGCCAACCGTCCTGTTTATGATAAAAACAAAAACCTGATAGGTGTCATCGGTATTGACCAGCGTCTTTCACAAATTAGCGATTTTTTGCACGAGTTAAAAGTTAGTGCCAAGAGCAAGACTTTTATTTTAGAGCGCAACGGTTTAATAGTTGCCACTTCCAGTAGTGAGAAGCCTTACACAATAGTAAATAAGAAACCGCAACGGCTTAAAGCAATAGATAGCAGTGATGCTTTAATTCAAGCAAGCACAAAATATTTAACACAGCATTTCGGCGACTTTAGCAAAATCAAAAATAGTCAGCAGCTTGAGTTTTTAGTTAATGGTCAGCGGCAGTTTATTCAGGTAACACCTTGGCAGGATGAGTGGGGGTTAGATTGGCTGGTAGTGGTTGCTGTTCCAGAATCTGACTTTATGGCACAAATTAACGCCAACACCCGCAGCACGATTTTACTATGTTTGGGGGCGTTGGTGTTGGCGAGTTTGCTAGGTATGTATACATCGCGCTGGATTACCCAACCAATTTTACGGTTAAGTAAAGCCTCGGAAGCGATCGCATCCGGTGAGTTGAACCAAAAAGTACAGGAGTCAGCAGTCAATGAATTAGGAGTTCTTGGTCAATCTTTTAACCGCATGGCACAGCAGTTGCGCGAATCTTTCACGACTTTAGAAAAAAACAATCAAGAATTAGAAATTCGCGTCGAAGAGCGTACAACAGAACTAAAAGAAGCCAAAATCAGCGCAGACACAGCCAATCATGCTAAGAGCGAGTTTTTGGCAAACATGAGCCACGAACTGAGAACGCCACTTAATGGTATTTTAGGCTATGCCCAAATTCTTCAGCGATCGGCAACCATCACAGAAAAAGAACGCAACGGCATCAGCATCATTCATCAGTGCGGTTCTCACTTATTAACTTTAATTAACGATATTTTAGACCTCTCAAAAATAGAAGCACAAAAAATGGAACTCTACCCCACAGATTTTCATTTTCCTGCCTTCCTCCAAGGTGTTGCCGAAATTTGCCGCATCCGCGCTGAACAAAAAAATATTGCTTTTACTTATCAAGTAGCAGAAATTCCTCAAGGTATTCATGCTGACGAAAAACGTTTGCGGCAAGTGTTAATTAACCTACTTGGTAATGCCATCAAATTTACAGACAAAGGAGGAGTAACTTTTAAAGTAGAGGTAATGGAAAATAGGGAATTGGTAATGGGTAATAGGGAATCGGTAATGGGTAATAGAGAATCGGTAATAGCTAATGGGAAAGAAGAATTCCCAACTCCCAATTCCCAATTACCAACTTCCAATTACCCATTAGCCATTACCAATTCTCCATTAGCCATTAGCAATTCCCTATTACCAATTAGCAAAATAAGATTTCAAATTGAAGATACTGGTGTGGGGATGAGTGATGAGCAATTAGAGAAAATATTTTTGCCCTTTGAGCAAGTTGGTTCTGAATCTCGCAAGTCAGAAGGAACCGGTTTAGGATTAGCAATTACGCAAAAAATTATCTCTCTGATGAACAGTAGCATAAGAGTGAAAAGTCAGCTTGGTGAAGGCAGTATTTTTTCATTTGATGTCGATTTATTCACAGCCCCAAATTGGGCAGAAACAGCTAAAACCTTTTCTAATGGAACTATCATTGGTTTCTCTGGTAAACAAAGAAATATTTTAGTAGTAGATGATAAATGGGAAAATCGCTCAGTTATTGTCAATCTGCTAGAACCAATTGGTTTTAACATTATTGAAGCAAAGAATGGTCAAGAGGGTTTAGATAAAGCCGTTGAGTTTCAACCAAACTTAATTATTAGTGATTTAGTTATGCCTGTGATGGATGGTTTTCAAATGATACAACACTTGCGGCGATCGCCCGATTTAAAAGAAGTTGTAATAATTGCTTCTTCTGCTAGCGTTTTTGAAACTGACCAACATAAAAGTTTAAATGCTGGGGCAAATGAGTTTCTACCTAAACCCGTGCAGGTAGAAACTTTGCTGGAATTGTTACGAGTACATTTGAAATTGGAATGGCTTTATGAAGGAAACAACAAAGCCGATTACGAGCCGGATGAAAGTACTTTACTTGCGCCTAACACAATAGTACCACCACCCGCCGAAGATTTATCTCGATTGTATGATTTAGCTTTGAAAGGTCGCGTCAAAGCTATAAAAGACCAAGTTAATGAGCTTGCAAAATTAGACGAAAAACTTACTCCTTTTGCTCAAGAAATTAGAGAATTAGCCAAAACTTTTCAAATAGAAAAAATTCAAATTTTCCTTCAGCAATATTTGACGGATAATCAAATTTAGTTAATAAGTAGTTTCGTTTTTTATAAATTTTATGCATGACTCCGAAAATAACATTATTTTAATTGTGGACGATAACCCCAATAATTTAGCAGTAATATCGGAAGCTTTGATTGATGCAGGCTTGGAAATTGCTGTAGCAACGAGCGGTGAAAATGCTCTAAAGCAAAGTACATATGACCCACCAGACCTGATTTTATTAGATATTCAAATGTCAGGAATTAACGGTTTTGTCACCTGTGAGAAATTGAAGGAGAATCCACTAACTCATGATATTCCTGTGATTTTTATGACTGCCTTACATGATACGGCAGATAAAGTCAAAGGTTTTAATTTGGGAGCCGTAGATTATATCACTAAACCGTTTCAGCAAGAAGAAGTTATCGCTCGTGTTCGCTTGCATTTAAAAATGCGAAATTTAACCAAGAAGCTGGAAGAACAAAATATTCAACTTAAACAATTCACAGAAGAGTTAGAGCATCGGGTAAAAGAGCGAACGGCTGAACTTTCTGAATCTTTAGACGATTTAAAAGAAGCTCAAATTCAATTAGTACAAAGTGAAAAAATGTCTGCTCTCGGTCAGTTGGTAGCTGGTATTGCTCACGAAATTAATAACCCACTCACCTGTATTACAGGTAATGTTGACCACATTGAAGAATACTTTCACGATTTGCTTGAACACTTGCAATTGTGCCAGCAACATTGTGAGCATCCAGAAATTGAGGCTCATGCAGCAAAAATAGATTTAGAGTTTTTGAATGAAGACATACCAAAAATAATTGATTCAGCTAAATTAGGAACGAAACGTATACGTGATATTAGCAATTCTCTACGAACTTTTTCCCGTGCTGATACTACTTATAAGGTGTTAGCTGATATCCACGAAGGCATTGATAGCACTTTGATGATTTTGCAACATCGCTTGAAAGCAAATGAGACTCGTCCCGCGATTCAAATAATTAAACAATATGAAAATTTTCCTTTGGTTAAATGTTATTTGGGGCAACTCAATCAAGTATTTATGAATGTTCTAGCAAATGCAATAGACGCTTTAGATGAATCTAGCCAAGGACGCACTTTTGGTGATATAGAACGAGTACCTAATATTATTACTATAAAAACCGAATATCTTGATAATGAAACTGTCACAATCAAGATTAAAGATAATGGGAAAGGTATATCATCAGAAGTTAAATCACAAATTTTTGATTATTTATTTACTACTAAATCAGTTGGCAAAGGTACAGGTTTAGGCTTATCTATAAGTCGTCAGATAGTGGTGGAAAAACATGGAGGCTTTTTGAGTTGTGAGTCAGTTTTGGGAGAAGGGACAGAGTTAGCGATCGCTATTCCCATAACTTAATAATAATGCGAATTAACTTTTGTTGATTATATACGTACATGCTACCTCTCAAAACCAATGACTCAACTCAATTAGATCATCAGATTGTCGGAAAGCAAGTAGCTTTATTTAACCCTTTGGCTGCGATGCGTCAGGTAATTAGCAGACTCAGTATCAGCAATAAGATTAGCATTGGCTATGCGATCGCTTTTACCATTGTCGTTGCTCCCACAATAAGCGCATTAACTATCGGCAATTATTACCAGCAGTTGGGTAACAAGCAGAGAATGAGTATTCGCAAAGAGCGTAAGCTTTTGTATAACTTGCGTTCGACTAGTTTAGAATTCCAACCAGTTAAAGAGTTTGTCCCTTATCTCGGCAAACCGAAAGAGTTTAAAAAAGCAAAAACGGCAGCGATTCAGCGTATTGCTAAAGTTAAAATATTGCTGTCTTCTCTCAATTCCTCGGCGTCAACTTCTTCAATAACATCTCTCAAACCGCTACTTGTCAAGTATAACGGCACATTTGAACAATTCGCCGAAGATTTACAAACTACCTTGAATAAAATTGACCCGGCAAATATAGAGCATGAGGACGTTTTCAAAGCAAAGGAATTATTAGCAGATAGCGATGCAACTTGGAAACAAAATAAATTTTTTAATGAATTAGCACTTGTGATAGAAACTGCTGATAAAAAAGAGGAGCAAGCCGAAATTGCTAATTCTCAGGCAGAAATTATGCGAAGAGGAATTATGTTTCTAACTATCATAATATCGATAGCGATCGCTACTTATTTTATGATGTATATAAGTAAGGCGATCGCTAATCCTCTAAAAGCATTAACTGATGTTGCCCAAAAAGCAACCCAAGAATTAAATGTGGAAACACCTATTAGCAAAACTGACGAAGTAGGATTATTAACAGCTTATCTCAATCAACTGATTCACCAGACAACAATTCTTTTGTCAGAGCAAAAAGAAGCCAAAATAGCAGTTGATATTGCCAATCATGCCAAGAACGAATTTTTGGCAAACATGAGTCACGAACTGAGAACACCACTCAACGGCATTTTAGGCTACGCACAAATCCTAGAAAACTCCAAAACCCTAACAGAAGAGGAAAAACATGGCATCGGCATTATTCGCTCATGTGGCTTAAATTTATTAACATTAATAAATGATATTTTAGACATCTCCAAAATAGAAGCTCACAAAATGGAACTGCGTCCGACAGATTTCTATCTACCTTCTTTGCTACAAGGAGTTGTAGAAATTTCTCGCTTTAAAGCTGAAGAAAAAAACATCGAATTTATTTACCAACCTGCTACAAATTTACCAACAGGTGTCACTGGTGACGACAAGCGACTGCGACAAGTACTGATTAATTTACTTGGTAATGCGATTAAATTTACCGATAATGGAGAAGTAATTTTTAAAGTAGAGGTAATAGAAAATAGGGAATGGGTAATGGGATTAGAAGAGGGTGAAAGGGAAAAGGGAAAAGGGAAAAGGAAAAGAATTATTACCAATTCCCAATTACCAATTACCAGTTCCCAATTACCAATTACCAATTACCAATTACCAATTACCAAAATTAGATTTAAAATTCAAGATACAGGGGTTGGCATGAGTCCTACACAAATAGATAAAATATTCTTACCCTTTGAGCAGGTAGGAGATAGCACACATCAAACAGAAGGTACAGGATTAGGGCTAGCTATTAGCCAGAAAATCGTCGAACTTATGGGTAGTTCGATTCAAGTAAAAAGTAAGTTTGGTGTAGGTAGTTTGTTTGAATTTGAAATAGAATTTTTAATACCTGATAATTGGACAGAGAGTAATACTATCACAAGTGGCGGCAGAATCACTGGTTACTCTGGTTGCAGAAAAAAAATTATGATTGTCGATGACAGTTGGGAAAATCGCTCAGTAATTGTCAATCTTTTAGAACCATTGGGTTTTACTATAATTGAAGCTGCTAACGGTGAAGAAGGCTTAGAAAAAACAAGTCTTTATTATCCAGATTTGATTATCTCTGACTTAGAAATGCCTATAATTGATGGTTGGGAAATGCTTCGGCAACTGCGACAAAGCAAAAGTTTTAAAGATACAATAGTTATTGTTTCTTCAGCGAGTATATTTAATGTTGACCAACAGAAAAATCAAGTAGCAGGAGGTGATGACTTTTTGGCAAAACCGGTGCAAGCAGCAGAAATTTATCGGCTTTTGTCAAAGCACTTAAAACTGAATTGGATTTATGCAGAAGCGCAAAAAGAAAAAGTGCGATCGCGTCAGCCACTTTCTCCGGGAGTATCCTCTACTAAACCACAAACAACAGGTGAAATCATTGTCCCACCAGCTGACGATTTGGCAATGCTCATAGAATATGCAAAGAAAGGACAAATCAAAGGAATTCAAAAAGAATTGGAAAAAATTTCCCAAATGAATGATAAATATAAACATTTTGTGAACCACTTAAATGAACTTGTAAAAACTTTTAACATCAAGAAAATACGTCAGTTTCTCCAAAATCATATAAATTAATATCCAACTAAGCAACTAAATTAAAAACTCTAATGATTAATTTACATAACCAAACAAACGACTTATTAACTGAAAGTACAAGCAACAGTCTCAATAATATTGAGACAATATTAGTTATTGATGACAGCCCAACTAATCTACAAGTTCTTCACGCTACATTAGTGAATGCTGGCTATGAAGTTATAGTTGAAATGGACGGAAACAGTGGAATTGAGCAAGTAAAAAATAATCCACCTGATTTGATATTGCTAGATGTAATGATGCCTGGAATAGATGGTTTTGAAACTTGTCGGAGATTGCAAGCAAATCCGTCTACTAAAGAAATTCCGATTATTTTTATTACTGCTCTTTCGGATTCCGTAGAAAAAGTTAAAGGGCTAAGTTTAGGAGCGGTAGATTACATTACTAAGCCATTTAATCAAAAGGAAGTCTTAGCCAGAATTAAACTACACTTAAAATTGCGACAACTAAACTTAGAGTTAGACGAACAAAAACAGCAATTAGAGCAAAGAGTTAAAGAACGCACTGCTGAACTTTCTCAGGCTTTAGAAGAACTAAAAAAAACTCAATTGCAGTTAGTTCAAACTGAAAAAATCTCATTTTTAGGGCAGCTAGTTACCGGCGTGGCTCATGAAGTTAACAATCCCGTCGGCTTTATTTCTACTAACTTATATCACGCTTCACACTACATCCAAGACTTAATGAATCTAGTCAAGCTCTACCAAAAAAAGTATCCCACACCTGGGTATGAAATTGAAGATAACATTAAGGCGATGGATTTAGAGCATGTACAGCAAGATTTGCCGAAAGTGATTTCTTCAATGAAACTTGGTACTGAACGCATTCAAGGAATCATGCAATCGCTGCGAAATTTTTCACGGGTGGATGGAGAACAGAAAAAGGCTGTTGATATTCATGAAGGGTTAGAAACTAGTTTAATGATTTTGCAGCACCGTTTGAAAGCTTTACCCAAACGTCCCGCTATTAATGTAATTAAAGAATATGGCAATTTGCCCAAAATCAAATGCTACCCCGTACAACTCAATCAAGTGTTTATGAATTTACTCTCGAATGCGATTGATGCGATTGAGGAACCAATAAAAGACGTAGACACGTTTTCTACGGCTTCTCGCAGATTCGGACTAATTCGCATTTGCACCACCATAGACAAAGAGCAAGTAACAATTCAAATTTGCGACAACGGAATGGGGATATCAGAGTCAGTGCAAAGCCAGATGTTTCAACCTTTTTTCACAACTAAACCAGAAGGTAAAGGTAGTGGATTAGGACTTTCTATTAGCAACCAAATTATCACCGAGAAGCACGGCGGAACGTTACAATGTATTTCATCTGTGGGGAATGGTACAGAATTTTTGATTCAAATTCCGTTAAACAGTTAGAAGTTAAAATGTAGTAAGCGGCTCCAGCCCTTAAAATCGAAGCTATGAGCGGTAAACCGCTCACTACGAACTTAAGAAACGCGAAATTGTTTTGCTGTATCAGAATTATCGCTAAATACAGCTATCCTAAAAGTAAAACTAATATAAAAATTTGGATTTTTTAAGTGGAGAGCAACTCCGTGGAATCATTGACGTTGAAGGTTAAACAGCGAGTTCAGGAACTGCGGCAATTACTACAACAAGCTAGCTATGCCTATTACGTCCTCGATTCTCCCATAATGGAGGATGCAGTTTACGATCGCCTGTATCGGGAATTGCAACAACTGGAAACTGAGTACCCAGAAATTGTAACACCAGATAGTCCCACTCAGCGCGTGGGTGAAAAGCCAGCAACTCAGTTTACCTCGGTGCGGCACAACATTCCCCTATATAGTTTGGAGAATGCGTTTAATGTTGATGAGTTGCAAGCTTGGGATAATCGTTGGCGACGTCAAGCACCGAACATAGATGCGGTAGAATATGTCTGCGAACTGAAAATTGATGGTAATGCTTTGGCTCTGACTTACGAAAATGGCGTTTTAGTAAGAGGAGTCACTAGAGGTGATGGTGTAACTGGTGAAGACATTACCCAAAATGTGCGGACAATTCGCTCAATTCCCTTGCGGTTGAATTTGCAAGGCTTAGAAAACGTTGAACGGGTGGAAGTTCGCGGTGAGACGTTTTTACCTTTGGAGGTGTTTAAACGAATTAACTCACAAAGGCTTGCAGCGGGTGAACAGTTATTTGCCAATCCTCGCAACGCTACCGCTGGTACATTGCGGCAATTAGACTCTCGCATTGTCTGGCAGCGGCAGTTAGATTTTTTTGCTTACACGCTGCATATTCCAGGCTTGGATGACGCAAGTATTGCTAATACTCAATGGGAAGCTTTGGAATTATTGCAAAAAATGGGTTTTCGCGTCAACCCAAACAAGCGTCTGTGTGCAACTTATGCCGAAGTTGCTGAATATTATCAACATTGGGATACAGAACGGCTGAATCTAGCTTACATGACTGATGGGGTGGTGGTAAAGCTGAATTCTTTTAAGCTGCAAGAACAGTTGGGATTTACGCAAAAGTTTCCCCGCTGGGCTGCGGCACTCAAATACGCAGCCGAAGAAGCACCTACCCGCGTGGAAAATATTGCGGTGAATGTCGGCAGAACTGGGGCGTTAACCCCTTTGGCAGAACTACGCCCGGTGCAATTATCGGGAACGACAGTATCACGCGCTACTTTACATAATAGCGATCGCATTGCCCAATTAGACATTCGCATCGGCGATACTGTCATTGTCCGCAAAGCTGGAGAAATTATCCCGGAAGTGCTGAGGGTTCTCAAAGAACTTCGTCCCACTGATGCTCAACCCTTCATTATGCCCAGTCATTGCCCGGTTTGCAATCAGCCGGTAGTGCGGGAAACAGGTGAAGCGGTAACTCGCTGCGTTAATGCTTCTTGTGCAGCTATCCTCAAGGGTGCGATAGAACATTGGGTAAGTCGCGATGCGCTGGATATTCGCGGTATGGGGGAAAAATTGGTGCATCAACTCGTTGATAAAAATGTGGTGCATTCAGTTGCTGATTTATACGAATTGACAGAAGATAGTTTTTGTGCATTAGAGCGGATGGGGAAAAAGTCAGCAGAAAAATTGGTGAGTGCGATCGCCTGTAGTAAAAATCAACCTTGGTCGCGGGTATTATATGGTTTAGGCATTCGTCATGTTGGCAGCGTCAATGCCCAATTATTAACTGAGAAGTTTCCCACTGTGGAAAAGTTAGCACAAGCAAAACAATCAGATATCGAAGGAATTTATGGTATTGGTGCAGAAATTGCTCAATCTGTTTATCAGTGGTTCCGCATCGCTGCAAATCAAACTTTAATTGAACGGTTGCAAGCTGCGGGTTTACAATTTGTTGGGGAAGTAAGCGAGATTGAAGATAAAAATCAAAAGTTTGCCGGGAAAACTTTTGTAATCACGGGTACGCTACCAACTTTGAAACGGGATGAAGCGAAAGCGTTGATTCAGAAAAATGGTGGTAAAGTTACGGAATCTGTGAGTAAGAAAACTGATTATTTAGTTGTGGGAGAAGATGCGGGTTCTAAGTTGGAGAAAGCGCAAAGTTGGGGAATTACGCAGTTAAGTGAAGCGCAGTTGTTGGAGTTGGTGGAGGAGTAACGAACCGCTAAGAAAGGAGAAGCGTACATTTATAAAATTCAAATCCCAGGTTTATTTGGGTACTGTATCCTTTAAGTATAAAATTGATAGGATATGGAGTTTATGAAACTAAAGGTGACAGAACAAGGTGTGGTTATTCCTAAGGAGTTTTTAGAGGGAGTTGAAGAGGTGGAAATTCGCAAGGAAAATAACCTGATTGTAGTTATAACAACTATAAAAAGCGATCCAATTTTTGAAATGGGGATGCATCCAGTATCTTGTGGTCTAACGGATGCTTCTGAACAAGCTGATACTTATATTTACGGCTTTAATGAATGACTACTGTTTTTTTAGATACGAGTTATATCATCGCTTTGGAAACAGCAGATGATATAAATCATGATTTGACATTAAAGCATTGGCATTTTATTCAAAAATTACCCCGACTGGTAATTACATCTTATGTTTTTGATGAGATAATTACTTTTTTTAACAGTCGAAATCGTCACGCTAAAGCTGTTGAAACTGGTGAACGCTTACTTCCTTGGTCTATCAGTTCAGTTTGTCCATGTCGGTGAAATACTATTTTTTGAAGGATGGCGGTTATTTCAGCAGTATAATGATAAGTCTTATTCGCTGAAGAACCGCATTTCCTTTGTGGTAATGATACAATTGGGAATCCGCACGGCTTTAAGTTTTGACAAGCATTTTGTTCAAGCAGGTTTTGAAAAGTTACCTTACAAGAAGGAATAAGCCAAAGTATGAATAACAAAAAGAAAGATAATTCAACTGAAAATACAACAGATATTGAGTTATCTAATGAAGAACTGAAAGAAACTCGTAAAACACTTGATGTAGATGGTCATCGTCCAATTGACCCAAGTAGTATTGAGGTTGAGGGTACTTATGACATAGATGGTGAGCGTCCAATTGGCAAGAGTAATTTTCAGATTTCTGAGACTATTGACATCGATGGTCAGCGTCCGATCGCTAAAAGTGATTTTGAGGATCATGATACCCTAAACGTAGACGGCAAGCGTCCAATTGACCCAAGTAATTTAGAGATTGGAGATACTTATGATATAGACGGTCAACGTCCGATCGCTAAAAGTACTTTTCAGGTTTCTGACACGATTGACATCGATGGTCAACGTCCAATTTCTTCAAATAACCCGGAAGAATCGGAAATTATAACGGATTATGTAGACTAGTTCCCACGCTTAGTTATGCGATCGCACATCATCAGAACATCCCCCAATCAGCTGTAAAGTGCGATCGCAATACCACTTCCTGTAGTATGCTTGTAGTTGCATCTAACTAGGCGGCAAATATCATGATGCCTCAATTTGAATACAGCCAGAATGTCAATCCGGAAGATGT
>Ga0136635_10000331_pt1 | contig 12585 bp, 10 predicted proteins | sample AntDrymeUQ852106_2_FD_105495 | JGI IMG/M metagenome (GOLD analysis project Ga0136635, IMG submission 105495) | Polar desert sand microbial communities from Dry Valleys, Antarctica - metaG UQ85 (21.06) | ecosystem: Environmental > Terrestrial > Soil > Desert | place: Antarctica: Dry Valley... | reverse complement strand
TGGTCGTCGACGGCCACGAGTTCGCGCCGTCGTTCTCGATCTGGACCACGATCGAGGAGTGCCTCAACCCGCCGGTGATCTGGGAGAAGGACCGGGGCTGGTTCACTACTGCGCCGTTCAGCGAGCCGGAGGTGTTCGACTTTCCCGAGGGAATCGGTCCGGTGGAGTGCGTGAACGTCGAGCACGAGGAGGTCCTCCTCATGCCTCGCTGGGTGGACGCGCGGCGGGCGACGTTCAAGTACGGGCTCGGTGACGAGTTCATCGGCGTGCTGAAGACGCTGCACTTGCTGGGGCTGGACTCGACCGAGCCGGTGCGCGTCGGGGGTGTCGAGGTGAGCCCGCGCGACGTGGTCGCCGCCTGCCTACCCGACCCGGCGACGCTGGGCGACAAGATGCACGGCAAGACGTGCGCGGGGCTGTGGGTGACCGGGACCGGGAAGGACGGCAACCCGCGCTCGACGTACCTCTATCACGTGGTTGACAACGAGTGGACGATGAGCGAGTACGGCCACCAGTGCGTCGTCTGGCAGACCGCGGTGAACCCGGTGGTCGCCCTCGAGCTGCTCGCCGCCGGGACGTGGTCGGGTGCCGGGGTGCTCGGGCCGGAGGCGTTTGACGCTGAGCCGTTCCTCGAGCTGCTCACCGCGTACGGCAGCCCCTGGGGCCAGCGCGACCAGGCGCCTTCGCCAACGTCATAGCAAACGAGGGTTAGGGCGCTCGGGCGCTATGACGTCCTGCGGGGGTTGTCCACAGTTGGCGCGCTGATGCCGGCCATCGGGGGCCAGACTCGCCCAGGTTGTCGGTATGCCGAAGCCAGGCGCAAGAACGCACCGACGAGCCGATGTACGAGTGTTGGCCCGAAACCAAGACGGCGTCGTCAGCCGTCGCCAGTTGCTCACCCTGGGCGTCACCCGCTGGCAGATCCGAGCCGAACTGGTCGCGCAGCGCTGGCGGGCTCACGGACGCCAGGCCATCGCCGTGCACACTGGGGAGCTCACTGGCCGCGGGCCGTACTGGTACGCCACTTTCGAGGCTGGACCTCGATCCGCGATCGACGGACACTCTGCGCTCGTCCTGGCCGGCCTCAAGAACTCCACGCCGACCCACACCCGGGTGTCCATCCCCAGAGGTGCGCCAGCGGTTCAACGACCAGGGCTGAACGTGCGGCAGACCCGCCGGTTACAGCCCGACGACGTGATCCCGGCCGGCGTACGAAGAGTCCGCCCCGCAATCGCTGCTGTGCGCGCGGGGTTGTGGGCAAGGTCCGACCGACAGGCTGCGACTCTCCTAGCCATGACCGTGCAGCAAGGGCTGGCCACCGCCGAGGAGGTCGGCGTGGCGCTGCTGCGGGTACGTCGGGACAAGCGCCGCCGGTTTCTCGAGGTGATCGTCCTCGACCTGTTGTCCGGTGCTCACGCGCTCGGCGAGCTCGACTTCGCCCGGCTCTGTCGCGAGCACAAGCTGCCCGAGCCGGACCGGCAGGCACTCCGGACGTCACCTGCTGGCAACGCGTACCTCGACGCATGGTGGGACAGATACGGCGTCGTGGTCGAGGTTGATGGGGTCCAGCATCGCTGGGTGCAGGCGAGCATCCCGGACGCGCTGCGCCAGAACCGGGTTTCGATCGAGGGCGAGACGGTCTTGCGGGTGCCGGTCCTCGGGCTGCGGGTCGCGAGCGCCGAGTTCATGGCGCAGGTTGCCGAGGCGCTGCGCTCCGGCGGCTGGGAGGCCTGACGCGAATCACCCGCACGACGTCATGGGAAGCGAGCGCTCTAGCGCTCGCTTCCTATGACGTTGCGGCGGCTGACACGTTGGCGGCGACGACGTCCATGGCGTCCACCAGCAGGTCCTCCGGCATGACCAGCGGCGGGAGGAACCGCAGCACGTTGCCGAACGTGCCACAGGTCAGCGTCAGCACTCCTTCGGCGTGGCATGCGGCGCTCACTGTCGCGGCCAGCGCCGCGTCCGGTTCGGTGGTCCCGGGCTGCACCAGCTCGATTGCCACCATCGCGCCGCGACCGCGTACGTCGCCCACCGCCGGCTGCCGGTCGGCCAGCGCGCCGAGCCGGCCGAGCATCAGCTCGCCCAGTCGGCGGGCGCGCGCCGGCAGGTCCTGCTCGCGCATCGTCGCGATCGCGCCCAGCGCCGCGGCACACGCCAGCGGGTTGCCGCCGTACGTGCCACCCAGACCGCCGACGTGTACCGCGTCCATCACCTCGGCCGGCCCGGTGACGCCCGCGAGCGGCAGCCCGCCGGCGATGCCCTTGGCGGTGGTCACCAGGTCGGGAACGACCGACTCGTGGTCGCAGGCGAACCAGTAGCCCGTACGGCAGAAGCCGGACTGGATCTCGTCGGCGACGAACAGCACGTCGTTGTCGCGGCACCAGTCAGCCAGCGCAGGCAGGAAGCCTGGCGCGGGCACCACGAACCCGCCCTCGCCCTGAATCGGCTCGATCACCACGCACGCGACCTGGTCGGCGCCGACCGCCTTCTCGATCATCTGCGTGGCCCGCCGCGCGGCGCCAGGTCCGTCAATCGGCGCTGGCTCGCGGAACGGGTACGACATCGGCACCCGGTAGACCTCGCCGGCGAACGGCCCGAAGCCGTGCTTATACGGCATCGACTTGGCGGTCATCGCCATCGTCAGGTTGGTGCGGCCGTGGTAGGCGTGGTCGAACACGACGACCGCGTCGCGGCCGGTGGACACTCGCGCGATCTTGACCGCGTTCTCCACCGCCTCCGCGCCGGAGTTGAACAGCGCGGACTTCTTCGCGTGCCGACCGGGGGTGAGCGCGGCCAGCTCCTCGCACACCTGCACGTACCCCTCGTACGGCGCGACCATGAAGCAGGTGTGGGTGAACGCGTCGACCTGCTCGTGCACCCGCTCGACGACGTACGGCGACGCGTTGCCCACCCCGGTGACGCCGATGCCGGACGCCAGGTCGATGAAGCTGTTGCCGTCGGCGTCGACCAGCACGCCGCCGCCCGCCGCGGTCACATAGACAGGCAGCACGCTGGCGACGCCGGCCGCGACCGCGTCCTGGCGTCGAGCCTGCAGCGCGCGCGATCGCGGTCCCGGGACGTCGGTGACGACGCGCCGCTCCTGCGGCAGCTCCGGACCCCCGACGGTCGTACGAACGGGTTCGGTGACGGTCACTTGGGCATTGTTGCGCCACTCCGCCCAGGTCAGCCACCTCGACTGGGAGAATGGGCGACGTGAGCGCAAGCCCTCGCCGCGACGTCGTGCTGCTCGGCTCGACCGGCTCCATCGGCACCCAGGCGCTGGACGTGGTGCGCCGCAACCCGGAGCGGTTCCGGGTCCGCGGGCTGGCAGCCGCCGGGACGCGGCCCGAGCTGCTGGCCACCCAGGCGCTCGAGCACGCAGTGGACGTGGTCGCCGTCGCCAGGGCGAGCGCCGCCCAGGACGTCCAGCTCGCGCTCTACGCCGAGGCGCAGCGCCGCGGCTGGGCGGCGGGCGAGGTCAAGCTTCCGCGGTTGGTCACCGGGCCAGACGCCGCAGCCGAGCTCGCGGCGGAGCCATGCGACGTGGTGCTGAACGCGATGGACGGCGCGTCCGGGTTGCGGCCGACGCTGGCCGCGTTGGAGGCGGGCACGACGCTGGCGCTGGCCAACAAGGAGAGCCTGATCGTCGGCGGCGAGCTCGTACGGGCGCTAGCAAGGCCGGGGCAGATCGTCCCGGTCGACTCCGAGCACTCGGCGCTGGCCCAGGCGCTCCGGGGCGAGAGCATCACCGACGTACGCCGGCTGCTGCTCACTGCGAGCGGCGGGCCGTTCCGCGGCCGCACCCGCGCCGAGCTCGCGGACGTGACGCCCGAGCAGGCGCTGGCCCACCCGACCTGGTCGATGGGGCCACTGGTCACGATCAACTCGGCGACGCTTATGAACAAGGGGCTCGAGGTGATCGAGGCGCACCTGCTGTTCGGCGTCGGCTTCGACCGCATCGACGTGGTGCTGCACCCGCAGTCGTCCGTCCACTCGATGGTGGAGTTCGTCGACGGGTCGACGATGGCGCAGGCCTCGCCGCCGGACATGCGGCTGCCGATCGCGCTGGGGCTCGCGTGGCCGGAACGGGTGCCCGACGCGGCGCCGACATTCGACTGGTCCGCACCGAGCTCGTGGGACTTCGCACCGCTGGACGACGACGCCTTCCCCGCCGTACGGCTCGCGCGGCGGGCCGGCACCGCCGGCGGGGTCGCCCCCGCGGTGCTCAACGGGGCAAACGAGACATGCGTCGAGGCGTTCCTCGCCGGCCGGCTGGACTTCCTCGGGATCGTCGACACGGTGGGCACCGTGCTTGGGGAGGCGCTCGCCCCCACGCTCGCCACCGAGGGCCGGGCGCGGCGCGTACCCTCGTCGGAGGAGCCGCTGACCGTCGAGTCGCTGCTCGCCGCCGATGCGTGGGCGCGCGAGCGTGCCGCCGAGATCGCGGCCGAACGCATCCAACCGGCGAGCGCACCCGCCGACGAGCAGAGCCGAGGAGGGGCATGGACACGCTGACGTACGTCCTCGGCGCCGCCGTGTTCTTCATCGGGCTGATGGCCTCGATCGCGCTGCACGAGGTCGGGCACATGTGGCCGGCCAAGAAGTTCGGCGTCAAGGTGACCGAGTACTTCGTCGGCTTCGGCCGCCGGGTCTGGTCGGTCAAACGGGGCGAGACGGAGTACGGCATCAAGGCCATCCCGCTCGGCGGCTACGTGCGGCTGGTCGGGATGCTGCCGCCGGCCAAGGGCGACACGGTCGATGCGGAGCACCCCACCCGGGTACGACGAAGCAACACCGGCATGTTCACCCAGCTGGTCGCGGATGCCCGGGCCGCGGAGTACGAGAAGGTGCAGCCGGGTGAGGAAGACCGGTTGTTCTACCGCAAGCCGTGGTGGCAGAAGCTGATCGTGATGTCCGGCGGCCCGCTGATGAACGTGGCCATCGCCGCCGGCCTGTTCACGATCCTGATCATGGGAATCGGCGTCATCACACCGACCACGACCGTCGACACCGTGTCGGACTGCGTGGTCCCCGCCGACCGTGCCTCGCAGACCTGCCAGCCCGGTGACCCGGAGTCGCCCGCGTCGATCGCCGGCCTGCAGCCCGGCGACGAGATCCGCTCGTTCAACGGCACCGAGATCACGTCGTGGGACCAGCTCACCGCGCTGATCCGGGACAACGCGGCCGGTGACGCGCAGATCGTTGTCGAGCGCGACGGGAGCGAGCTGACGCTCGACACCAACACCACCGTCTCGACCCGGCAGAGCCTGGACGATCCGGAGGCGTTCACCGAGGTCGGCTTCCTCGGCGTCTCACCGACGCAGTCGTACGACCGCGGTGGACCGGTCGTGGTGGCCGAGACGATGGGCTCGCTGATCAAGGCCACCGGCGCCGCGCTGGTCGACATGCCGGCCCGGATGGTCGGCGTGGCACAAGCGGCGTTCGGCGCCGAGCGCGAACAGGACAGCCCGATGAGCGTCGTCGGCGCCAGCCGGGTCGCCGGCGAGCTGGTCAGTGCCGAGGAGAACCCGTGGCGCACCCGGGTGTCCCAGGTGATCGGGCTGCTGGCGACGGTGAACCTGTTCATCGCCGTGTTTAACTTCCTCCCGATCCTGCCGCTCGACGGCGGCCACATCGCCGGCGCGCTGTGGGAGGCGCTGCGCCGCGGCTGGGCGCGGCTGCGCGGGCGTCCCGACCCCGGCTACTTCGACGTGGGCAAGCTGCTGCCGGTCGCGTACGGGTTCGGGTTGCTGCTGATCTTGATGGGCGTGCTGCTGGTGTGGACCGACATCGTCAACCCCGTACGGTTCGAGTGAGGCCATTGAATCGAGAGAGGAAGGCATGACCGCCATCTCGCTCGGCATGCCGGAGGCGCCGCCAACGGTGCTGGCCGAGCGTCGGCGCTCGCGGCAGATCCGGGTCGGCGACGTGCTGGTCGGCGGCGACGCGCCGGTATCGGTGCAGTCGATGACGACAACGCCGACGACCGACATCGACGCGACGCTGCAGCAGATCGCCGAGCTGACCGCGACCGGCTGCGACATCGTCCGGGTGGCGTGCCCCAGCCAGGACGACGCCGAGGCGCTGCCCGTGATCGCGACGAAGTCGCAGATCCCGGTGATCGCCGACATCCACTTCCAGCCGCGCTACGTCTACGCGGCCATCGACGCCGGCTGCGCTGCCGTACGGGTGAACCCGGGCAACATCCGGAAGTTCGACGACCAGGTCAAGCAGATCGCCTCGGCGGCGCGGGACGCTGGCGTGTCGATCCGCATCGGTGTGAATGCCGGCAGCCTCGACAAGCGGCTGCTGGACAAGCACGGCAAGCCGACCGCCGAGGCGCTGGTGGAGTCCGCCGTGTGGGAGGCGTCGCTGTTCGAGGAGCACGATTTCCACGACTTTAAGATCTCGGTCAAGCACAGCGACCCCGTGGTGATGGTGCGTGCGTACGAGCTGCTCGCCGAGCAAGGCGACTGGCCGTTGCACCTGGGCGTGACCGAGGCCGGGCCGGCGTTCCAGGGGACGATCAAGAGCTCGGTCGCGTTCGGCACTCTGCTCGGCAAGGGGATCGGCGACACGATTCGGGTGTCGCTGTCGGCGCCGCCGGTCGAGGAGGTCAAGGTCGGCAACCAGATCCTGCAGTCGCTCAACCTGCGGCCGCGCAAGCTGGAGATCGTGTCCTGCCCGTCGTGCGGTCGGGCGCAGGTCGACGTCTACACGCTGGCCGACGAGGTGACCGCCGGGCTCGAGGGCATGGAGGTGCCGCTGCGGGTGGCGGTCATGGGCTGCGTGGTCAACGGACCGGGGGAGGCGCGCGAGGCCGACCTCGGGGTCGCGTCCGGCAACGGCAAGGGTCAGATCTTCGTCAAGGGCGAGGTGATCAAGACCGTGCCCGAGGCCAAGATCGTGGAGACGCTGATCGAGGAGGCGCTGCGGATCGCCGACGAGATCGGCGAGCCCGGCGACGGCGAGGCCGAACCGGCCGCGGGCGCCCCCACCGTCACCGTCGGCTGAGCCGCGGCTGCCCTCCGGAGGGGGCGCGCTGTCGTTCCCCGCCGTACGCTGCGTACGTGCTCACCACGCTGCGTGGCCGCGAGGGCGTACGGGTGCTCGGCCCGTCCGACCTCGACCGGGTGCGCGCGCTGCTGGCCACTGACCCGGTGACGAACGTCTTCGTCGCCGACCGGGTCGAGTCGACTCGGCTGGACCGGCGCTGGTTGGGCGGCCGGGTCTACGGATACGTCCGTGACGGCGCGCTGGTCGCGCTCTGCCACCACGCTGCCAACCTGGTCCCCGTGGCCGCGCGCGGGCCGGCGGTGGAGGCGTTCGCGCGGCGGGCGCTCGACGACGGCCGTAGCTGCAGCTCACTGTTCGGCCCCGAGGCCACCGTGCTCGGGCTCTGGGAGCTGCTCGAACCTGCTTGGGGCCCCGCCCGCTCGATCCGACCGGACCAGCCGTTCATGCAGACCAGCCGGCCGAGCCCCACGATCAAGCCTGACCCGCTGGTCCGGGTCGTCCGGCTGGACGAGCTCGACCTGGTCTATCCCGCGTCGGTGGCGATGTTCGTCGAGGAGATGGGCGTCTCGCCGGAGACGGGGGGCCGCGACGCGTACCGCGCCCGCGTCGCCCAGCTGGTCTCGCAGGGCAGGATGTTCGCCCGGATCGAGGACGGCCGGGTTGTTTTCAAGGCCGAGATCGGGGCGGTGACCCGAGACGCCTGCCAGATCCAGAGCGTGTACGTCGACCACGAGCTGCGCGGCCACGGGCTCGGGCTGCGCGGCATGGCCGCGGTTGTCGCGGCGACGCTGCGCGACTGGGCGCCGGTGGTCAGCCTTTACGTCAACGCCGACAACCTGCCCGCTCGCCGGGTCTACGAGCGGGTGGGGTTCACCCGCACCGGCAGCTTCGCCACGGTGCTGCTCTGAACGCCTCCGTCCGCGTCCTGGGCATCGACGGCTGCTCGGGTGGCTGGGTCGGGCTGGCGTGGGGCGGCGGGGAGCGGGTGTGGCCGTACCTGGGTGCGACCGTGGCCGACGTGGTGGCGGCCTGTCTGCTCGACGGGCCGCTCGCAGTGGTCGGCGTCGACATCCCGATCGGACTGCCGGACGCGAGCATGCGCGCCGCCGACACGGAAGCCCATCGCTTCGTAGGCCCGCGCCGACAGTCGGTGTTCATGACGCCCGTACGGGCCGCGCTGGAGGCGCCCGACCACGACACCGCCAAACGGCTCAACCTGGAGGCGGCTGGGCAGAGCGTCTCCATGCAGGCGTACGGGTTGCGGCACCGGATCCTCGAGGTGGACGGCTGGCTGCGTGGCACCCCGACCGGTCCCGACCGGCCGCCGGTCTATGAAGTGCACCCCGAGGTGAGCTTTGCCGGGCTGGCCGGCGAGACGTTGGCGAACGGCAAGCGCACCTGGGCCGGCTGCGAGCAGCGTCGGATGTTGCTGGCGCGAGACGGCATCTTTGTCGCTGGCACATTGGGCGCCGCGGGGGAGCGGGCGGCGGTGGACGACGTCCTGGACGCGGCGGCCGTCACCTGGACCGCGGCCCGGCTGGCGGCCGGGGACGCGCTGAGCCTGCCGGACTCCCCGGAGGTGTTCTCCGACGGCCTCCCCGCCGCCATCTGGGTCTGACCTTGAGGCTCCCGTGAGCGTGACGTTTCTGCGACGACACTCGGGAGGAATCGGACACCAGCGTCGCTCTCAACGTACGGTCGACGTCCCCGGCGGGTGGGACACTGGCCCGATGAGACGGCGGGGAGTCGTCTGCGCGTGTCTGCTCGCGCTGATCACCGTCGGGGGCTGCACATCCGGCTCGCCGTCGGCCGACCCGGCGGCACCGACCACAGCCGCCCGCACCCCGACCGGCTCGGCGACCGCGCAGCTCACCACGGAAACCACACGCACGCGCAGCACCGCGACCGAGCCGACAAGCGAGCCGCCCGCTGACCCGCCGAAGGCCGCCCCACCGAACCAAGTCAGCCTGCTCGTGTCCGGCGACGTGCTGCTGCACTCCGGGACCTGGGCCACCGCCGAGGCAGACGCCGCCCGGCTCGGACAGCCCGGCCTGGACTTCCGGCCGATGCTCGCCGACGTCGCCCCGGTCGTGCGGTCCGCCGACCTCGCCGTCTGCCACCTGGAGACGCCGCTTGCCCCGCCCGACGGGCCGTACTCGAGCTACCCGCTCTTCTCGGTGCCGCCACAGGTGGTGCCGGCGTTGCGCCAGACCGGCTACGACGCCTGCACCACCGCGTCCAACCACAGCATCGACCAGGGCTTCGACGGGCTCAGCCGTACGCTCCGTGCGCTCGACCGGGCCGGCGTGCCGCACGACGGGACCGCTCGGACCGCCCGGGCGCAGCGCAAGCCGCTGATCCTCGCGGCGAACGGCGTACGGGTCGCCGTGCTGTCCTACACCTACGGGACCAACGGCATCCCGCTCCCCGAGGGCAAGCCGTGGTCGGTGTCCCCGATCGACCCCGAGCGGATCATGCGCGAGGCGGCAGCCGCACGGCGCGCCGGCGCTGACGTGGTCGCGGTCGCGCTGCACTTCGGCACCGAGTACGTCACCGCGCCCGACGCCTACCAGACCGACGTCGTCGACCAGATCACCCGCTCGCCCGCCATTGACCTCGTGTACGGCCACCACGCGCACGTCGTGCAGCCGGTCGACCGCGTGCACGGGACCTGGGTCGTGTACGGGCTCGGCAACTTCGTAGCCCAGCAGGAGTCCAGCCGCCCCTACACCTACCGCGGCGTATCCGTCCGGGTGCAGTTCATAGAACGCCGCAGCGGCCAGTATGCGGTGCGCGACGTGGCCTACCTCCCGACGATGATCACAGGGTTCGACCCGAGGAACCCGCGGATGCGTGTGCTCGACGTGCAGGCCGCGCTGGCGGATCCGGCCACCGGTCCGGCGCTGCTCCGAGAGCTGCGTGCGACGCTCGCCGACGTACGGTCAGCGGTCGAGTCGCTCGGCGCCGGCGTTCACCTGCTGCGCCGCTGACATACCCTCATCGCGTGCTGAGGATGTCGACCCTGTTCGTTCGGACGCTTCGCGACGATCCCGCCGACGCCGAGCTGCCGAGCCACCGGCTGCTCGTGCGCGCCGGCTACATCCGCCGCGCCGCGCCCGGCATCTACTCCTGGCTGCCGCTCGGGTACCGCGTCCTCCGCAACGTGGAGCGGGTCGTCCGCGAGGAGATGGACGCGATCGGCGCGCAGGAGGTGCACTTCCCGGCGCTGCTGCCGCGCGAGCCGTACGACGCGAGCGACCGCTGGACCCAGTACGGCGACAACATCTTCCGGCTGAAGGACCGCCGCGGCGCGGACTACCTGCTCGGCCCCACGCACGAAGAGATGTTCACGCTGCTCGTCAAGGACCTGTACTCGTCGTACAAGGACCTGCCGCTGTCGCTGTACCAGATCCAGACCAAGTACCGCGACGAGCCACGACCGCGCGCCGGTATTCTGCGCGGCCGCGAGTTCGTGATGAAGGACTCGTACTCGTTCGACGTCTCCGACGAGGCGTTCGTCGAGTCGTACGAGCGGCACCGGGCGGCGTACGTGCGGATCTTCGACCGGCTCGGTCTCGACTACGTGGTCGTGGCCGCGATGTCCGGCGCCATGGGCGGGGCGGCGAGCGAGGAGTTCCTGGCGACGGCGGAGTACGGCGAAGACACGTACGTGCGCTGCACGACGTGCGGCTACGCCGCGAACGTCGAGGCGGTCCGAGTCCCTGCGCCGCCGCCGGTGGCCGACGACGACGCCCCGGCGGCGCACGCCGAGCAGACGCCGGACACGCCGACGATCGAGACGCTGGTCACGCACCTCGACCAGCACTTCCCCCGTGCGGACCGGGCGTGGACGGCGGCCGACACGTTGAAGAACGTGCTCGTCGTCCTGCACCACCCGAACGGGACCCGCGAGCCGTTGGCGATCGGCGTGCCCGGCGACCGGGAGGTCGACACCAAGCGGCTCCAAGCGCAGGTCGAGCCGGCCGAGCTGGAGCCGTTCAATGACGCGGACTTCGACGCCAACCCGACGCTGAGGAAGGGCTATATCGGCCCCGGCGTGCTCGGGCTCGACAACGCGTCCCGCATCAGGTATCTGGTCGACCCACGGGTCGTCGACGGCACCCGCTGGGCCACCGGCGCGGATGTGGACGGCAGCCATGTGATCGACCTGGTGGCCGGCCGCGACTTCACTCCCGACGGCACCATCCAGGCGGCCGAGGTGCGGGAGGGCGACCCGTGCCCGGTCGACGGGGGAGCGCTGGTGACCGCGCGCGGCATCGAGATGGGCCACATCTTCCAGCTGGGGCGCCGGTACGCCGAGGTTCTGGACCTGCAGGTGCTCGACGCCAACGGCAAGCGGGTCACGGTCACGATGGGCTCGTACGGCATCGGGGTGTCCCGCGCGGTCGCGGCGATCGTCGAGAACAGCCACGACGAGCACGGCATCGTCTGGCCGCGCGAGGTGGCGCCCGCGGACGTCCATCTGGTGGCGACCGGCAAGGACGCCGCGGTGTTCGAGGCGGCCGAGCGGCTCGCCGACGAGCTGACCGCCGCCGGCGTCGAGGTGCTCTACGACGACCGGAACCGGGTCTCGCCGGGGGTGAAGTTCAACGACGCCGAGCTGATCGGCGTACCCACGATCGTCGTCGTCGGCCGCAACCTGGCCGAGGGCACGGTCGAGGTGCGCGACCGGGCCACCGGCGCCCGCGAGGACGTCCCCCTCATGTCCGCCCTCAACCACCTCACCCCCACAACGTCATAAGAAGCGTGGGCTGTAGCGCTCGGTCCTTATGACGTAACGGGCCTCAGCCCGGGGAATGCGGTGGGGGCGGCGCCCCACGACAGCCCGCGCGTCGCGGCGTCGGTCAGCCAGCCGACCGCCACCTCGCGCAGCACGCCGACCGACGAACCCACCAGCTGCGCGTACGCGACCGCGCTGCGGTCCTCGACCCGCCGGGCCAGCCGTGCGGCGGAGCTGGCGTCCGTGACCGGCGCCGGGAGTACGTAGCCGGGGTCGGCCGGCACCGGCTCGCCACCCAGCTCCTGGATCACGTCCTCGAGCCGGTCCCGCCGCGCCCGGTGCGCCTCGTACCCGTCCAGCGCCCGACCCGCCTCCGCCGTGCCCGGGTCGAGCACGCCGCCGACGACGCCATACGCGTACACCGCCTCGTGCTCGATCGCGAGCGCCCGCTCGGCGGCCTCCAGCTCGTCGGTCACGAGCCACCCCGCTCGTCGTCGCGGGCGGCCTCGAGCAGAACGACGTGCTGCGCCATGGACGCCGCCGCGGACGCCAGCGCGCCGGCCAACTCCCCGCTGCGTGCGATCAGCGCGGCGTTCCCGATGGCTACGGCTGCGCCCCGCTCACTCCGCACCAGCGCAGCAAGCGTCGCCTCGGCCGTACGCGGCACCCCGAACAGCCCCGGGAACCGGAGCGTCTCACCGTCCGGGGTGAACGCGCCTACGTGCTCGCGGTGCCGGGCCTGGAGCGGCCGCAGGATCGCGCGCAGCTCACGGTGCTCCTTGGCCGCCCCGGCGAGTGCATCGAGCAGCGCGCCGACCCGTCGC
>Ga0136635_10000330_pt1 | contig 12589 bp, 13 predicted proteins | sample AntDrymeUQ852106_2_FD_105495 | JGI IMG/M metagenome (GOLD analysis project Ga0136635, IMG submission 105495) | Polar desert sand microbial communities from Dry Valleys, Antarctica - metaG UQ85 (21.06) | ecosystem: Environmental > Terrestrial > Soil > Desert | place: Antarctica: Dry Valley... | reverse complement strand
GATTAAGTCCTTGGGTTTCGGCCACGGAAGGAATGGAAAGATGGAGGAAATTATCGGTCAACTCGTTCAGAGCGCAACGGATCTCGTGGAATCGACAGGAAAGATCAAGGTATGTTTTATCCATACTGGCCGCCTGGGCCAAACGATGTTGGGCGGCCATTTGAAAATTCATCTGCCCCATACGTTCGTAAAAAAGAAGATCCGGACCGCCGCGGCGCTCATGGTGCGCTCTAATTCTTTCCGCAAAGATTCCGCTCAGAAACAGAGTGTAATTTCCTACATGGGTTCTGATGAGAAACGCTTGCGGAGAAGAAGCGGTGGACAACTGCTCGAGAAGGTCTGAAACGTAGGGAAAACAGAACCTGTCGTCGGTGCCTGAAGGAGAAGCTTGGAGTTGACGGCGATGAGTAAATGCCACGAGCACGCCTGCAACATAATCGGAAAGAGACCTTTCTTCCAAGCCCGCCTGGCGCAGAACGCGCCGGGTCAGGATGTAAAAGTAGAGAGCGGGCGAGACGCGGAGGCAGCCGCAGTTATCAACAAGCTCTGCGTAGAGAAGATCGTGATCAAGAACCGCGTCTCGCGTTTCCTCATCACTGAGAAGATCGCTCAGGCTGACCGCATCTGTACGGTTTTTGGAGAGGGTGTGCACGACGAACTGAAAGTCATCGGCGGTGAACTGAGCCCGACAATTGGAACGCAGCATAAGTTTAAATGAGCATATAAGATGCCAACCAAAACGGTGTCAGGTGAATTGGAAAAGGTTTTGAATTGTCGCTGGGGTTGTTTACCTTTCCAAGGCGAGAGTATCGAATTTCATGTTGCATCAGCTTCTTTACAATGCGGGTTTTACCACTGGGTTCAGCTTGGCATGGCCTTATTTTACCTATCGCATGTGGAAACGCGGTCGATTGTGGTCCGCTTTCTCCGAGCGTCTCGGTTTTTACACACCCGAGGCTCGCAAATGGATGCGTCAACATCCAAAGCCGGTGTGGATTCATGCGGTCAGCGTGGGTGAAATGATGATTGCTCGCGCGGTGATTGCGGAGTTGCGGCTTATTTATCCCGGCTTGAAAGTGGTCCTTTCCACCACCACCGCAACCGGGCGGCAGGTCGGGCAGACGCTAGCTGACGAGGACACCCTTCTCATATACAATCCGACCGATTTTCTCCTCTCTGTCAAACGGGCCTTTGACCAGATTCAACCGATCATGTTACTTTTGGTGGAACAGGAGATCTGGCCGAACCACGTCTGGTGTGCGGAGCGCCGTAACATACCGGTCTGGCTGATCAATGCCCGATTGTCCGACCGATCCATGAATCGGTTCCAAAGGTTTCGGTATTTTGTGGAGCCGGTAGTGAGATTGATCGGATGGGTCGGACTGCAGCATCCGGAGGATGTGGAACGGATGGCTCGGGCCGGTTTTCGTCCGGAAACGTTGGCCGTAACCGGAAGTATGAAATTTGACGTGGCTGAAGCTGCATCGTACAAAACGGATTTGGCGGCTCAAGTCAGGCGGAAATTAGGGTGGCAGGAAGATGAGGCAGTTTTGCTGGCCGGAAGTACCCATCCCGGAGAGGAAGATCTTCTGGTGGAAATGTTCTTAGCCATGCGAAGGGAGTTTCCCCATCTGAAACTCGTCCTAGCTCCCCGGCATTTTGAGCGGGCTGCTGAGGTGGCAAAGTTCTGCCGCGACCACAACCTCAAGACTGTCTTACGGACAGAACTCAAAGCAAACGAAGCGGAGGTTCTGTGTTCTCCTCCCGATGTCATGGTATTGAATTCCACGGGGGAACTGAGTTCGCTTTATAAATTGGGGACTGTGAATTTTATCGGAAAAAGTATATTAGGCAAAGGCGGCCAAAACTTTATCGAGGCCGTTCGCTGGGGACGGCCTGTCATCGTCGGGCCATTCATGGATAATTTTCGCAGCCTGGTATCCACTTTTAAAGAAACCGGCGGGGTGATTCAGGTGGAAAATTCCTTCGAGCTTTTTCAAACTTTTCGTGAGCTCTTACTGGATCCCGAGAGGGCCCGCCAAATAGGCTCAGCAGGGGAAAAGACTTATCGGGAAAACCTGGGGGCCGGCAAAAAAACTGCGGTAATGATTGCGGCAACGTTACGTAAATTGAACGGCCAAACGCGGCGGGATTAAAATTCCGTATTTAAAAAAATGTGAGTTGAGACAGGGGGGTTCGAGCAGCGCGTTTCCTTGGGAAGCGAAAACTCCTACCACTCGATCACACAGGAAGCCCAGGTCAGCCCCCCACCAAAAGCAACGAGAAGAATTTTATCGCCACGCTTGAACTCTATCTGCTGGCTGGCTTCGTGCATGGCCACCGGAATACAGGCCGCAGAAATATTTCCGTAACGGTGCACATTGGTAAAACATTTTTCGGAAGGGACGGACAATTTTTCCGCGAGGGCTTCAATAATCCGGCTGTTGGCCTGGTGAGTGATGACCAAACGCAGATCTGTTACTTTAAGACGGGCTTCCTCCATTACTTTATTGGCAGATTTGGCCATGGCATTGACAGCTTGTTTGAATACTTCTTTTCCGGTCATATGGATGCAGGGCTGTTGCATGGGAACGGGGGGCTCACCAAATCGAATTTCACGATGAATGTGGTTTAGTTTAAGCATCGCGTGATGATCTCCATTGGCACCTAGGTCGAAGGAGAGCATGCCGCCATGACCGGCCCGGGAGCTTAACAAAACGGCGCCGGCCCCATCGCCAAAAAGAACGCAGGTGGCGCGGTCGGTCCAATCCACAATGGAGGAAAGGCGTTCGGTACCGACAAGCAAGATGTTTTTATAGACGCCGGAGCGGAGAAATTGTTCGGCTACGACTAGTCCGTAAATGAAGCCGGAGCAGGCGGCCTGGAGATCCATAGCGGCGGCGCGGGTGGCCCCTATTTTGTGCTGGATGTAGCAGGCGGTGGAAGGAAAAGCGGCATCCCCAGTAACCGTGGCGACGAGAATCAGATCAATTTCAGAAGCGGCAATGCCGGAATTTTCAAGCGCCTTGATTGAGGCTTTGGCACCCATGTCGGAGGCCAGTTCGCCCGGAGCGGCGATGCGGCGTTCACGAATACCAGTGCGGGAAAAAATCCATTCGTCGGTGGTATCGACCCATTTCGAAAGGTCGTCGTTGGTAAGAATACGTTCCGGCACATACATACCCGTGGAAACGATGTGAAGACCTGAATTAAGCTGCGAGGGTTGCATTGTCGGGAGAGGCATTTCGAATCGAGGCGGAGGCTTTCGCGACATCGGAAACGATGCGCGAGTTGACTTGAAGCTCCACAGCTTCGGCGGCAACGCGGAGCGAATTGATGAGAGCATGAACTGAAGAAGAGCCATGAGCTTTCACACAAACGCCGTTGACTCCGAGGAGGAGGGCGCCCCCGTATTCATCGGCGTTGGTTTTCTTCCGAATGGATTGAAAGGCACCTTGGGCCAGCCAGGCCCCCGCTAGACGAACGGGGTTGGCGGTCAACTCGTCTTTGAGCCACCGGAACGTGGATTTGGCCAGATTTTCGCAAGATTTAAGAACGATGTTTCCCACAAATCCGTCACAAACTACGACATCCACTTCACCTTCGAATAGCGAATGGCCTTCGACGTTTCCTATGAAATTGATCGGGGCGCTTTTGAGAAGCTTAAAAGCTTCGCGCGTGAGATCGTTGCCTTTTCCTTCCTCAGTTCCGTTGCAGAGTAACCCGACGCGGGGATTATCCCGTTTGAGGATGTGTGTGTAAAAGATCGAGCCCATGATGCCGTAATTGAGAAGATGATCCGGCTTGGAATCGACATTTCCACCGGCATCAATGAGTAGGAAAACGTTTTTCCCTGTGGGCATGAGCGCACCAATCCCTGCCCGATCGACACCGGGAAGGTTACGAAGTTTGATGGTGGTTGCGGCCACCAACGCTCCGGTATGACCGGCGGAAACAAGAGCATCGGCCTTGCCCTCTTTGACCAGATCCACCGCGCGGCAGAGGGAGCTGTCTTTTTTGCGGCGAATGGCTTCGACCGCGCCGTCGGACATTTGAATGACCTGGCTGGTAGGGTGCAAAACTAAGCGACTATTAGTGGTGGCGTTGTGTTTGGCGAGTTCCGCACGAATAAGGATTTCGTCGCCGAACAGATGCAATTCTTGAATCTGAGAAAATTTTTGGAGGCTGGCCACGGCCGCCGCCACGGGGTTTGCCGGGGCGAAATCCCCCCCCATGGCGTCGAGCGCGATTCTCATTTCGAAACTGAAAAGCGCTTAAGCTTCGGTATCGACCGTAAGAACCTGGCGTCCGCGGTAGAGTCCCGTTTTGGGATCCACGCGGTGAGAAAGATGCCGGGAACCGGTTTCCTTGTCGGCGCGCAATTGAACCGGGTCCTTGCGGAGCGAGGCTTTGCGTGTGCGCAGGCGCATCTTCGATGTTTTTCTTTTGGGAACTCCCATATTACTCCTTCGTCTTTATTTTTTCCAAAGCGTCCCACACCGACTTTCGGTGCATTTCGCTGAAGTCATCTGTTTTCGGTTTGTGAATCACACCCGTAACCGGACAACGTTCTTCGCCATCAAGCTTGCAGCCCGGGGCAATTGGAAGGGTGAGCAAAATATCTTCGCGAATGGATGGCGTCAAGTCGATTGCTTGGGTTCCTTCTGCTGGGAAACTAATGGCGTAAGAGTTCACATTGATTTTCCAGGGAATAGGTTCCATACACCGCGAGCAGGAAAGTCGGAAGGCGGTCTCGATCTTGCCGGTGACCAGATATTCGTCACCGGTCCGGTCCACGCGCATGTGGTATTGAATTATGTTCCAATCAAAATAACCTTCCGTCGGGAGATCGTAGCCCTCCGTAGAGACCTCCCCTTTGAGATCAAGCCCGAATTCCGGAAATTCAATCACAGAAATTTTCATAGTGTAAACTTCTTAAGCAGTTCCTGCTCCACGCCTTTCGGAACGAAGCCGCCCACGGGTCCGCCTAGGCGGGCGATCTCTTTGATCATGCGAGAACTGAGATAAGTGTAGGACTCTTTCGGCATAAGAAAAATAGTTTCCACTTCGGGATTCAATTTTCGGTTCATTAAGGCTAACTGAAATTCAAACTCAAAGTCGGAGACAGCCCGAAGTCCCCGAATGACCGCACAAGCTCCTTCATGTCGGGCATAATTGACCAAAAGTTCATCGAAACTGCCCACTTTCAACCGGTCAGAACCTTTCAAAGCCGACACGGATTCCTGAACCATTTTTACTCTTTCTTCCAAAGAAAATACCGGATTTTTGACAGCATTGGAAGCCACCGCGATGATAACTTCATCAAAAAGACAAAGAGCACGCTCGGCCACATCAAGGTGTCCATTAGTAATGGGATCAAATGTTCCCGGATAAATTGCGCGGCGCATGGACAGAAGGTATTTAAGTTTTCACGAAACGAAAGGGAGAACCGCAGAATTCTGAACTGGCATCTCAGGAGATTTCACGGATGAGGTCGAGGGATTCTTTCAAGTCGGCGATTTGTTGCTGCCAATAATTCTTAGTTCCAAAAAAATCGAAACGCCGGGGAAAGGCCGGATCTTCCCAACGTTTGGAAATCCATGCGCTGAAATGAACATAACGTAAGGCGCGTAGAGGTTCAATCAGGCGCAGGCTGCGGCGATCAAACTCGCGCAAATCTTCATAAGCTTCCAATAGGATATTAAATTGCTCCCGCGAGTCTTCATCGCGGCCCGGAACCAGCAGCCAAAGATCCTGCACACAGGGACCGTTGACCATGTCATCGAAATCAACCCAGAACGGTTGCTCCTGCCAGAGCAAATTGCCCAGGTGGCAATCTCCATGAATGCGCTGGATTTCACTTTCATCGAACCAGGGCGCGCTTAATTCGCAGATTTCTTCGACCAGATCCGCATAGTCCTCTTCCAGTTCCTCCGGCAGGATTTCCGAATCCAGGAGGTAATCCAAATTGGACCAGCCATAGGTTTCATGATCGAGACGAATACGGTGTTCAGCGATCTTGCTGGCCCCGGTATTATGAACACGGGCCAAAAGGCGCCCCACCGATTTTAATTGTTCCGCGGAAAGTTCGTCTGGATTTCGACCTCCGATTTTGGGGAAAACGGCGTAGAAAATTCCGATCTCGGGAATTTCGTGAAGTGTCTCGCCTTGACCATCTTCCTCCGGACGCACGGCAGGAATATCTCGATCATGCAAATCAAGAAGAAAACGATGTTCCTCCTTGATCTGTTCACGAGTCCAACGGCCGGGCCGGTAGAACTTGGCGATTCGGCTTAACTCACTCGGAGATTTCGGCGGCTCCGGATTTCTCCATTCGACCTCAAGATCATAGACTCGGTTTTCCATGCTGTTGAGCGGTAGGCAACGTCCGGTGCAGCGCACGCCGAGCAATTCGACAGCGTCGAGGATCACGTCGGGCGTCAGTTCGAAAAAGAATTGGGTTTGCTCAGTGCCCCAGGAGGAAGACATGCGGAAAAGGCTAAAGCGTGATTGGCAAATGCTGAAGGGTTATTTTTGGGATTTGGCTGAGCTTCGCAAGAAGAGTGCGACACTCAAAGAGTGGCAGTTATGCTTTCGGTCCCAACATATTTTCGGGACGGACGTGTTTGTCGAATTCCTCTCCGCTGATAAACCCCAGAGCAATGCTGGCCTCGCGCAGGGTCAGGTGTTCGTGATGTGCTTTGTGAGCGATCTGGGCTGCTTTGTCGTAGCCGATGATTGGGCTGAGGGCAGTGACTAACATCAGGGAATGTGTCAGATACATTTCGATCTGTTTTTCGTTGACCTCCATGTTCTCCACGCAGTGTTCACGGAAAAGGGAGCAGGCATCCGAGAGGAGGGAGATCGAATGCAGAAAATTATGGATAATGACGGGCTTGAAAACGTTGAGCTCGAAGTTGCCCTGGGAGGCAGCAATGCCGATGGCGGAATCGTTACCCATGACTTGAACACAAACCATGGTCATCGCCTCGCATTGAGTCGGGTTAACTTTGCCGGGCATGATGGAGGAGCCGGGTTCGTTTTCCGGCAGTCTGATTTCGGCTAAGCCGCAGCGCGGTCTTGAACCCAGCCAACGAAGATCGTTTGCTATTTTCATGAGGGCGGTGGCGAGCGATTTGATGGCGCCGTGAGAAAAAACAAAGGCGTCATGACTGGCAAGGGCGGCAAACTTGTTGGGAGCGGTGACAAAAGGAAGGCCCGTTAATTGAGCGATAGTCCGAGCCCCGCGCTCGGCAAATTCAGGATGGGTGTTTAAGCCCGTTCCAACGGCGGTGCCGCCAAGAGCAAGTTCGAAAAGCCCTTCCAAAGTCTGCTCAATGCGGGTGCAAGCGTGGTCGAGCTGGGCGACATAGCCTGAGAATTCCTGGCCGAGCGTTAGAGGCGTTGCATCCATCAAGTGGGTTCGGCCGATTTTCACAATGCCGGAATAGGCTTTTTCTTTTTCGTGGAGAGCTTCGCGCAATTTTTTTACGGCAGGAAGAAGGTGGTGCACCAACTGTTCCGCCGCTGCGATGTGCATCGCGGTTGGAAAGGTATCATTGGAAGACTGGGACATGTTGACATGGTCGTTGGGATGAACCGGCTTTTTGCTGCCTAGGACACCTCCGGCAATTTCAATGGCGCGATTTGAAATGACCTCATTGCTGTTCATGTTGGTCTGGGTGCCGCTGCCGGTCTGCCAGATGCGCAGGGGAAAATGGGAGTCGAGTTTCCCTTCGATGACTTCATCAGCTGCCTGGATCAGAAGATGGGCCTGTTCTTCCGGGAGTTTTCCCAAATCGAAATTTACCATGCCCGCTGATTTTTTCAGTATTCCGAACGCTCGAATGAGGGAGCGAGGCATGACATCGTGACCGATGGCAAAGTGGATCAGGGAGCGTGCGGTTTGAGCTCCGTAGTAGACATTTGAAGGAACTTCAATCTGGCCCATGGAATCGGACTCGACACGGTTGGGAGTGGTCATGAGGACACGATACACGGGAAGTTCGCCTCCGCCAGAAAATGGAACGGGTGCAAATGGCCGGTGAGGCTGGACGTCGAGCGGATCACATGGCCGCCCGAAGACGGGCCGCGAGAATGGGGGAGAGGCCGGCTCGAACTATTTTATCGGCGGTTTTCTCAATGTCGTATTCGACCCGGCGAAATTCGAAAAAGCTCTCGTCAGGGTCGTAGATACCGTAGCAGGACCGATTGTCTCCATCTCGCGGTTGTCCCACGGATCCGACATTAATCAGGTAACGGCGCCGCTTATTTAGCCTTATTTTTTTGACCGTGTGATAGGCCCGCAGCGGAGTATTATTTTCGAAAATGAGAGGGTAGTGGGTGTGACCGCAAAAAGCAACGGGAGTGGTCTGGTTCTCGAAATTCAAACTAGCTTCGCGGTAGGATAAAACGTACATCCAGTTTTCAGGGTGACAGAGACAGCTATGAACGAAGGTGGAGTTGGAAAGTTTCAACTCGTAAGGCAGAGTGTTGAGATACTCTTTCTCGCTCTGTTCCAGATGTTCACGGGAATAAAAAAGACTTTCCTTTGCAAGATCATTGTAACCGTCAAGGGTGCTGTCGCATGTGGCCTCTTCGTCGTGATTCCCTTTGATGGCGGAACAGTCCAAGGCTTTGACTTCCTTCACGCACTGGGAAGGATCGGCTGAGTAGCCGACGATATCCCCCAGACACATGCGATGAGTCACGAACTGTGACTCCATATCTTCCAAGACAGCCTCCAAGGCCTCTAAATTACTGTGAATATCACTAAAAACGGCTACCTTCATACTCGTTAAAAATTAAGATTTACTATGATTACTATAATTTCAATAAAAATCAATCATTTATTCAATCAAGGCAAGCTGCATGAATGGTCTCACAAAAATGACCGTACTAATATCCCATTTCTTCAACCTATGGACGCCCATTGCGTTGCCAAAGCGACTCTCGCTTTTTTTCGCACAGTCTTGTATTCCCGCTACGTTCCGCAAAGATAAGGCCCCTTTTCATGAAACAAATAACAGATCCCTATCTAATCAAAGCTTATCCACTGAGCCGACTTTATTTAGGTTTGGCGTCCATGATTTGTAATCTCATATTTGTCTGGGGCTTGTTTTTCTTGTGCTGGGGGGATGGGGCCCCTCAGCCCACTCCGACACTCGTAAACCTCCTTTGGGTGGTGCCTGCTGTTTTCGCGGTTCTATTGCTTATTAATCTCCCCGCGGATTACGTGGCGGGATATTTCCTGGAAAAGCGGTCGGGTCGGTATAACGGAACTTTTTTTAATTGGTTCGGACAGTGGCTGGCTGGAGGAATTGCCTATGGTGCCCTGCAAACCCTAGGAGGATATTTGTTTGCTTTCTGGATATTTGGCTATGGGTTTTCCTTGGTAGTCGTTCTGTTGCTTCCCGGCATCGTGGCCGGAGCCAGGATCTGGCAATTTTTTCTCATCCCGAAAAATCTGCGTGCGGCAGGAATTTGGCCCGAAGGTTATGAAACCAATCTTCGAAGCGAACTCAAGAAACTCAAAGAACCCTGGCCGGACGACCTTTATTTGTACCGTAGCGAAGACGGCTCCATGCTAAATGGGGGTCGGGTAGGAATGGGCAGTCACAGCCGTTTAATGATCAGCGATGCTTGCCCCCAGGCACTATCCCCCCGTGAATTGGCGGTTTTGATTACAAGGGAAGAACGGCATTTGGGATGGGCGGCGAGCCAGAAACATTTTCACATCGCTCTAGGCTGGGGTCTGCTGGGAATTTTGCTGACCATTCCGGGAATCCCCCTCCTGGGCTTAAGCGGGGTTTGCTCCTGGCTTTGGATGCTGGCAGCTCTGACGAGTTGGCATTGCCTAAGCCTAGTGACCTTACCTAGCATCTCGCGACGGCAGATTTTGAAAGCAGATGCCGAGCTGGTGCGTGGCGACGTCACCAAAAAGGAATACGCAGCGCTCCTGCGCAAAGTGCAAAGCTATAACTGGACGCCCGTTCACGCGATGGGTATTACCGAAATTCTTTTTTATTCCGTCCCCAGCCTTGAAACCCGTTTAAATCGAATGGAGCGTTTATGAACTTTATTCCCCGCCTTTATTTTGTGTTGAGTGCCGTCTTGATGAATGCTGCCGGTCGCTCGTTGCCCAGTCATATTGGCAAACCTCAAAACTGGTTTCTGCCGCAAAACTGGACCTGACCGATCACAGATTGGACAAAGCCAAGGGGCATTTTTAATTTCAGCGTGAGCTCATCCGGTTCAAGTAATAAGTCGACTGAAGTGATGGAGGGACACCTGCACCACTTTCTCGATTTCGTTCTTCCACCCGAAAAACGATATTTGGGAGCGATCCTCCTGGTTTCCTTGTTCGGGCATTTGCTATGTTTTTTTATTTTTCGAATTGAGGCAATACCTGCAAACCGCCCACTCCGTGCTCCGCTCCAGGTTACACTGGCTTCTATCGCTCCGACCATTGACCAGAACAAAGAGGGGTCCGTTTCTTTTCTCGATGTCAGAAGCCCAAGTATTTTCGCGATTCCGTCCGTTCTTCCAGGAGACGAGAAGAGAATGATGGGACTGCCGCGGATCTACGCGCCGCCCTTGGATTTGCTAGCCGACAGTAAACTGGCCGCGAGCATGGGGCTCTCCGCCAGCTTGGAAGCGGTAGAGTCGCGAGCCAGCCGGGCGGTTGCCGGCGCACGCACCGCGCCTATGCCCATTTCGATCGAGACCCCTCCGCCTCTGAGTGGATCTTCTTTTTTGGTGAGCGGCCCGGTTTCAGAAAGATCGATCATTCGAAAACCAGATTTGCCCCGGCCCGAAAGTAAAAATATTCTGGGCTGCACCGGAATTCAGATTCAGGTCAATCAGCGCGGCTTGGTGGAATTCGCTGAGGTCGACGAAAGTTGCAGTGACTCGTCGATTGATCAACTGGGCGTCAAGGTGGCACGAGCCCTTATATTCTCTCGCTCTTTCAAAGATAACCCCGCCCTTCAGCAGGGGAAAGTAACCATTTATTGGGACTTCGTAGAAAAGTCCTCACCTCTGGAAATCAACAGTCCGCCCGTCGCTCCGGTCGCACCTTCTTCCGGGGGAGGTAATCCATGACGATTACTTTCCTTTCGCTTTTTTTCTACTATCCCTTGGTTTTCCTTGCCGTGATTTTTCTCGCATGGATAATCACCGTTTGGCGTTATCGGCATCGCAAAATGCCGGAACGCTTTTTTGTTTCGTGCAGCTGTTGTGGAAGCAAGCTGAATCGTGGACATTCGCTCATTTCCATTAGGTGTTCCAAATGCGGAGCGCGCCATGAACTGCAGGAACAGAACCTTTGACTGGCTTTAAATTTTATGTCTGACCGAATTCTCATTCTCGATTTTGGCTCCCAGTATACCCAGGTCATCGCGCGCCGCGTTCGGGAGTGCCAGGTTTATTCGGAAATTCTGCCCTTTTCCACCTCGGCCAAACTCATCGCCACCCTGCGGCCGCGGGGCATCATCCTTTCCGGAGGCCCGGCCAGCGTTTACGCGCCGAAAGCGCCCCAGATCGATCCCGAAATATTTAAATTGGACATTCCGATTCTCGGTATTTGTTACGGCATGCAGCTCCTGGCCAAAGGGCTGGGAGGGAAAGTGGAAAAGAGTGATCGGCGCGAGTTTGGCCGAGGTAAACTCAAACTAAATCTTAGTTGCCCGTTGTTTAAAAAACTTCCGAAAGAAATTGAAATCTGGAATAGCCATGGAGATAAAGTCATTACGTTACCGAAAGGTTTTAAAGCGGTGGCCACGACTGAAAATTCTCCCTTTGCGGTCATCCAAAAAGACAATATCTATGGGCTGCAATTTCATCCGGAAGTTGCCCACACCCCCAGGGGTAAAGATATTATTTCCAATTTTGTCCATGGCATCTGCGGCTGTCAAAGTTCCTGGAACACGCAGTCGGTCATTAACCACGCCCTGCAGGAAATTCGGGCCCAGGTCGGCAATGAGCGGGTTATTTTAGGTCTCAGTGGCGGAGTGGATTCCAGCGTGGCGGCGGCGCTTTTGCATAAAGCGATAGGCGATCAGTTGGTCTGTATTTTCGTCAACACCGGTCTTAATCGTGCCAATGAATCGACTGATGTAGAACGGATTTTTGGCGAAGGTCTCGGTTTGAAACTGAAAGTGGTGAATGCCTCGGCCACTTTCCTTAAAAAGCTTAAAGGAGTGAGCGATCCGGAGAAAAAGCGGAAAATTATTGGAGGTGAATTCATCAAGGTTTTCGAGAAGGCTATGTCCTCCGTGGGCCATGCCAAATTTTTGGCCCAGGGAACGCTTTATCCGGATGTCATCGAAAGCGTGCCGATTGATGGTAATCCTGCGTCGTTGATCAAATCACACCATAACGTGGGTGGGTTGCCCAAGCGAATGAAATTCAAATTAGTCGAACCCTTGCGCCAGCTCTTTAAAGATGAAGTAAGACAGGTCGGCGAAGGGCTGGGTCTGCCGAAAGAAATGGTCTGGCGCCAACCCTTTCCGGGACCGGGCTTGGCCGTGCGTTGCTTGGGGCCGATCTCCGAAGCCAAACTCAGAATTCTGCGCGATGCCGATGCTGT
>Ga0136635_10000328_pt1 | contig 12630 bp, 10 predicted proteins | sample AntDrymeUQ852106_2_FD_105495 | JGI IMG/M metagenome (GOLD analysis project Ga0136635, IMG submission 105495) | Polar desert sand microbial communities from Dry Valleys, Antarctica - metaG UQ85 (21.06) | ecosystem: Environmental > Terrestrial > Soil > Desert | place: Antarctica: Dry Valley... | reverse complement strand
TTCACCAATACCTTTTTTATCAGTGAATTTAATGCGTTTTTTTGTTGTGTGTAGTTTCCAGCCTGATGTCTTATATTCAGCACTGCGACAATCTTTTTGAAATCTTGGGTATCCTTTTTTACCTGATTTCTTAACTTTGCAATTATCGTAGAAACGAGATATGGCAAACCATCCACGCTCTGCGGCTGCTTGTACAGCCATCGAATTTAAGTCAGCAACAAAAGGGAATTCTTTGCGTAGTTGAGTGGAATATTTATTAAGGGCAAACCTGTCAACTTTCAATTCTCTATCAGCATCCATCCAAAATCTAACTGCTTTATTGCGAACAAATTGAGTAGTACGGATGGCATCATCGATAGCGGTGTATTGTTGCTTTTTGCCTTTAACCTTATATTCCAGAACTAACATTGTATTTCCCCTTGTTGTTTTCGACCTATGTCTAATATACTATAGCTATAAACAAAAATACAAGGTTATTTGTAAAGTTATGGCTAAGTTTTCTCCCGATGAGTACAGGCACGAGAGTAATGCCGTGTCGCTGTTAAACTATCATTTTGTCTTTATCCCTAAACGCAGAAAGAAAATATTAGTAGGAGAGATAGCAGAGCGATTGCAACAAATCATTCATGAAGTGTGTGATGAGAACAGGTGGAGATTAATCGCGTTAGAAATTATGCCAGACCACGTTCACATGTTTGTAAATGCAAAGCCTTGCGACGATCCAAGTAAAATAATTAGGCTAGTAAAAGGTCGAGCCTCTCATCACCTGAGAGAAGAGTTTCCTGATTTGAAAAACAAATTACCGACACTGTGGACACCTAGTTACTTTGTTTCTACAGCAGGTAATATATGCACGGAATCGGTAAAGCGATATATTGAGCAACAGAAAGCATGAAGGCAGGATAAATCCTGCCGCTGGTTTTCATCCGTGGTCTAAAGCACAGGAAACGGAACTACGTTCCTGTCCTTCCACGGTTTTCAACCTCGTTCCTTATAAATCTGCATCCTTTACTGAAATATTTCCGCCTCGACCTGATGTGGTTTGAGCCGTTAGTTTTCCTGTTGTATCCAACCGAATAGAGCGGGCTTGTATTTGAAGATTACCTGCATTCCCCGATCCTAAACCTTCCACAGTTACTTGTGCCCCATCCCGAACAATCAACCCAGGTGTGGTAATCATCAAGGAACCCGCATCTCCAGTACCTCGAGTCCGAGCAAACAAGCCACTGCCAGACTGACGATTATTTGGTGATGTTCCGCTTAGTTCTACAGAATCGCTGGCGCGTACTACAAGATTCCCCCCCTTGCCCGTGCTATTTATACCAGTACCAGCTGTTACCTGTGCTCCATCCTGGACAATCAACTGACGTGTGTTAATCGTCAAGGAACCCGCATCTCCACTACTTAGAGTTTGAGTAAACAAACCGCTAGGCATCCCATTAATCATGGAAGTTCCACTGAGTTTGACAAAATCTGAGGCTGTCACGTTCAACGTTCCCCCCGAACCTTGGCTACCCACAAAAGCACTAGCTGCTATGTTTGCCCCGTCTTCTACAATTAACTTCCCTGTGTTAATCGTCAAGTTGCCAGCTGCACCTGCACCACGAGTTTGAGTGAACAAAGCGCTAGGATTACCATTTGCATCAGTTCCCGTCACTTTCACAGATTCTGAGGCATTCACTGTTAAAGTTCCCCCTGACCCTGCACCGAAAGTAGAAGTTGATACTTGCGCTCCATCTTTAAGAGTTAACTGTTCAGCCTGGATAGAGATTCCTTTGCCGTTTTGACTTCCCAGAGTCTGTGCGACAAGTCCTGACCCATCAGCAAGGGTGACACGGTTGCCATGTACCTGAATATTACCACCGCCTTCGTCACTAACACCAACTATCGCACGGCGACTAAGTGATATATCACCTAGGGATACGTTATTGGGAAAACTAAAGGGCAGGTTGTTGCTATCAAGGTTCAACCCTATGGTTCCCTCTCCAAGTATCCCTCCTAAAACTATCTGACCACCTGGGGCTTGGAGAACTCCGCCATCTAGGGTGACATTGCCGCCAATTAATGCCAAGGTTTTACCAGGCTCTACCGCTATTCCCCCCTGCACTTGAATATCTCTTACAGTTTTGCCAAATTGCAGCCCAATGGGTACACTCACCGTTAGCAAGGGTGTTGTAGGGTTTGCAGTTGCACTGAATTGGGTACCATCAGCAAACTTGATGCTGCTAGCTGTACTAGCCACAAACGAACCACCTAAGCTTAGTGCAGCATTTGGTCCAAAGACAATTCCATTAGGATTAATCAAAAATAAATTGGCATTAGAAACAGCAGGAGTGCCGTCAATCAGTTGGAAAGTCCCAAGGGTACCGAGAATTTCCGAGCGGTTCCTACCCGTCACCCTTGTTATAATATTCTGAATATTACTGGAATTCAAGAAAAAGGCGCCGCGTCCTTCACTAACATTAAGTTCCAAAAAACTGTGGAACAGATTGTTGCCTCGAGTTGCTCCACCCCTGAGCACTTCAATAGAACCATCAAACTCGTTTGGTATAACACGAGAACTTTCATTTCCGAGAGTGCTATCAGGAATAATCAGGCTTTGGGCAAAGGCACTATGTGCAAAACCAGAGGTAATTGCCCCACCAATTGCGAAAGAAATTGCTAACTCCAGTTGCCAAAAACAACTGTTCTTGTTTTTAAACATATCAGAATTTGCCTCGGAATCAAAAACTGAAAATATGGATAAGCAGATTGCAAAATCTCTACAGTAATTACCGCACCTGGTTTATAGGGGCAGACTGCTGTAGTTGCTGTTGTAGTTGCTGTCTATAGTTTGGAGCCAGTTGTTGTAGCCTATTTAATGTTGCTGGATTGCCTTGTCTTAGCTTCTGTATCGCTTGTGGATCTTCCCGCTGTAGCTGCTCTATTGCTTGTGGGTTGAGCTTGTTTATTAGCTGTAGTTGGAATGGTGGTATCCCTCGTGGATTACCCGGTTCGGGCGTCCATTTTGGTGTGATTTTGAGACATGGCTGTCCAGGCAAACAGGGGGTTGCAAAGGCATACCCTCCACTTGAGGCAACGATCGCTCCACTCATCACTAAAGCACTTATTACCCTCAACTTCCAAAAATATTGTAGATGATTTTGAGTCATATCAGTTTTGCCTCCCTAAAACATTTATGTAATTTCTCTGAGTCAGACGAGTATTAATATTTACAAGTTAGAGTTGAACGGCAGTAAAGCGAAGTATCTTCAATTACCAATAAAAGTCAACTAAATGAGCGGCGATCGCTATCTAATAACCGCAATCAATAGCTTATGTTGGTTCAGTTTATTAAGAATTGAACTGCATAGTTGAGAATCAAAATTCGCTCTCACCAAATCGCTTTACGTTAAACTTATAACTTAGTATGTTTGTCAAAGCGAACACAATTAATTAATCTTAATCAAGTCAAATGAAGAAAATTATTAAAAAAGCCCTAACTTTGCTTTCAGTGTATTACGCCTACATGATAGAATATAGGGCTGAGTTAATTTTATGGGTTCTTGCCGGCTCTTTGCCGATTATTTTGATGGGTGTTTGGATACAAGCAGCGCAAAATGGAAATTTCGGTTTGACACCTGTGGATTTTGCTCGTTACTTTCTAGCAGTTTTTTTAGTTAGGCAATTTACCGTTGTCTGGGTAATTTGGGAGTTTGAAAGGCAAGTAGTGGAAGGCAAACTTTCATCACGATTGTTACAACCGCTCGATCCAGTATGGCATCATGTTAGCACTCATCTTTCGGAAAGAGTTGCACGGATGCCGTTTGCTTTGTTCTTGGTGATATTGTTTTTTGTACTTTATCCTCAGGCTTTTTGGTTGCCGAGTTTTAGTAACTTGGTGTTGTTCGCAGTGTCGGTAATGCTAGCTTTTGCTTTGCGGTTTATAATTCAATACACTTTAGCGATGTTCGCTTTTTGGACAGAACGAGCTAGCGCATTAGAAACCTTCTGGTATTTGTTTTATTTATTTTTATCGGGAATAATTGCCCCTTTAGAAGTTTTTCCCGAACCTGTGAGAGCGATCGTACTTTTAACACCTTTTCCTTATTTGATTAATTTTCCTGCGAGTCTTTTGGTTGGGCTACCTGTAGATATAACGCGGGGATTTTTGACAATGATTGGTTGGTTTTTGGTGTTTTTGGGTGTAAATCGCTTGCTGTGGCGTCGGGGATTAAAGCAGTATTCTGGGATGGGAGCGTAAAGACTTATCTAAATTTGACGCTTACAACGGAACGTCTCTACTCGTAGTGGGCACTTAAGTGCCCAATATAAGCGAGAAATCGCTTACTACGGCTAGAAAAAATTGTATATATTTATATTTAAAAATAAATAAATAAATAGAGAATTTTTTTATTATTTTCCATGTCACAGGCTAGATAAAATGCCTTATTATACTAAAATCATACTCAGTTCAAATGAACATTTACTGCACTAATCCTAACTGCCCCCATCCGGAAAACCCAGTCTGTGATGAGTTACGCAATCTTAAGAGTCACCAGCAAAGATACTGTAGTAGCTGTGGAATGACTTTAATTTTAAAGACTCGCTACCTACCCTTAGAGCAAATAGGTTGGGGAGGATTTGGCAAGACATTTAAAGCATGGGATGCTCACCTTCAGCAGCAGTGTGTTGTCAAGCAGTTGCAGCCAAGAAATACTTATAGAAATGCTTTTTCAGGATTAGAGCTTGAATCGATAAAAAAGTCTTTTGAGGAAGAGGCAAGAGCCTTGAGAGATATCAAGCATGAACAAATTCCTCAATTGTATGATTACTTTGAATTGCCAGCACCTTCTGATTCACAAGAAGAATTATTTTATTTAGTGCAAGAATATGTCCAAGGTGAAACTTTGGATAAGGAACTTAACAAAAAAGGTCGTTTTTCAGAAACTGAAGTTTTACAGGATTTAGGACAACTCCTGAACGTACTTAAGTACATACATGAAATAAGAAAAGTTATTCATAGGGATATCAAGCTTTCTAATATCATTCGTCACCAAAATGGAACGCTTTATTTGATAGATTTTGGTGCAGCGGTGAAGCAGAAATTAGAGCCAAAAATCCCTGTTGAGCAATCAATGGCAATGGGAACTCCGATATTTGCACCACCAGAACAACTAGCTGGTAAAGGAGTATTTGCTTCTTCAGATTTATATTCTTTAGCTGCAACCTGTATTTGTTTGCTCACAGGTAGAAATGTCAATGAGCTTTGGAATCAAAATAGGTGGATTTGGAGAGAATACGTTAATGTAAACGACAATCTCGCAGACATTTTAGATCGGATGTTGTCATATCAACCAGAGGATCGTTATGAGTCTGCTGAACAAGTAATTTCTGCTCTTTCTGGGCAAATATCGCTAAATCCAAATTCAAAGCCTTCGGGTGCGCGGGAAAATTCTCGGAACGAAAATCAGCGTGAATCTCAGGAATTTAATTATACCACAATTCGCGATCGCACAAGTTTTTCTTTGAGGCTGAAGAGGGTTGCGAAGAAACTATTTTTGCCAGTCGGATTAGTTTTATTAGGAAGCGCGATCGCATTCTTAATCAACTGGTGGCTACACCCCCCTATTTGCGATTTTCAAAATCAAAATGGATTCAGTTGCGGTGAAGCAATTTTGATTCCCCAAAATCCGAGGATTGCTGGCGCAATTTTTGAGGACAAGGAAAGAGGAACCAGTGCATTTGGAAAAGGAAATTTCAACCAAGCTATTAAATATTTTCAAAGATACCTTACTTCTAATGCAAATGACCCCGAAGCACGAATTTATCTAAATAATGCTTTAGCAGCTAGGGCAAAAAATCCTTTAAAAATTGCCGCTACTGTGCCAATTATTGACGATCAGCTTAATGGTTCAAATGACATTGCCGAACAAATGTTGCGCGGATTTGCTCACGTTCAAGATAATTTTAATCAAAATAAAGGAATTGATGGAAGACTGCTGTTTATGGAAATAGCTAGTACAGGTTGGGAGAAGAGTAAAATTAGGAAAATAGCTGATGCGATCGCAAGTAAAGAAAATATCTTAGGAGTCATCGGTTATTATACCAGCGATAGTATACAAGAAGCAGCACCATCTTATGACGGAAAAATGGTGGCTATATCTCCTACGAGTACTGCTGTTAGAGATTCTGCTTTTAAATTAAATAACTACATTTTTCGCGTATCTCCAGATAACTCGGCTGCGGCTGAAAAATTAGCTAAATATATCGTGTATCAAAATTTGAAAAAAGTAGCTATTTTTTATGAACCTAATGAATCATTTGCTGCATCTTTAAAGAAAGAATTTGAAAGTGTTGTCTTTCTAAATAGAAGACAGCTTGTTGACGAGTGTCCGGTAATTCAAACCACAACTGAAGTATTAAAATGTTTGCAACAAGCAAAACAAAGTGATGCAGAAGTAATTATGTTAGCCTTTAGCGATAAAGTGGCACGCATTGCGGCAACACTTATTATTAACCAAAGCGAAAATATCACTATACTCGGTGCAGATACTCCATATCTCGAAGCTGTCAGTCAAATTAATATTCCAGTTGATAAACTAAGAATAGCCGTTCGCTGGCATAGAAGTAATAGTGCTAACTCTAAGTTTGAAAAGGAATCTGTAAAGCTTTGGGGAACTGGAGATGTGAACTGGCGAACTGCAATGTCGTATGATGCTACTATGGCTATGGTTGAAGCACTCAGACGCACTCAGGGGAATTACACCCGTCAGCAGCTTTACGAAGTGTTGAATCAGCGTGATTTTTCAGCCGATGGTGTATCAGCAAAGGTGGAATTTAACAATTTAGGCGATCGCAAACCATTACCCGGTATCGGTGTCTTGGTTAAAGTTGAAAATAACAGGTTTGTTATAGATAAAGAATCACAGCTATAAATTACTGGGTATCGTTTTAAATCTCTTTTCCGAACCCAGCGAATAATCCTCTAATTTAAAATCAGCAAAAGGCTTTTTCTCTAACCTATTTCTTAACGCTTCATCTAAAATCACACCTTCTGATTGCTTCTTCACACCAATAATAATAATACTTCTTTGATAAGCTGTTGAATCTTGATTTGCTTGACAATCACTCCGCTGAAATTGTCCCATATTTAACAAGCGATAACCTTGCACACTTCTGGTATTATTAAATATTTTCTTAACTAAAAGTTGTAATTGCTGAGAACGTTCAAAAGCTCTTTTTTCTTCAACTTCTACATTCCCTTCACAAGAAGCTGTGCCCACAGAGATAATCTCACTGGGATTTTCCATTATTCTCTGAATACCTTCTTCTTCTAAATTAGACTTTAAAGAGTTCAGATTAATCAGTTCGTTGTTATATTTAACTTGATAATTACTGCCAAGCTGCCACTTATATTCTACAGATAAAACCGCAACGTTAAATTCAGCAACTCTGCCTTGACTATCTTTACCTTCTTCATAAGGAAAGTAATCAACTTTGCCTTTTCTTTCTGGTGCTTGTCCGTAATCTAAAGGTAAAGAAGCTAATTTAGAAGAACGAGTAGAAGAAGCAACTAAACCTAATAATCCTAACGACACCAGCAACGCCGCAAATAATGCTAATAAAGGAAGTTTTTCTGGCTGCTTTTGCGGTGGTATCGTCGTAGTTGGTTGCGGTAACTGGGCAGTTTTCGGACTTCCGACAATATTTACAGTCGCAATAGTTCCTGTTAATTGTTGCTCAATTGCCTCCAACCGTTTTATAATATCCTGAGCGGTAGCTGGACGCTGATTCACATCCCGCACCATCAGCGAGTCAATCAAATTTAACAGTAACGGTGAAATTTGCATCGCATGATTCCCCCAATGCAATACATTATCATGGCTGTCGTACATCTCCAAAGGATGATATCCTGTCAGCAAAAATACAAAGGTGCGTCCTAAGGCAAAAAAGTCTGATTGCGGTACAGCTTGAGCATTTATTTGTTCTGGTGCGCTGTATCCAGATGACATAATTGCTGTAATACCCCCACCACCGCTGCTGATTTTGGCTAAGTAGGTTCTGGTAACTTCTCTGGCTGTACCAAAGTCAATTAACACTAGATCCCCCCAACCCCCCTTGCTAAGGGGGGCAAGGGGGGATCTAATCATGATGTTAGATGGTTTAATATCTCGATGCAAATACTGTTTCCCATGTACCAGAGCTAAAATTTCTAACAACTGTTTCAACCAGGTTACAGCTTGTTCTTGAGAAATCGGGCGATTTTGCTGCTGTTTTAACCACTGTTCTAAATTGGAACCTTCGATTTTTTCCATGACAATGCAGTGCAATAGCAAGCCATTTCTGGTCTGATATTGAAAGTAACCATCCACTTTGGGTATACCCGGATGATTCAGATGTCCCAGCACTGCTGCTTCTTGTTGAAATAGTTCTACTGCTTTCGCATCACTCGATAAATCCTCTTTGAGTACTTTGAGGATTTTCGGTGTGTCTTGTTCGTATGCTTCATAAACTTTGCCAAAACCAGTTTTGTCACTCAAAAGCCGTAACACCCGATAGCGTTTTAACAACTCAAGTTGGGAACCACAACTTTGACAAAAGCGGTTCTCATCGTTGTCTGGGTGGTTCGGTTTCGGGCAAACTGGATTAATACAAAAGCTCATGAATGTCGCTTCGCTCCAAGTAAAAAGATTAATTTATAATATTTTTAAATCGTAGTGAGTACTCTTCGTACTCAATATAAGCGATGAATCGCTTACTACGAATGTTTTAAGAAAGCTGCTACGGTCGAGTTAAATGCTTGACTTTCTGTCAAAAATGCCCAGTGATTACCGGGTACTTGGCAGATGCGTAAGTTTATCAGATGAGTTTTGTAAGGTTTAAGTTGCCATTGTTGACGATTAACGCCTTTTTCTGGTTGGATAAACAGAGTCGGAGTGTCAATTGTAACTGTTAAACCAGGAACTCGCATGACTTCTTCAAAAATGCGATCGCGTGCAGCTATTGTAAACTTACTACCCCAACTACCATCGGCTTTTTGTTCAATTCCAGCTTGAAAGACTTGCTGCTGTAAAGAATTCCAATCCTGATATTCACTTAACTGACGTGCTTGCATTTGCGCTTGTTCTAAACTGGCAAATGGTCCCATTCCCTTGAGAAATGGCAAGACACGATACAACAACGGAAATGTCACCTTAAAAAAACTCGGTATTTTCCAAATAAAAATCGGATCGACAAGAATCAGACTCCGCAAACGTTCTGGATTTTGCTTTGCCCAAATGCAAGCTAGTTTACCACTCCAAGAATGCGCTACAACATGGGCAGATTTCCATCCCAAACGATCCATCAATGCTTCCAAATCAGCGATCGCACTCTCAAAACTATAATCTGTTTCCGGCTTACTACTTTCACCATGACCGCGCATATCTGGAGCAACTATATGGTATTCTGCCCCTAGGTAATCTCCCAAGCTTGACCAAACAAAGGCATTGTCGGCTAAACCATGTAATAGCAGCAACGGTTCTTTACCTTGATTCCACTCTAAGTAAGATAGTTGGATATCAGATTTCCATAAACTTTGACGTATAGGCATCATTGCATCACTTGTAGAGAGGCTTCGCGATTATATGGTACTCCTATAGAAAATTGATATTGTACACATTCTCATAATAATCGCTAATATATATATAGTCGTAATGACTCCGACTTGCATTTAATAAGATGCTATTGAATCTTTATTAGGATGTTGATTTATGGTGAGAATTGTTGGCATTGCAGGTAGTTTAAGACCGGATTCTTACAGCCAAATGGCTTTAGAATTAGCAGCGCAAAGAGTAGAAGCGCTGGGTGCAGAAGTCGAAATTTTAGACTTAAGGCAGATGAAATTACCTTTTTGCGATGGGGGAAAAGAATATCCAGATTACCCCGACGTAAAGCGGTTGCAGGATGCTGTCGGTTCTGCTGACGGATTAATTTTAGCAACACCAGAATATCACGGCAGCGTCAGTGGTGTATTGAAAAATGCACTAGATTTAATGAGCTTCGATCAGTTCTCTGGTAAGGTGGCAGGATTAATTAGCGTCTTAGGGGGACAACCTAACAGCAACGCATTAAATGATATGAGATTAATTCTCAGATGGGTTCATGCTTGGTGTATACCTGAGCAAGTAGCGATCGGACAAGTTTGGAAAGCTTTCAACCCTGAAGGTAAGTTACTAGATGATAAACTTTCTCAACGATTTGACGAATTTGCCCAAAGTTTAGTTGAAAATACCCGCAAGTTGCGAGGTGTGAGTTAGGGGAGTAGAGACGCGATTAATCGCGTCTAGTAGAGACGCGATTAATCGCGTCTAGTAGAGACGCGATTAATCGCGTCTGTACAAAAGTGGGGGAGTGGAGGACAATTATTTCTCCCCACTCTCCCCCTCCCCCCCTCTCCCCATCTCCCTAATGGTGGTGATGATGTCCGCTAGCTAGTTGGGGATTAACTGCTGTTGCGTCCTCTGATAAGAGTTCAGCGATGTGAGCATTTGCCCATTCGGCTGCAACTGCTAAGAATTCGGGATCGTCATTGACGCAAGCCATTTGCACGTAGCCTAAATCAGGATGTTTTTTCTCTAGACCGTGAATAATGTGGTGAACATCCAACAGAGTTTCGTGATTTTCTGTAGCAAAGCCTATTGGCATAAATACTATCACTTTCGCACCCAATTGGATGAGGTTTTTTGCAGCTTGTTCAGCGTTTGGCTGCGTCCAGTCAATTAAAGGTGTGTCATGGTTGAGCCAACCTACGGAGATGAGGGGATAGCGGTTTATTAGCTTATCACGTACTAAGTCGTAAAGTATTTGACTTTCGGTAATCCCGGAGGTGAAGCCTTTTGCTTTGTGGGGACAACCGTGATTCATCAACACAATACCGATTTGAGAAGGTAGGTAAGCGTTAGCTAAGTCAGCGTTAATTTTTTCTTCAACCAGATGAGCCATCAAGTCGATGTAAGCTGGTTCGTTGTAGAAAGAAGGAATGTAGCGCTGTGCTTTAACCCAGTGTTCTTCACCATTGGTTTGGGAAAGAGCATTGTTAACTTGCTCGATCGCTATGCCGCTAGTAAAGATAGAATCAACTACCAGCAACGGGTAAATTAGTAGTTTATCAAAGCCTTGATTTTGAATTTCGGTTAAAACTTGGTCGGGTAAAAAGGGAGCGCAGAAGTTGAAGGCTTTGAAAACTTGAACGCGATCGCCCCATTTTTCTTGTAAATTTTTCTCAATTCCAGCGCGTTGCTTTTCAAATATAGCGTTATGTGGGGAAATAAAATCATGATGCGTGTGTCCCCATTCATGCCGATCAAATAACGCTAAAAGACGTGCCAAAGGTGGATAAATCCACGTTGGTACTGGTGCAAATTTTGCTGTCAGTAGATTTAAAGCTTGTTCGTTATAGTTAGCGAAGTCTTCGTAACTTTCGACTTCACCGTAGCCCATAAGCAATACAGCTACTCGCTCTTGACTTGATAGATGCTCGTGTGTATGATCCAGTTTTTCCGGGGTAGCAACCACGATTGAATTCCTCAATGTAACCATTTATGTCTAGGGGATTTTGTTTTTTCCCTTACTCGTATTTTACTATCCCATCCAGGGGGATAGCATCTACGTGGACTTAAAAATTCAAAATATTAAATCTAGAAGTGCGGTTTAATACATTTGCCTTGGCTAAAACCTAACGCTTTTAGATAGTTAAGTAAAAAATGTTATATTTACGACAGTAAAAGGCACTAGGCAATAAGGGTTGTGTGTAAAAAATGCTAACTGAAAAGATGAGCATAATTATTTGCCCTGGAATTCATGAGCCAGCCTTAACAGAAAACTTTATTTCGGGGGGGCTAGAGACATATTTTCAGAGTCAAGAAAATTCAGTGAATATACTGAGTGTGCCAAATGACGGTTTTTCGGCGTTATCAGGATTTCATATTTTAGAGGTTTTAAGCGTAGACGCGGAGCGGCTTGTCGCAAGACATCGCACTAAATCACCAGTTATATTCATAAGCTTTAGTGCAGGTGTAGTTGGGGCAATAACCGCAGCGCATTCGTGGCAAATGTTAGGCGGTTATATCAAAGCATTTATTGCTATAGATGGATGGGGAGTACCTCTGTGGGGCAGTTTCCCGATTCACAGAATGAGTCATGATTATGACACTCACTGGAGTTCTAAAATATTGGGAAGTGGGGAAGATAACTTTTACGCAGATCCAGCAGTAGAGCATTTATCGATGTGGCGATCGCCCCAAACTATCCAAGGTAGATGGGTAGACTCATCTAATGAACTTTCCCCACCTAAAAGTTGCCTGACTGCGGCAGAATTTTTACAGATGCTTTTAAATCGTTATCAATAAAAATAGTCCGGAAAAAAGAGTAGGCAAACAGGAGTGAGAAATAGGGAATGGGGAATGGGTAATGGGTAATGGGGAATGGGGAATGGGGAATGGGTAATGGGGAATGGGTAATGGGAATCGGATAAATTCTTCCTTGTCCCCTTATCCCCCCCGGACCCTTGTCCCCCCCCGGATCCTTGTCCCCCTTGTCCTCCACTCCCCCCCGGACCCACACCACGCTTCCCCCACCTACCGTAGTCCTTAACCCAAATTTCTGATG
>Ga0136635_10000326_pt1 | contig 12636 bp, 13 predicted proteins | sample AntDrymeUQ852106_2_FD_105495 | JGI IMG/M metagenome (GOLD analysis project Ga0136635, IMG submission 105495) | Polar desert sand microbial communities from Dry Valleys, Antarctica - metaG UQ85 (21.06) | ecosystem: Environmental > Terrestrial > Soil > Desert | place: Antarctica: Dry Valley... | reverse complement strand
TTGTTCAAACATAGATCCATCCAGTCACACAAGTATTCCTCCAAAATACCCCATCCTAACCCTTTTGCACAGGCTACAACCTCAATCATTTTTCATATTGAGAATTGCTGGGTATGGTATTCTCAGAGCATGAACATCCGAAAAGCTACAGCAGAAGATCACCTGTTACTTTCTGATCTATCCAGAGATGTACAGAGCCTTCATGCAGAAAAATACGCGGATATTTTTTAAGATGCCGCATTCTGCTGATTTTGCCATCTCTTTCTTTGGCGAAATGCTGGCTGACCCAGCTGTAAGCATTTTCATCGCTGAAGAAAATGGGGAGGTCATCGGCTATATTCTTTGCAAGTTGATCGAGCGGCCAGAGAATCCGTTCACCTTCGCCATGCGTTCTCTGCACGTTGAGCATATCTCTGTCCGTCCCAAAGCGCGCGGACAAGGCGTAGGTACAGCTCTCATAAAACAGGCTAAAATGTTAGCGAAAGAATTGGATGTACAGAGGATCCAGCTAGATTCGTGGGATTTCAATGCAGACGCACATGCATTCTTTGAACGCCTGGGCTTTCAGAAATTTAGCTTCCGCTTTTGGCAACACGTTTAATGAAAACAAAAAGTCCCAAGTAAGGGACTTTCTCGTGTGGGCGAGACAGGACTCGAACCTGCGACCTCCGCGATGTCAACGCGATGCTCTAACCAACTGAGCTACCCGCCCAAAGGATTTGTATTATAACGAGGGGTAATAAAATTGGCAATCCCAATGGAGGATGTGCCTTGCGGTATAATCCCCTCGCCATGCCCAGACGTAAAGCCCCTGAAGACATGTCCGTTGAGGAATTACGCCGTTTGCTGATTGAAAAACGGCGCGGCGCGCGGCGTGAGAGATTGGAGCACTTTAAAAGAACAGGCCGTGTGGTGGATGTGGCACTGGACGAATCCATTCCCGTGGTGGACACGCTCGAGGAAACCACAGACCAGCCCCAAGTCCTGGTATCGAGGGGTAGAAGGGTCATGGATCGAGTCCTTCTGGTGGTGGAGGTCCTGGCAGTGGTCGGCCTTGTCGGAGTCCTTATCAGCGGTTTCGGCATCTTGCGCGCTCTAAATGAAGAAGTTGCTTCCGCGCTGATCCAGGAAACGTTTACACCCACGCCGCTGGTGATGGCAGTTGTTTTACCATCAGGACATACGCCGCCTGACGCTCAGGGCAATACGCGGCCCAATACTGCGGAAATTCCCGAACATTTACAGCCAATGGTGCAATCACTGGAGAATCTGCCCGTCCCAACGCCCGCGCCAGATCAGGCGATTCGGATTCAAATCCCTTCGATCGATATTGATGCGCCCGTTGTACAGGGAGATGGATGGGAGCAACTCAAAAAAGGTGTTGGGCAGAACTTCAGCTCTGCAAACCCCGGGCAAAATGGGAATGTGATCTTATCGGCGCATAATGATGTGTATGGTGAGATTTTCCGTTATCTCGATAAACTTGCGCCTGGTGATCAGGTTGTTCTTTACACACAACAAAGACAATATGTTTATGTTGTGGACCGCACGGCTTTGGTCGAGCCGACTGCGGTGGAAGTGATGGCATCCACGGGAAGCCCAACGGTGACGTTAATCTCATGTTATCCGTATCTTGTTGATAAACAGCGCATTGTTGTTTTTGCGCGATTGCAAAACTGACGAAGTCATTGCGAGGAGCCGCGCAGCGGCGACATGGCAATCTCACACAAGTAGAAGATTGCTTCGGGCCTAACAAGTTTCGCAACAACATAAGGAGTTTTTTAATGGCTAAGAAAAGTAAAAGAGTGACAACCACTGTAAGCATGGCAACTTCATCGGGTCGCACCGAGTTCAATCCTGATTACTCTCATGTCAAAAAAGACCTGACTCGTATCGGTATGCTGGCCGGATTCTTCATTACTGTGCTGGTTGCCCTCTCATTCTTCCTTCAATAACCACGTAAGGGTGACCCGCCTGGATTGATAAGGTTACCCTTGCAATGGAGTTTTCATGCCCCGCATGTTCGTTCCCGGTCCCGTTGATGTCGCTGACGAGGTGCTTCAGGCACAGACTGCTCCCATGCTGCCTCATCGGAGCAAGGAATTTGAAGCCATCTACCGCCGCACATCTGAAAAGTCGCAAGAACTCTTTTATACAAACTACCGCGTGTTTCTGACCGCCTCCTCTGGTACTGGATTACAGGAAGCCGCCATTCGCAATTTCGTGGATAAGCGCGTCCTCTCCATTGTCAATGGTGCGTTTGCGGATCGCTGGTACGAGGTTGCTGTATCGAATGGAAAGGATGCGCTAAAACTTTCCTTTGAATGGGACACGCCCGCCTCACCCAACCGGATTGCGGATACCATTAAACGAAACGGATTCGAGGCTCTGACGATCGTCCACAACGAGACGTCCACTGGTCTGCAGAATCCCGTTAAAGAAATCGCGGAGGCGGTCCGCGTGGTTTCTCCTGACACACTCATCTTTGTGGACGCGGTCTCCTCCCTGGCGGGCGCAAGAATCGAAATGGACGCCTGGGGTCTCGACATGGTGCTCACTTCCTCGCAAAAATGTCTTGCGCTCCCACCCGGGCTTGCCCTGGGTGCCGTTTCAGACCGCGCCATGAAGAAAGCGGAATCCGTCCAAAATCGCGGCTGGTATTTTGACCTGGTCCGTATGGAGAAGCATCGCAACAAAGACTCTTCTCCCGCTACCCCGGCCATGTCTTTGATCTATGCACTTGACTTTCAGCTCGATCGCATCTTTGCAGAAGGATTGGAGAATCGTTTCGCGCGCCATTCCGCCATGGCGAAACGTGTGCAGGAATGGGCGGAGGCACATGACCAGTCCATTTATGCACCTGAAGGGTATCGCTCACAAACGGTAACAACAATCAAAAATGATCGCGGGATTAGTGTTGCAGAGTTAAACGCTTTCCTCAAACAACGCGAGATGCGCATTGCCAACGGTTATGGACCCCTAAAAGATAAAACCTTCCGCATTGCCCATATGGGTGAAACCCAAATGGAAGATATCGAAGAATTACTTGAGGTAATGGAAGAATTTCTGAAGAAATAACATGTGGGCGACCCGACGGGTCGCCCAATCATTTTATGGAACACGAAATTATTCTCACCACATTTACTTATGGTGGCGACACGCTGGGCCGTCTTGATGATGGCCGCGCCGTCTTCGTTCCGTTTGGGTTGCCAGGCGAGCGCGTCCGCGTCCGCTTGACGGAGGAGAAGCGTAACTTTGCACGCGGAGAATTGCTAGAAGTACTGGAAGCGTCGCCGCACAGAGTTATTCCACGTTGTATACATTTCGGCGTGTGTGGCGGATGTCATTATCAGAATTTGCCATATGAAGAACAATTACTGGCAAAAACAGAAATCCTGCGCGATCAGTTGATTCGCATCGGCAAGATTGAGAATCCGCCTCTTCAAAAGATGGTGGAGTGTCCGAATCCGTGGAATTATCGCAATCATGTGCAGTTCCATTTGACGAAGGATGGAAGATTAGGTTTTGTGGGGGCGGGAACAACGTCTGCACAAGGGATCATTCCAATTAGCGAATGTCATCTGCCTGAGGCGTCTATCAATTCCCTTTGGCCCCAACTTGAGTTTGAACCCGAAATGAACATCGAACGCGTTTCTTTGCGGGCAGGAAACGATGAGGATTTGATGCTCGTACTTGAATCAGATTCTCCGGAACCGCCTGAACTTGAGATCGAAGCAGGGATTTCCGTCGCGCATGTTTATGGAGCTAACGCGCTTGTCATTGCCGGGAATGACCATATTGTCATCAGCGTGTTGGACCGCGATTTTCGCGTCTCTGCCGCGTCATTTTTTCAAGTAAATACTGTTATGGCTGAGAAGATGGTCCACCACTTACTCAGCTGCTTAGCTGTTTTTCCGACTACTACTTTGCTCGATGTCTATTGTGGGGTTGGCTTATTCAGCGCTTTCCTTGCACCACAGTACGAACACGTGATTGGGATCGAAGCTTCTCCATCGGCGTGTGAAGATTTTGCCGTCAATCTGGACGAGTTCGAAAACGTGGAGCTTTACGAGGGATCCGCTGAGGAGGTCATTCCGCATCTCGAAGTGAAACCAGATGTCGTTTTAGTTGACCCACCGCGCACCGGATTGGAAAAACACGTCGTGGATGGAATCCTAAAATTGAATCCGCATGTCATTGCCTACGTCTCATGTGATCCATCCACGTTAGCGCGTGACGCGGCGCGACTCATCAATGGGGGCTATCGTCTAAAAGATGTCACGCCATTTGATTTGTTTCCGCAGACATATCATATCGAGAGCATTTCCCTCTTCGAGCTTTAAACAAAAACCCCCTCCTGCTTAGGAAAGGGGATTTTGTATTTAAGGGTTTATCAATCTCCCATGGGGACAACCTCAGTTTGTGGCGCGATGGCCGGCAGGGCTTTTATCTCGCGATAAGTCAACGTCCAGACTGTTGATGTGAAAACTGTCTGCCAACTGCCCAACAGCAGCCAGGGTGAAAAGGCAATGAGGAAGAACAGGGGCAGGACGAAGAGTCCTGCGGCGATCCAGGGCAAGGGGCCACCGAGAAACAGGCTGAAGATCCCGACCAGCAGCAGGGCTGGGATGGCGGCCACGACTGCTCCGATGATTCCTGTGACGATTACGAGTGGGATGGTGATGATGACAGCAATGATGGAAACAATCGCCCAGGCGATTCCTAATCCGATCATGACCAGCCACATCAAGCCGACGTTCTTCCAATTCTCCCGCACCATTGCGAACCCTCGTCGCAGGGATTCACGCACGCCGGCATCTTCCAGAACAGAGACCCGCCAGAAGAAGTGGCGCAGCAAGTTGAGAAGAATACTCAAGATGATCACTACGAAGATCGCGAAGAATACCAAACCAACCATAGCTGCGATGCTTACCGGGTTTAGAGTTATGTTGCTGTTTCCAACTATCGCAAGCATGATCAAACCGGCGATAAAAAATAGTATGAACATCAATATGAGCGGCAGATGCACAATCAGATTGATCAGGAACAATCGCCAGGCGGCACGCGACCATCCTATACGGAAGCCTTGACGGACTGTCATCTTGGTACCGGTGTTCTCATATTCATCCACCATGCGGATAACAGCAGTTTCGGACACATAGCGGGCAATTGCCACGATGATTCCTGCGACCAACATGAGCACAATGAAGACGCCGATGACCCAGAGAAAGGTGGTTAACATCTCTCCTGAGATATCTATCTCAGGTATCCCCTGGTTGAAGAGTTTTTCCATCTCCCGATTGAGATTGCGGAAGAACTCCTGCATACTCTGAGGGGTGGGCTGCTGATTATTTTCATCAGACTGATATCGAACGCCGTTGTTCCCGTTTCCACCAAAGGAACCTGCAGTGGCAAGAGCCAATATCAGACCGAAGATCCAGAGTACCCGATAATTCCATAGGATGTACCAGGCACGTCTTAAGATTTTGATGGGATCCATTCTATTCTCCTTGTTGAAAAATTTTCTTTTCGTTCTTTTCTGACCGTGGGTCTGTTTCAGCTTTCGAGTAGTTGGCCGTGCTCTTGATGCTGACGGCGTGCCCACCAGATCGCGATCCAGCTCAGGTAGAGCAGTGCGACCGAAACTTGTAAACTGATCTGCGGTAGAGATGTCCTTGTAAAGGCTTCTGTTGAAGCCGCCCAATCCAGGCTGTTTCCACTCAGAATACCAATTTGCCCAAGCGTAGCTGACCAATAAGCATTACTCGATGAACCGAAGGCCAGCCAATCAGACACACTGGTCAGTAATCCCAAACTATTTGCCGTGGACAATATGTTGCTCACCAGAGATGATGTGCTCATAAAGATCCAAATCCCAAGCAGCCCAACCGGGATCATCCACCAGGCAATCTCGAGGATCTTTTTTCCGGAAGCTGCTGTTTTCTGGTGAGGCAGGCGCAGATTCACCTGGGCGGCGAACCGCTCCGGTGAAGTGAACTCAGGCGCAGGGATTTCATGTAGCAAGCCTGAGAGCCGCTCCAAAGCTCCCAGTTCCGCCTGGCAGACTTTGCATTCAGCGAGGTGTGCTTTCACATGGTGAAGCCGACTGCCGCGCAATTCATCATCCAGATAAGCATTCAGCCATTCGGTAACGTGCTTAGACATGTTCAGCCTCCATCTTTAAGAATAATTGTCCTTCCAGCCCGCTTCTTAACAGACTGCGTGCATAATTTAATCTTGACATGACCGTACCAACCGGAATATCAAGGGCATCTGCAATCTCATGATAGGACAGTCCTTCATATTCTCTCAACACCAGCACTGCCCGGCTGGCTTCTGGCAGTGATAAGACTGCTTTTTGTACCAAAGCAGTTTGTTCCCCCTGGGAGAAGAGCGCTTCAGGACCGAGCTGTGGATCCTTCAAATGAAAATCTTCCAGTTCACCGGGCAGGATGCGCTTCTGTTTGCGCAACATATCCGTAGCGGCGTTGACCCCAATGCGGTACAACCAGTTGCGAAGTGGTGCCTGTGGGCGATACGAGGAAAAGTGTAACCAAGCCTGGATAAATGTTTCCTGAGCGGCATCTTCTGCAATTTGCGCGTCGCCACACATGCGGTAGATAATGTTCAACACACCCTGGGCATGGAGGCGTACCAATTCGCTGAATGCGTTTCGGTCGCCGTTTTGCGCCCTGATGACAAGTTCTGTTTCATTGGCTGTGAAGACCATCGCCACCGTGAGATAACCCTTTCTGGAAGCTCTTGCACTTTCTATTCTATCTACGTAAAAGTCCCCGATTTTATTCGGAAAGTTGAGAATCAAAAGCGGAGGAATTGACCCTTCCTCCGCTTTTGATTTTGCGATGTGCCAACTCACTCCGCCGCGATGACGATCACCTTATCTCCGGGGGAAAAAGTCACCTTCTCGGATTTCTTCGGGTTGGTGTGCACACCGTATGATTTGCCTGCGTCACTTGCTTCAGATGTGGTCCGGTAGCCGAGGGTGGTTTCCCCGCGACGGCCTGCGGCTTCCACCATCGTGTAGAAATTGACAGGCTCACCAGTTGCTACATAAGCATCCACAGGCTTAAGATAAATCTCTGCGCCTTCGGGGTCGAAAATGTCGGTGAACACATTGAACAGTTCAGCGTTTTCAGATAGTTGCGCCATCATCAAACTGACGAGATGTTCGCTAACGATGAAGTCATCCACTTGTGTCGCTTCGGCAAGTTCACGGTTGCGCAGGTCCAGCATTTCGCTGACTATGGAGAAAGGCGTCTCATCTTTCTCTGACATATCGCGCAGATGTAGCAATGTGACGAGCGTCTTCGCATCGGCTTCCTGCGGTTCGAGTGTGCTGTAAGCCAGCACAATTACATGATCATACTCTTCCACATGCAGCCCATTGAGCAGGTCACGGTCTGTTGTTTCGCCCTCCTGAACGACCAGTTTTTGATTCTGTAGTTTTCCGCCCTGTGTGCGGATCTGTTTTTCAATGTTAAAAACATCGGCAACCACTGTTACCTGTGATCCCTTGGCAACGTAGTGATCCAGTTCGTGCACGATCGTCGTGCCGCTGCGGTTCCATCCAAGAATGAGACACTTCTCGGGTTTGGGGGATAACGGTTTTGCAGTTGAGCGAATGAGGGCCTCATCAATCGGGATGAGGCCAAGACCTGACAGACGAAGCGTATCGTCATCCGCAGAAAGGGCAAAAATCTGGTCATCGCTTTCAATGCGAGAGTCCATTGCAGGACCCAGAAGGATCCTCCCGTCTGCTTTGCGCAGCCCCATCAGGCATGAATCTTCATAAGCGAGCAGGGCTTCGCCAAGAGTTTTGCCTGCAAGACCGGGTTCATGCTTGAAATAAATTTCATCACCGCCAAAATCCATCAGCTCGGTATACACAACCGAAAGCCCCGATTGACGGGAGGTTTGCGCGACAACGCGCGCGATCAGGTCACCGGTGAGAATGGCTTGCACGTTATCGTTTACGCCGACCATCTTAAGTACATTCATATTTTTCGCGTCGCGGATCTGCGTGACGATGTGATACGGCTCGGCTCGGCGATTAGGATTGTTAGTGATTGCCAGTACAGTTTTAATTACATCGATATCGGGGTCTTTATTTTCAGGCGGCAATACAATAATGGATTTTGCGGCATGCGGACTCGTGATCTCGATATCGTTCGGGTCAATGGGACCTCCGCTTCGACAAATAATGCGCGTCTTTCCGCGGACATGGACCCGCTCCCGTATCTCATCCTCCATCTCCACCTTGTCTTTATCTGCCAATACAACAATACGCGCGTTATTCTGATTCTCATTGGCAGCCATTAGTTCATTGAGAATGGTGAAGATCTGCGCAGACCATCCAAGCACAAGCGTGTGATTGGATTCGAGCACCCGCGAACGTCCCTTGCGCAGTCGCTCCATCTGGCCTTCTATGGCATTGTTCAACACACCGATCAGTGCGCTGACAACAAATATGCCGCCGAGTGTAACGAACAACATAACCAGACGGAATCCCATACCTGTATCTCCGCCCATTGTGCCTGAGTCGAGTGTGCGCATCAGGCTTTCCCATGCAGCTTCGCCGAAACTCAGCCGCCCGCTTTCACCCTCCTGCACAAACCCAGTGATGGAGATAACCGCTCCTGCAATAAAAACAACAATTAACGAAAGCACGAACAACATGCCGATCATTGCGGGCGTGCCGCGCGACATCAAATTATCAAACTGATAGCCAAGACGTTGACTAAATGTGGGCTTCATAGAGGCTCCGTAAAGTGAGGTTTGATAGATTATAGGTTTTTTTATTCAATCTGCCAACAAACATTCCTGTTATGTCACACATGCACCTGGGGGGGTGGGCATGCAGCTATGAAATACCGTAATCGCAATTGACTCTGTTTTAATTTTGCCTATACTATATAGTAAAGGAGTTCTTATGACTACGAAATTCACCTGGTACGGACACGCTGCACTCGGCCTCGAGACGGGCGGACACAAACTCGTTATTGATCCCTTTCTAAATGGGAATCCCGCCGCTTCCATCTCCCCGGAGGCTGTAGAGGCGGATTTCATCCTCATCAGCCACGGACATGGTGACCACGTGGGTGATAGCATCGCAATCGCCAAGCGGACGAACGCGATGGTCATCAGCAATGATGAGATTGCAAACTGGTTTGCCAATCAGGGTGTCAAATCACATGGTCAACATCTCGGTGGAGGATTTAAACATCCTTTTGGGTACCTCAAGCTGACGTTTGCGATTCATGGTTCAGCGTTACCGGACGGATCCAATGGTGGCAACCCCTGCGGTTTCCTACTTACAACCAATGATGACAAGAAAATTTACATGGCACAGGATACAGGCTTGTTCGGTGACATGAAACTGATCGGTGAAGAGGGACTTGATCTGGCTGTCATTCCCATTGGTGACAATTACACGATGGGACCCGACGACGCATTGCGCGCGGTCAAATTTCTGGAGCCGAAGGTTGTTATTCCCATCCATTACAACACTTTTGATTTACTAGCGCAGGATGCTAATGCCTGGGCTGCACGCGTCGAAAAAGAGACGGGCACAAAAGTCCTGGTATTGAAGCCGGGAGAAAGTTATTCCCTGTAGCTCGTTGACAGAAGCGAAAAGGCGGAGGGAATTCCCTCGGCCTTTTTATTTGCCAAAGTATAAATTTGCCAGAGTTCCCAGAAAGAAAACAAAGAGCATGGCGACAATGACCCCCGCCGCCCATCCCAGGATTGGAGCGAATCTCAAAAGCTCCAGGCCAGCATCTTTCAAGACAGTGGAAATGCCCCATAATGCAGTTGCTGAAAATCCAAGCGTTTTTAAGCTCAGGTCAAAATTATTTTTCTTCGCAAGGTGAACGACCATGAAGATTTCCAGTCCCGTTAGTAACAAGGACGTCCCTGGGATGGGACTGGTGAGCGCGGCAAGCAATCCCGCCAGCCCAGTATAAATCAGGATCAGTTTTACGTTCGATCTCATACCGGCCCATTATAGCAAAGTCAGTTGCTACACAGCCTGTGAGCAGTTCTATTTTCTAGAGTAAAAGTCGCGCTAATAAAAATGCAATACCGCTTAGTACGAGAGCCACAATCACACCCCAGGCCAGTCCGCGCATCCCAATTCCCTGGTTCGGCTCAATCGTGGATGGTACCGGATCAATAATAGGCCGGGATGGTCTGTACAGGCTCTCATCCGATGGCAGATGCTTCATGTCGTCCGGTGCGGATTGGCGGTAGATATCTTCCGTTTCTGGCAGTTCATTCAAGGGTCGCGATGAGGCGGGCTTTTCCTCCATATTGCTCTCTGCCCGTTCTTTTCTCTTTTCTTTCCGGTAAGCCTGGCGCACATTGGGGGGCATCTCGAACTCACTGTAATATGTTTTGCCTCTAAATACTATTTTTGGCATCCTTTCACCTCCACGCCTATTTATACCAAATACGGTTCTTGTTCCCATGGGGGATTTAACCCCTGATACTAGGGTTAAACCTGCCCGCCAGCCAAGCCTACTCACTACAAACCTCAGGATCAGGTATTTCGAAAACTTCAAAAGGCTCTAGATTCAGATTTTTCAAACCCTCTTCATTTGGTGAAAAGACCGGGTGGGCATGAAGCTGCGCTAACATGTCTTTGTAATAGCCACTAAACAGCACCAGATAAGTAACCTGTTTTTCCCGCACAAAATTTGCCAATGCATGCTTATCGTTCATAATCGGGATGATCTCGGGTGTCAACAGACCAGCCAGGTCCACGATTTGACGTTTGGAGCATTTCAAGCATATCTCTGATTTGGCCAGGAGTGGCTTTGTTACGAATAATATAAATCACTGCAACTCCTTATTTATGATTATAAATGTTATCCCTGCATCTTTTCCCACTCATCCAGCTTCGTATCCATCTCTTTCTGCACGCGCTCGTATTCTTTCCCTAACTTTATGACTTCTTTTGCATTCACAAACGGGCTTTCGAGCTGAGCGCCCAGATTTGCCAGATCCTTTTCAAGTGTGGCGATGACGTTTTCCAGTTCCTGCAGCTGAGCAATCTTTTTTCTTTCAATCTTCACGGACTCAGGCGTCTCCTGACGTCGGGATTTCATTTTGTTTTCCGGAGTCTCCAAACTTCGGGCTCCATTTGCGCGCTCCTCTTCCTTCCTTCTTTCCTCTTTCATTTGTGAATATGTGCCATTGAACCTCGTTAAATGCGACTCGTCAGGGTCGATCTCCCAGATCTGCGTTGCGAGCGCGTCCACAAGATAACGATCATGCGTCACCAGGAGAATTGTGCCCTTATAGGCGTCCAGCACGGATTGCAGAATTTCCTGCGAGGGGATATCCAAGTGGTTTGTAGGCTCGTCGAGCAATAACAGGTTCGTATCCTGTAATGCAAGTTTTGCCAATGCCAAACGTCCGCGTTCACCGCCTGAAAGCATGGATACTTTCTTGAACGCGTCATCACCTGAGAAGAGATATTTGCCGAGATAATCACGTCCCTGATACGGTAACATGCCGGGTGATGCCTCAAGGATTTCATCGAGAACTGTTTTATCGGGGTCAAGTCCTTCGTGCGCTTGCGCGAAGTAGCCGACCTGCAGACTCGCGCCGAGAGTCACTTCACCGGCTAATGGTTCGAGTTGTCCGAGGATCGTTTTGAGGAATGTTGATTTGCCTGCGCCGTTTGGTCCGATGAGCGCGGCGCAATCGGTGCGACGCAGTTCGATATCGGGCGCGCGAAAAAGTAATTTATCTGGAAAGCCCACTTGCAGATTCTTCGTGCGGATGACCAGATCGCCGGAGCGATGCGTCGAGCGCAGATGCAGGCCGAGGTCGGGCGTGACGCGTTGAGGAGATCGAAGTGCACGCACGCGTCTCTCTGCTTCTTCCACGCTGAATGGGCTGGTCGTTGTTTCCACATCCAACTGCGACCAATTCGTGCTGACCACCGCGTCCATGCCTACTTGTTCAATCGCCTGCACAACGCGAGTCAACCTTCGCAGTTTGCCTTTGGCTTGTTGCACGTTCTGGCCCGAAATATTTTTCTTGATATATTCCACATCCCTCATCAATTTTTCGCGTCCAGACTCAAAGACCTCCACGCGATGCTGCCAGCGATTTTCACGCTCACTTAAATAGGTTGTGTAATTGCCGCGATAATATTCCGAACCACTCAATGCCATTTCAAGCAGGGCATTGCAGGCATGGTCAAGAAAATACCGGTCGTGCGAGACAATGACCGCCGCGCCTTCCCATTGCGAGAGATAACCTTCAAGCCATTCGACCGCCGCAATATCGAGATGATTGGTTGGCTCATCGAGTAACAACAGGTCAGGGTTGGACAACAGGAGCCGTGCGAGATAGGCGCGTGTGCGTTGCCCACCTGATAGATGATCGAGCGACATGTGGAATTCAGTTTCATCGAAGCCGAGACCTGTGAGCACCTGTTTAATGCGGATTTGATAGACATATCCGCCGCGCCGTTCAAAAGTTTCCTGACGCGCACCATACAGGACCAATGCCTGCTCCCGTTTAATGGGATCCGACATTTCGTCTTCGAGTTTTTCCAGCGCCCCCTGCTGGCGGATCAAGTCCGCAAATGGTTCGAGACAGGCC
>Ga0136635_10000325_pt1 | contig 12651 bp, 14 predicted proteins | sample AntDrymeUQ852106_2_FD_105495 | JGI IMG/M metagenome (GOLD analysis project Ga0136635, IMG submission 105495) | Polar desert sand microbial communities from Dry Valleys, Antarctica - metaG UQ85 (21.06) | ecosystem: Environmental > Terrestrial > Soil > Desert | place: Antarctica: Dry Valley... | reverse complement strand
GGCTGGACCGGCACCTTGCAGGTATCCGATCCTGGGAAATCAGGGGGGCCGGGACCGGTCAGGCCCAGAGCTGTCCGTCGAGGTTGGACTCCGCCTCATCGAGGGTCCCCGCGTAGGCACCCGTGGAGAGGTACTTCCACCCGGCGTCGCAGACGATGAACGCGATGTCCGCCCGGCGACCCTCCTGGTGCGCCCGGGCCGCGATACCGAGCGCGGCGTGGGCGATGGCGCCGGTGGAGAACCCCGCGAAGAGGCCCTCGTTGTCGAGCAGCTCACGCACCCGGCGTACGGCGTCGCGCGGGCCGACCGAGTAACGCGACGTCAGCACCGACTCGTCGTAGAGCTCCGGCACGAAGCCCTCGTCGAGGTTGCGCAGCCCGTAGACGAGCTCGCCGTAGCGCGGCTCGGCCGCCACGATCTCGACGTCGGAAACGTGCTCGCGCAGGAACCGGCCGACACCCATGAGCGTCCCGGTGGTGCCGAGGCCGGCGACGAAGTGGGTGATCGACGGGAGGTCCTCGAGGATCTCGGGTCCGGTGGTCGCGTAGTGCGACTCGGCGTTGGCCGGGTTGCCGTACTGGTAGAGCATCACCCAGTCCGGATGCTCCTCGGCGAGCTCCTTCGCCCGGCGTACGGCCTCGTTGGACCCGCCCTCGGCCGGCGAGGACACGATCTCCGCTCCCCACATCTCGAGGAGCTGGCGGCGCTCCACCGAGGTGTTCGACGGCATCACGCAGACCAGCCGGTAGCCCCGGAGGCGGGCCACCATCGCCAGCGAGATGCCGGTGTTGCCCGACGTCGGCTCGAGGATGGTGCAGCCGGGGCGCAGCCGGCCGGACTTCTCGGCCTCCTCGACCATGAACAGCGCGGGACGGTCCTTGACCGAGCCGGTCGGGTTGCGGTCCTCGAGCTTGGCCCAGAGCCGTACGTCGGGCGACGGCGAGAGCCGAGGGAGGCCCACCAGCGGGGTCCGGCCGACCGAGTCGAGCAGCGAGTCGTAGCGCATGCGCGGTTGCTAGCCGCCCGCGACCGCGGGCAGGACCGTCACGTGGTCGCCGTCCTTGACCGACGTCTCCAACCCGCCGAGAAACCGGACGTCCTCGTCATTGAGGTAGACGTTGACAAACCGCCGCAGCCCCTTCTCGTCGACCAGCCGGTCGCGCAGCCCGCCGTGGCGCGCCTCGAGGTCGTCGAGCAGCTCGGTCAGCGTGGCGCCGGAGCCCACTACGGTCTTCTCGCCGGCGGTGTACGTGCGCAGGATCGTCGGGATCCGGACCTCGATGCTCATCGCGGGTGGGACTCCTCGTCGGAAAGCTGGGGGTCGGACAGGGCAGATGCGGAAGCCGTGGCGGAGCCGACGGGCTCCCCGTCCGACAACGACGGGACCACCCGAACCTCTTCCTCCGAGACGTTCCCGTCCACGATCCGGAACGACCGGACGTCGGCACGGTCCGCCGACCGCGTCGAGACGAGGACGTAGTGGGCTCCCGGCTCCATGGCCAGGGCGACGTCGGTCGTCGACGGGTAGGCCTCGGTCGCGGTGTGCGAGTGATAGATCACGACCGGCTCCTCGTCGCGGTCGTCCATGTCGCGGTAGAGCGCCAGCAGGTCGTGCGAGTCGAACTCGTAGAACGTCGGGGACCGTGCGGCGTTGAGCATCGGCACGAGCCGCTCGGGCCGGTCGCTCCCGACCGGTCCGGCGACCACTCCGCACGCCTCGTCCGGGTGGTCGCGGCGGGCGTGGGCGACGATCTCATCGTACGTCGACTGCTGGATCTGCAGCACGTCGCCCAGCCTACGGGCCGGTCCAGATGGCCTGGACGAGCGTCTCCTGCAGGAAGGTCAGGCGGTCGTAGACCCAGAACAGTGCCAGCCGCGGGTCGTCCTCGCCGAGAGACTCGATGACCGCTTCTATCTCGTCGGTGATGCCGAGCCGCTCGCCGAGCACCAGGCGCGTGTCGTTGAGTGCCCGCAGCCACGCCTCGGCCTGGTCGCTGGTCAGCGTCACCCGCTCCCCCGGCTCGCCGACGGTCGCCAGCGCCGTCTGCAACGCCAGCAGCTTCGCGCCGCGCAGGCCGGGCTCCGTGTAGCGACGGAAGTCCGCCGACGCCTCCGGGTCGTCGCTGTAGCCGTCGGGGAACAGCCGCGCAAGGGCAGGGTCGGCGGGAGCCTGCGTCGAGGTCCCGATCCCGATCGCCACTGCCAGCGGGTCGTCGTCCGGGGTGCCGGAAGCGTCACCAGGACCGACGAGCTCGACCATCTCGGCGAGGACGTGTCGCAGGACCCGCGACTCGTCGGTGCCGAAGGTCACCGAGATGCCGCCCTTGCGGGCGCGCCGGAAGGACGCCACCACGCCTGCCATCACCTCCTCGTCCCCCGCCGGCCGCTTGGGCGTACGCCCGTGGCCGCCGTCACTCGTCGTGCTGCATGGTGGCCCACAGGCCGTAGCCGTGCATCGCCTCGACGTCGCGCTCCATCTCCTCGCGGGTGCCGCCCGACACCACCGCCCGGCCCTTCTGGTGCACGTCCATCATCAGCTCGGTCGACTTCTCCCGCGAGTAGCCGAAGTGCTTCTGGAACACGAAAGCCACGTACGACATGAGGTTCACGGGGTCGTTCCAGACAATCGTCACCCACGGCTTGTCAGGGACGACGACCGTGTCGGCGTCCGTCTCCTCGATCTCCACCGGGGCCACGGACACGGGCACCAATCTAGGGTGGGTGCCGTGAGCCTCGACACCGGTCTGCTGACCGACCACTACGAGCTGACCATGGTGCAGGCCGCCCTGCGCGACGGCACGGCCGGGCGTCGCTGCGTCTTCGAGGTGTTCGCCCGGCGCCTGCCCGAGGGCCGGCGGTACGGCGTGGTGGCCGGCACCGGGCGGCTGCTCGAGGCGATGGGGTCCTTCGCGTACGACGGGGAACAGCTGGCCTACCTGGTCGACCACGGCGTGGTCGACGACCAGACGTGCCACTGGCTCGCGGACTACCGGTTCACCGGGGACGTCACGGGTTATGCCGAGGGCGAGGTCTTCCTGCCCGGCTCCCCCGTCCTCACGGTCGAGGCCACCTTCGCGGAGGCCGTCGTCCTGGAGACGCTCGCCCTCTCCGTCCTCAACCACGACAGTGCCGTCGCCTCCGCGGCGGCGCGGATGGCGCACGCCGCCGGTGACCGTCCGTGCATCGAGATGGGCTCTCGCCGCACTCACGAGCAGGCCGCCGTGGCCGCCGCGCGGGCCGCCTACCTCGGCGGGTTCGCTTCCACGTCCAACCTGGCGGCCGGTCGCCGCCACGGCGTCCCCACCACCGGGACCGCGGCGCACTCGTGGACACTCCTGCACGAAAAGGAGGCCGACGCGTTCCGCGCGCAGGTGGCCGCCCTCGGGCAGGACACCACGCTCCTCGTCGACACCTACGACATCGCGGAGGGCATCCGCACCGCCGTAGAGGTGGGCGGGACCGAGCTCGGCGCGATCCGCATCGACTCCGGCGACCTGCCCGTCCTCGCCCACCAGGCCCGTGCGCAGCTCGACGCCCTCGGGGCCACCGGCACCCGCATCGTGCTCTCTGGCGACCTCGACGAGTACGCGCTGGCATCGCTCGCCACCGCCCCCGTCGACGCCTATGGCGTGGGCACCTCGGTCGTGACCGGCTCGGGCGCCCCCACCGCGGGGTTCATCTACAAGCTCGTCGAGGTCGACGGCCACGCGGTCGCCAAGCGTTCGGAGGACAAGTCGACGCGGGGCGGACGCAAGGCGGCCTCACGTCGGCACCGGGCGAGCGGGACGGCGACCGAGGAGGTCGTCGGCGTCCAGAGGTCTCCCAGCCCGCGGGAGGGCGACCGGGCCCTCCAGGTGCCCTTCGTCCGGGAAGGTCAGCCGCTCGGCGCCCCGTCGCTCTCCGACTCGCGCGAGCACCTGCTCCGTGTCCTCACGACACTGCCGTGGCAGGGGCTCGCCCTCTCCCGCGGCGAGCCGGCGATACCCACCACCTACGAAGGAGCACCGTGAGCGACACCGACGACACAGGCCACACCGGTGAGGACGCCGTCGTCCGCTACGACGGGACGACCGCCCTGCTCGTCGTCGACGTGCAGAACGACTTCGCCGACCCGGCGGGTGGCCTCTATGTCCGCGGCGCGGAGCAGGTGGTGCCGCTGGCCGGCCTCGAGGTCGGCGCGGCGCAGAACGCCGGTGCCACCGTCGTCTACACGCAGGACTGGCACCCCCGGGACACGCCGCACTTCGAGAAGGACGGCGGCATCTGGCCGGTCCACTGCGTCGCCGACACCTGGGGCGCGGAGCTGCACCCGAGCCTGCTCGTCCACGGACCGGTGGTCCGCAAGGGGACGTCGGGCGAGGACGGTTACTCCGGCTTCTCGGTCCGCGACCCGGTGTCCGGCGCCGCCTCGCCCACCCAGCTGCAGTCGCTGCTGGACCTCGAGATCCAGCGGCTGGTGGTGGTGGGCCTGGCCGGCGACTACTGCGTCAAGGAGACGGCACTCGACGGCGTACGCCTGGGGTACGCCGTCGAGGTGCCCCTCGCCCTCACCCGGTTCGTCGAGCTCACCGCCGGCGACGGCGACCGGTCGATCCAGGAGATGCGCGCAGCGGGCGTCAGGGTCACTTGAGCACGGGAGACGGACCGCTGAGCAGCCATGGCGACGAGGTACTTCTCCGCTACCGATACCGGGACGCCACGATGCAGGCCGCGCTGCCCATGAGAACGGAGGTGACCCGCGGTCGGTTCCTCTTGTAGAACGTTTCCAGCACCGGCTGACCACGGCGCCCAGGACGTTGCAGGGCTCAGGTGTACTGCGGGTGATGCCACAGGACGCGCCGTTCCAGGTGCTGCACTTCTGGGACGACGACGGTGCGTTCGGGGGCTGGTACGTCAACTTCGATGGCTGGCTGAGCGACATCGGCGACTGGCCACTCAAGCCTCTCTGACCACGGACGTGTCCCGAGCCAGCGCCCTAGTCTTCGCGTACCAGCGAGCACACAGTCCACCGCTGGATCGGCCCGCCTGCGCTGCTTTCAGGCGTGCCGACACCGGCCGGTCACCGCGACTGTGTGCTCGTCGGTACGCGGGCCAGATCCTGGAGCGCGCACGAAGGTCACGCGAGGACCGCGATGTCCGATGCCCGCTAGTAACTGGCGCCCCGACAGGGCAGGCTGGGCGACGTGCTGGACCACGAGAGCTGTTACCGCGCCGTCAGCAGCCGCGACCCCCGCTTCGACGGGTGGTTCGTGACGGCGGTGACCACCACCGGCATCTACTGTCGGCCGAGCTGTCCCGCCATGACCCCCCGGCGCCGCAACGTCACGTTCCACCCCACGGCCGCTGCGGCCCAGCTGGCCGGGTTCCGGGCCTGCCGGCGCTGCCGGCCCGACGCCTCGCCCGGCTCGCCCGAGTGGAACATCCGCACGGACACGGTCGCGCGGGCCATGCGCCTCATCGCCGACGGGGCGGTCGACCGCGACGGCGTCGCTGGCCTCTCCGCCCACTTGGGCTACAGCGACCGCCAGCTCCACCGGCTGCTCACCGCCGAGGTCGGCGCGGGGGCCCAGTCGCTGGCGCGGGCGCAGCGCGCGCACACCGCCAGGGTCCTGATCGAGACGACCGGGATGGCGTTCGCCGATGTGGCGTTCGCTGCCGGCTTCGCGAGCATCCGGCAGTTCAACGACACCGTCCGGGCGGTGTTCGCCGCCACCCCCCGCACCCTGCGCGCCACCGCTGCCCGCCGGCCGCAGGCGGCGCACCCGGCGCCGGGCCTCATCTCCCTGCGGCTGCCGGTCCGCCCACCCTTCGACGGCTCGGGCCTGATGCGCATCCTCGCCCTCAAGGCGGTCCCCGGCGTCGAGGCGGCCGACGGCGTGACCTACCGCCGTGCCCTCCAGCTCCCGCACGGCGAGGCCTCCATGTCCCTGCGAGCGGCCGACGACCATGTCGCGTGCGAGCTCACCCTCGCCGACCCGCGTGACGTCGTGCCGGCGGTCGCCCGGGCCCGCCGGCTACTCGACCTCGACGCCGACTCGTCGGCGGTCGACGACGTGCTGGGGGACGACCCGCTGCTCGGAAAGCTCGTCGCAGCCTGGCCCGGCATGCGCGTGCCGGGTGCGGTGGACGGGGCGGAGATGGCCGTGCGGGCCGTGATCGGCCAGCAGGTCTCGGTGGCGGGCGCCCGGACCGTGGCGGCGCGGCTCGCCTCGGCGTACGGCAAGCCGGTCACCGCATCCGGCACCGGCAGCTCAGGCAGTGTCACCCATCACTTCCCGTCTGCCGACGCCCTCGCCGGGATCGACCCCGAGACGCTGCCGATGCCGCGGCGCCGAGGGCGCACGCTGGTCGCGCTGTGTGCGGCCGTCGCGCGCGGCGAGGTCGACCTCGACGCCGGCGCCGACCGCGCCGAGACCTCCGCCGCGCTGCTAGCGATGCCTGGCGTCGGGCCGTGGACAGCCGACTACGTCCGGATGCGCGCCCTCGGCGACCCCGACGTCCTGCTCACGACCGACCTCGGCGTACGCCGTGGCCTCGAGCGGCTGGGCACGGCCGGGGACCCCCTGGCCGCGAGCGCCCACGGCGAGCGGTGGCGGCCCTGGCGCTCCTACGCCCTCATGCACCTCTGGCACCTCGTCACCGACCGGGAGACACCCTCATGACCACCACCTTCACGACCACCGCCCCGAGCCCCGTCGGCCCGCTGCTGCTCACCAGCGACGGCACGGCCCTGACGCGCCTGCTGTTCGCGACCGAGCCCGACCCGTCGTGGTCGACGGAGACCTGCCCGGTCCTCGAGCGCGCGATGACCCAGCTCGCCGAGTACTTCCGGGGTGAGCGCACCGACTTCGACCTGCCGCTGGACCCGGCAGGGACGGCCTTCCAGCTCACCGTGTGGCTGGCGTTGCGCGACATCCCCTACGCACAGACCGTCAACTACGGCCAGCTCGCGACGAGGGTGGGCAACCCCCGCGCGTCCCGCGCCGTCGGCCTGGCCAACGGCCGCAACCCCATCTCGATCATGGTCCCGTGCCACCGGGTCATCGGCGCCGACGGCTCGTTGACCGGGTACGGCGGGGGGCTCGACCGCAAGCGAACGCTGCTCGACCTGGAGCGCCGGACGTCGGGCGTCGACGACCAACAGCTGAGCATGCTCTGAGGGTGCAGGGCCGTACCGTGTCTCCCGTGCCCGAGCAGCCGGAGAGCCCGCTCGTCGCCCGGATCCGGGAGTCGGTGATCGGCGACGACCAGGTGATGCACGGCCCCTACGGCCCGCGCCGGGTCACCTACGCCGACTACACCGCCAGCGGCCGCGCGCTGGGCTTCCTCGAGGACTTCATCCGCGACGAGGTGCTCCCCCGCTATGCCAACACCCACACCGAGTCCAGCGGCACGGGCCTGCAGACGACCCGGCTCCGCGAGGACGCCCGGCGGCTCATCCGCGACGCCGCGGGCGGCGACGACGAGACAGTCGTCATCTTCTGCGGGTCCGGGGCGACGGCGGCGGTCGACAAGATGATCGGCCTGCTCAACCTGCGCATCCCCGCCGACCTCGACGACCGCTACGACCTCTCCTCCCACATCCCGCGCGACGAGCGGCCGGTCGTGTTCATCGGCCCGTTCGAGCACCACTCCAACGAGCTGCCGTGGCGCGAGTCGATCTGCGACGTCATCACCATCCCCGAGGACGTCGACGGCCACATCGACGTGGCCGTTCTCGAGCAGCGCCTTGTCGAGCACGCGGGCCGGCCGCTGCGGATCGGGTCCTTCTCCGCCGCCTCCAACGTCACCGGCATCGTGAGCGACACCCATCGCATCGCCGACCTGCTCCACCACCACGGGGCGCTGTCCTTCTGGGACTTCGCGGCCGCCGCGCCCTACGTCGACATCGAGATGAACCGGGCCTGCGACGAGCACCCGATGTGCCGCAAGGACGCCGTGTTCCTGTCCCCGCACAAGTTCATCGGTGGCCCCGGGACCCCGGGTGTCCTCGTCGTACGCCGGGAGCTGCTGACCAACCGGGTGCCCGTCGTGCCCGGCGGCGGGACCGTCGCCTACGTCAACCCGCTCGAGCACCGCTATGTCGACGACCCTGCCCACCGCGAGGAGGGCGGCACGCCGGCCATCGTCGAGTCCATCCGGGCCGGGCTGGTGTTCCAGCTCAAGGCGGCGGTCGGGGTCGAGACGATCCGCGCCCGCGAGGAGATGCTGCTCCGCCGTGCGGTCACGGTGTGGCGGGAGCACCCGGCCATCGAGATCCTGGGGAACCTCGATGCCGAGCGCCTCTCGATCGTCTCGTTCGTGGTGCGCCGGCCCGGTGGGCGGTACCTCCATCACAACTACGTCGTCGCGCTGCTCAACGACCTGTTCGGCATCCAGTCCCGCGGCGGCTGCTCGTGCGCGGGTCCCTACGGCCACCGGCTGCTCGGCATCGACATCGAGCGCTCGCACGAGTTCGAACGTGAGATCGCGCTCGGCTGCGAGGGCATCAAGCCGGGATGGGTCCGCGTCAACTTCAACTACTTCGTGTCGGAGGCGGTGCTCGACTACGTCATCGCCGCGGTCAGCCTCGTCGCCGAGGACGGCTGGCGGTTGCTCCCGGACTACACGTTCGACCCGGCGACCGGTCTGTGGCGGCACCGGGCCGGGCCGGTCGAGCCACCGCTGCGGCTCGAGCAGGTCGGCTACGACCCGACGACCGGGAAGATGACCTACCCGCGCCACGACGAGCCCGCGCCCGAGTCGGCACTGCCCGGCTACCTCGAGGAGGCACGCGACATCCTCGGCAAGGCGGCCGGTGACCCCGAGACGCATGCCCCGGCGACGGCGGGCCTGGTCTCCGCCGACTTCGACCACCTGCGGTGGTTCGAGCTGCCGGCGGTCTGCCTCCGACGCTGAGGTGCCCCAAGGTGTGGCCACCGGGCGACGGGGCATCTAGGAGCCACCCCCCGCGAAGCGCCCATCACGAACCCTGTATCCGCGAACCCAAGGACGGACCCATGCTCAAGCTCCTGCTGATCATCGCCCTCGTCGTCGTCGTGATCATGTTCGTGATCCCGGCCCTCAGGCGCCGCGGCTGAATGACCAGCGTCGAGCGGGTGGGTGTCAGCCGGTGGTCGAGTCGGGTCCCGCGCCCTCGCCGTCGCCGTCGATGGTTCGGCCGGCCCAGGTCCAGGCGTAGGACGTGTCCTCGCAGGTGACCGCAGGTTCCAGCAGGTCCAGCGGGCGGAACGTGTCGACCATGACGGCCAGCTCGTCGGTGCTCGCCTTGCCGATCGACGCCTCGACCGATCCCGGCTGCGGACCGTGGGTGAAGCCCGACGGGTGCAGCGAGATCGAGCCCTGCTCGATGCCGGCCCCCTTGCGCGACATGAAGTCCCCACCGGTGTAGAAGATGACCTCGTCCGAGTCGACGTTGGCGTGGTTGTACGGCGCCGGGATCCCGTCGGGGTGGTAGTCGAAGAGCCTCGGCACGAACGAGCAGATCACGAAGTTCGGCCCCTCGAACGTCTGGTGCACCGGCGGCGGCTGGTGCAGCCGGCCGGTGATCGGCTCGAAGTCGTGGATCGAGAAGACGTGCGGGTAGAGGCAGCCGTCCCAGCCCACCACGTCGAACGGGTGGTGGGCGTACACGTACCGCGTCCAGAGGGTCGACCCGCCCGGGCCACGGTGCTGCACCAGCACCTCGACGTCCGAGCCGTCGACGGTCAGAGGCTGGCCCGGCCCCCGCAGGTCCCGCTCGCAGTACGGCGCGTGCTCGAGGAACTGGCCCTTGCTGGACAGGTAGCGCCTGGGCGGCCGGATGTGGCCGGAGGCCTCGGTCACCAGCAGCCGCAGCTCGCCGTCGGGCACCCAGCGGTGCGTCGTCGACGTGGGGATCACGACGTAGTCGCCGGCCCCGACTGTCATCGCGCCGAACACCGTCTCGACGACCGCGGCACCGCTCTCGACGTAGACGCACTCGTCGCCGATCGCGTTGCGGTAGAGCGGGGACGGCGTGGTGGCCACGACGTAGGAGATGCGCACGTCGGCGTTGGCCAGCAGGTGCTGGCGCCCGAGCACCGCGTCGTCGGCCGCACCGGTGCCGTCGAGGTTGTGCGTCTTGAGGTGTCGCGGCTTGAGCGGATGGTTGGGCCGGCGCGGGTAGCTCGGCCCGGCGTACGTCTCGCTGGACACGATCGCCGTCGGGATGTGCCGGTGGTAGAGCAGCGACGCGTCGGAGGAGAAGCCCTCGACACCCATGAGCTCCTCGGCGTAAAGGCTGCCGTCGGGCTGGCGGAACTGGGTGTGGCGCTTGCGCGGGACCTCACCGACCTGGCGGTAGTACGGCACGACGCTCTCCCCTCCGTCAGCTGTTGACCCCCACCCTGCCACCTCACCACCGTCTGCATTCCCCTCCCCTGGTGCGCCCTGGGTAGGGTCGGGCGCGTGGTGCCCCGCTCGCTGTTCACCGGTCTGGTCGACGACGCGGCGCTGTTCCCACCGGGCAACGCGCCGATGAACCTAGCGCTGGCCGAGCACGCGGCCCACCGCTCGGTCGCGCACGCCGACCTCGTCGGACCGTTCCTCTGCCCGGCGTCCCGGATCGACGAGATGTGCGCGGCGCTGTCCCCCGACCACACCCTGCGGCTGGCGATGGTGTTCGACGTCAGCGGCGAGGGTGCTCACCACGCCTGGCGGTCCGCGGTCGCCGACGGACGGGTGACGCTGGTCGCCGTGGAGGCGGCGTACGCGCGGCTCGGCAACGACGCAGCGACCGTGGGCGCCAACCTGGCCCGGCTCCCTGATGTGACGGGCTACCTCGAGGTCCCGAGGACCGGCTTCGACGTTCCTCTCGACCTGGTCGGGCACTCTGGATGGCGTGCGGCCAAGTACCGCACCGGGGGGACCACCGCTGACGCCTTCCCGTCGGAGCTCGAGCTCGCCGCATTCCTCGTCGCCGCCACGACCCGCGCCATCTCCTTCAAGCTCACAGCCGGCCTGCACCGCGCGGTGCGCAACACGGCCGAAGACACCGGCATCGAGGCGCACGGCGTGCTCAACGTCCTCGTCGCCACCCGGGTCTCCCAGCAGGGCGGCGACGTGGTCGAGGTCGCCGCCACCCTCGCCGAGCGGCGGCCCGAGGCCCTGGTCGCGTTCGTACAGGACTGGGACGGCGGCACCTGTCACGACGTACGTAGTGGCTTCCGCTCCTTCGGCTGCTGCGGCGTGACCGACCCGATCGACGACCTGACCGCTCTCGGCATCCTCGGCGGGGACCCCGGGTGACCACCTGGGTCGAGGTGCCCGAGGGGTCACCGTTCCCGGCCACGAACCTGCCCTACGGCGTCTTCTCGTACGCCGGGGAGGCGCCGCGCGTCGGGGTGGCCCTCGGCGACGACGTCGTCGACCTGGCGCCGCTCGCGGCGGCCGAGGGCCTCGACGGCGGGCACGTCTTCGAGTCGCCGTCGCTGAACCCGTTCATGGCGTTGGGCCGTCCCGCGTGGGGGGCCGTGCGGTCGTGGCTCACCGAGCTGCTCAACTCAGGCGGCGACCGTGACCTGGTGGAGAGCCACCTGGTCCCGACTCGCGACGTCACGATGCACCTGCCGTTCGAGGTCGGCGACTACGTCGACTTCTACTCCTCGCAGCACCACGCCGAGAACGTCGGCCGCATCTTCCGGCCCGACGGCGAGCCGCTCACCCCGAACTGGAAGCACCTCCCGATCGGCTACCACGGCCGGTCGGGGACAGTCGTCGTCTCGGGCACGGACGTCGTGCGGCCCAGGGGCCAGCGAAAGTCCCCGGCGGACGAGCTCCCGTCGTTCGGCCCGTCGACCCGCCTGGACATCGAGGCGGAAATCGGCTTCGTGGTGGGCGTGCCGTCGCCCCGGGGTGTGCCCGTCGGTGTCGGCGACTTCCGCGAGCACGTCTTCGGGGTGTGCCTGGTCAACGACTGGAGCGCGCGCGACATCCAGGCCTGGGAGTACGTCCCGCTGGGGCCGTTCCTCGGCAAGTCGTTCGCCACCTCGGTGTCACCGTGGGTCGTGCCGCTGGACGCGCTCGACGCCGCGCGGCTGCCCGGTCCGGTGCAGCGGCCCGACGTGCTGTCCTACCTTCGCCGCGGCGAGGACTGGGGGCTCGACCTCGCGCTCGAGGTGACCTGGAACGGCACCGTCGTGTCCCGGCCGCCGTTCGTGGGGATGTACTGGACGCCCGACCAGCAGCTCGCCCACCTGACCGTCAACGGTGCGTCCCTGCGTACGGGCGACCTCTTCGCCTCGGGCACCGTCTCCGGCGCGGCCCCGGACGAGCGCGGCTCGTTCCTCGAGCTGTGCTGGAACGGCACGGCGCCGCTCACGCTGGCCGACGGTTCGACCCGGGCTTTCCTCGAGGACGGCGACGAGGTGTCGGTAACCGCCTGGGCCCCCGGCGCGGACGGCACGCGGATCGGCCTCGGCACGGTCACCGGCCGCGTCATCCCCGCAGTCCCATGATCGGAGATCGTTCGCCGGTCTCTAGGCCGACGGGCCGTCTCGCGATCATGAAAGGTTGTGCGGCAACGCTGCGACCCGGCGCTGGCGCGCCTCTCACAGGTTGCCGCGATGTCTGACTGCGGCAACGCTGCGACCCGGCGCTGGCGCGCCTCTCACAGGTTGCCGCGACGCTCCT
>Ga0136635_10000322_pt1 | contig 12755 bp, 14 predicted proteins | sample AntDrymeUQ852106_2_FD_105495 | JGI IMG/M metagenome (GOLD analysis project Ga0136635, IMG submission 105495) | Polar desert sand microbial communities from Dry Valleys, Antarctica - metaG UQ85 (21.06) | ecosystem: Environmental > Terrestrial > Soil > Desert | place: Antarctica: Dry Valley... | reverse complement strand
AGCCGTGCTTAAAGAAATAAAACGAATTATGAGAATTGCTGATTGACACGTACAATCATTGAGGTTGAGTAGTGGTAGTCATAACCAAACTAATCAGGCGATCGCTTGAACTTACGCTAATCTCAATTGCAATTAGATACTTTTAACTTATAGGACTTACGCACGAATAATCGAATAACGAACCGCAGAGAAGCCAGTGCGTTGCTACAGAGGTAACAGAGGAATAAGAGTTTGTTGCCGTTTTTGCGTAAGTCCTAACTTATTTTTTCTAACTTCTCTGGTTTGCACTTCTTTTCCTGGACAAATTTCTGTTTTTTTGAGTATGTAGTCGAAAAAAAGCCTTATCTGTGGCAATCTGGGAAACAGAGATTTTTTTAATCTGATATTTTAGCTACAGCAAATTTACCTAATAGGTTATGCAAACCTTACCAACACTAAATACCTCCAACACTGCACCTAGTCAAGCCTCTTTTGACACAACTATTAAGCGACGCAAAACCCGTCCTGTGAAAGTTGGCAATGTCACCATTGGGGGCAGCTTTCCGGTGGTAGTGCAGTCGATGATTAATGAAGACACACTTGATATTGATGGTTCTGTAGCCGGAATTCGTCGTTTGCACGAAATTGGCTGCGAAATTGTCCGAGTGACAGTACCAAGTATGGCTCATGCGAAAGCCTTGGCAGAAATTAAACAAAAATTAATTAAAACCTACCAAGACGTACCCATTGTTGCTGATGTGCATCACAACGGCATGAAAATTGCCTTGGAAGTCGCCAAACACATAGAAAAAGTGCGGATTAATCCTGGTTTATATGTGTTTGAAAAGCCAAATGCTAATAGAGGTGAATTTACCAAAACCGAATTCGATGAAATCGGCGAAAAAGTGCGCGAAACTCTAGAACCTCTGGTAGTTTCTTTGCGCGACCAAGGTAAATCAATGCGAATCGGCGTAAATCACGGTTCTTTAGCCGAAAGAATGCTATTTACCTACGGCGACACGCCAGAAGGAATGGTAGAATCTGCTTTGGAATTCATTCGCATTTGTGAATCTTTGGATTTCCATAATTTGGTTATTTCCATGAAAGCTTCACGAGTGCCGGTGATGATAGCTGCGTATCGTCTGATGGCAAAGCGCATGGACGAACTCGGTATGAATTATCCTTTACATTTGGGCGTGACAGAAGCTGGTGATGGCGAATACGGACGGATTAAGTCCACTGCGGGTATCGCGACTTTGCTAGCTGATGGCATTGGCGATACAATTCGAGTTTCTCTAACTGAAGCACCAGAAAAAGAAATTCCCGTCTGTTACAGCATCTTGCAAGCTTTAGGATTGCGGAAGACGATGGTAGAGTACGTTGCTTGTCCTTCTTGCGGACGTACTTTGTTTAATTTAGAAGAAGTGCTGCACAAAGTCCGGGAAGCAACAAAACACCTAACTGGTCTAGATATTGCTGTTATGGGTTGCATTGTCAATGGTCCGGGAGAAATGGCTGATGCTGACTATGGTTATGTCGGCAAAACTCCTGGTTATATTTCTCTCTATCGAGGGAGAGAAGAAATCAAAAAAGTACCAGAAGATAAAGGTGTGGAGGAGTTAATTAATCTGATTAAAGCAGACGATCGCTGGGTAGAACCGTAAGAAATTAGGGACTGAGTATTAGGGACTAGGGGCTAGTTGAAAGAAATTCTTAAATACTAATCCCAGTCCAAGCGTCCAAGCTCAAGAGCGTCCCTAATCGCTAGAAAAACCGGATTGCAAATCATTTTTCTGAAAGAAGAATACATGCCTCGTCTTTACAGTGATACCCTGTGTTAGATTGAGCATACTGAATATATTTTTTCCTTAGCCGCACAGCTGTCATTATGGTGATTACAAGAAATGGACTTGTTTTGGGTGCTACGGCAGTAACGCTAACCACAATTGCTGTTACTAGTCTTGGCATTCACTCCCAAGGACAGGCTTTATTTAAAGAAAGTCCCAAAGAATTGGTAGACGAAGTTTGGCAAATTGTTCAACGCCAATACGTAGACGGTACTTTTAATAAGTTAGATTGGCAGGCTGTTCGTCGTGAGTACTTGAGCAAGTCTTACACCAGTAAGCAGGATGCTTACAAGTCCATCCGGGAAATGCTGAAAAAGCTGGATGACCCCTACACCCGGTTTATGGACCCTCAGGAGTTCAAGAATATGCAAGTGGACACCTCTGGGGAATTGATCGGGATAGGGATCACAATTAGTCAAGATGAAAAAACGAAGCAGTTGGTTGTGATTGCCCCAATTGAGGATACACCGGCTTTTAAGGCTGGAATTCTGGCAAAAGACAAAATCCTCAAAATTGATGGTAAATCTACCAAGGGAATGGATACCAATCAGGCAGTATCCTTAATTCGTGGTGAGGCAAATACTACGGTAAATTTAAGTGTTGAGCGTAACGGTCAACAAAAAGATTTTCAAATAAAACGCGATCGCATTGAAATCCATCCGGTGAAGTATTCCCAAAAGCAAACACCAGCAGGCAACACCGGATATATTCGCTTGAACCAGTTCAGCGCTAATGCGGCTAAGGAAATGCAAAGCGCAATCAAAGATTTAGAAGGCAAAAAGGTTGCTGGCTATGTTCTGGATCTGCGGGGTAATCCAGGTGGCTTATTATTCGCCAGTGTGGACATTGCCGGAATGTTTATAAATAGAGGTACGATTGTCTCAACTATTCCTCGCCAAGGTGAGGCAGAAAAAGAAGTGGCAAAGGGACGCGCTTTGACGAATAAACCGCTGGTGGTGTTGGTGGATAAAGGTTCCGCTAGTGCCAGTGAAATTCTCTCCGGCGCGTTGCAGGACAACAAGCGTGCTGTTATAGTTGGTACTCAAACCTTTGGTAAAGGTTTAGTGCAATCGGTGCGTCCTCTAGACGATGGTTCGGGATTAGCAGTAACGATCGCTAGATATCATACCCCCAGTGGCAAAAATATTAACAAGCATGGAATAGACCCAGATGTCAAGGTAGATTTGACTGATGCTCAGAAACAAGAATTATGGCTGCGCGAGCGTGATAAACTTGCTACACTAGCAGACCCGCAATTCGCTAAAGCAATAGAAGTTCTAGGTAAAGAAATTGCTGGTAAAGGCACAACTAGGGCAGAAAAATGAAATAGGTAATGGGTAACGCGGTAATGGGTAAAAAGGATTTTACTTTTGCCTTTTTACTTTTACCTTTACACGGGTTGACATTTACCTGAGCGAATTAGTCCGACGCGACGAGCGATCGCTTCTCCTTCTGATGTAAAGGGTCCCCATTCTTCTATAATTTCTGGATTATCGTCTTCGGTTACTTCTTGGCTGGGGACGATTTCGCAATTTCCGGCAGGGCGCTTGACTATATGCCAAGATTGTGCATTATTCATAGGGAATATAAATATTTTGTTTCTTACAGAACAAATTTTACGTCATTCTGAAAGCAGATCCACGCTTATAAACCAGATTGCTAAGATAAGCAGTAAGAATCCTGTTTTGCTAGTGTTATGCCTTCACCGTTTCCAGGGATGAACCCTTACCTAGAAAATCCTGAATTGTGGTCAGAAGTTCATAGTAGACTAATTGTTGCGATCGCTGATGCAATTGCTCCTCAACTGCGACCCAAATACCGAGTAGCGGTTGAAAAACGAGTATATCAAATGACAGATGATAACTCTGTTTTAGTTGGTATCCCTGATGTAGTTGTCGGACGTTCTTTAACAAGTACAGAAAAAGAATTATCTAATATTGCAGTAGCTTCACCACCTGCAAAACCACTAATTGTCAACCGGACCATGTTAGAGGAAGTGCGAGAAGGATATCTAGAGGTGCGGGAAGTCGGAACAGGAGAAGTTGTGACAGCAATTGAGATTCTCTCGCCGAAAAATAAGCGTTCAAAAGAACGAAGAAAAGCTTATGAAAGCAAGCGTCAGCAGGTATTAAGTAGCTTGACTCATCTGGTAGAAATTGAGCGTAACGGTGAACCGATGCCAATTTTAGGTAATCAAATTAAGTCAGATTATCGCATTTTGGTAAGTCGCAGCGAATCTCGTCCGAAAGCGGAATTATACCCTTTTGGACTGCAAAAGAAGATTCCAACTTTTTTGTTACCGCTATGTCCGAGCGATCGCGAACCATTAGTAGACTTGCAAGCATTGATACACGGCGTATACGATCGCGCTGGTTTTGATTTAGCTATAGATTATACTTGCGAACCAGTTCCACCTCTTGCGGAAGCTGATGTTGTTTGGGCAAATGCATTGTTACAACAACAAGGATTACGTTAAGTCTCTAACCCACTGTCGAAATGTTCTCAGTGTTGGTCTTGTGCCTACAGTTCGGCTTTGTTCGACAAACTGGGGAATTGCTGACAAAATAGCCAAATTGGGAAAACTAGGGCTAATTTCCGACTCTATATATTTACCATCGTTAAGAATATTAATTTGTAGCTTGCCATCTTCATATCGCCACAATTCAGGAACTCCTAGCGCTTCGTAAGCATCAAGTTGAGTTTTGGATGTAACATCAACTTCAATAGCCAAGTCGGGTGGTGGGTCAACCTTCAAGTCGATTCGCTCTTTACCAATCATCCGGACATGATTTTGAATGTAGAAAGAGTCATCAGGTTCGACACCACTAGCCATATCTTCACGTTTAAAGGTGGTTGAGCCAAATGACTCATAGTCAATTTCTAACTCTTCTAGCAAGATTTTTACCAAGTCACCAATAATGACTTTAGCTTTTTCATGCTTTGGTAATGGCATTCTTATCTCCAAAGTTCCCTGGCTATAAGCCAATCGAGCGGCTCGATGGTCGCCAAGTTCTTCTAAAATTGCCTCAAATTCCTGCCAGTTGACATTGTGGAACATCACTCTATGTCCCGGCGGAACACTTAATTGTCGCAATTGAAGTGTTACCATTACAAACCATTAAAATCTAAGGTTGAGCTTGCGAAAGCCAGTATGAAACTATCGTAGCGTTAATACGATAGGGGTAAAATTTAGGAATTATTTCATTTTTCCTAATTTACTTCCCGATACGTGGCAATTATAAAAGACACCTACAAGAGGTGTCCCTAGAGCAAATGCAGTAAATTCTAGATTAATCCAAAATCTATGGCTGCAAAATTATTTGCCGTTGCCGTTACCACCATTACTACCGTTCATTAAGATACGTTCTGCAAGTTTTTCCGGCACCTCCTGCAAATGGTCATAATTCCAGTGGAAGGAACCGACGCCTAAAGTAAGCGATCGCACTACTACTAAATAATGTATAATGTGATGTATACATTGGTATACATTATTGAACGCAAATTGTGTCAAGCAAAGTTCGCAAGCAGATTTACATTGAACCGCGTCAAGAACATCTGCTAAAGATGATCGCTCAACAAGCAGGTGTAAGTGAAGCGGAAGTTATTCGCTCCTGCATTGACCTTCATCTAGGTGGAATCACTGCACCCAAAATTGATATCGCAGCGTGGGAAAGCGAGAAAGAATTTATAAAAAAAATCAAAACTCGACCTGTTCAACTTGGAGGTCGAGATTGGCAGCGTGAAGACCTCTATGAACGGTAGGGTTTTACTTGATACCAATATTCTCGTTTACATCTATGACCCGCTTGATATCGCAAAGCAAGAACGTGCGATCGCAGTTGTCGATCAATTAATTCGTTCTGGGAAAGCGGTAATTAGTACCCAGGTGATCGGAGAGTTTTTTATGGCAACAACCCGTACTCGGCGATCGCTTTTAACTTCGGCTGAAGCGTTGGTGCGAATGCGTAATTATTCAGGTGCTTGCCATGTTCTTGATATTACAAGACTCATCTCCCTAGAAGCGATTCGCGGTGTGGAAATTCATCACTTTGGGTTTTGGGACGCGCAAATTTGGGCAACAGCGCGACTTAACCAAATTGAAGAAGTTTACAGTGAGGACTTTGCAGCCGGGGCTACAGTTGAAGGTGTCCGGTTCACGAATCCTTTTGCACAGGAGTTGTAGTCAAGTTTGGGAAAGTCTCAGTCCAATTTATTGGACTTTAGCTATTAGCCCGGAACTTTGAGTTCCGGGCTAAGGTTGATTCTAGATTAATCTAAAATTACTTGCCGTTGCCGTTGCGATTATTAGTAACGATGCGTTCGGTGAGTTTTTCCGGCACCTCTTGGAGATGGTCATAATTCCAGTGGAAGGAACCGACGCCTAAAGTAAGCGATCGCAACTCTACTATAAAGTCGTGCATCTCAGCTTGCGGCAAATATGCTGAGATATTATCCCATCCTTGCCAATCGTTTCTACCTTCATAACCTAAAATCTGCCCTCGTTTACCACTTAATAATTGCAGCGCTTTCGAGGTAAATTCGCTGGGGGTCGTCACTTCCAGATGCAGAATTGGTTCTAGCAAAGTGGGTTCTCCTTGAGGTATTCCCGTTTGCATTGCTAATCGGGCAGCTTGCTTAAACGCTTGTTCGGAACTATCAACGTTGTGGTATGATCCATTCGTCAAAGTTACCGCCACATCGACCACAGGGAAACCCAAGGGACCATGTGCGAGAAACTCGCGCACACCCATTTCTACCCCAGGAATGTATTGTTTGGGAATAACACCACCGACAATGCGATCGCTAAAATTAAAGCCTTCGCCGCGTGGTAACGGTTTAATATCTAGAAAAACATCGCCAAACTGCCCGTGTCCACCGCTTTGGTGTTTGTAGCGTCCGTGAATCGAAGTCACAGATTTGCGGATAGTTTCTTTATAAGGCACTTGCGGCAAGTGAGTTGTCATTGGTAAATTATACTTGCGGCGAAGTCTATCTAAAGCGACTTGCAAATGTATCTCACCTTGTCCCCAGAGAATAACTTCGTGAGTGTCACCGTGTTGTTCCCAAGCCAGAGATGGATCTTCTTCTAACAGTTTAGCGATCGCACCGCTAAGTTTAACTTCATCGTTGCGCTTTTCGGGAGTAATTGCCAGTGCATATACAGGTTCTAATTGTTCAGCTTTTGGTAATTCCTTCGACTGCTGTGTAGAAAGTGTATCCCCAGTCTTGATATTTTCTAAACGACTTAAAGCGACGATTTCACCAGCATCAACTTCTTGAAGCGATCGCTGTTGTTGTCCCATCAGGCGATAAATTCCCCCAGCGCGAACACCGTTAAGGAGAATACCATCAGTTAGTTGACCGCGCCAAACACGCACTAGAGACAGTTTACCACCTTGGGGAGTGTAATAGGTTTTCAGAACCTGCGCTATGGTAGCATCGCCTTTAAGGTCTTTTAAACGGCGTTCTGCGGTGGTTTCTGGTTCGGGTGCTTCGCGTAATAAAGCTTCTAATAAAGGTCGCACGCCATAATCGAGTTCGGCAACACCAAAGAAAACAGGTACAACTAAATCTGCGCCTAATTCTAGTTTTAAATCTTTGAAAATTTCTTCTTGGGTTGGTTCGATGTCTTCTAAAAGTTCTTCTAGTAAATGATCGTCAAAATTTGCTAAGGCTTCGAGCATTTCTGCCCGTGCTATGTGTTCTTCTTCTTTAAGAGATTCGGGAAACGGGATAGGATCGGCAGGTGCCCCCGGATGATATTGATAAGCAAGTTCTGTGACTAAATCTATAAAGCCGGTTAGCTGTTCCCCTTGCATAATGGGATATTGGTGCGCTACCAAAGGACGGCTAGAAACAGCTTTGAGAGCGTGTAAAGTTTCTAAAACATGGATATTCGCCCGATCCATTTTGTTAACAAAGACGAGATGGGGAATTTCCCAATCGTCGAGGAATTTAAATAAAGGTGCTAAAGTGAGGACGCGATCGCGTATGGGTTCGCAAACTACGATTGCTGCATCGACTCCCATTAAAGCGTTGTAGGTTTCTTGGGCAAATTCCACCGAACCCGGACAATCAATAAAGGTGAAGCGAATATCGTTGTATTCGGTGCTTGCTGCACCTACCTCGACACTCATATGGCGATCGCACGAGGAAGCCGCACTATCTCCTATTGTATTGCCATCCTTAACATTGCCTTTGCGGGAAATTGATCCTGTCACAAATAGCAAACTTTCTAATAACGTGGTTTTCCCGCTTAAATAGGGACCAACAATTGCAACGTTTCGCGAACCCGATTTTACTTTTTCGTTCATAAAACCTCCCTTGCGGTTAGCTACACCAGCCGCATTATGCCGATTTATTCAGGGATAAAAATCTTTCTGCATGATTGTTACCCCGTCTTTAATTTGTCATTATCCTCCCTTTAACCTCGATAACAAAAAATCGTAGCTTGTTGTAAGATTTACCTGAAGAAAATTTAAGTTGCACAAAGTTTAATACCAAATTACAAAGTTTTGTAAAAACATTTGGTTTCAACCAAACTTTTTGTAAAGTAAACGTCACTAAAGATGTTGCCAGGAGCGAAAGTCAATGAAATTGTCATTCTATAAATATCGTATACCCCGGCTGGTAAGTTTGATTTTGTTGGGTGGTAGCATCCTCTCCCCGTCTTCCCCTGCTTCCGCACAGACGCGATTAATCGCGTCTCTACAACTCCCCACTCCCCCGTTACTGGCGCAATATAATAATAATCAAACTGCGACAGATTGGTTAAATCAAGGATTGCAGGCGATAAATGTGGGAAGGGTTGAAGATGCGATCGCCTATTTTCAACAAGCAACTAAGCTAGATCCAAATTTAGCACCGGCACACTACAATTTAGGGTTAGCGCTGCGACAAGTGGGACAATTACAACCTGCGGCAGATGCATTTTATCGCGCAACTCAAGCCGACCCGAAATTTGCTCCGGCTTTTGCTAATTTGGGTGGTGCGTTGTTGGAAGGTAATAATTTACAACAGGCAAATGATTACTTGCAACGAGCTTTGCAACTCGATCCCAAACTCGGTTTTGCACATTATAATTTTGGTTTGTTACGAGAGCAACAACGCGATTGCGATAAGGCGATCGCGTCTTTTAAAAAAGCGATGGAATCTAGCCAAAATGCACCCGAACCAGCTTATCATATGGGGATATGTTATCTCCAAAAAAACCAAGTTGATAAAGCTAAAGAGGCGTTTCGCAAAGCAGTAAAAATTAATCCAAAGTATTCAGAAGCTCATTACAATTTGGGGACGATTTGGTATAACCAAAATAAGTCAAAAGAAGCTTTAGAAGCATTTAGAAAATCGGCTGAGGCAAACTCGAATTATCCCAACGCTTATTACGGTGCCGGGTTAGTTTTTATGCAATTAAGACAATATCCGGAAGCAGCACAGGTATTGCAATATGCCAGAGATTTATACAAAGCCCAGAATAATACTTTGTGGGCAAGAAATGCCGACCAACTGTTACAACAAGTACAGAATTTAAATAATCAACTCCGTTGAGGTGCGATTGCTTAACGTTGGGTAACAATAGAATTATTGGTTGGGCTGGTGTAGTCGTAAATTGTTCCCATGAAAATGCAAATGTATAAGCAAAAGCGCCTCAAGAGCCAATTTTTATTTGGCGATCGCTGGTTTGATCGACATTCAATTGTTCGCAACATGGAAGCTTTCCAAGACTTAATCGTTATAGTTCTGTGTTTAACTTTGTTCGTTGTTATGTTGATACAATTGTGGGGGATATTTACTGCCCTCACGCAGGCATTAGACTATAAACATGTGACTTCCAAGATGCTATTTATCTTGATTCTAGTCGAGTTATTTCGATTGCTCATGGTTTACTTACAAGAGCATAGTATTTCTGTTGGTGTAGCAGTCGAAGTAACAATTGTATCTGTATTGCGAGAAGTCGTTGTTCACGGAGCGTTAGAAATTTCTTCGATGCAGACAGCAGCAATGTGTGGCTTATTGTTTATTCTCGGTATGCTACTAATAGTGTGTGCCAAAACCCCACACATGGATTGCATGAGTGCTAACACCAAATATTGTCCAATTAGGCATCGAGGAAGTAGGGAATTGCATGAGCTTGAATTCTCTCATTCTCATCATTATGATGAGAATCAACCCGTTGCATAATCAATTCTAAGTCGGGAATCTCAAGTCGGGTCAAATCGTTTTTCAGCACTCTGAAAATGCAGCTACACGAGTGATGATGTTCAACAAGTGGCAAATGCATCATACCAAGGTTGCTAATAATGTATCTGTAACTACGCTTTTGGGCAGATGAATAACTCTTTTAAGCTGGGTAGAAATTAGTTAGAAAGCATTAGGAGGGTAATATGACCACAGGTAACGGAAATTCTCAACCCATTAGCAATCTTGAGTACGATTTTATCACCGTGCTGCACAACAAGGCGGAAGCAGTTAAAGCTTACGACTCTTACATTCAAGACGCACAGCAAGCAGGTTCTCAACCTTGTGTAGAGTTGTTTGAAAAGTTGCGCTCTTCTGATATGGAACAAGTACAGGAAATCCGCCGCCATCTTCAACAAGTCATGGAGCACGGTAAAATGTAGGCTGGATTACATCCAAGAGCGATCGCTTTCAAATTCCTCTCTAGAAGTTGGAAAAAGAGCGATCGTTTTTTGCTATCTGTTGCAACGTCTAGTTATTAACGGTGGCAGCTTTCACATAAGCGACTGCTAATGGTACTATTTTACTTTCGACAAGGTTTACAACAGCGCGATCGCTTTGGGACCAAACTCGTTTATTACCAAACACACAAGGCTGCAAAACTCCCCAAAGTTGATTCTCCCAGCAAAGATGAGCGTGAATCAAAGCGCGATGTCCGAAGTCTCTACGTTCAAATTCGCGGTTGACTACTTTCGGATCGGCAGTTTCTACGTCTTCGACATAAATTGATGGCTCTGTGCGGAGTGCAGCGGCAAATAACGGATCTTCTTCGGGTAGATTTTCTGGCTCTGGTTTCCAATCTATATTTATTATTAGAGGAATATCTGGATTTCGACGCCAGCAATAATCAACTTTGCCCATTTTAGTTTGAGGATTTCGCAGGTAAAGAAAAACGCGATCGCATTGCAATACTTCTCCAAGCGTCGGCAACAAAGCCGCAAACATAGCATCTGGTTCAGTATGTTTTTCTAAGATATTTTGTAGGTTTTCTGGGATTATGTCAGTCATATATTTAGAAAAAATCTACCTAATAGTAGATGCAATTAGAATTGAGCGATAAATCGCTCACTACATTGTAGAGTAATATACAGTCTATCTATTTATGGAACCATAATTATGATTTTTGCTGGCAAACCCCCGACCAATTTAGGTGTGAACAATGGGAAATTAGCACCTTGCCCTATTAGCCCTAATTGTGTTTCTAGTCAAAGTTCAGATGTAGGTCATTCAATTGCACCGCTGACTTATAGTTCTAGTCCAGAACAAGCGATCGCTAAAGTAAAAAGTGTGATTCAGTCTTTGCCAAGAACCAAAATCATCACAGAAAGCAAGGATTATTTATATGCAGAATTTAAAAGCGCTTTGATGGGTTTTGTCGATGATGTGGAATTTTATCTAGACCGCAAAGCTAACGTTATCCAGGTTCGCTCTGCGTCGCGTTTGGGTCAAAGCGATTTGGGTGTAAATCGCAAACGCATAGAAACGATTAGAGCTAAACTAGGCGAATAATAGAACAGGACTTACGCAAAGCGCCTATTCTTTGATTTATCGAACCGCCAAGAATTCGTAGAGTGTGTGTAAGTCCTATAGAAGCAACTTTAGTTAGACGAAAATTAATCACTTTCTGTTTAAGATAAATAAGCAGTTATTGTCAAAAAAACAACCCATTATTATGACCCCAGCAGTTAGCACCGTAACCGTTTCCCCAATGGATCGGTACAATCAGGAGTTAATTGACAACCTCCATCCCCCAGATTGGGTTAATCCTGAACCTGCACCTAGTTACAACTTGGTTGTGATTGGTGCAGGTACGGCAGGATTGGTGACTGCTGCGGGTGCAGCGATGTTAGGTGCGAAAGTGGCTTTGATAGAAAAGCACTTGATGGGGGGTGATTGTACTAATGTGGGTTGTGTACCATCAAAAACGCTGATTCGCTCTGCGCGGGTGGTTGCAGATATATATTACGCACAAGAATTTGGCATTGACAACCGTCATCAGATTAATATTGATTTTCCCGCAGTGATGGAGCGGTTGCGACGAATACGAGCGGAAATTAGTCCGAATGATTCTGCTAAACGCTTTCAAGAAGAATTTGGGATAGATGTGTTTTTTGGCGAGGCTCGATTTAGAGATACTGATACGGTAGAAGTGGGCGAGAATATTTTACACTTCAAAAAAGCGGCGATCGCTACAGGTTCGCGCCCTACTAAATTACCGATTGATGGTTTGGAGCAAACCGGATATCTCACTAATGAAACGGTATTTTCTCTGACACAATGCCCCAATCGATTAGCGGTAATTGGTGGAGGCTACATCGGTTGTGAATTGGCTCAGACTTTTCAACGCTTAGGTTCAGATGTAATTTTACTACAAAAAGGTTCGCGTTTGCTGAGTCGTGAAGATGCGGAAGCGGCGGAGATTATTCAAAAAGCTTTTGTGCGCGAGGGTATTAAGTTACTTTTTGAGTCTAAAATTAAACGCATTGAACGCAACGATGCAGAAAAAGTCATTCGTTACGAGATTAACGGACAAGAGCAAGCGCTTACAGTCGATGAAATTTTAGTGGCAACAGGGCGATCGCCTAATGTAGAAAACTTGAATCTGGAAGCTGTGGGTGTCGAATACGACGAAAAGCAAGGAGTCATTATCAATGACTACTTACAGACAACTAATCCCCGTATTTATGCGGT
>Ga0136635_10000320_pt1 | contig 12786 bp, 12 predicted proteins | sample AntDrymeUQ852106_2_FD_105495 | JGI IMG/M metagenome (GOLD analysis project Ga0136635, IMG submission 105495) | Polar desert sand microbial communities from Dry Valleys, Antarctica - metaG UQ85 (21.06) | ecosystem: Environmental > Terrestrial > Soil > Desert | place: Antarctica: Dry Valley... | reverse complement strand
ACGAGCAGACCTGGACGAGATCCCCGGTTAGCGCACTTCCGCTCGTGTCGGGCGAGAGCACGCTGGCCCAGGCGAGCGTCCGGTGAGCCTCGCCGGCGGAGGCCGGTCATCCGGCCGCTGCCCACAACCGATCGCGGAAAGGCCGGAAGGAGGGGTTCGTGGGGGAACCATGCGGTTCCCCCACGCTCATCGGGGTGCGGAGATTTGAACTCCGGACCTCTCCGACCCGAACGGAGCGCGCTACCAGGCTGCGCCACACCCCGAGCGCGGAAAGGGTAGCGATAATCGCGCGATGGCCCACCGGGACGAGATCGTCGCCTACGCGAACGAGCTGCTCCAGATCGACCGGTTCCCGGAATACGGGACGCCCGGCCTGCAGGTCGTCGGCACGGACGAGGTCAGGAAGATTGCATGCGGCGTCTCCAGCTCGCGGGAGCTCTTCGAGCGCGCCGCCGCGGCGGGTGCGCAACTCCTGATCGTCCACCATGGGATGTTCTGGCGGAACGAGCCGCTCGTGGTCGACCGGCGCCAGCGCGGGCGCCTCGAAGCGCTCTTCGCCGCGGACCTGACGCTCCTCGCGTACCACCTCCCCCTCGACGCGCATCCCACGCTCGGCAACAACGCGCTCCTTGCCGGCGCGCTCGACGTCGAGGTCGAGCGGCCCTTCGCCGAGGTCGGCCAGGGCGGCCGCCTCCGCGAGTCGGTCGGAATCGACGAGTTCGTTGCCGGCATCCGCGAGCTGGTGGGTGGGCGGGAGCCGCTCGTCTTCGCCCACGGACCGGAGCGGATCGAGCGCGTCGCGATCTGCTCGGGCGAGGCCGGCAGCGAGCTGATCTTGGCGGCGCACGAGGGCTACGACCTTCTGCTGACCGGGGAGCCCGAGGAGCCGAGCCTGCAGACCGCAAGAGAGCTCGGAATCCATTTCGTCGCCGCGGGCCACGACGCCACCGAGCGACTCGGCGTGCAGGCGCTCGCGGGCAACGTCGCCGAGCGCTTCGGGCTCGAGTCGGAGTTCATCGAGGTCGAGAACCCCGTCTAGGGCCTTCAACGATCTGCGCGATCACCGACTCAGCTGAGCGAGCGCGTCGAGGCAGGCAGCGGGGCGCTCCACGATCACGAGATGGCCGCAGTCGGCGACGAGCCGGAGCTTCGCGCAGAGCCGGCGTGCGTACTCGAACGCGTCGTTCAGCGGCAACTGCGGGTCGCGCGCGCCCCAGAGAACGACGGCCGGGCATGAAATTCCGCCGAGGTCGCGGCGCGGATCGTCGGCGACCATCGCGCGGGCCGCGGTCTTCGTGTCCGTGTGCTCACGCTGCGCTTCGAGCAGGCCGAGCGTCGCCCGGGGTGTGAGCGCGACGGCGTCCGACACGAACCACGGCCGGAAGAGGGCCCGCCGGTACCAGGTGCGCTCGGCGTAGCGATGACGGAATGGCGCGACCAGGCGGCCCGGCCGAACCGTCGTGGAGGCGAGCGCGACGGCCTGTGACACTCGCGTCGCGCTCGCGATCCCGGCCGGGGACACGAGCAGCAGCGCACGCACGAGCTCTGGTCGGCTCTGCGCGAGCCGGAGTGCGACGAGACCGCCGAACGAGTGCCCCGCGACGAGCGCCTGCCCCGCCTCCGCTTCGAGCACTGCGACGGCGACGGCCGCGAAGTCGGCAGTGGACGCGCCTCGCGGCAAGCGTCCCGAGCCGGCGTGGCCGGGCAAATCGAGAGCGATGACGCGGTAGCGCCTCACCAAATCCGGCAGCAGCTCGACCCAGTTCCCGGTCGAGCCAGACAGCCCGTGAATTAAGAGCAGCGGCTCTCCCTCGCCGCCCACGTGGTACCGCACTGACCCCAACGTGCGCGTCTCGAGATCCGTTGCAGACGTCATCCGGGCACAGTATCCTGCGAAGACGATGGCGATTCTGGGGGCGCGGGCCCGTTGATTCCCGCGAACAACAACGAGCGTGGGATGTAACGAGCCCGCCTGAGCGCAGACTGTGTAGTCAAGGACACAGGGCGCCCAGCGGGTTTTTTCATTGCGTGAGACAAAGGAGAGCAAACAGATGGCGAACCACCTGACGCCCGACGAGCTTTCGAAGGAGCTCGGGATCGACCGGCAGGAAGTGATCCGCGTGTGCATCGAGGAAGGCGTGCCGATCTACCAGGGCAAGATAGACAAGACCCTCTTCCAGGCGCAGCTCAACGCACTGGGCGCAATGCCCCAGGCGCACTGAATCCTTCTGCGCAAGATCGAAATCCGCGGGGAGCGGATTCCGATCGCGCCAAAATCCCTAAAGGGCCGCTTCGCGGCCAGCTGCGCTCAAAGCCATCGGGCGCTGGCGCGCTGACTCTCTAACGCGCGGCGGACTTGCGGCGCGCGCCGGCCTTCTTCGGAGCGGGCTTCTTCGCAGCCGGCCGCTTGGTCTGCTGCGCCTCCTCGACGCTGCGACGGAGTGCCTCCATCAGGTCGATCACGGGCGTTTCGGAGACGGGCTCCGGCGTCGCGATCTCCTCGCCGGCCAGCTTCGCCTCGAGCAGCGCGCGCAGGTCGCGCCGGTAGTCGCTCCGGAGCTCGGCGGGGTCGAATTCGCCTGCCAGGCTGGCGATCACCTGACGCGCGAGCTCGAGCTCCGGTTTCTTCACGGTCGTCTCGTCGACCGCCTCTTCGATCTCCGCCTGCGAGTACACGTCGGCCGAGACGAAGAGGGTCTCGAGCGCCAGCGCGTCGCCCTTCGGCCGGATCAGGCAGAGCTTCTCCCGGCCCTGCTGGACGAACCGCCCCATCGCCGCCATCCCCGTCTCGCGCATCGCGTTCAGCAGCAACACGTACGGCCGCCGCGCGGCGGGCGTCTGGGAGGGAACGAGGAAGTAGGTGCGGTCGAAGAAGATCGGGTCGACCTGCGCCGCGTCGACAAAGCGCGCGATCTCGATCGAGCGGGAGTCGTCCTGGTTCGTCAGCGCCTCGATTTCCTCTTCCTCGACGATCACGAACTGGCCCTTGGCCACCTCCCAGCCTTTGACGATCTCGTCCGGCCCCAGATCGCGCTCGTGGACCGGGCAGAAGCGCTTCTGCTTGATCGGCGTCCCGCACTCGCGGTGGAGCATGCGGAACGAAACGTCCGAGGCGCGCGCGGCAGGCTTGGTCGCCGGGGCGAGGCCCACCGGGATCGAGACGAGCCCAAAGCTGATCGAGCCGTTCCAGGTCGTACGCATATCCGCCTTCAGTGTAGAGGGACCGAACCGATTCGCCCTTCCCCGAAGCATCCCTTCTCCGTAGAGTCTGACGCGTGGCGGCCAAACGCACAATCGAGAGGCTGTGGCGAGACGCGGTCGCGGCTGAAAGGCCGACGCCGGCGTATCTCGTCCAGCACGCGGACGACTGGAAGCCGGTCTCCTGGACCGAAGTCGGCCGACGTGTTGAGGAATACGCGAACGGCCTCCTCTCACTCGGCGTCAAGAAGGGTGACGCGTTCTCCATCCTCGCTACGAGCCGCGTCGAATGGGCGCTCTTCGACTTCGCGCTCGGCTCGATCGGCGCCATCGGCGCGGCGATCTACGCGAACAGCTCGGTCAAGGACGCGGGTTACATCCTCGACCACTCCGAGTCGGTCGGAGTGCTCTGCGAGGACGACGTGCAGCGGGCGAAGGTCGAGGCCGCGCGCGGGGAGATCCCGCGCCTCCAGCACGTCCTCACCTTCGCCGACCTCGACGACCTCGCGGCGCGCGGACGTGCGTACGCGGTCGAGCATCCGAACGCGCTCCGCGAGGCCGGCGACGCGATCGAGGAAGACGACCTCTTCACCTACATCTACACCTCCGGCACGACCGGCCCGCCGAAAGGCTGCATGATCTCGCACCGCAACTACTACGCAATGGTCGCGGTCGTGGACGACCTGCCGAGCTTCACCGGGCCCGAGGACACGATGCTCCTCTACCTCCCGCTCGCGCACAACTTCGGGCGGCTGATGCACCTCTCCGGAGCCTACGTGGGCTACGCGATCGCCTTCTTGCCCGACCCGCTCCAGGCAGCTGCGGCGCTCCCGGCCGTGAAACCGACCGTCTTCCCGAGCGTGCCCCGTGTCTACGAGAAGATCCACACGGCCGTTGTCGCCAAGTTCGACGCCGAGACCGGCGCGAAGCGGAAGCTGATCGACTGGGCCCTCGGCGTCGGCCACCGCGTCAGCAAGCTTCGCCGCGCCGGACAGCCCGTGCCGCGTGGCCTGCTGGCGCAGTACCGCGTCGCGGACAAGCTCGTCTATTCGAAGGTCAAAGCTCGCCTCGGCGGCCGGTTGCGGCTGGCGATCTCGGGCGGAGCGCCGCTCTCACAGGAGATCGCGGAGTTCTTCCACGCGATCGACATCCTGCTCGTCGAGGGTTACGGCCTCACGGAGTGCACCACAGCGGCCTCGACGAACACGCACGAGGCCTACCGCTTCGGCACGGTCGGCCGCCCACTGCCGGGCACCGAGGTCAAGCTGGCGGAAGACGGCGAGCTGCTGATCAAGAGCGAGACCGTCTTCCAGGGCTACTACAAAGATCCGGAAGCGACGGCGGAGGTGCTCGGCCCCGACGGTTGGCTGCGCAGCGGCGACATCGCCGAGATCGACCCGGACGGCTTCATCATCATCACCGACCGCAAGAAGGACATCATCGTCACCGCCGGCGGCAAAAACGTCGCGCCTCAGAACCTCGAGAACGACCTGAAGGCGTCGATGTACGTCTCGCAGGCCATGGTCGTCGGCGATCGGCAGCCCTACATCGCGGCGCTGATCACGCTCGAGCCCGAGGAGCTGCCGAAGTGGGCCGCGGAGCAAGGGCTCGATGGCGACCTCGCGGCGCTCGCGGAGAACGAGCAGGTGCGAGACCTGATCCAGCGCGTCGTCGACGACGTCAACGCCGACCGCTCGCGTTACGAACAGATCAAACGCTTCGCGATCCTCCCGCGCGACTTCACGATGGACGACGACGAGCTGACCCCGACCTTGAAGCTGAAGCGTCGCATCGTCGCTGAACACTTCCGTGCGGAGCTGGACGAGCTTTATGCAGGCGAGACGCTGAACGAGGCTGCCGGTACTTGACATATACCCCTGTGGGGTATAAGCTCGCCGACATGAACCTGAACCGCGTGGCGTTCAGCGCCACTGTCCATTGCCTTACCGGCTGCGCCATCGGCGAGGTACTCGGCATGGTGATCGGCACTGCGCTCGGCTGGGGCGACTACGAGACCATCGCTCTCGCCGTCGTGCTCGCATTCTTCTTCGGCTACTCGCTGACGATGCTGCCGCTGCTACGAGGCGGACTCACACTGGCAACGGCGATCCCGCTCGCGCTTGCCTCCGACACGATCTCGATCGCCGTGATGGAGATCGTCGACAACGCAATCATGCTCTGGATCCCCGGCGCGATGGAGGCCGGCCTGACTAACCTCCTCTTCTGGGGCAGCCTCGCCGTCGCACTCCTGATCGCGGGCGCGGTGGCGTACCCGGTCAACCGCTGGCTGATCGCCCGCGGCAGAGGCCACGCGGTCGTGCACGCCCACCACGGGCACTGACGCGCTAGATACGCCGCGCGCCGACCCAGGTACTCGCGTACCAGGAGTCGGAAAGGCTGGAGATCTTGACGACGTCGCCGCTGTGCGGCGCATGGATGAATTGACCGCCGCCGATGTAGATGCCCATGTGGCCGAGGCCGTTGAAGAAGACGAGATCGCCGGCCTGGAGCTGATCCTTGGACACCGGCGTGCCCATGTTGTACTGGGAGGCCGCGTGATGGGGTAGCGAGACACCCAGCTTCGCGTAGACGTACATCGAGAAGCCCGAGCAGTCGAAGCCCGACGGGCTGGCACCGCCCCAGACGTAGGGCACGCCGAGGAACTGCATCGCGATTCCGACGACGCCGCCGTAGCGGGCGTCCGAAGCGGGTGCGTATACCGCCTCGACCGGAAGGGCATCGAACGTCGCCGGCTGCTGGTCCTCGGTGGAGCTTTGACTCTGTACCGCCGCGGAGACGCGGGCCCGCGCTTGAGCTGCGAGACGTTGCTGCCGGAGCCGCTCGGCGGCTTGCAGGCTGGCAATCTCACTCTTGATCGAGGAGAGCAGCCGCTGCCGCTCGGCGATCTGGCCCTCGATCGACCGGCGCTGGTCTGACTTCTGGGCCACGACCTGGGCCTGCGCCGTTCGGGCGCGGTCAAGACGAACCCGCCGCTGCTTGACCTCGGTGCGGAAGCTCTGCACCTCACGTACCACGCGGGCGTCCTGGCTCGAAACCCGCTCGACCGCATCGAGCCGGGTGAGCAGATCGTCGAGGGACACCGCCCCGAGCAGCACCTCGACCGCGTTCCCCTCGCCGCCGTTCACATAGAGCGAGACGAGCCGCGCCGAAAGATGGGTCTGCGCGTTGCGCAGGCTCGACCGGGCGATGGTCAGATGGCGCGCGTTCGCCCGCCGGTCGGCGTTGATCCGCTCGAGCTTGACGTTGGCGAGGTTGTAGGCCTCGATCGCGTGCGAAAGCTGCCCGTCGATTTCCTGGATCTGTTCGAGCACGCCCTGCGCCTGGGCACGCTTCGCGTCGACGTTCGGGTCAGCAGAGGCTGCCTTGACGGAGGCCAGGGCGGCAGCGACGAGAATCGCCGCCAGCAGCATGAGGAGCCCCGGGGCCTTGCGCGCGTTCGAATTTGTCACAAGTTGAGCACCCTAGCAAGCATGGCGGACGATTGCGACGCTCAACGAAGCCAAAAACGGCATGTCCCTGTCAAGCACAAAGCATCCACATGGCCTGTGGAAAGGTGCTACGGTCCGCGCCTCGTGGGGACGCATTCGACGAGTGATGCGGCGCGTCTCGCGGCCGTTTTCACGGGCCTCCTGCTGGTTGCCTCGGTCCCGGTCGCGCTGGCTGCGGACGCCTCCGGCCTGCGCTTTCAGGCCGCGTTGCTGCGCGCGCAAGACGGGTCGCTCGAGGAGCGTGCGAACGCCGCCACACTCGAGCTCTACGCCCTCGAGGCGGAGCTCGGACGAGCGCGCAGGGCGGTCGCAAGCGTCGCTGCACGGCAAGGGGCCGTCACACGCGACCGCGCCGCCGCGCGCCGGCAGCTTGGGATCGCCCGCAACGCGCTGCGCGTCTCCGAGTCGCGGCTGGCCGAGCTTGTCCGCGCTCTTTACGAACAGCCGGGCGCGGCCGATCCCCTCGCAGTCCTGCTCGGCGCCGCGTCGCTCGAGGAGGTGTTGACCGGGCTCGACAGCCTCAGCCGTGCTGCCGGAGAGAACAGCAGGATCATCGAACAGGCACGCTCTGCGAGAAAGAGACTCAAGGCTCTCGACGGACGACTCGCCGCCCGGGAGGCGGAGCTCGCGAGGCTCGCTGCTGTGGCCGCCGGCCGCACCCTTACGCTGACGGAGGCCGCGGGCGCCCGTGAGCGCTTCCTCGCCGGCCTGCGTCACCAGCGGGGTCTCAACGCGGCACGGATCGCTTCGATCGAAGCTCAGGTGCGAAACGGCGAGACGCTGACCGCTGCGATCTCGGCCACCGCTCCGCGCCTCACGACCGCTCCTCCCGCGACGGTGGCGACGAGCGGCCGCACGATCACCGTCAGCGCAACCGGCTATGCCCTCCGAGGGAACACCGCGACCGGCGTCCAGACCGCACCGGGTGTCGTCGCCGTCGATCCGGCCGTGATCCCCCTCGGGACGCGGATGACGATCCCCGGCTACGGCGAGGCCATTGCCGCCGACACCGGCGGCGCGGTGCACGGAAACGTGATCGATCTCTGGTTCCCGTCGACCGAGCAGGCCCTGCAGTGGGGCCGCCGGACGGTAACGATCACGATCCACTGAACCGCCCGCCGAGCACTTAGACTGCGCCTGCCACTGGCCGAGGAGCAGCGCTGAACGAGACCGCAACGATCGGGGACGCCGACGAACACGCCTTGCGCGTGCTCTTGGTCGACGATCACGACCTCTTCCGCACCGGCCTGCGCAACCTACTCGAGGAGCAGGGCGTGGAGATCGCGGCCGAGGCCGCCAGCGGCTCGGAGGCGCTCCGCTTCGTGCGGGAACTCACACCCGACGTGGTCGTCATGGACCTGAACATGCCCGGGATGAGCGGCGTCGAGGCGACGCGCCACATCAGCCGCGACGCGCCGCTCACGCGGGTGATCGTGCTCACGATCTCCGACCAGGAGCAGGACGTGATGGACGCGATCCTTGCCGGCGCTTGCGGCTACCTGCTCAAGGACGCTTCGATCCAGGAGCTGATCCGCGGACTCCAGGCGGCGGCGGTCGGCGAGTCGTTGATCTCTCCCCACATCGCCGGCAAGGTGCTCCAGCACGTGCGCGCGACGACCGCGGCGCCGGAGGCGGCCGCGACGATTCGCGCGCAGCTGTCCGACCGCGAGATCCAGGTGCTGAAGCTGATCGCGAATGGCAAGGACAACGCGATGATCGCCGGCGAGCTTCACATCAGCCCGAAGACTGTCAAGAACCACATTTCGAACATCCTGATGAAACTCCAGATCGAGAACCGGATCCAAGCCGCGGTGTACGCAGTCCGGTCCGGGATTGTCTAGTGCCTCTTCAGGTAATGCTGTCCAGGATTGCCTGAAGGGGCACTAACTAAAGGTTTGCTCGCGGAGCTCGGAGAGAAGGGCGCGAACGTCCGCGAGCTCCCGGTCGGCGTAGGCCAGTTGCCCGGTCAGGTCGGACACCTCGCCGGACGGCGCTTCGCCGGCCGAACGGAGGAGAGCGTGCAGCCGGCGCTCGATCCGCAGCCGCTCCCCGTCGAGCGCGAGCGCGTAGGCATACCCGCTCGTGAGCGTGTCCTCGGCGACGGCGCGCGACGGCCTGTCCCCGTCGGTGGGCACTTCGAGCAGCGAGCGGATCTCGGTCAGGACCGCAGGGAGGCGAGCGTCCACAGCCGTTCGATTATCCGCGTCCCCCCAACGGGCGGCATGGGCCGCCGGGCCTATTCTTGGCGCCGTCTCGGCCCATTCCTCGCCGCAGCCGTGCTGCTCGTCTGGCTCGCGGCTCCTGCGCACGCCGCCGACCCAACCCTCACCGCGCGCCTCGCCCGGGCGCTGAAGGTTCCGCACGTCGACCCCTCCCGCACCGCGGCGCTGGCCGTCGACCTCCGTACGGGGGCTGTCGTCTACGCCCGTAACCAGTCGCTCGCGCTGATTCCCGCCTCGAACGAAAAACTCCCGGTCGCCTACGCGGCGCTGGCGCTGCTCGGGCCTGGCTACCGCTTCCACACTGAGGTTGTCGGCAGCGGCACACTCGTGGGCGACGTCTGGCACGGCGACCTCTGGCTACGCGGCTTCGGCGACCCGACGCTCGTCCCGGCCGACCTCGCCGCGCTCGCCGCCGAAGTGGCTTCCTGGGGGATCCGCCGCGTCGACGGCGCCGTGATCGGCGACGAATCCTGGTTCGACGCTCGACGCGTGGCCCCGGGCTGGAAGCCGAGCTTCTACATCGAGGAGTCGCCGCCGCTCTCGGCGCTCGTCGTCGACCGTGGCCGCTATCGCGGACGCACCTCCGCCAACCCGGCGCTCGCGGCGGCGTCGCTGTTCCGGCAAGCGCTCGAGGCGAAGAACGTGCGCGTCGCCGGCCGCACCCGGAGCGGCGCGCTCACAATGGTGGGCCTGCCCCTCGCTCGCGACGTCTCCGAACCGCTCGCTGACGTCGTCAGGTTCATGGGCCGCGAGAGCGACAACTACACCGCCGAGGTGCTCGTGAAGCAGCTCGGAGCGCTGCACGCGGCCCAGGGATCGACGGCCGCAGGCGTCCGTGTGCTGCGCGCCGTGCTCGAGGCGGCCCGCGTGCCGCTCGCCGGCGTCCGGCTCGCGGACGGCTCCGGGCTCTCCCGCCTCAACCGGCTGACGGCAAGTGCTCTCGTCGCGCTCCTCGAGACGGGTCTCGCGGCAGGCGAGCTGCGGGACGCGTTCCTTGCCTCGCTCGCCGTCGCCGGCGTCGACGGAACGCTCGAAAACCGGCTCGAGCGGAAGCCTGCCCTGGGGCAGGTGATCGCGAAGACCGGCACCACGAGCGCGGCCTCCGCGCTCTCCGGCTTCGTCCGCGACCGCTACGTCTTTGCGATCCTCCAGAACGGTCGTCCGATCTCCACCTACTGGGCACGGCTCGCGCAAGACCGCTTCGCGACCGCACTGGCCGCCTCAGGCTGACACAAGCTCGCTCGGCCGAGACGGATGCCGCAAGCGCGTCCCGAGGTACACGGCCGCAAGCGGGCCGGCAAGAAAGCTCCCGAGCAGGACAAAGAGCTCGATCGGGCCGAGGCCGTTGGAGCTTTCGGAGTGCGCCTCCGGCGACGTGCCGACGGGAACCGGTTCGCCCGGGACCGCAGACTCGGATCCGCCGCCGGCCGCCATCAGGACGAGCAGCCCGATGAGAGCCGGCATCAGCCCGAGCACAATTCCGATCACCTTCTCGCGGCCGTGCCAGGTCCGCGAAGCGGCGACGAGCGCGACGCCGACCGTCCAGCCGACGAACGGCACAGCGAGCGCAATCATCGCGGCCAGCTCGAGTCGCCCGGCTCGACGCTGGACTGGGCCAGCGGCCGCCACGATCTCCTCGGGCGGCCCGAGCCGCTCGAGGACGTTGCGAACCGCAACCTCGTCGGCGGCGCCCGCCTCGAGCAGGGCGTCGTCGATGTGCTCGCGGATCTCCGCGACGAGCTCGGCGCGCCTGGCGCGCGCCAGCGGGGCGGCGGCCTGCTCGAGGCGCCGCAGGTAGTCCTCGACGAGCTTGTTCGTGTGGACGGTGGTCATCGTGTTCCCTCCTGTTTGAGCAGCCCGTCGACTCCATCGCGGAATCGGGCCCACTCCTCGGTGAAGCCGGCAAGCGCCTCGCGCCCGCCGTCGGTGAGCTGGTAGTAGCGCCGCGGCGGGCCGTTCTCGGACTCGCGCCAGAACGTCGTCACGAGCTCGTCGCGGCGTAGCCGCGTGAGCAGCGGGTAGATCGTTCCCTCGCTCGTGACGAGCCCGTCGACCTCGGACAGCTTGCGGACGAGCTCGAATCCGTACCGCTCTCCGCCGCGCAGGAGCGCCAGCACGCAGTACTCGACTGCGCCGCGGCGAAGCTGAGAGAGCGAGTTCCTTGTTCCACCCGGTTCCATGCGCTACATGGTACCTTGCCGACGCTACTTCTGCAAGAGCGCCTTCAGATCGGCCTCCGACAGCACCGGCACGCCCGCCTTCTCAGCCTTCGCCGCCTTCGATCCCGGGCTCTCGCCGACGACGACTCCGGTTGTCTTCTTGGAGACGTTGTCCGAGACCTTCGCGCCGAGGGCCTCCAGCGAAGCCTTCGCTTCCTCGCGCGAGTACGACTTGAGCGTGCCCGTGATCACGTAGGACGTCCCGGAGAGCGGGCCCTCGATTGGCTTCTCCTCCTCGCCGACCTCGAAGCGGAGGTCGAGCTCGCGCAATTCGGCGACGAGCGTCCGGTTCTGCTCGTCCGAGAACCACTCGGCGATCGCCTCGGCGCGGTCTGGCCCGATTCCCTCGACCTCCTGGATCTCCTCCTGGCTCGCGTCGAGCAGCGCGTCGACGACTCCGAAGTGGCGTGCGAGGTTACGCGCAGTCACCCAGCCGACGTCGGGAATGTTGAGCCCGAAGAGGACGCGGGAGAACGGCTGCCGCTTCGAGAGCTCGATCGCCGCCAAGGCGTTCGTCGCCGAGATCTTGCCGTAGCCCTCGAGCTCCATCAACTGCCCCGGAGTGAGCCGGTAGAGGTCCGGCATGGAGCGGAGCAGGCCCTCCGTCCACAGCCTCCGCACAAACTGCTCGCCCACGCCCTCGATGTCCATTGCCGCGGTCACCCAGTTGATCAGCGTCTCGAGCCCACGCGACGGACACGCGCGGTTGAGGCAGCGGTGCATCACCTCGCCCTCGGGTTTCACGATCGCCTCGTCGCAGAGAGGGCAACGCGTGGGCATCCGGAATTCCTTCGTGCCCTTCGCATGTGAGCCGGCCGGGCCGACTACCTGCGGGATCACGTCGCCGGCGCGCTGAACGATCACCGTGTCGCCCTCGCGGATCTGCTTGCGGTTGATGTCTTCCTCGTTGTGGAGGGTCGCGCGCGAGATCGTGACGCCGCCGACGTTGACCGGCTCCAGGATCGCCCAGGGATTGAGCGCACCCGTGCGGCCGACGCGGATGGCGATCTTGAGGAGCTTTGTCTGGGCCGTCATCGGCGCCCACTTGTAGGCGCGCGCCCAGCGCGGCCGCTCGTGCAGCGAACCGAGCAACGCTTGCTGCTCGAACGAGTCGACCTTGATCACGATGCCGTCGATCTCGTAGTCGAGCTCGGCGCGACGCCGTTCCCATTCATCGCACGCCTTCGCGACCTCCTCGATCGACTCGAACCGCTCGGCGAACGGATTTGTCCGGAAGCCGCGCTCGCGCAGCCAGGCAAGCGTCTCGAAGTGCGTGGTCGGGGCTACGCCCTCGCGGTAACCGGTGCCGTAGACCCAGACCGCGAGCGGACGCGCCGCCGTGATCCGCGAGTTGAGCTGTCGCAGCGAGCCGGCCGCGGCGTTGCGGGGGTTCGGCGCCGGCGCTTTCCCGGCCGCGACCTGCTCCTCGTTGAAGCGGCGGAAGCCGGAGAGTGGGAAGTAGACCTCGCCGCGAACCTCCATGAGCGCCGGCACGTCGCCCTGCAGCGTCAGCGGGATCGAGCGGATCGTGCGCAGGTTCACGGTCACGTCCTCGCCGCGGGAGCCGTCGCCTCGCGTCGCGCCGCGCCTGAGCGTCCCGATCTCATACACGAGCGAGATCGCGGAGCCGTCGATCTT
>Ga0136635_10000319_pt1 | contig 12820 bp, 8 predicted proteins | sample AntDrymeUQ852106_2_FD_105495 | JGI IMG/M metagenome (GOLD analysis project Ga0136635, IMG submission 105495) | Polar desert sand microbial communities from Dry Valleys, Antarctica - metaG UQ85 (21.06) | ecosystem: Environmental > Terrestrial > Soil > Desert | place: Antarctica: Dry Valley... | reverse complement strand
GGCGACTGTAAACCGTCCTTGCGGTTCGGAATATCTTAGCTGCAATATTTCTGCGCTACTAGATTCCAGGGCTTCTGAAAGCCCACACTCAGTCGGTAATCCGACGAGTGTGTGGTAGTTTACGTAAACTTTGGATTACCTCTAGCTTAAGTTGGGCTTCTTCTGAGAGTTCTGTGACAATCACATTCTTCTCAGGAGATTTATCACTTTCTCCTTGTAAACCTTCCCTAGGAATTGCCGAGGTATGAACAGCTAAATCAGGATTTTGCGGACTGTTCATCATACATAAGTTTTTTTATAAATACATATTGTTATTCTAGGTGTAGAGAAAGCGACAGTCAATTTGTCATTAGGAAAATACACAAAAGCTTTTTTCTAATCCAAGAAGCGACAGCTAATTTGTCACAATCACGTATAACGACATTTATTTTGTCACGATAAAGAAGTGAGCCTAATTTTGTAAAAACGCTATAAGATATACTGTACAAGCATTTAACCGATGACATTAATTTGTCACGACGACAAATAAAAAGTTACTGTACACTTAAGTTGCTAGGACTTACGCATCGTAGATAAGTACTAGAAGCAATTTGAGTATTTCAGCCATGTTTAGCACAAGCGCGATCGCGTTTGCGTGCGAGTAAATCAGGCTTATGCAAAGCCCCAACCTACGCATACTTATTTTGATGATAAAAAGTCGGGTGAACTGAGATTTAGTTTGAGTAAGTGGGAAGTCTAATTGTAGGTTACTGGAAGCTGACATGCGAATTGAATCAGCACACAGTATTTAAACTTACAATGAGGTAGTTGTGTTTCAAGTTGTTGTTGGACATAGTGACGATCCTGATTCTGAAAACGCGATCGCTGAAGTTCTTCAAGAATGTAATCGTCCCCTTAGGGGGTCAATTCCTCAGGCTGGACTTTTATTCACTGCTATAGACTTTGACCATACATTAATTTTACAACGCATCCAGGATGCTTTCCCCGGAATTGAGTTGATTGGTGGAACTACAAATGGAGAAATCTCCTCAATTCTGGAGTTTCAGCAAGATTCTCTAACCTTAATGCTGTTTGCTACCGATGAAGTGGAAATTTGGGCAGGAATTGGACGAGGAGCATCCAAAAATCCAGCCCTTGCAGCCCAAGAAGCGATCGCACAAGCAAAGGCAAAAAGTGCATCCACACCACAATTATGCCTCACCTTTCCCGATAGTCTGACGAGCAATGGGGTCTTAATTTTAGAGGGTTTAAAACAGAGCCTGGGAGAGCATATTCCCATCATTGGGGGAATGGCTGCTGATGACTATACCTTTGACAAAACCTACCAATTTTTCCAGGGTGAAGTATTGAGTGATTCAGTTCCAGTGCTACTATTCTCTGGACAATTACTATTTTCCCACGGAGTTGCCAGTGGTTGGACTCCCATCAGTCAACGTAGCCGTGTAACTAAAGTGGATGGCAACGTAGTTTATGAAATTGATGGACAGCGTGCCTTAGATTTCTATCAGCATTATCTCGGTGAAGAAGGATTTGCGTCCAATTATGCCATCCATGCCCTGGCAGTTTTTGACGATCAAGATCACTTCTATATGCGGGCACCCAATGGCTACGATCAACAGTCTGGTAGTGTGACGTTCTTTTCAGATATTCCTGAACAGGCAGTTGTACAAATTACCGATGCAACTCGTGAGAATATTCTGTCAGCTTCTGAGACATCTCTAAAGAATGCTCTTGCCGATTATCCCGGTGTGGAACCAACAGCAGCGTTACTTATTTCCTGTGCAGCTCGTCGGCGAATTTTGGGAACTCTGGCAAGACTTGAGTATCAGCTTGTTAAAACTCATTTACCAAAGGCATTGCCTTGCTGTGGTTTTTACGCTTACGGTGAAATTGCTCCTTTGGTGGGCAAAGGTCAAACGCAATTTCATAATAAAACATTTGTAACACTACTAATGGGAACAAAATGAGTGATGTATGAATAACCAAGACAATTTCATACAGATCCAATTGGAAAAGACCAACCGCATTTTGCAGAAAAAGCTAGAACGCTGTCAAAATGAACGCTGCCAATTAGAATCTGACATTGCAACAAAGGAATTTTTACTTAAGAAAGTCATTTGTGAGTTAGAAGAGTCTCAGACAGACTTGCAACAAAGAAGCCAAGACTTAGAAAATACGCTTAATAGTTTGCATAATATGCAAGCTCAAATGATTCAAAGCGAAAAGATGTCTGCCTTAGGTCAAATGGTGGCTGGCATTGCTCACGAAATCAACAATCCTGTTAGCTTTATTTACGGAAATCTCAGCCATCTCAGCCAATACACTCATGATTTACTGCGACTTGTTCAGCTTTATCACCGTTACTTCCCCAACCCACCTGCCGAAATTCAAACCGAACGCAAAACCATCGATTTAGAATTTCTGGAAAAAGACGCGATTATGGTATTGCAATCAATGAATATTGGAACGGATCGTATCCGGGATATTGTGCTGTCACTGCGTAACTTCTCCCGTCTAGATGAAAGCGAGTTCAAAGCGGTGGATATTCATGAAGGCATCGACAATACTTTGATGATTTTGCAGCACCGTCTCAAAGCCACTGACAAAAGCCCAGAAATTCAGGTCATCAGAGACTACGGCAATTTATCCAATGTAGAATGCTACGCCGGACAAGTCAACCAGGTGTTTATGAACATTCTTGTAAATGCGATTGATGCGCTGGGAGAATTCAATGCCAAACGAACTTATCAGGAAATCCGGGATAATCCCTGTCGCATCACGATTCGTACTTCTGTCGTTGATTCGCAATGGGTAAAAATTGCGATCGCTGACAATGGGTCTGGGATTCCTGAATCGATTCAAAAACAGATTTTCAATCCGTTCTTTACAACAAAACCTGTGGGCAAGGGAACAGGAATGGGAATGGCTATCAGCTATCAAATCATCACCGAAAAACATCGCGGCAAATTAGAATTTTTTTCCACACCTGGAGAAGGAACGGAGTTTGTGGTTCAAATTCCTATGCAGCAGCAAGTCTCGAAAGTACTCTAATATCATTAAGACTTACGCAGCAATAACGGAAAAACGAACCACGAACGCTCCGCAGCGTCTTTGGCAGGAGAAGGAGAAGGAAAGAGGGTTTAAGAGAGTTTTTGCGTAAGTCTAATCATGTTCGGTAAAAGCGATCGCATTAACATTCTCAAGTCATGGTGAGACATCTATCAGGCATGACTTCATTTTTGTTAAAAAGAAGTAAAGTTACTTTTTATTAATTTTAATTGATATTCTTTCAATACAAAAAATAGCACTAAGTATTAATACCCTTAGTTACAACTTGGAACTTCTGATTTCAGACGCTATTATTGCGACTGTACCATAGAACATTTACCTAAAGGTGACTGCCTTTATTTAGTCTTTATATTTTTTTTACTTTTTCTCAAAGAATCTTTGTTAATCTCAGTGTAAGTATATTAACACTTGACTAAAACTTTATAACAGATAAAAAATCCTGCTACCATTAAGCTTTGCCACAAAACGGCTCGACTATGTTTGTGTTTGAAGCTACAACAGTTATCATATCTGATATTTGATTAAAATTGTAAAAACCTCTGTACAATTTTATATAAAATGTATCAAAATTATCCCTAGCTAAAGTAAAATGAGTACAACTCCTATAGGTAGCTACAAGTTTTCCCAGAAACTACACCCGCTATCTCTGTTGGCACAACTAACCAGTCGGCGTGCTACAGGGTGCTTACGGATATTTACCGGGACTGTTTCTTGGTCAATCTATCTAGAGGACGGTAAACTTAATTACGCCTCGTATTCAGATAAGTTATTTGAGCGGCTGGATAACCACTTGCGAGAATTGAGTCAGCAAATTACCGCTCTCAACAGTGCGACTCGCGTGCAGATGCGGCTGATGTTTGAACCGAAGCAAGAAAATCAGCCGATATCAGATGCTGATTATCAAGCTATTTGCTGGTTAGTTAATCAAAATCATATCACTTCTTCCCAAGCAGGAACGCTGATAGAGAACTTGGCTAAAGAAGTGGTGGAGTTATTTCTGACCTTAAAACAAGGAAGTTATGAGTTTAGTGCTGAGAATACCTTAAATCATCTGCCAAAATTTTGTTCCTTGGATTTGCGGTTGTTAGTGGAACAGTGTCAAAAGCAATTAAGAAGTCGGCAAAATAGCCAGTCACCACTTCCAGCTGCTGGTGGTGGGCTGAAGCCTGTGGAAAACGCAGGAATGGTGTCGGAATCTCAGACGCTATCTCAAATGCAGCTTGGGCAACCATTGCCTCATCAAAGCAATTTTGATAATGAAGATAGTAGCAATAACAGAATGCAAGGGCAAACAGCTAGCAAAAAACTGTATAGAGTAGCCTGTATTGATGATAGCCAAACAGTCTTAAATTCCATCAAGAACTTTTTGGAGGAGACGACATTTTCAGTTGTCATGATTAACGATCCGGTAAAAGCGTTGATGCAAATTCTTCGCAGCAAGCCCGATCTGATCTTATTAGACGTGGAAATGCCGAATTTAGACGGCTACGAGTTATGTTCTTTGTTGCGGAGGCATTCAGCATTCAAAAATACACCTATCATTATGGTGACGGGCAGAACAGGATTTATAGATAGAGCTAAGGCAAAGATGGTTAGAGCATCAGGCTATTTAACTAAGCCTTTTACTCAACCGGAATTGCTAAAAATGGTGTTTAAACATATTGGTTAACTTAATAAGGAGTAAAAATAATCATAAGTAACTTTAATAGTCTAAAATTACTTTTTTAGGAGATTTAGGAGTGAGTCTAACTTTGCTTGGCACAATTCTGATTGTTGAAGATTCCCCCAGTGAATTGGAGTTAATGAGCCATTATCTCAACGAGAGTGGTTACAACGTGATAAAAGCAAGTGGTGCAAAAGAGGCTTTAGAAAAAGCTGTGTTAGAACAGCCAGATATCATTGTTACTGATGTAGTAATGCCGGGGATGAGCGGATTTGAGTTGTGTCGTTCTCTCAAAAGAAATCCCGCTACTCAAAAAGTACCGATAGTGATTTGCAGTTCTAAAAATCAGGAAATTGATCGGTTGTGGGCAATGAGACAAGGTGCTGATGCCTATGTAACTAAGCCGTATACTCGCGAACAACTTTTGCGTGCTCTTAAATCAGTAGCGATTTGAATCAATGAATAGTTCAAAGACTATAGTTTCTGGCTCATTAACTCCAAATAACTTAGGAGATGGCTATCTCAGGTTTCAATTAAATCGCCAGACGGCTGCTGTATTATCCATGAAGCACACGCAAGAAGCGATCGTTGTTTCTGTTGAGTCTGTAGCTGCAATGCCCAGTATGCCCGGTTGCGTACTGGGATTGATGAATTGGCGCAGTCGGATAGTTTGGGCAGTTGATTTGTCAAAAATGCTGAATCTAGAAAGCCTAGATAATAGACTGCGGCAATACAATGTGATAATAATTCGAGTTGAATCAGTGCTTTTAGGTTTAGTCGTGCAAGAAATCACAGGTACTACCAAGTTTACGCCAGATGAAATCCACTCTCCTGTAGGACAAGTAGCATCTAGTTTAGTTCCCTATTTACGTGGATGCTTTGTCCAACACAAAGAAATCTTGCTGGTATTAGATGCACAGGCAATTGTGCAGTCTTCGACTCTTCGTAATGATTAGAGTGTGCTACTAACAGAACGGATTTTTGGTGTTCAGATAAACCTATTGAAGCAAACTAATTTATGTTTAATAAAACTGATTCGGCTAAGAGTAGTGATGCTCAAAAAAGAACATCATTTACTTCATCTGAAGTTTCATCGGATAAATTAACGGATGGTAGTATAACACAATTTAGGGGCGATGCGCGATCGCCAATCAATCCCAATTCTCCGTTGAATCGTGCATTAGGTGCTTTCAAACGGCTCAATTTGCGTACCAAAGCTACAGTTTTGGCGATCGCTATGACCACGCTGCCAGTATTAGGTATTGGTACTTTAGCTTATCACATTGCAAGCCTTTCCATCGCTAACAAAATTTCTAAAATTCAACAAGCTGAAGCCCAAGGGTTAGCAGACAAAGTAAACCGTTTTATGATTGAACGGTACAGCGATATTCAAGTGCTGGCTAGTCTGCCGATTTTGACAAATTCCAGCGTCAAGACAGTTACAAGTCAACAAGATAAACAAGCACTATTAGATAAAATTATCGAGACTTATAAAGTCTATGACAGCATTGGTGTGTTTGACTTAAATGGTCAGCCGATTTTACAATCCCAAGGAGAACCACTCACCAATCATAGCGATCGCAATTACTTTCAAGCTGTATTAAAAAGCGATCGCCCAATAATTAGCCAACCCCAAGTATCTAATGCAACAAAGATAAATAGTATTTTTACTGCTACGCCTGTTAAGGATGTTGTCACCGGGCAAACTATCGCCATCGTCATAGCACGGATGCCCGTAAAAAATTTAGAAGAGGTGATAAAAAATTACGCTCTTGCAGGGCAAGAATATCATTTAATTGATGCCTCTGGAAAATTTTTCACGTCTTCGCAAACCAAGCAAATAGGTAGAGAAGCAAGAAGAAATTTTCCTGGCTTGGCGAAACTACAAGCCGCAAAAAAAGAAGGCACATTCCAAACAGTTGACCAACTTGATAATAAAGAACAGCTAGTTAGCTACGCCACCGAAAAGCTCAACGGTTTGCCAGATTTAAAATGGCAAGTAATTTTGGCTACAGATACAGCGATCGTCTTTGCGCCGCAACGAGACTTACTTCTGGCTATATTAGGTGGGACGGCATTCACAACATTATTCGTGTCTATGTTCGCAGCTTGGTTGGCGAAACGTGCCACACAACCAATTTTGAATGCGACTCAGACAGTAGCAAGGCTGGGACAAGGTGAACTCAATACACGTATAGAGATAGACTCACAAGACGAACTCGGCGAATTGGGTGAAAATATTAACTTGATGGCAGAGCAATTACAGTTGTTGTTAAAAGAACAAGAACTGGATGCAGAACGAGCAAAAATAATTACAGAAATTACTTTGCGGATTCGCCGAAATCTCAAAACCGAAGATATTTTTAAAACAGCGGTGAGAGAAGTTCGCTCGTGCTTGAGAACTGACCGCGTAGTTATCTATAACTTTGATCGCAGCACTTGGGAGGGAATGGTCGTTGCCGAATCGGTTGCGCCCGGTTATCCGAAAATGATGGGAGTGCAAATCGACGATCCATGTTTTCGCGATCGCCATGTAGAAACTTATAAAGATGGAAGAGTGCGAGCGATCGCCAACATTTATCAAGAACCAAGCTTGACAAATGCAAAGTGTTACATCAAAATGTTAGAAAAATTTTCCGTCAAGGCAAATTTAATCGCACCGATGATTACAGAGGGGCAATTGGTGGGTTTAATGATTACTCATCAATGCGATAGCCCCCGTTTTTGGCAACAAGCAGAAATTGATTTATTTAAGCAGGTAGCCAGTCAAGTTGGCTATGCCCTAGAACAAGCAAAACTTTTAGAAGAAGTAGAACAAGGAAGAAACAAAGCCGAACAAGGTTCTGAAGATGAACGCCAACAAAAAGAAGCCTTGCAAATGCAACTTCTCGAACTACTTGGGGAAGTAGAAGGTGCAGCCAGCGGTGATTTGACAGTGCGGGCTGATGTCACCACCGGCGAAATTGGCACCGTTGCCGACTTTTTTAACTCCATCGTTGAAAATTTGCGGTTGATTGTTACCCAAGTTAAACAAGCGGCTTATCAAGTAAATTACGCGATCGGTTCTAACCAAGGAGCAATGCGCGAACTGGCAGAAGATGCTATTATTCAAGCCTCAGAAATCAACCGCACCTTAGATGCTGTTGATCAAATGACCTATTCCATACAATATGTAGCCGAAAACGCCCAACAAGCTGCTAAGGTTGCTCAAAATGCTTCGCACACCGCCAAAAAAAGCGGCAAAGCAATGGATCTGACAGTGCAAAATATCCTGCATTTGCGCGAAACGGTAGGCGAAACAACGAAAAAAGTCAAGCGTCTGGGAGAATCTACTCAACAAATTTCCCGCGTGGTATCTTTGATTAATCAAATCGCCATGCAAACCAACTTACTCGCCATCAACGCCGGTATAGAAGCAGCGCGTGCCGGCGAAGAAGGTCAAGGTTTTGCTGTAGTTGCGGAAGAAGTAGGTGAATTAGCTGCCCGAAGTGCAGCAGCCACAAAAGAAATTGAACAAATTGTCGAGAACATTCAAAGAGAAACTAGTGAAGTTGTGCAAGCGATGGAAGTAGGAACTGCCCAAGTTGTCGAAGGAACTCGAATTGTAGAAGATGCTAAACACAGCTTGACTCAAATTTTGGATGTTTCGCGCCAAATTGATTCTTTAGTGCAGTCTATTTCCACTGCTACCACATCACAGGTAGAAACCTCGCAAACTGTTAGCCACTTGATGAGAGATATTGCCAAGATATCAGAGCGCACTAGCTATTCTTCGCGGCAAGTTTCTGAATCTTTGCAACAAACTGCGGTGATTTCCCAAGAGTTACAAGAAACTGTTGAAACTTTCAAGGTCGATTAACGCTCTTCTTGCTAATTGTTCATTGCTAATTGCTCATTACTTTTTACAATTAACCATTAGCGATTAGCCATTAGCAGCCATTAGCAGCCATTAGCGATTAGCCATTAGCCATATGTCAAAGGATAAAGAACTTGAAATTCAGATGCAGTTTCTGGAAGAAGCAACAGATTATCTCAATACCTTGGAAGAGGTATTGCTGGAAATCAACGCAACCAACCGCATCGAATTAGACAAAATTAATGGGGCACTTAGAGCTGCTCATTCTATCAAAGGTGGCGCGGGCATGATGGGGTTTCGCGCCCTAAGTGATTTGGCTCACCGTTTGGAAGATTCTTTTAAAGTTTTAAAGACGCGAAAAAACACTTTAGAAATTGACACGCAATTACAAAGCTTGCTGCTATCTGGCGTAGATTGGCTGCGTCAGATAGTGGAATTGCTATCAGAAGGTAATGTGGTTGAAGATGATTGGTTAGCAACTTTTTGTTATCCAGTTTTTGATGAACTGCGCGATCGCCTCGGCGAACCCACCCCAGAAGATGCTTCAACCATACTTTCCGCAGACGAAGGACAAGATATTATACCTCTGCTTTTTGAAACAGAAGTAGATGGCTGTTTGCAACGTCTAGAATCTGTGTTGGCAGATAGTCAACAACCCTGCTTGCGAGAAGAAGTTGCTATCATGGCGGCTGAATTGGGCGGTTTGGGAGAAATGTTGCAATTACAAGCTTTTACCCAGCTTTGTGAGTCGATAACACATCACATCGCAGCTACCGTTACCGATGCAGAAGTTGATAAAATTGCTCGGCATGCATTGCAAGCATGGCGTCTCTCGCAAGCTTTGGTGCTGACAAATCAACGAGATAGTTTACCTACAGATATCGAAGTTGAGACGATCGCACTTAACAGTTATGCGAATGTGGATCTGCTATCCACAGAAGATGCAATCGCTGAGTTTCTCGCAAGCGATGCACTCTTATCTCATGATTTAGAAGCAACTGATGCTACGCTTACGTTTTTTGCAAGCGATGGGCTAGAATCTCATGATTTAGAAGCTGAAATATTAGAAACCAATGTCTTAGAAACAGAAGACACCGAAGAAACTTGGCTAAATCCAGAAATAATTGCCGCAAGTTTTGAATCTTTTGAGGCAGAAATTGTCGAGGAAAGTGCTACTGTTGACGAGCCGACAACCGTAGTAGTTTCTAGAGAAATTCCCACCCCAGACTACAAATTTATTGAACGCAAACCAGAGCCAATTGGTGTTGGCAAAGACCGCGAAATTCATGAAAATACAGTTAGAGTTCCCAGCAAACAACTTGAGCAAATTAATGATTTGTTTGGGGAACTAATTATCCAGCGCAATGGACTGAACTTGCAAATGGAAAGATTACGCAAACTCGTACGTAATCTTAGCCAGCGAGTGCAAGTTCTCGAACGAGAAAATCAGGAATTACGCACAGCATACGACAAAATTACTACTCATGCTGGGGTGCAATCTAATTCACCATCACTAACATTTCCAAGTAACGGCAATTCAAACAACTTTGCATTTGAGGATAGCGATTATTCACCCCAGCAAGATCGGGGATTTGATGCCTTAGAAATGGATCGCTATAACGAATTAAGCCTCTTGTCGCAGGAGGTAATGGAAACCATTGTTCAAGTACAAGAAGTCACAACTGATATTCAACTGAGTGTTGACGATACAGATCAATTTGCCAGAAAGCTAAACAAAACATCAAAGCATTTACAAACAAAGCTCACACAAATACGGATGCGTCCGTTATCAGATTTAATCGATCGCTTTCCCAGAGCTTTGCGCGACATGAATGTAGAATATGGGAAAAATGTTCAGTTGAAAATAGAAGGGGGCAACACTCTAATTGAACGCAGCATTTTAGAAGCATTAAACGATCCTTTAATGCATCTATTAAGAAATGCTTTCGATCACGGCATCGAAGATGCAGCTACCCGTCGCGCTGCTGGTAAACCAGAACAAGCATTAATTGAAATTAAAGCTTCTCACCGCAGTAATCGTACAATCATTACTATGCGTGATGATGGTCGTGGCATGTCCTTAGAGAAAATTCGCGATCGCGCCACAGCTATGGGTTTAGATGCTACTCTTTTAGCACAAGCTAGTGACGAAGAACTGTTATCGCTAATATTTGAACCAGGATTTAGCACCTCCGACCAAGTTACAACATTATCTGGTCGCGGTGTCGGTATGGATGTGGTTCGCAGCAACCTGAAACAAATCCGGGGAGATGTCAAAGTTGATACAGTTGCCGGAGTTGGAACCACTATCATCATGTCAGTGCCGTTTACACTTTCTGTAGCGCGAGTACTGCTGGTAGAAAGCAATCGAATGCTATTGGCATTTCCTACAGATGTGGTTTTGGAAATATTTTTACTGCAAAACGATCAAGTTTTCCCAATGGCTGGTACCGAAGTTATCAATTGGCAAGGAACTATGCTGCCGTTGATTCGCCTAGGACAGCACTTAGAATTTAATTGCCCCCGTTATAATAGCCCAGATTTAGAAACTGCTCCGGCGATTAATGCTGCCAATGTATTAATCATCAAAGGTAGCAACCAGCCGGCAGCAGTGCAAATAGACCGTTGTTGGGGTGAACAAGAAGTTGCCATCCGCCAAGTTGAGGGAAATATACCTCTGCCTAATGGTTTCAGCAACTGTACAATTCTCGGTGATGGTCGGGTAGTGGCTTTAGTTAACGCCAACGAGTTATTGTATTGGATTACCACTAATGAGCGCACACCTAAAACCAGTAAGTTGCCATCAGCAAAATTAAAAACTGCCTTCCTCGTACCCAATGATGATAAAGCAATTTTAGAGCAGCCTGATAACCAAAAAGGCACTATTTTAATCGTAGATGACTCAATAAATGTCCGGCGCTTTTTGGCATTGACTCTCGAAAAAGGAGGGTATCAAGTAGAACAGGCAAAGGATGGTCAAGATGCTTTGGAAAAACTAAATAGTGGCTTGCAAGTTCAAGCAGTGATTTGTGATATCGAAATGCCGCGCATTGATGGTTACGGCTTTTTAGGTCGTGTTAAATCAAATAATGAGATTAAAGATATACCGATCGCCATGTTAACATCTCGCAGTAGCGATAAGCATAGGCAACTGGCATTACAATTGGGTGCGCGAGCCTACTTTTCTAAACCTTACAATGAGCAAGAATTGCTGCGAACGCTAGAGCAAATCATCTTTCCTATGGCAGAGGCAGCATCATCTAATTAAACTTGGGAATGGGGCATTGGGCATAGGGCAATTGTTTAATGGGCATAGGGCAATGGGCAATTGTTTAATGGGAATTAAAGATGCTCGATTTTGATGCGGGTTCTAATAGGATTTTTCCCATGCCCGATGCCCAATGCCCAATGCCCCATGCCCCATTATTAAACAACCCCTGCTAGAAACACTCGCCCAATCACTTCTTCCACAGGTGGTTCAGTTACAGTTAAATCAACTACCGCCAAATCTGCCAAAATTCGCGACACAGTACGAGTTAAAGCCTCTTGGGGCACCATAAAACACACCGATGTTTGATTACCATCTCCTTGTTGTCTATGCCCTTCTAAAAGCTTCACATCACCGTAGGACATCAGTTTTTCTGTCGGTACTGGATAAGCTAACTCTACATGAACTTCTCGGTAAGGAGCGAAGCGTTCCAACAGTCGATTTAAGCTACCGTCATACATCAACTTTCCTTGGTGAATTAACAACACCCGTTGGCACAAAGCTGTAATATCAGCCATGTAATGGCTAGTCAATAACACCGTCGCTTGATAGCGCTGATTGTACTCGCGTAAAAAATTCCGTACCCCAACTTGAGCATTTACATCTAGTCCCAAAGTCGGTTCATCGAGAAACAGTACAGAGGGACGGTGCAAAAGTGCCGCTAAAAGCTCCGCTTTCATACGCTCACCTAAAGATAGCTTCCGCACAGCTTGGGTAAGTTTACCTTCGAGCGATAGCATTTCTGTTAATTCTCCAACTCGCCTTTGGAACTCTTTATCGGAGATGTTGTAAACTGCGGCGTTAATTTTTAAAGAATCCAGCGCTGGTAAATCCCAAATCAACTGCTGCTTTTGTCCCATCACCAAGGTAATTTTTTGCAAAAAAGCCTCTTGGCGCCGAAAGGGAATTTGTCCAGATACTCTGACATTTCCGCTAGAGGGATGAATCAGCCCTGTGAGCATTT
>Ga0136635_10000318_pt1 | contig 12824 bp, 10 predicted proteins | sample AntDrymeUQ852106_2_FD_105495 | JGI IMG/M metagenome (GOLD analysis project Ga0136635, IMG submission 105495) | Polar desert sand microbial communities from Dry Valleys, Antarctica - metaG UQ85 (21.06) | ecosystem: Environmental > Terrestrial > Soil > Desert | place: Antarctica: Dry Valley... | reverse complement strand
TAGATGAATTTGCGCACGGGTCGTGCCGACGCGCCGCCGAGAGCCTACCTGCGTACCGTCCACATTGACTTCATCATAGAAGGAGTTGGGCTTGTGCAGCTCCCGGAAGGCGGCGGCCAGGTGAAAAACCGCCTCTACGCCCTTCATACTCTGCTCGAACACTTGCCGGTCCGTCACCGACTCGGTGAGGATCTCGGCCCCCTTGGCCCGAAGGTCATCGCTATGAAGTCCCTCCTTGTAATCCAGGGCGACTACCGCATGCCCAGCACAAGGAGCCGCTTGACCAGGGCGGTCCCGGTGAAGCCGGTCCCTCCGGTAACTAGCACACGCATTTCCGTCTCCACGAGAGATTGGCAGCCGGTACCGGATTTATGTAAGAGTGATTTGAGTGTAAATCGGGCCCGGCGTCCCGGCTAGTCTTACCCCTTGCCGGCCGCGATGGACACCGGGAACCCTGCGGTCTAGCTTCTGGCATGAACCCCATTCCTGAACCTGGAGCGAGCCAGAACAGTGGGTTGGTCGAGGACGCGGATATTGGGACGTCTTCTGACGACTATGCCCGGCGCTTCAGGGGGGCGGTGGGGCGCTGGTTCCTGGAGACCCAGACTCGTCTGACGCTCGAATTGCTCCGCGAACTACCGGCCGGGGCTTCGGTTCTGGATGTTGGCGGGGGCCACGCGCAGATCGCCCCGCAGCTGATAGAGGCGGGCTACGAGATCACGGTAGTCGGGAGCGACCCGGTTTGCGCTGCCCGGCTGGCACCCTGGACCGCCAGCGGACGCTGCCGGTTCGAGGTGGCCAACCTGCTCTCACTGCCCTATGCGAACCGATCGTTCGATGCCGTCGTGTGCTTTCGTCTCCTGCCACACAGCGTGTCATGGAAAGCACTGATCGGAGAGCTGTGCCGGGTAGCACGGCGGTCCGTCATCCTGGACTTCCCTTCTACCCGTAGCGCAAATCTTTTGTCGTCCCGCCTGTTTCAGCTGAAAAGAGCAATCGAGCTGAATACCCGGGAATTCATTCTGTTTAACCCGTCCGAGATCAACTCCGCTTTCAGGAGAAACGGCTTTATCGTCCGGAAGAACCGGCCTCAGTTCCTCCTGCCCATGGTATTGCACCGGTGGGCCAACCAATCCGTGCTGAGCAGAGTGGCTGAGACACCAGGGAGGCTGCTGGGACTCACGCGCTGGTTCGGGTCGCCCATCATTATCCGGGCCGACCGGCGCACCGCCAGCGCCTGACCGCGGGCATGAAACTCTCTTTCCACCAACGAATCCTGCTCATCCTGATCTGTCTCGGCGCGATTCCCACTGCCCTGGCGATCCTGGGCTGGGGCCTGACCATTCGGTCCACGGCCCGGGCGCCGGGTGCACGTGACGCGATTGAAGGGGTCACCGAGTCCGGCCGCCTGCTCCTGCACACGGTCGACTCCACCCGTCTTCAGCCGGCCGAGCGTCGGGCGCTGGCTGATCACGCGACCAGGCTAAACAGAGCCATCGGCCAACTGCAGCGAGCCGAGACCTTCAGCCGTTACTACTACGCCGGCCTGGGATTCGTCATTCTCACGGTCGGTGCCGGATTCGTGTATGCCTCGATTCGATTCGGCGGCCACCTCTCCCGGCAGCTCAGCCGCCCGATCGAGGAACTGATCGGATGGACCGGTAACATTCGCCGGCTGCAGCCACTACCTCCCGATCGTCCCCGCCGGGGAGCTCCGGAGTTTGCCGCGCTGCGCACCGCCCTGAGGGACATGGCGTCGGCTCTCGAGCGGGCGCGGACGCAGGAGATAGAGGCCGAACGGCTTCGGGCATTCCGGGAAACGGCTCGCCGGGTGGCGCACGAGATGCGAAATCCGCTCACGCCAATCCGGCTGGCCGTGGCGTCGCTGGTCCGTTCCGGCGGAGCCGAGCATCGTGAAGCCGTTGAGGTTCTGGTGACGGAGTCGGGACGCCTGGAGCAGCTTGCCCGGGAGTTCACCGAGTTCGGCCGCCTCCCCGAGGGTCCCGTGGCGCCCGTTGACTTTACCGAGCTGCTGGGCGAGCTGGCCCGAACCACCTTGCCGGCAACCATGACTGCGCGGCTCAACCTCGATCCCCGGACACCCGTTCTACCGGGCCACTATGATCCGCTGCGACGGGCGTTCAGCAACATCCTTCGGAACGCGGTGGAGGCCTGCGAAGAGCAAGGCATGCTCGACATCAGCGCCGCGCCGGATGATGCGGGCGGGGTGCGCATCGAGATCTCCGACCGGGGACCAGGCGTGTCTCCGGAGGAGGCCGAGCAGATCTTCGATCCCTATTTCACGGGGAAGGCCGGAGGGACGGGACTTGGCCTGGCGCTGGTGAAGCAGACCATCGAGATGCATGGCGGCACGATCGGCGTTACCGAGACCCCGGGTGGCGGCGCGACCTTCGTGGTACGGATGCGCGCCCAGTGAGTGGAGGCGAGCAGGTCCTCCTGGTCGACGACGAGGCCAACATCCGGCGAATGCTTGGGGCGCTGCTGCGCAATGAGGGGTTCAAGGTCACCGAAGCGCCCAACGGCAACGCCGCGTTGCTGCTCATGGACGAAGCCGATCCAGACGTGGTGCTGCTGGACCTGATGATGCCGCCCGGACCGGACGGCCTCGAGACGCTCACTCTGATGCGGGACCGGGGCCGATTGGCGCCGGTGATCATGATGAGCGGCAAGGCCCAGCTTACCGATGCAGTCCGCGCGGTCAAGCTGGGGGCATTTCAGTTCCTGGAGAAGCCGCTGAGCCCGGAGGGAGTATTGGTCACCGTCCGGGCGGCACTCGAGCTGAACCGCACCCAGGCGGAAAACCGCGCGCTGCATGCCGAGTTGGGCCGCCGAGCCGAGCTGATCGGCAGCGGCCCGGCGATGCAGCAGATTGCCGCCCTGATCTCGAGAGTGGGCCCCACCGAGGCGAGAGTGCTTATCACCGGCGAGTCGGGTACCGGCAAGGAGCTGGTTGCGGCGGCCATCCATGCCTCTAGCGGGCGCCGCGGGCGGCCATTCGTAACAGTCAATTGCGCCGCCATTCCGCGGGATCTGGTGGAATCCGAGATGTTCGGGCACGAGAGAGGATCGTTCACCGGCGCCACGGAACGCCGTCTGGGACGGTTCGAGCTGGCCGATAGCGGGACCCTGTTCCTCGACGAAGTGGGTGACTTGAGTCAGGAGGCTCAGGCCAAGCTGCTTCGGACCCTCGAAACCGGGGAGCTGCAGCGCATCGGCGCCGAGACCATGACGCGGATCGATGCCAGGGTTGTCGCCGCAACTAACCGGCAGCTCCACGAGGCGGTCAGCACCGGCGCGTTCAGGGAGGACCTTTTCTTCCGGCTCAACGTCTTTCCGATCCACCTGCCGCCTCTGCGAGAGCGATTGGAGGACCTGCCGGCGCTGGTCGTCCACCTGGCGGAGAGGATTCGGCCACGCCACGCGGCCCGTTTCACCGACGCCGCGCTCGACGCCCTCGCCTCTTACTCCTGGCCCGGCAACGTTCGGGAGCTGGCCAATCTGGTCGAGCGGCTGAGCATTCTCAGTGGCCCCGTGGTTGACGCCCCGGCCGTCCGCCAGGTCATTCGCGGCACCCCGGGTGCCCCCACGGCGACGCCGTTGATGGCGCTGCTCGGGCGCCCCTTGAGCGAAGCGCTCGACGAATTCGAGCGGGGCCTCATCCTGGCAGCGCTCACCCAGGCGCAACACAACATGGCCGAAGCGGCGCGCGCTCTTCAGACCGACCGCGCCAACCTCTACCGCCGAATGCGGCGGTTGGGGCTGGAGAAGAGCGCCGACTCCGAGCCGTAGTCACTCATTTCCATCGAGAGCCTCATGCGCCTGCTCATTGCCGGCCTGATGCTGGTGTTGGCCTCGCCCGGGTGGGCGCAGGACAGCATCATCGTAATCGACCCCAATGCGCCTCCGGATTCCGTCGTCCGCGCGGGCCCGCCCCCCGATGTGGTGGCAGAGCTGATCGCGCTGTTCAACGACTCCTCGGCGACGCGCATGCAGGGCGATGTGACCATCCCAGCCGGGAGCCGGTTCGAGGGAAAGCTGGCGCTATTCCGCGGCTCGCTCCGCATTGCCGGGCGGGTGAACGGTCCGGTCACCGTCGCCAACGGCACGCTGTATCTCCTGCCGGGAGCCTCGGTCCAGGGCGCAATCCTGGTGGTAGGAGGACGGCTCATCCGGTCGGAGCAGGTAGAGCATTTCGGGCCCGAACGGGTGTATTGGGATGCCGCACCGGTGATTCGCACGGTGGAAGGCTGGCTGGCTCAGCGGGAGCGGCGCCGCTCCCTTAGCGAACTGGCAACGGCCCGCACGTCGTTTCAGGCCGGCCGGATCCGGACCACGCTGTCGCTCGCCACCGGGGGGACCTATAACCGGGTCGAAGGGTTGCCGATCCTGTTCGGCCCGCTGTTCGAGGTCCACCCCTCATCCAGCACCTATGCCCGGCTGGACCTTCGCGGGATTCTTCGAACCGCCGGGCAAGCCGAGGATCGAAGCGACTTCGGCTATGTCGCGCGGGCCGACTTCAGGATTCAAGGCAAGCCCGAGTTCGGCATCGGCGGCCGGCTCTATAGCGAAGTGGATCCCATCGAGGAGTACCCCCTCACCAACTCCGAATCCGGGTGGTCGGCTTTTCTCCTCCAACGTGACTACCGGGATTACTTCGAGCGTGAGGGCGTCGGCGGGGTGGCGTACATCGTGCCGCATCCGGCCTGGCGGGTGGAGTTTACCATCAGCCGAGATGCCGAGCGCTCGGTGCAGATCACCGACCCGTGGTCGCTCCTGCGCAACAGCGATCGCTGGCGCCGCAACCCCCTGATCGACGACGGTCATTACTTCAACACCGGGTTGCAGGTGGATTTCGACACCCGGAACGACCGTGAGCGGCCTACGGCTGGATGGCTGCTCCGCGGACGGTTCGAGCACTCGACCAGCGACGATATCGCTCCGGTGGCGCTACCCGCCGTCGTGCGCCCCAATCCACAGACGGGCGGCGGGTACGCCACCGATCGGATCTCGCTCGACCTCCGGCACTACGCCCGATTTACGCCAGGCCTCCAAATGAATGGAAGAATCCGGGCGGATGGGTGGATCGCCGGTGACCGCCTGCCGATTCAGCGGCGCTACTCGCTCGGTGGACCCGACATCCTGCCCGGCTTCGACTTTCGCGCGTTTACCTGCGCGCCGCGGGGCTTCATCGACGCTGCCATTACCGCGCTGTGCGATCGGGTAATCTCTACCCAGCTCGAGGTCCGGACTCGTCTGGGACTGAACCTGGGCTACCGAATGCCGGATCGGGAAGGAAGCAGGGGACGCTTCATCGGGATCGAGGAGGCCGATCTCGTCATCTTCGGCGACGCGGGAAAGGCCTGGCTGGCGGGTAGCGGGCCGGGCCAGGTGCCGGTGAACCGGCTGCCGGCGCTGAAGGAATGGGCATTCGATGTGGGCGCCGGTATCGATGCCGGAGGAATCGCGGCCTACCTCGCCAAGAGCGTCTCCGAGGGAGAAGCGGTCAAGTTTGTAGTCAGGCTGCAGCGTCGCTTCTAGTGGCGCGAACTTCGCCTCGGCGCGGCTGGCTGATCGCATTCGGCGCTCTGTTTGCCGCCACGGCAGGCAGCAGCCTCGCAGCCCAGGACGAGGGGCCGATCCGCCTGAACGTTACCCTGACGCAGGACTCCAGCATCCGGGGCGCACGAGCACCGGTGGTGCGCTCGGAAAACCTGCTCGGCGGTGAGAGCCGCTGGCTCGATGCGCTGCGCTCAGGGCTACCGGTTCGACTGCATTACCGTGTGGAGGTCTGGCGCTCCCGGGAGGGCTGGTTCGACACCTTTTTTCGCCAGGTGGAGTGGGACCTGGTGGTGCGCCATGAGCCGCTGCTGGATCAATACACTCTGCTCACCCTGGTAGGGGCGAGAAGGCAGGAGCGCCGGTATGCCACACTCGATGCTCTCGGCGCGGCCCTCGCCTTTGCCTATCAGGTAAGCGTTCGACCGGAACAGCCAGGCGGTTACTACTATGCCGCCAGTCTTCAGGTCTCGACCCTTTCAGATTCCGATCTCGACGAGCTGCAGCGCTTCCTGGCCGGCGACCTGGGGAAGGGTGGTGGCGGCAACGAGGGAATTGGTGAGGCCGTGGGTCGCGGTACCACGCGGTTCCTGTTACGTCTGGCCGGCTTGCCCAGCTTGAGGCTGGAAGCGCGTAGCGAGCGGTTTAGGGTGCGGTAGCTAGACCGTCCCACCGAGCGCGCGCAGCGCCTGGTCGCCATAGAACAGCTTGATGTACTTGGCCTGGGTCAACGACAGGCGGCGGACTGCCCACGAGAGATGCACGAAATGAGGCTCACGGGGAGCGCTCAGCGGGTGCATACCGCACTCCTCCGGAAGATGATTCCCCTTCCTGGTATTACACGAGCTGCAGGCGGTGACGACGTTGCTCCACTCGTTGTCGCCTCCGCGCGAAAGCGGAATCAGGTGATCCCGGGTGAGACATTCCCGGTGACGCAGGTCGGCCTGGCCCCGGTGGCAATACTGGCAGCGGTAGCCGTCGCGAGCGAAGAGGAATGTATTGGTGACTTGACGGCGGAAGCGGCGGGGGACGTGGACGAACTTGACCAGGCGTATGATCGCAGGTTTTGGGAGCGTCAACCGTTCACTTCGAACGATGTCGCTCCCATCCGCTTCTACGATCTCGGCTTTGCCCTCGATTACCAGCCGGAGGGCACGCCGGACCGGGACCATGGTCAACGGCTCAAAGGAGGCGTTTAACGCCAGACACCGCACTGGCTCTCTCCAGATATGCGATGGTGAGATACGGGAATCAGACACACGCTCCCGACGGGAGCGCTTCCCGAATCGTAACAAGGTCGATTTGACCCAGCAAGCCGAGCCGGGCCTGTTAGTACCATGTCAGCGCTCAACATGTGGCATGTGGGCAGCTCCCGGGTAAGGCACCCGAACCCGCTGCGATCAGCCTCAAGTATCGGCACTTTGTCCCAGCAGCTACATGGCGCCGGATGTTACTTCACCAACTTCTGAATCCGGGTTGCAATTTCCTCGCGCAAACGCTGGCTTCGAGTGATGACCAGCACCGTGTCATCCCCGGCGATCGTTCCAATGATCTCGGACCAGCCCGCCTGATCCAACGCCTCGGTCACGGCACCTGCGGAGCCGCTCGCGGTCTTGAGTACCAGAAAGGGCCCCACCCCATCTACGCTGACCAACAGCGCCGGGAGAACCTGGCCCAGCTCGGGCCGCACGGCCGGGCGATGGGGGTGGGTGTAGTACGCACCACCCTGCGGATCGGCCAGCTTGGCCAGACCCAGCTCGCGGATGTCGCGGGAAAGGGTGGCCTGCGTTACGACGAACCCGTCATCCGCAAGCGCCTGACGCAGCTCGTCCTGACTCTCGATCCGGCGGTCGCGGACCACCTTGAGGATGGCGGCATGACGTTGGATTTTCATAGCGCTCGGTAGACGTCCCTCCCACCCAGACAGGTCAACTGCAGATCCGCCGAAGAGCCGGCGAGCACCAGTTCAGCCGGTGAACTCTCCCCACCTGCGTCCCTCACCCGCATGACCACACAGTCACCCCATTTTCCGACACTGAGGCTCCCGGTTTGGCCGGCGATACCCAACGCCCGGGCCCCGCCCAGCGTGCAGAGTTCGATGGCAGCTTCGGCGGTCAGGCGGGCCAACGCCCGGGCGGCACGCGCCTCGGCCATCATATCCAGCCGGCCTATGCTCACCTCGGAATCGGTTCCTATCCCGACCCGGATCCCCGCCCGAAGCATGTCCCCGATCGGGGCGGCACCGTGATGGTGCGCTTCATTCGAAAGTGGGCAGTGAGCCACGGCGGCGCCTGAATCAGCCAGCACCCTGATGTCCGCACCGTCGATCTGTACCGCGTGAATGCAGAGCGTCTGTGCAGTAAGCACCTCGTGCTGGGCCATCCACGCCACCGGGGACAGGCCAGGCGGGCTTGGCAGTGGGATCCCGCGAGCCCTCCACGCGTCGGCAAAGGGTCCGGAGCCCCTCGTGAGCAAATCCGTCTCAGCCGGCGATTCCGCGATATGCACAGCCAACGGCAGGCTCTCCGACCGCGACCAGGCCGCCACCGCGCGGAAGAGGGGGCCGCTCACGCTGTAGGGCGCGTGGGGGGAGACACCGATGCGTACCCGGTTGCCGGCCCACCTCCCCATACCCTTTATCCTCTCGCGCAGCCCCTCCAGACTCTGCTCAGACTGGTCCGGATGGGGACCAAAGACTTCCTGATAGGCCACGCCCGAACCGCCTGATTCAGCCAGCGCCTGAAGCGCCGCGCCGGAATCTCCGGTGTCGGCAATCGTGGTCACTCCGCCGGCATAGCATGCCGCTAAGCCCCGCCTTGCGGCTTCGATGTAGTCGGCCGGCCCGCGAGTTGTTTTCAGTTCCCTTAGCCGGCGGATCCAGTCAGGAAAGTCGGGCTCCTGGATCTGACCCGCAAAGCCGGTCAGCTCCAGATGGGTATGAGTATTGATCAGGCCGGGAAGAATAGCCGCGTTACCGAAGTCCTCGGCCAGCACGTGAGAAGGTCGAGGCACGGCCGAGTCAGGGCCTATCGACTGCACTCGGCCCTCTGGTCCGATCAGTAGGGCCCCGTACTCGATGGGAGCGCCTTCAACAGGAATCAACCAGCGGGCGGCCAGCCGGCGCGCCCGCATTTCAGGGACGTGGAGTAGGCGCCGGGCCGGTACCCCCCATGACTCCTGTGGTGCCCCCCGGTTCGGGAGTGCCACCCTGGGTGCTCGGCGGCGGCTTCGGAGACCCCACCCCCGGGGCGGTGGGCGGTCCTGCGGGTGGCTGAGCCGGGTCCGGTGATTCGCCGCCCATGACCCCGATCGAACCGAAAGGCGAATGCACGGGGCAGAAAGCCGTTGGCTCCGTGCCCGGGATGAACGACTCGATATAGTGGACGTCCTTGGGGCAGAATGGCGTGGCCTTATAGCCGGTAGTCTTGTCGACATCCAGGGCGCTGAGCCCCGCTGGACGTGACCATGCGGCCGGGAGGCTTCTGCGCTCATAGACCTCCCGCATCATTGCGCTCCACGCCGGCCCCACCAGGACACCGCCCTGGGCGTTACTCTTGATCTTCTTGGGCTGGTCGAACCCGATCCAGAGTCCCGTGACCATGTCCGGCGTGAAGCCGATGAACCACACGTCGTACCCGTCGTTGGTGGTGCCAGTCTTGCCGCCGGCCGGGAAGTTGATTCGGGCCCCAACAGACCCGACCGCGGTGCCGTGCCGCACGACATCCCGCAGCACGTCGGTCATCAGCCAGGCGTGCAGGGTGTCCATCACCTCCACCGACCGTACGGCCGGCTGCCACACGATTTTGCCGCTGCGGTCTTCCACCCGGAGCACGCCGTTGGGCACCGTCCGCGACCCCAGGTTTGCGAAGGTGGTATAGGCGGCGATCATCTCCAGCGGGATCACATCGGCCGAGCCGATGTGAATCGAAGGAAACGCCGGCACCCGGGTGGTGAGGCCGAATTTGCTCGCTTCACTGATGACAGCCTGCTCCCCCAGCTCCATGCCCAGCTTGATGGCGATGATGTTGCGCGAGAGATAGAGTGCCCGCCGCAGCGTCATCGGGCCGTCGAACTCGAGATCGTAGTTCTGCGGCGCCCAGGGCGGCTCGGTTGGATCGAGATCGACGGTGAGCGGGTCGTCCACCATCACGTGCGACAGAGGGTACCCGGCCTCGACCGCAGCGGCATACACGATCGGCTTGAAAGTTGATCCCGGCTGCCGCAACGCCTGGGTGGCACGATTGAACTTGCTGTCATCGAAGTCGCGCCCACCGACCATGGCCCGGATATATCCGGTCTTGGCCTCCAGGGTAACGGCCAGGCCCTGGAGATACGGCGTGGTGGTCCGGCTGTTGTTGTCACCGTTGTCGGTCCGCGAGTCCATGTACTGCCGGTAGGTCTCGTGGGTGAATTTCCCGTCGGCCCCGCTCTCGATGGCTTCGAGCCGCGCCTCGAGCGCACGCTCGGCTGCCTGCTGGATATCGAGATCGAGCGTGGTGTAGATCCGGTAGCCCGAGGTGTAGAGCTCCCGCCCGAACCTGGCCTCCAGCTGCTGGCGCACATACTCCACGAAGTACTCGGCCACGCCGCTGAAATCGGAATGAGAAGACAAGAGGAGCGGATACGCTTTCCACCGCTCGGTATCCTCCGAGTTAAGCAGCCCGTTATCCCGCAGCAGATTCAGTACAGTGTTGCGGCGCTGGATGTTCAGGTTGGGATTGCGGCGGGGGTTATAGCGGGTGGGGGCCTTCGGTATGGCGGCGAGCGTGGCCGCCTCCGCCACATTGAGGTCCCGGACCGATTTGCCGAAGTACCGCTGAGAGGCCGCCTCGACACCGTAGGCGCCGTTTCCGAGCGGGATCTGGTTCAGGTAAATCTCGAGAATCTTGTCCTTGGGATACTTGCGCTCGATGTCGAGCGCCACGTGCGCTTCCCTCAGCTTGCGCCGGAGTGACTTGTCGGTTCCGCTGATGTCTTCGTCCCAGATGTTCCGCGCCAGCTGCATCGTGATGGTCGAAAATCCCTCGGCGAACCGCAGGGCGAAGACGTTGGTGCGAATCGCCCCGAAGACCCGGTACCAATCGATGCCGTGGTGGCTGTAGAACCGCTTGTCCTCCGTGGCCAAGAACGCGGTTTTGACATAGGGCGACATCTCACCGAGCGGAATTACCGTGCGCCGCTCGAGCCCGAGATCGGTAATCAGCCGGCCGTCCGCGGCGTAGACCTTGGAGGCCTGGTCCGGATCGTAGCCGCCCAGCTCCTCGATGGAAGGACAGGTATTCCCGGCACAGGCTCGGCTCCAGGCCGCTACCAGAACGGCCAGCCCGAAGGCCACCGTGGCGAGGATTCCGACGAGAATGTTGCGACGGGCCCGAGGGGACAGCCGGGCGGGCTTCAGGCGCGACGGCCGGACGCCCTTCCCTGGAGGGCCATAGGGAGTCAGAGGATCCATCGGATCCTGTGGGTGGGTCATGTGCGCAAGCTAGCCGATTGCGAGGCTCTATTCCAGCGGGTACCATTGGCGCCTATGCCTGACCTTCTCGAGACTCTCGCGGCGCGCGGTCTGCTCCAGGACGTCACCGCCGACCTGGCCCAAAGGCTCCAAAAAGGCCCACTTACAGCCTATGTGGGCTTCGACCCGACTTCCGATTCTCTACACGTGGGAAGTCTGGTCCCGGTGATCGGCGCGGCGTGGCTGCAGCGGTTCGGGCACACTCCAATCGTGCTGATCGGCGGGGGCACCGGCATGGTGGGTGATCCCAGCGGCAAGCGCTCCGAGCGACCCATCCTCCCGCTCGACCAGATCGATCGCAACGCGCAGGCCATCCGGGCCCAGCTCGCCCGTTTTCTGAGCTTCGAGGGCGGCGGCAGCAACAGCGCCCGGCTCCGCAACAACGCCGACTGGCTGCGCGACCTGCCACTCATGGACTTTCTCCGCGAGGCGGGCCGGCATCTCACACTTGGATTCATGCTTCAAAAGGACAGCGTGCGCAGCAGGCTGGAGAGCGGAATCAGCTACACCGAATTCAGCTACATGGCGATCCAGGCGTACGACTTCTGGCATCTCTTCCGGACGGAGGGCTGCGAGCTTCAAGTGGGAGGCGGCGATCAGTGGGGCAACATCACGGCGGGGATCGAGCTGGTCCGCAAGCGCGAAGGTCAGCAGCTTCACGGGCTGGTCTTTCCGCTCATTACCAACGCGTCCGGGGCCAAGTTCGGCAAGAGCGAGGCCGGGAACATCTGGCTCGATCCGGCCAAGACCAGTCCGTACCAGTTCTATCAGTTCTGGATCAACACCGACGATCGAGACGTCGAGCGCTGTCTCAAGCTATTCACCTTCCTCTCGCTCGAAGAGATCGCCGAGACCATGGCGACCCACACGAGTGATCCTGGAAAGCGCACGGCGCAGCGGCTGCTGGCGGCGGACATGACGACGCGGGTTCATGGTGCGGTCGAGGCGGAGCAGGCGATGGAAACCAGCCGGAAGCTGTTCGGCGCTGGCAGTAACAAGGAAGGTACCGGGCTAGGCGATGTTCCGGAGCGACGCGTATCCCGCAGTCAGCTTCGGGACCTCTCGGTGGTCGATCTGCTGGTGGCCAGCGGGCTCGCCACATCGAAGGCAGACGCGCGAAGAGGCATCCAGGGCAGAGGCTTCTATGTGAACGACGAGCCGATCGAGACGGTGGACCAGGAGCTGGACGAAGCGGAGCTCCAGGGGCCGCCGGGGGGACGCTTCGTCATCCTGCGGAAGGGAAAGAAGAACTACGTCAGGCTGGTTCTGGAAAGTTGATCCTACCAGCGTCTCCGCCGGGTGCTGGTGCTGCGTGGAGGCTTGGCGCCGAGCAACCCGAATAGACCGCGCATAACCTCTCTCACAACCGTTCTGCCCATCGGCGATGATGCCGCGTCCCGTGCCATATCCCCCACGGTTTTGCCCGGTTGCGATTCAGCCGGGCGCTCCGGCGCTGGCTCCGCGGCCGGAGGTCTGGTGCGTTCCATCCGGGCGGCGAGGATCTCGCGCGCGCTCTCGCGGTCCAGCGTCGTGCCGTACTCCGCGAGCAGGCCCGACTGGCTGATGTCGACCTGTAATTCCTCCGGCGTCAGCGGGGCCATGCGAGATGCCGGGGGGATGAGACGGGTTGCGACGACAGGCGTGGGTGTGCCGCGACTGTTGAGCACGGTTACCACCGCTTCGCCGATTCCGAGCGACGTGAGTGTCTCACCCAGGTCGTAGAAAGACGTCCTGG
>Ga0136635_10000317_pt1 | contig 12827 bp, 13 predicted proteins | sample AntDrymeUQ852106_2_FD_105495 | JGI IMG/M metagenome (GOLD analysis project Ga0136635, IMG submission 105495) | Polar desert sand microbial communities from Dry Valleys, Antarctica - metaG UQ85 (21.06) | ecosystem: Environmental > Terrestrial > Soil > Desert | place: Antarctica: Dry Valley... | reverse complement strand
CCACGGCGATGCCGACCGAGACGTAGGTCACGAGCAGGATCACCGTCGAGAGCACCGCGGCCTTGCCCGGCGCGCCGGCGGGATCGGTCGTCTCCTCGGCCAGGTTGACCGACGACTCCCAGCCCCAGTAGATGAAGACGCCGATGAGGAGGCCTGCCGTGAGCGCGCTGCTCGACGGGATGTCGAACGGGTTCAGCCAGTTGAGCGAAGGCTCGAGCGACCCGGACGGCGCGTCGTCGCGGTAGACCTTGATCAGGGCGACCGTGGCGAACAGCAGCAGGGAGCCGACCTGGATCAGGATCATCGCGTTCTGCAGCCGCGCCGAGACCTCGGTTCCGATCACGCAGATCAGCGTCATGACGCCGACCATGGCGATCGCGAGGGCCATCACCGCCCACTTCTCCTCGGCCGCCGAGTCCCAGCCGACCAGCAGGTACAGGTAGCGGGCGGCGACGTCTGCGAGCGACCCGACGACGAGGATGCCGGTGGTGCAGATGGCCCAGCCGCCGATCCAGCCCGGCATCGGCCCGAGGCCGCGCGTGACCCACGAGAAGGTCGTGCCGGCGTCCGTGTCGACCTTGTTCATGTAATAGAACGCCGAGGCGATCAGCACCATCGGCACGAACGAGGCGAGCAGCACTGCCGGCGCCTGCAGGCCGGCGATGACGACGACCGATCCGATCACTGCGGCAAGCGAGTAGGCCGGCGCTGTCGAGGCGAGACCGATCACGAGCGAGTCGACGAAACCGATCGCGCCTGCCTTCAGGCCCTTGTCGCTGGTGGCGGGCCCGGACTGGGCGACTGGAACATCTTCGCGCTGCATGTGCCTCCTCGGCTGGATCGGGCGACGATATGCGCCTGGCGGCCTCGCCGCAAGCGTCAGATGGCGCCGGCCGGCACGAGGCGCGGCCGCGGTCGCGCGCCGATCAGCACTTCGTCGAGCTCGCCGGCGAGCGCGTCGCCGCCGCGGTCATCGAGCAGGGCGGCGACGAGCGCGGCGCGCACGATCGGGTCGAGCCTGGGATCGGGCAGCTGCGGCGCGTCGGCGAGGCCGTGGACGAGCGCGTGCGCGCCGCGGACGGCGTCGGCGATCTCGCCTCGCACCGTCGGGCTGTCTCCTTGCAGCGCCGCGGCGCGCATCGCAACCGCATAGATGCCGTCTCCGCCCGGATCGAGCAGCGCGGTCAGGGCCTGCAACGCGCCGTCGGCACGCCCGTGGGCATCCGGCGCGGCGAGCGCGTCCTCATGGCGCGCGAGCGCCCGTCGCAGCGTTCCGGAGCGCAGCGCGCCGAGACGCGCGCGCAGGGCCCGTGCGATCGACAGACGGTGCGCGTCGAGTCGCACGGGCTCGCCCGGGGGCGGGGTTGCAGTGCTCGCAGGCAGCGGTACGACCGCGCGGGCCGAGGCGTCGAGGCGTTCGAAGACGAGCGGTCCGGCAGCGATCGGGCCTCCCGAGACGAGCCGCAGCGCGCTGATGGCATCTGCGAACGCGCGCTGGGCGTCGGGGGCGCCTTCGCCGCGACGGCGATCGAGCATCGCGCCGAGCTCGAGCGCCAGCATCCGGTCAGGCTCGAGGCCGAAGCGCGACGGCAGCATCCCCCCTGTCTCCGGCCAGGCGCGCGCGATGTCCTCGGCGCCCGCCCGCCGCAGAACGATGCCGTCGCCGAGATCGACCGGAGGTTCGCTCACCAGCAGCCCGGTGACGGGAGCGATCGCCTCGAACCGGTGCATCGTGCCGACGACCGAGCGCTCCACCGCCCCGTACACGGCGTCGAACGAGGCATCGTCGTAGTCGAAGCCGTCGCGGCGCTCGGCGAGGCTGACGAGGAGCGGCCAGAGCACGACCCGCCGCAGCGCATCGTCATCTGTTCCGGCCTCGGCCGCGTGTGCCCGTGCGTACTCGACCGCCGACGGATCGCGGCGCAGCGCGTCCATTGCCAGCCGGTAGTCGGCGAGCAGGCAGATCTCATCGCGGCGGTCATCGAGGAACGCGCGGAAGAGCGGACGGTAGGCGTACAGGGCGGGGCCCTGGTCCTCGCCGCGCTCGTCGATCACGAACGGCACCTCGGCGCCCTCGTCCAGATCGCGCATGCAGAGCGCAAAGGCCGACTGCGTCACGTGCGCGAGCGGCACCCGAAGCTCCGGACGCAATACCGACGGCGGCGGCACGAGCAGCGTCATGCGGTTCGGATTCGACGGCCGGGGCGGGGATCCTGCGACGGTGATGGATGCCAGGCTCCAGGGGCAACCCGGTGCCAGGCATCCCGCTGCGAAGCAAGGGTGCCCGGCATCCGTCCGGGACCTTCTACTCCACGCTGAACGGCACGAACCCCGGCGCAACCTCGGCCAGCGTCGCCACCTTCCCCAGCCGCTCGCGCACCTGCTCCCGGAGAGCGGGATCAAGCGGCAGCAGGCCGGCGAGGCGGTCGCGGGATCCGGCCAGGTGCATGGCCGCCTGCAGCAGCACTCCGCCCCGGCGGCGGCGCTGGGCGAGCCCGCACAGCTTGCGTCCGTCGCGATCGACGAGCTCGTAGGGGCCGAAACCAGCCCAGCAGGCTGCGCGGCCGGCCTCGCGCTGCTCGGGCGGGGCCGCCCGGGCCTCGACGGGAGTCAGCGCGCTCGCGCCGTCGAGCCCCGCATCGCGGAGCCGCGCCAGCAGCAGATCGGCGAGCCAGGCGTAGGTGTGCGTCACGTCGTCGATGACGCGCGGATCGGATGCCGGCAGCGTCACGTCGAGCATCAGGTAGTCGGCGTCGCAGATCACCGCGCCCCCGCCGGTCCCGCGCCGCAGCAGGGCGAAGGGCGCGGGCGGGTGCCAGCCGGCCGCAAGGCGCTGGCCGGAGCCAAGTACGACCGCGGCGTCGCTCGCACACGACCAGCCCGCGCGCACCACGCCATCGGCGATCGTTGCCTCGAGCCAGGAGACGGCGCGCGGAATCAGGACCCGCGCCGGTGCGCGCACCACGAGATGGGCGCTCATACGACGAGATCGGTGGACAGGATCCACAGGCCGAGCACCGTGTATGCCACCATCAGCGCCGCCATCGGGATCTCGGAGCGCGTCCTGGCGGCCGGCCCCCTGGCGGCGGCGATCCGCGCGCCGGCCACGACCGCCGCGACGTGCCCGGCGACGATCAGCGCGATCTGCACGTACCAGACCTCGCGGGCGCCGACGATGCCCGGGTCGGTCACGAACCCGGCCGTGCCGAGCAGATCCCAGCCCCGTGCAAGCGGGTCGGACGCCGGTGCGATCGCGTTCTGCCCGATCACGAGCAGGTAGGCAAAATAGTGCGCGACGAGGTAGACCGCCGCGATCGGCACCAGAGCGGGCGCGTAGGCGCGTGCACGGCGCGGGTCCCCGGCGGTCGCGAGAAGCACTAGGGCGGCGAGCAGCAGGCACGTGCCCACGAGCCCGACGGTGGGAACGAGGAGCGAGCGGCTACGGTCGAGCGCGGGGGCGATCTCGCCCATCCATTCGGCCAGGTCGTTCCAGACCGCCGTTGTCGAGAGCCCGTCGTACATCACGGTGCCGAGCGCCGTCAGGACGAAAGCCAGGCCCCCGGCCGGGACGTCGGGGCCGCGCAGGACGCCGCGGAACGGCGCGCGCAGGCCGATGGCCCGCTCGCCGGCGGGAGCGCGGGCAAAGCAGGCGGCGCAATCGATGCGCAGCGGTCGCTCGTCTCGCATCTGCAGGCAGGCCTCGCAGGCCTGCTCGGGGCGAGCGCGCAGCTCGGTCACCGCGCAGCGTGAGAGCCAGCCCGAGAGCACGGCGAAGAGCTCCACATTGCGGTTCCAGGCATCGATGCCGACGAGCGCCGGCCCGGCCAGGTTCAGCATCAGATAGGCGCCGAGGAGGATGCCGACGTTGCGTGGCTCGGTTCCGTGCTCCCAGACGAGCTCGATCCAGGAGAAGGCGAGCAGGAGCGTGACGGCTGGCCACTGGCCGAGCCGTTCCGGGTAGCGGTAGCGGCCGAGCAGGTCCGGGTCGCCGGCGAGGGGGCCGATGAGGCGGCGCGCGAGGATTGCGAAGGGCGAGAGCCAGGCCCAGAGGTCGCCGACCAGCGTAGCGACGATGCCCAGGCCGACCCAGAACACGACCCAGACCCAGAGCGCGCCGAAGCTGTCGATGAAATCGTCCGGCCCGACGAGCAGCGAGCCGAGTGCGGCCGCCCAGATCACAACGGAAGCGACCTCGAGCGCGCCGCCGATGAGCATGCGCATCGGCCGCGGGAGTGCCAGCCACGGACCGAGGAGGCCGGAGGCGCGGAGCGACTGCGGCCCGGCCTCGCGGCGAACGCCGCGCGCCGCCACGACGAAGGTCGCTGCGACCGCGACCCCGGCAGCGACCAGGTAGAGCCAGAGCGGGATCGGCAACCGGTAGGTGTCGACGACCGCGTGCGCAAACGGCACGCTCATGGATCGGTGGCCACTTCGCGCACGGGCGGCGACGCGGGCAGTTGCAGCGATGCCAGACCCCACACCAACAGGCAGGCCGCGCATCCGAGCAGCGCAGGAGCGATTCCGACCGCGTCCCCGACGAGCCCGGTGGCGGCGGCCGAGATGGGCATCGGGCCGACGATGGCAAGCAGGTACAGGCTCATCACCCGGCCGCGCATGTCGTCGCGCACCCCGAGCTGCAGTGCCGTCTGCGTCGAGGCGAACGTCCACAGCCAGAACGCCCCGCCGACCGCCGTCGCAACGAGCAGCAGCGGCAACGTCTCGGCCAGGGCGACGCACGAGAGCGCCGCGGCGAACCCGACCGACGCTGCCGCGATCACGGGCCCGCGCTCCCACCGGCGCTCGGCGCGGGCCAGCGCCCAGGCGCCTGCGAGGGCGCCGGCGCCGAATGCCGTCAGCATCCAGCCGAGCGCCGCCGGGTCGCTCGTGACCTCGCCCGCGATCGCCGGGGCGAGCGTCTGGAGCGGGGATGCGAGCAGGGTGAAGCCCGCCATTCCGACCAGCAGGCGACGGACGGCCGGGTCGGCGCGCGCATAGGCGAGACCCGCGCGAACCCCGCCCCGACCCGCGCCGGGCTGCGGCCGCGCCTCCGGCAGACGCACCGCGTTCACGATCACCGCCGAGAAGGTGGCCGCGTTGACGGCAAAACAGGCGGCCGGCCCCACGCCGGCCAGCAGCAAGCCGGCAACCGCCGGGCCGATGACCCGTGCGAGGTTGATGCCGATCGAATTCAGCCGGGCTGCGGACGGCAGCACGTCGCGCTCCACGAGCGTGGGCACGAGCGAGTGCAGCGCAGGTCCCTGCAGCCCGAAGCCGATCCCGCCGGCCCCCACCAGCACCAGCACCGCCAGCGCGCCGCCTGCCTCGCGCCCAACGACGACCGCGAGGGCGGCGGCGCACAGAGCCTGCCCGATGGCACAGCCGAGCACGACCCGGCGGCGCTCGACGCGGTCGGCGAGCACGCCGCCCACGACGACGAGCGCGATCATCGGCAGCCGCTGGGCGAGCGCGAGGGCACCGACCCACGTGGCCGAGCCGGTGAGCTCGTACACGACCCAGCCGGCCGCGACGATCTGCATCCACGAGCCCGCGTTCGAGATCACGTTCGCGAGCCACAGCTGGCGGAAGAGCGGCGTCCGCAAGGCGCTTCGCCCGCTCCCGCCGAGCTCGCGCACCCCGGTAGCCACGCCCGCAGCCTATACGCGCCGGATCTGCATCCGATCCAGCGTCAGGCGCCGTCGATCTCGACCACCACGTCGGCCAGAGCTGGCACGGCGACGCGGACTGCGTCCTCCACCCTGCCCGCAATGGCGTGGGCATCGCGCACGGTGCACTCGCGGGCACAGAACGCGTGCACGACCGCGACGAGCCGCCCCGCCTGCAGGTACAGCACCACCTCGGCGCCACGTACCACCGTGCGCGCCGCGGCCCGTGCCTGCGTGTGGATCTGCCGCTCGAGCTCGCTCACATCGCGTGCGCGCAGCGGCTCGCCGGCAAGGGGCTCGAGGTGCACCCACACGCGACCCGCACCGGATTCGCGCACGATCTCGTCACGCAGCCGCGCGAGCAGGTCGCTCGCGCGGCCGAGGGACAGGGACTCGTCGACCCGGGCGTGCAGGGTGATGTCGCGGCCGTCGGCCGTGTCGAGCACCGTCACGTTGTGCACCTCCATCACGCCCTCGACGCGCAGCGCGGCGGCCGTCACCGCATCGTTCGCCCGCTCGGCCGCGGCGCTCGGCTCGGCATGCACCGTGACCTGCGACGGCCCGATCTCACGCTCCACGGCATCCTCGACGGCGTCCATCACCAGGTGGCTGCGCTCGATCCCCGCCAGGCGCGGCACGCCGATCACGACCTCTGCGAACACCTCGCCGCCCGATTCGCGCACACGCACGGAGCGCACCTCGCCGACGCCGGACACGCCGCCTGCCGAGCGCGCGATCGCCTCGGCGAGGCCGGCGGGCGCGCGATCCATGAGGGTGTTCACGTTGCGGGCCGCGAGGCTCGCGGCCGCGACGAGCACGAGCACCGCGACGAACATGGCCGCGATCGCGTCGCCCTCCGGAGCGCCCAGGCGCGTCGCGGCGAGGCCGACGATCACGGCGAGCGTGCCCGCGAAATCGGATGCGAAATGCGCGGCGTTCGCCTGCAGGGCGGCGCTGCGCGCAACCCGCGAGGCCCGCAGCGACGCGGCGGTGCGCGCCGCATCCACCACGAGCACGAGCCCCAGGAAGGCGAACGCCCACCAGGTGGCGTCGACCACGCTCGCGTCGTCGCCCAGCCGTCCGATGCCCTCGTACATGACCCATCCCGCGAGTGCCGCGAGGATGGACGCCTCGGCAAGCGCCGACAGGTGCTGCGCCTTGCCGTGCCCAAACTGGTGCGCCGCATCGGCTGGGCGCTCGGCAACTCCCACGGCATAGAAGGTCAAGAGCGCTGCTGCGGCGTCGACGCCCGAATGTGCCGCCTCGGCCACGATTCCGAGGCTGCCGGTTGCAAGGCCCACGGCGAGCTTTCCGAACGTGAGTGCGACCGCTGCCACGAGCGACAGGAGCGCGGTGCGGCGCGCGCCGGACATCCGCGGGGATCGTAGGTGAGGCGGCAGGTGTGCCCGAGGACGACTAGGAGTCGGTCCGCGCGAACTGCGCGCGGCCGAGGGCGACGATGCGTCGCGGCTCGTCCCAGGGGGCGATCTCCACGTCGGCGATCGCAAGTCGCCGTCCGATCCGGCGCGCGTGAGCACGCACGAGGTGGGGGCCTGCGCCTGCGGGACGTGCGAAATCCACCCGCAGGTCGACCGCGACCCAGGTTCCGGGCGCCTGCCGGACGATCGCCTCCCAGGCGGCGGTATCGACGCAGCTTGCCAGCGCGCCGCCGTGCAGGTACACGGGATCGCCGCCGCCGTGCGTCACGGCGGCCGGGTCGAACCGCAGGAGCACGGCGTCACCGTCGACTGCAAAGAAGCGGAGGCCGATCGCGGCATCCAGCGGCGAGGCGGCCTGGCCGGGCTCAGTGCCGGCGGGGGGGTCGGGCAGGGTCTCGGGCATCCGGGGGACGCTAGCGCTAGCATCCGCGCCCGTGACGCTCTCGGTGCAGCGGCTCGACGAGGGAACCTGGCGCTGGACGACGCCCCATCCGGCGTGGACGCCCGACGAGGGAGGGCCGGATGGCTGGGAGCCCGACGTCGCCTGCCTGTATGTCGAGACTGGCGGGGGGGTGCTGTTGATCGACCCGCTCGTTCCGAGCGAGGCGGGCGACCGAGAGACGTTCCTGCGGCACCTGGACGCGGACGTCGACCGTGTCGGCGGGGGGGTCACGATCGCGCTCACGTGCGGCGCGCACGAGCGGAGCGCCGGGGAGCTCGCGGTCCGGTATGGGGCGCCGGTGCATGCACCTGCCCACCACCGCGGGGACAGCGGCGAGGTAGCGCTGCTGCCCCTGGCTGACGGCGACGAGCTCGCCGGCGGCATCCTCGCGCTCGTGACGGACGACCAGGAGGATGCCGAGGCCGTCTACCAGCTCGGCTGGCGACGGGCACTCGTGACCGGCGACCTGCTGCTCGCAGACGAGCACGGCGGCCTGCGCATCGCGCCGCCCTCGTGGTACGACCAGACCGAGCAGCGCAAGCGCTGGTACCGCGACTCCCTCCCGGTGTTCCTCGCTCGCCTCGCGGCCCTGGAGCCCATGGCCGTGCTGCCGGCCCACGGGGCGCCCGTGCTGGAGGGAGCGCGCGACAAGCTCGCGGCCGCGGCCGCAGGCTAGGCCCTAGTGTCCCGAGTCGTTAATCGGTAGGAATTTTCGGGGTTGCCTGGTCGTTGGCGTCTGCGTCACCATGGAGGCGCAGATGGAGAGTTCTCGTCAAGGTTGAATCGCCCCGGGTCTGGTGGACACTTCAGGTTCACGAGAGGTTGGGGTCATGGCATCTGGCAGGAAGTATCCGCAGGAGCTGCGTGAGCGAGCGTTGCGGATGGTCGTCGAGGCGCGCTCGGAGGATGCAGGGCTGTCGGTGCATCAGGCGGTCTTGCGGATCGGGCCGCGGGTCGGGGTCAATCCCGACACGCTGCGCAGCTGGTACAAGCAGTCGCAGATCAACCGTGGTGAGCGGACGGGCGTGAGTACGGCGGAATCGGCGCGGGTGCGGGAGCTCGAGCGGGAAAACCGCGAGCTCAAGCGGGCGAACGAGATCCTCTTGGCGGCGTCCAGTTTCTTCGCGCGGGAGCTCGACCCGCGATTGCCGTGGTAGTCGACTTCATCGACGCCCACAAGACTCGCTTTGGGGTCGTGCCGATCTGCCGGGTGCTCTCGCAGCACTCGTGTGGGATCGCCCCGAGCAGCTATTACGCCTACCGCTCTCGGCCGCCGTCGCAGCGTCGGCTGCTGGACGAGGCGTTGTTGCCCGAGATCGTGCGTGTCCAGTCCGACAGCCGGATCGGCCGCGGCCTCTACGGCGCGCGCAAGGTCTGGCTCCAGCTCGGGCGAGAGGGGATCGTGGTGGCGCGCTGCACCGTCGAGCGGCTGATGCGAGAGGCCGGCCTCGCCGGCATCCGCCGCGGCGCCAATCGGCGCACGACGCGGCGGGACCCCGCCGCGCTGCGGCCGCCCGATCTGGTTGACCGGCGGTTTCTCGCCGACGCGCCAAACCAGTTGTGGGTCGTCGACTTCACCTACGTCTCGACCTGGCAGCAGACGGCCTATACCGCGCTCGTGCTCGACGTCTACAGCCGCCGGATCGTCGGCTGGCGCTGCGCGGCGTCGATGCCGACAGAGCTCCCGCTCGACGCGCTTGAGATGGCGCTCTTTACCCGCACCCGCGCAGGTGACGAGGTGAGCGGCGTGATCCATCACTCCGACGCCGGGTCGCAATACACGTCGATTCGCTACACCACCCGGCTGCTCGACGCCGGCGCGCTCGCGTCGATCGGCTCGGTCGGCGACTCCTACGACAACGCCCTCGCCGAATCGACAATCGGGCTCTACAAGACCGAATGCGCCCACTTCGAAGGGCCCTGGCGCACCGTCGAAGAGCTCGAGCTCGCCACACTCATCTGGATCGACTGGTGGAACACCATCAGACTGCACTCGGCGATCGGCAACATCCCGCCCGTCGAATACGAACAGCACCACCGCAAGGCACGCGGCGAAGCCCGGCAGCAGCCGCTACCGGGAACACCAAGTGCCCACTGAACCCGGGGCGATTCAAACCACCTTCGATATCCCTGCAGGGTACGTCGGGCGGGAAGCCACTAACAGGAAGGGCATCGTTTACCAACGGCCGGGTGCAGTTGGAGATGCCGGATCGATCCGCATCATGGAACCCAACGGCGAATACCCTCGTGGCTACTTCCGCTATTACAACAACTCAGGGCCTGGGCAAGCACTTGATGTAAATGGAAAGCCGGGACCCCTAGGCGCCACGCATCACCACGAGGACTACGTCGGACCGATCCGCGGGTGGCCGCAATGACGCAGCATGAACTTATTGAGGGCTGCGAGTTCTGGACTCTGCCACTCACTGGTCGCCGGGTAACGCAGTGCAGCGTTGACTACGCAGTGACGCTCACGTTCGGAGACTCGGGCGATGCCTATTATCTTAGCATTGAGGATGCGCTAAGCCTCCGGCTGTCCGGCGGAGAGGAGGCCGAGATCATGCCGGGCGGACCAACTTCTAAGCTTGGCCCGGTGCTCCGAGTGCTCCACGAGTCAGTCGAGTGCGCGGTCGCGTTCAAGTCAGGGCACCTTGAGATCAGTTTCACGGGGAGCATCGGCCTGCGGGTAGCCGCGAGCACGAGATTCGAGGCGTGGAGCTTGACCGGCCCCACCGGGTTGCGGATTGTTTCCTTGCCGGGAGGAGAGCTCGCAGTATGGGAGCCGGATGCGCGACGCGGATAGCGTGTCGGCGTTTCACCTGGTTCAAGTGCTGGGGAGGCGCACAATTGCCCAGCTCGAGTGTGGCGCGCGACTTGCCGGCCGTTCGAGGTGAGTGCGGCGCCCGAGTCCGTGATCGTAGGCCTCGAGGCGGGTGGTGAGGATGATCGTGATTCGAATGCCGCGCCCAAGTCGACAATGACCGCTGAGAATTCGATGATGACGATCGGGGACCACGGCGAGTGGGTAGCGGTTGCCGACGCAGAATCCGATGTCTTCGGTGTTCGTGCTGCGTGCGCGCGGGTCGTTTCTCACCTTAGTCCGGCTGGTGGCAGATGGGGGGTTGCGGTGGGGTGGGCGAGTGCTTAGCGTGCGGGGAGGCAGACCGCTGATGGCAGGTGCGGGCATTCGAGCGAGGGGGCGGTCGGCAAGGCGGCGGCCCAACCAACCGTGGGAATCCGGAGGGCATCCTTGGTAACGCGCGTCATCAGATGAGCGATCCGCGATACCCCGCGGCAGGTGGTGATCCTCTCCCGTGAGTCGTCCCAGGCTGCGCGTTGGCGATGTGTTCGCGATCACCCTTGACGATGAATGCGTCGGATTTGGGCAGGCAGTCGCGGGGTATGTCGACGAGGGCTACTTCTACTTAGCCGTGTTCGAACCGATCTTCTCTACGACTGACATGCCGACGCTCGACGCAGTCGTGAACGAGCCGATTGAGTCGAGCCGGGTCTGGTGGACACTTCAGGTCCACGAAGGGTTGGGATCATGGCATCTGGCCGGAGGTATCCGCAGGAGCTGCGTGAGCGAGCGCTGCGGATGGTCGCTGAGGCGCGCTCTGAGGATCCGGGCTTGTCGCTGCATCAGGCGGTCTTGCGGATCGGCCCGCGCGTCGGGATCGTGCCGGACACGTTGCGCGGCTGGGTACGCCAGGCCGCGATCAACGCGGGCGAGCGGCCGGGCGTGACGAGTGTCGAGTCGGCGCGCGTGCGCGAGCTTGAGCGGGAGCTTCGCGAGCTGAAGCGCGCGAATGAGATCTTGCTGGCGGCGTCCAGTTTCTTCGCGCGGGAGCTCGACCCGCGATTGCCGTGGTAGTCGAGTTCATCGACGCCTACAAGTCCCGCTTCGGGGTCGTGCCGATCTGCCGCGTGCTGAGCGCGCACGCGTGTGGAATCGCCCCGAGCACCTATTACGCCTACCACTCGCGCCCGTCGTCGGCCAGGGCGCTGCGCGACGCAGAGCTCCTGCCCGAGGTGATGCGCGTCTGGGAGCGCCACGGCCGGCGGCGCTACGGCGCGCGCAAGGTCTGGGTCGTGCTGCGCCGCGAGGGCGTTGTGATCGCGCGCTGCACCGTCGCGCGGCTGATGCGCGAGGCAGGCCTCGTCGGCGTCACGCGCGGCGCCCACCGCCAGACGACACGCCCAGACCCCTCGGCGCTGCGCCCGCCCGATCTCGTCGACCGGCGGTTTCTCGCGGATGCGCCGAACCAGCTGTGGGTCGTCGACTTCACCTACGTCTCGACCTGGCAGCAGACGGCCTATACGGCGCTCGTGATCGACGTCTACAGCCGCCGGATCGTCGGCTGGCGCTGCGCGTCGTCGATGCCGACCGAGCTGCCGCTCGACGCGCTCGAAATGGCGCTGTTTACCCGCACGCGGGCGGGCGAGGACATCGCGGGCGTGGTCCATCACTCGGACGCCGGCTCGCAATATACGTCGATTCGCTACACCAACCGGCTCGCTGACGCGGGCGCACTGCCGTCGATCGGATCGGCCGGCGACTCCTACGACAACGCCCTCGCCGAGACGACAATCGGGCTCTACAAGACCGAATGCGTGCACTTCGACGCGCCCTGGAAGACCGTCGAAGAGCTCGAGCTCGCGACGCTCATCTGGGTCGACTGGTGGAACACCATCAGACTGCACTCCTCGATCGGCGACATCGCGCCCATCGAGTACGAACAGCGCTACCACGACGAAGCCCGGCAGCAACCGCTACCGGGAACACCAAGTGCCCACTGAACCCGGCTCGACTCAGATCGCCTTCCTTGCGCTCTCCACGGACGGTAAGATCGCCGTCGGGCACTGGGAGGTCGTTGGGAATCAGCCCGTTCGGGACGGTATACCATTTCCGGCCTTCAAAGAGATGGTGGGCGGCCCGGAACGAGTCGACGTAGTGGACTATTCAGGCAAACGACGTCGGCTCGCCCGGGGCGCCGAGGCCGAATGGCTCCCCAACCGCAAGATCGTGGCGCCCGTGCGGCTAGAGAAGGCATTGAGAGCAAAATACGGTCTGGAGCCATGGAGCGACGCGTATGCCGCGTTGGAGCCTTCCGAAATTGCAACGACAGCACGACTCTTCGACAACTGACTCATAGGACGATCACGATGATTGGGCGATGCATCCACACGAGGGGCGCTTCCCTGGGTCCGGCATCGCGTGAGCGATATCTCCCGGAAACCCAAACCCTCGTGGCGGAGGATCGGGAAGTGCTCCTGGGGATG